>Ga0209591_10000872_pt1 | contig 38726 bp, 33 predicted proteins | sample MAT01_FD_187207 | JGI IMG/M metagenome (GOLD analysis project Ga0209591, IMG submission 187207) | Freshwater microbial communities from Lake Fryxell liftoff mats and glacier meltwater in Antarctica - MAT-01 (SPAdes) (version 2) | ecosystem: Environmental > Aquatic > Freshwater > Ice > Liftoff... | reverse complement strand
AAGCGACGAGGGATCTCGGCCGCTGACGAGGCGAGAACCGGCGCGAGACCAGTCAATGTCGCAAGAATGCTCAACGTGGCATGCGGCCGAAAAACCCGGGGCTTCTCTGACGAATTTCCGGCACATCACACTCGTGAGCTGTCAGTGAAATTCGGGGAGCAGGAATTTGGGTGAAACGTTCGCGTGGCAACGCCGAAACGCAGCAATACCGCTGCTGATGCGAGGATTTCCACCGCCGCAACGCAAGAAATGGCACCCGACGACTGCACTGCACGCTTCGGCTACATGCCACCAGGCCGCGACATTACCGCGGCAGCGACACAGTAAAGCGCGTGCCCTCTGCCTCCGTGGATGTCACACCGATACGCCCACCATGCGCCGTCACGATCTGGTCCGCGATGTACAGTCCGAGGCCCAGGTGCCGGGAACCATCGCCCTCGTCCGAGACCTGCTGGAGTCGCTTGAACGGATCGAAGATCATCTGCATGCGGTCGCGCGGAATGATCGCACCACGATTCTGCACGGCGATCACCACCCCGCTCGACCCGCCCGCGACATTCACGTTGACTGGCGCCGCAGCACTGCTGTAGTCAGCGGCATTCGACAAAAGGTTGGCGAAGACCTGGCGTAGCCGTGCCGGATCACAGGCGCATGCCAGATCGCCTTCCATGTGCAACTCGAATGCACACGCCGGATGCGCGGCTCGCACTTCGTCGACCGAGTCACGCACGACCTGTCCCAGATCCACCTCGATTCTTGTGATGCTGATACCGGAACCGATGCGCGTGCTCGTGAAATCGAGCAGGTCGGAGATCATGCCGTTCATCCGCCAGCTACTGCGCTCGATGCGGACCAGCGCTGCATTCTGTTCCGCGCGATCCATGTCGGAATCGAGCAGCAGCCTCGTGCTGAACAGCACAGCCTGCAGTGGCGTGCGCAAGTCATGCGACAGGATTGCGATGAACATGTCCTTCGCCGCCTCCAGATCATTCGAGAAACGCGACACGGATTCGGCTACGGCCTGATCGATGGCTTCATTGAACCGCATCAAGTCCTGCAGGTCGGACGCGCTGAGGGTACCGCGGGACGAGATCCAGAGTCGCAGCACACTTGCGCGCAGTGCGCGAAACTCGGCGATCATTTCAGCGAACGAGAACCCGCTCTCCGCGCGGTCAGCGCCATGCGTCTGGGCTGGGGTCGCGACGCCGTCGTCCTCCCCCACACTCTCGGCGCCGCCGGAATCAGCATCCCCATGCGATTTCTCAACCGCTTCTTCATCGGTCTGCGGCGTTCCGAGGTCGCGCGCAATGTGCCGCAGAATCTCGCCAGCGTGATCGCGCAACTGCGTCCGAGTCATGCCTCCGGCCGCAGCCTGCGTCCGTGCAAACGTGGTCCACTCGACGAGGATCGGTTCGACATTTGCGAGAATGAAATCCTTGAGACGCACGTAGCACTCGGTCCGGAGTTGGAAGTTCACCTGAGCAGACGCCATATCATGCACGCATGAGTGTGCGCAAAACTAGGCTCGTGCCGCCCGCAGCGCGTTGACGATCACCGCCACGTCAATCACTTCCTGCCCAAGCGCGCCCATCGTTGGCGTGAGATAGCCGAGTGCTGCAACGACCATTCCGATGGCGCTCAGACCTAACCCTACACCAATCGACTGCTTGGCGATCCGCATCGTGTCCTTGCTCGCACGAATTGCATCCGCCACCCGCGTCAGCTCATCGACCAACAGGACGACATCCGCCGCCTCGGCGGTGATCCCGCCGCCATGCCCGGCCAGCGCGATCCCGACTTCGGCAGTCGACAGCGCAGGAGCGTCATTGGTGCCGTCGCCGATCATCACCACCTTCTCCCCTTTCGCCTGAAACTCGCGCACGACGCTCACCTTGTTCTCCGGCAGCAGATCACCGCGTGCATCGGTGATGCCGAGTTCCTTCGCGACGACGGCGACGTTGGCGGTGTGGTCGCCGCTCAGCATCACGGTGCGGGTCACGCCGAGTGTGCCGAGGTCGCGGAAGAATGCGGGGAGACCCTCGCGAAGGGAGTCGGCGAACTCGATCGTACCCGCGGGTCTGTCACCCACGCTGACGTAAGCGCGCAATCCGTCGCCGCTCGCATCGAGCTTGTCGAGATCGGGCGTTGCATCGGGTGGGAGCACCTCGCGCAGCCAGGAGAGCGATCCGACGCGCACGAGCGCACCATCAACCATGCCGGAGATGCCCCGCCCTGCCACTTCGGTGACATCGGTCGCGACCGGGAGCGCGCCATGCAACTCTTCGGCGCGCTTCACGAGGGGGCGCGCCAACTGATGCCCGCTGCCAAAGTCCACCGCACCCGCAAGCCGCAGCACGGTGTCGGCATCGTGCCCATCGAGGGGATTCACCCGCTCGACCGATGGTTGCCCCCTGGTCAGTGTGCCGGTCTTGTCGAAGACGGCGGTGGTCACATCCGCCAGCGCTTCGAGTGCGCCACCGGTCCGGATGATGATCTGCTTCCGCGCGCATCGGTTGATCCCGCCGATGATCGCAATCGGTGTGGCGAGAATCAGCGGACAGGGGGTGGCGACCATCAGCACAGCGAGTACACGATTCGTATCGCGCGTGATCAGATAGGTGACTGCGCAGATGGCGAGCGTGATCGGCGTGAACCAGACGGCCGCCTTGTCGGCGAGGCGCTGCAATGGCGCCTTGCTGCCCTGCGCATTGCGCACCAGCTCCACGATACGCAGGTACTGACTCTCGCCAGCGCTGGCCGTGGCACGCACGGTGATGGGTCCGTCCACGTTGGCGCTGCCGGAGACCACCCGCGAACCGGTTGCAACTGGTACCGCCAGCGGTTCACCGGTGATGGCGCTGGCATCCACATGACTGCGTCCATCCACCACATCGCCGTCACAGGGGATCAACTCACCGGGACGCACCAGCAATACATCACCAACGGCTACCAACTCTGCCGCCACGTCACGAACGCTGCCATCGGCAGCCCGGATGTGAGCCTGCCGCGGCGCCGCCTGCTCCAGTGCGGCCACGGCGGCACCGGCGCGCCCCTCGGCGTACTCTTCGAGCGCCGCACCGCCGGTGAGCATGATCACGACGACGAGACCGGCGAATGGCTGGTAGAGCGCAGCCGCTGCTACGATCGCAAGAATCGCCACCACATCGGCCGCGAACTCCCCGCGCAGCATGTTGCGCACCGTCTGCCACACCGGGACGGCCGCAGTGACGATCAACCCGACAAACCAGATGCGATCTGCAAGCGACGCATCCTGAAAGAGCAGATGCTGGAACCAGACATACGCACCGACCAGCAGAAACAACAACGCCGCGCCCGGGATGCGAAGCGCGGCGAGCCAGTTGTGCCTGCGCGTCAACGCAGCACCTGTGCGCCGCGTCCGCCCTGCTCCTGTATCGCTTTCAGCACCATCGTGATCTGCTGCTCACCTCGTGCGCGTGCCACGACCAGAATCTCGTCGTTGTCGGGGGGCGGAATGCGCAAGCGCCAGTCGCTCGGTTTCCGCTTGGTGACGAACGAAAGCATGGCGCCGATGAATGCGCCGGTGACGACGGTGACCATCGGAGTGAACAGCAACGCGTAGGCGAATGGGCCGGCGGGAGCGAAGCCGGGCCAGGCGATGAGGACAAAGGCGACGAACGCACCTCCGCCAAGGCCGAGCAATCCGCCGATCGACGCAAAGCGCCAGAGCGGGCGCATCGCGCGACGCTTTCCGGCGTACATGCGCTCAGCGGCCGGCTGCGTGACTATGACATCGATCAGGTCACGCGGAACTCCGAGCCGTGCCAGTGGCGGCAACGCGTCCTGCACCTCGGCGGGGGTGGAGAAATAGCCAAACACCGGCGTCACAGGTGGTCGGCGCTTCAGCGGGTCGGTAATGACATCGTGCTCGGCTGTCGTCACTTCCGGGTCCTTGAGTCAGTGGAACCGGCGGCTGTCGCGGCCGCCGGCAGCGCCGACTCCAGCACCTTCAATTCCGCCTCAGACCACGGTCCGGGCCGCGCTGCGTACTCCTTCCGCATCGTTGCAACCGTCGCCGCCGAAACGGCCGCAGCGGCGTTCGGGGCCCACTGCCGGATGTACGTGGCAACATGGGCGATGTCGTCGTCGCTGAGCGCTTCCTTCCAGGCAGGCATCGCGCCGTTGTACGCTACGCCCTTCACCTTCATGGGACCACCAAGTCCGTTGAGCAGAATACGGACGACGGTCTGCTCAGGGCCCGTCACCCACTCGCTGCCGACGATCGGAGGAAAGGCGCCGGCAACACCGAGGCCAGTCGTCTGATGACAGGCGGCGCAGTTGGTCCCGAAGATCCGCTTCCCCTCGGCGATCGGATCGACCGGCCCTTTCGCCATCGTGTCACCCGCGGCGCCGGCGGTCAGGCCAATCTGCGCGTACTCCACGTGCGTCTGGGAATCGAACGATCCACCGCGGCGGCCGATGTACCAGCCGGCCCAGAAGACCATCGTCGCCAGTGTCACCCACAGGAACCAGGGGACGCGCTCGTAGCCCTCGGCAGGGTCGGCCAGCTCGCGCACGATCTGACGGTGAATCTGCTCGACATCCGGCTCAGCGTCGCCGAAGGCGGCTCGCTCGTTCGCTGTCGGATCGGTCATGGCATGGTGTGTTCGCTGCGACCGCCGATCGAGCGCTCGGTCGGCTCGTCACCGATGGGCACGGGATAGGTGCGCTTGAGTGACTTGAGATAGGCGACCAGCGCATCAGCGTCGGGCGACGGCACGATCACCTTACCCGGAGGCAGCTTGCCACCAGCGACGCTGTAGGAGATCTCGCCCGGCTTGATGCTCGACGAATCGCGCACAGTGTAGAGATACGGAAATGCCGGCATGATGGACCACGCCATCAGCGATCGTGGATTGAACAGATGCGTGTGATGCCACTGCTCACTCGGCTGACGGACGCCGATGTTGATCAGATCGGGACCGGTGCGCATGGTGCCCAGCTGATGCGGCTTGTCGTAGATGTAATCCGCCGGCACGGTGGCACGAGGGCCCCATCCGCGCGCCTTGTCAGAAGTGTAGACGGGGTCACGCACCTGTTGTGAGTGGCAATACACACACCCTTCGGCCACGTACACCTCACGACCGCGCGCTTCCTGCGGCGTGTACGGCGCCAATTGCTTCGGGACGCGCACATTGCCGATCATCGTGTTTGGAATCACCACCAGCAACGAGGTGGCGAAGACGATGATGGCGAGCACGCCAATGAGGAGCAACCAGATGCGCGTCATGCGGCACCTCTGGCGACAAACGTCGCCTTGTCGCGCCTGGTGATGATCGGCGCCACTTCATGAAACGGCTGCAACCCCTGCCGCGATCTGCTGCCCCGGAACATCAGAAAGACATGGTAAGCGAAGACGCAGTGGCCGATGGTGAGCAGCGTTCCACCAACGGACCGGCCGATGAGCCCCGGCAGCATCGCTTTTACCACCTGTTCCCAGGTACTGGTTGGGTCGGCCATGGCCACACCCTGCACCATGCCGGCGACCGTGAGCGGCACCAGGTACACGATCTGTCCGATTGCGACTGTCCAGAAGTGCCACGAGATCAACCGTTCACTCACCCACTCGCGCCCCAGCAATCGTGGCAGGATGTAGTAGATGCTGCCAAACATGATCATCGTCACGAAACTGTACAGCCCAAGGTGGGCGTGAGCGACGGTGACGTTAGTGAAGTGCGTGAGGCGGTTCACCTCACGGAACGCCATGAACACGCCCTGCAGCGAGACCAGCGTGTAGGCGACCGATCCGAAGACGATGAAGCGGAGCGTCGGGCTGTAGCGGAGCGCGCCGAAGCGCTTGTTCAGCGTCATGTGCTGATTCACGCCGACGGCCATGACCGGAATGATCATCAACCCGCTGGCGACGATCGAGGTGGTGATCATCCAGGTTGGCAGCGGGCCGCCGATCAGATGATGCATGCCGTTCAGCGAATAGAAGAATCCGAGGGTCCAGAAGCCGAGCAGCGACAGCTGGTAACTGTAGATCGGGCGGCCGAGAATCTTCGGAATGAAGTAGTACGCCGCCGCCAGACAGACGGGAGTGAGCCAGAGTCCGAGCGCGTTGTGCGCGTAGAACCAGTTCACGGCGGCGCTCTCCACACCGCTGAACGTGGGCCAGTTGCCCACCACGAAGATGATCGGAAACCAGATGAACGCGGCCATGATGTACCACACGCTCACGTAGAGATGCTCGACTTCGCGCACTGCGATGGTGGACAGCAGGCTGAGGCCAACCAGTCCACCACCGATCACGAAGAACGGATCGGCCCAGTAGCGCGGCATCTCGAGCCACTCCAACCCGTCGCTGTAGCCGGCGAGAATCCCGACGATGCCGAGGACCATGCCGATGTTCCAGAAGTACAGCCCCGCTTCGGCGGCCCTGGGAACACGCAGCTCGGTGTGTACCAGACGAGGAATGATCCAGACGCTGACGCCCAGCATGGCACTGCTGGCCCACCCGTAAGCCATGGCATTGAGGTGCGCACTCCGGATACGGCCGAACGTGAGCGCCGCGTTGCTCACGAGCCAATCGGGCATATGCAGTTTGAGACTGGCGAGCATCCCGAACACCGATCCGACGATGAGCCAGACCACGGCGAAGGCAAATGCACGCAACGCGACCTGGCGGCTGGAGGCATCGGCGCGAAGGCGGATGTCCAGATTGTCCATGTCGGTGATCGGCTTCGCATACTCGATGACGCGCGACGGGAGCGTGGCGCTCACTGCGTGCCTCCCCAGATGCCGGGCGTCGCTGGCCTGTGCGGCGGTCCGAACTCTTCCACGCGTTGCGCCCGCTGCGACGCGTTCTCCCAAGGTCGCGCGACGGTGAAGTCGTCGTCGTCCATCGGGATCAGCGCCTGCTGGTTGATGCGATCGAAGTGCCCTTTCAACCACGCCCAGCCGAAGGCGGCGACTGTGAGCAGGCCGAGAATCGTGATCGCAAGCATGACGGTGAGCGACGACGGGAGCATGTCCTTCCTCAATTGCGCCGCACGGATCCGGGAGCGACCGAAGCGCGCGGCGCGGCGCACAGGTCACATGCTGATGGAGCGAGTTTGACGGGCTGCAGCCGTTCTCACGACGGTGGGAATCTACCGTCTACCATTCCAAGTCGCACCGTCGCCGGATCGTTCCGCCTTACGCCGATCAACGAACACCGGGATCTCAGGCCCAGTCCCATCGGTGACCGGCACGCGTCGGTCGGGTAGCGCGTCATCGGTGGTCACGGTCAAGCCACCGTTGGTCCACGCCTGCATTCCGCCGTCGAGGTTTTCGACACTCGGAGCGCCCGCCAGCAACAGCAGGCTGGCGGCGATCGCCGACCGGGCACCGCTCGCGCACATGGTGACGATCGTGCCATCGATCGGCAGCTCATCCAGCCGTCGCGGCAGCTCAGGCAACGGAATGTGCAGCGCACCGCGCACATGTCCCGTGGCCCACTCGGCGAGATTACGCACATCGAGCACCGTGAGCCCGTCTCGCCCGAGGGCGCCGGAAAGCGCCACGGCGGAGCGTTGGGGGACGGTCCACGTATCCACGCCCTCCAAAGCATCGTTGGCAACGCTGACTCCCACGATGCGATCGTAGCCGATACTCATCAACTCTCGCACCAGTCGCTCGCCCTGTGCCTCGTCTGGTGACAGCAGCCAGACGCTCGAACCGTAGTCGACAAGCGAGCCGAACCAGCTGGCGAACGTCGGGGTGCCAGGGATGTTCAGCGACGCGCGCAGATGCCGTTCGGCGAATGCCTCGGCGTCACGCGCGTCGATCACGAGCCCGAGTTGCTCGCTCCATTGCTGCGCCTCGAACCCGCTCCGGTGCGGCACCACCGGCAACCCACCCAGGGGCGCCGGGCCATCGCGATTCACCTGCTTCATCACCGCGAAGTACGCCGGCGGTTCGGGTTGGCCGCGCAACACTTCGGTGACGAAGACAGCTTCGGTCTGCGGCTGCAGCGCCCAGTTCACGAGACGTTCGTAGCCGAGGGTGCTCTGCGGCACTGCACCCAGCGCGCGACCGCAGGCGCTGCCAGCGCCGTGGCCGGGCCAGATCTGCAGGTAGTCTGGGAGATCGTGCAGCGCCTGCAGCGAGTGATACAGCGCACGCGCGCTCGTCTCCATCGATCCCTGCTCGTGTGCCACCGTTTCCAGCAGATCGGGGCGACCGACATCGCCGACGAACAGAAAGTCACCAGTCAGCATGCCCATCGGCTTGTCGCTGACGGCGCCATCCTTGACCAGAAAGCAGATGTGCTCCGGCGTGTGGCCGGGCGTATACCGCACCTTCAGTCGGATATTGCCGACGCTGATCACCTGACCGTCGGTCACTTCAATCACACGATCAGCGACCGCAAACTGATACCGCCACTCCTCAGGGCCGCAGCCGCTCAGGTAAATCTGCGCGCTGGTGCGGAGTGCGAGCTCCCGGGTGCCGCTGCAGTAATCGGCGTGGATGTGGGTCTCGGTGACCGCGACGATGCGCACCCCTTCACGAGCCGCCAGATCGATATAGCGGTCCACATCGCGCAGAGGGTCGATGACGATCGCTTCACCGGTGGCCTGACAGCCAATCAGATAGCTCGCCTGCGACAGCGCGGGATCGAAGAGATACTTGAAGATCATCAGGTTCCTGAGTCGTTGCGGGCGTTATTCAGCGAGGCGTGCGCGGGCGCGCGCCACGCTCGGCTGCAGCACCGGATCGGCAGACTTCCAGTCAGCGACGAGCGCCCCACACCACCGTTGCTTCTGCGCGCGCGACTCGGCAAGCTCGCAAAGCGCGCGCAGCGCGATCGACCGCAGCGACGCTTCGGTCCACGCACGTCGCGGATCCTGTGAGTCGGCCACGCGACTGAGCCAGGCGCGTGCAGAATCGGGCTGACCCGCGTCGCGGTAGGCGATGCCGAGGTGGTACGTCTCGGGCTGCGGGAACCGGAGCGCGAGCGGCTTCAAAGGGAGGAGCACGCGAAGCGCGTCGGCAGGCTTCCGCTCGGCCAGCAGCACCTGCCCTTCGACGTTGGCGAGCATCGGAGAATCCGCCGGTGGCATGGAGCCCCTGCCCTTCTCGCGCACGGCTTCGGCTCGATACGCGTTGAAGCGTCGCCGCGCCTCGCGGACATCACCGGCAAGGAGATAGTCGCCAACGAGATTGACGTCGGGTCGATCGCGCATGCGCCATTGATCAACACCGGAGATTGCGCGATATGTCCGAATACCCTCGGCGACGCCGGTCGTGTCGCCGCTGTACCACGCATTGGAAACATATCGTTGGCGCACCCCATCACCGCGCCACTCCCTCTGCTCGGTGGTATCACGGCTCAACAATCGGGCTCCGGCCAGCGAATCGTTCAGCTGCAGGGCGGCGTTGAGGAGTCCACGCGATGTCAGCGACGCGATCAGGTAGCGCGCGACGTCGTTTTCCTGCCTCGACGTGACCATCCGGCTCATCTGCGCGCGCGCCAACCACTCCTGACCGGCCCAGTCGCGTTCGACCGCGAGCCAGTGCAGATCAAGCGAGTTGAGTCTGGTCACTTCGTCGGGCGCCACGAAACGTTTCCGCATTGCGGTGCGCGTCGCTTGCGCTTCCGCCGTGCGACCGGTGCCGTACGCACCCCAGATCACCCACGGCCAGGCGTCGAGATTGGACGAATCCACCGCCACGTAGCGGGCGCCGTACTCGCGCAGCCGTTCATAGGCCCCTTCATCGAGGGCGATGCTGGCGAGGTTGTTGAGTGCGATGCGATTCGCCGGCTGGTCGGTGAGAATCGCCTGATAGGCTGCGGCGGCGCGGGCCTGATCACGCTTGACCGACGTGAAGTACGACGCTTCCGCCAGACCGCGCTCCACCGGCGAGAGTCGATCGCGGAGCTCGTAGGCGCGCGTCAGCGCCGCCAGACCGCGCAGCCGTCGCTCATTGGAGAACTCGCCGTCGCCCCGATTGAGACGCACACCGAGGCGTCGCCACGCCATGGCGAACGTGGAATCGAGTGCCACCGCCTCTTCGAGCAGCCGAATCTCACGCGCCGGATCGCCGGTGGAGATTGGGCCGTCGCCAAGACGAATTGCTTCGGTGTACTTCCGCAGCGCATCGAGCGAGGTGGTGGTGACTTGCTCCATTGGCGAGAGCGCGGTGAGTGCAGTACCCGACTCGCCGAGCTTCTCACGGGTCCGGCGCGCGAGGCGCCCGATCGCGGCGATCAACGCATCTTCAGATATGGCAGTCTCTTGTGCGGCGCTCTGCTCGGCACCATCTGACGGCGACACCAGCGCCGCGCGAACGAGAAAGGTGTTCCCGACTTTCTGGATACGCCCTTCGACCACCAGCGGCACTCCTTCGCGGACCGCGATCTCGCGCGCCAGTGATGCGGAGATTCGCACGGCAGGAGGCTTCTGCATGCGCTGCAGCGCCGCGGCGGTGGCGCCCGGAGTCATCACGCTGACGAGTTTCGATTCCTGCAGCTCGGTGCGCAGCGCCTCGGAGAGCAGGTCACCGAGCGTGGAATCGGCAGTGCGATTCTCCACATCGGCCACCAGCACCGTTTGCGGGGCGATGAAGGCGATGGCCGTTTTTGGCGTGTCGCGACCGGCGGTCACTGACACTCCGATGGCAACGGCGACGCCGATCACGATTGCCAATGCACCGCCAACCGCCGCAACTCTTCGCCTGGGTGTGGGCCGTGCTGTGCCGGGGGTTGGTGGCAGTGCGGCCGGCGTGCGTCGTTCGCCGGACCGCGAGATCGCGCGCTCGTCCAGCCCGGGCGAGGGCGGCAGCGCCATCTCGGCGGTGTAGCGCTGCTGCTCGAGCGCGTCGGCCAGCGCGTCAGCGGTGGGCCAGCGGAGGTCGGGGTCCTTTTCGAGACAGCGCATGATCACGCTCGCCATGCCCGCCTTCACCGGGGCGACCTGCTGCAGCGGCACCGGCGTCTGCGAGACCTGCGCGACCAGCATCCGCGCGGCACTGGGGTCCGTAAACGGCGGCTTGCCGGTGAGCAGCTCGTAGGCCACACATCCCAGCGCGTAGATGTCGGCGCGTGCATCCACCATAGCGTCGCCGGCGGCCTGCTCGGGCGACATGTACGCCGGCGTTCCCACCGCGAGGCCAGAGGTGGTGAGCCCCGTCGATTCCGATGTAGCCGCCGTGAGCGCCTTGGCGACGCCGAAATCCGCCACCACTGCGTGCTGCTCGTGCAGGAGGATGTTGCCGGGCTTGATGTCACGGTGCACGATGCCCTTGCGGTGTGCGGCGCCCAGCGCGCGCGCCACATCGATCAGGATCGGCAGCGCATCGCGGCCCGACATCACACCGCGCTGGATCCGCTCCCGGAGCGACTCCCCTTCGACAAAGGGCATCGTGTACCAGAGCAGCCCCTCGGCCTCACCGGCTGACAGCAGCGGGACGATCATCGGATGCTGCAACCCGGCCGCCAGTTGGACCTCGCGTCGGAATCGCTCGCGATTCACGCCCGCGGCCAGCTCGGGGGTCAGCACCTTGATGACGACGCTCCGCCCGAGCGCCACTTCGGTGGCGAGGAAGACGCGACTCATGCCACCGCCGCCAAGTTCGCGTACGACGCGATACTCGTCGCCGAGGGCGAGTTCGAGGTGCTCCTGGAAAGATGCGGACACGGATCGGGTTGGGGTGCTTTCACCTAAGGTAGCCGTCCGACAGGCTCCCGACTACATCGGGTGGCCGCCCGAGGTTCCGCCCGACCCGCTGTGCCAGCCCCGCTGCGCCACCACCGTCCCCTTGCGTTCGAGCTTCCCCCAGCCGACCAGCCCACCGCGCGCCGCAGCGACGAACGACTTGACCACCACCCAGTACATGAGCTGCCGATACGCAAAGCGTTGCAGCAGGATCAGCCACGTCAGGCGCCGCTCTTCCCCCGGTTCGAGCAGGAACGCGATCACCGCCGCCAGCCAATCCATCAGCAGAAAGAGCAGATAGACGGTGGCCAGCTGCGTGCCGGTGTGCCACGCAAAGGTGGCGCCGTGTTCGAGCCAGGTGACACCGACACCAATCACGCTCGCGACGAAGATCAGATCGGCCAGCGGTGAAATGGCGGTGAAGATCAGCTGGAACACCCACGTGTTGGGCATCGCGATCAGCCCCAGACTTCCGTACCGCGACCGAAGCAGGGCGGCTCGATGTTTCCAGGCGCACTGCAGGGTACCAAAACTCCACCGGTACCGCTGCTTGATGAGCGTCGCGAAGGTATCCGGCGCCTCTGTCCATGCCACCGCGTGCTCGGCGTACGCAATCCGCCAGCCGCGCTTCCGCAGCTCGATGGTCGCATCCTGATCCTCGGCCAGCGTATCGTGTGAAAACCCTCCCGCCTCGAGGAGTGCGCGCCGTCGCCACGCGCCAACCGCCCCGGGCACCACCGTGATGCAGTTCAGCAGATCGAAGGCGCGTCGATCCACGTTCTGGCTGGTGACATACTCCAGCGCCTGCCAGCGCGTGACGAGGTTGAGGCGGTTGCCCACCTTCGCGTTGCCCGCGACTGCGCCAACGCGCGCATCGTGCAGCGGCGCGACCAGCTCCTGTACGGTGTTCGACTCAAACACCGTATCGGCGTCGAGACAGATCACGATCTCCCCGCCTGCGCGCTGGATGCCGTAGTTCAGGGCGCTGGCCTTGCCACCATTGTCCTTCGTGAACACCGTGACACGCGGCTCATCCCGGAAGGCAGCGGCGGCGATGGCGCCGGTACCGTCGGGTGAGCCATCGTCCACCACCACCACATCCAGCGTGCCGTCGTAGCGCTGCGACAGCAGGCTGCGAATGGTCTTCTCGATCACCGTCGCTTCGTTGAACGCCGGCACGATCACCGAGACGTGTGGACAAAACGCGGTGGCATGCGGGCGGCGACGAGCACTGCGCACGCGATGCACGATCGCCAACGCCAACACGAACACAATGCGCACGGCGCCAAGCATTGCGGCGATCATGAAGATCCACTCAACTCCCGCCTGCACCGCGCCGACGGTGAAGAAGGCGGCCAGCGTGAATCCGCGCGCAGTCGCGCTGGACGAGGGCAGCGGCGGCATCGCCTGATCGCGGCTGAGGCCGAGAAGCTCGGAGAGGAGGACCACCGTGTCGCCGCGTGCCTGCAGCGAGTCGATCAGCGGACCGATTGCGGCCACCGTCTGGCTCCGATCGCCGCCGCTGTCGTGCAACAGCACGACGTTGCCCTTCGAGCGCGCAGCGAGCACGTTGGCAACGATCTTCGCCGCACCGGGCTCCAGCCAGTCGTCGGAATCGACGTGCAAACCTACCGTGATGTAGCCAAGGTCGTTGGCCAGCGATACCGGCACCAGCTCGTCGGCAGTGGTCGGCTCGGCGTCCCCGAAGTACGGCGGCCGAAAGAGTGCCGAACGGCGATCGGTGATGGCCTCGATCAGCCGCTCCGTGGCATCCAGCTCGAGCCTGGTGATGAACGCCGGTGTCACGGCGAGGTTCGGATGCGTGAAGGTGTGATTCCCGAGCTCATGGCCCAGTGCCATGATCCGGCGGGTGAGCGGAATCTCGCGCAGCGCGTTGCTGCCGATGATGAAGAAGGTGGCGTGCACACCACGCGACGCGAGCGTGTCGAGAATCGCTGGCGTCCAGCGACTGTCGGGACCGTCGTCGAAGGTGAGCGCCACCCGATGCGGAGCCGACGAGCCCGCGCGTTCGATCACAAACGGCGTCGGCACGGCGTTCCATTTCACGCGTGTGATCAGCGACGCACTTTTGTTGACGCCGATCGTGCGTCGTCCCTCGGTCGGCTTGGCGGCCACGCGAAGGATCTCGCCAGCCCCGTTGAACTCGACATCGTAGCCGGGGAGCACCGCGCTCAGGTCGCGCGCCGGATCAGGCACGTTGCGGCCACCGAGCACACGCCACAGGGTGGGATCCTCGGCGCCCAGCCGCCAGAGCGCGACGCCACCCGCGCGAATGCCGACGGCGGTGGTGAGCTGATTCCACGCGGTGGTCGCATCGAGGAACCAGATCTGATGATCGACCGAGTCGGGGTCTGACCAGGTCGCGACCGGATTCAGCGACGGCGAGGTGAAGGTGATCGCCCCGTGGTGCTCGCGCACCGCACGCATGACCTCGGCGAACGTCGCCGACTCCGCCGGCCGGCCGTCGCCAGTGTCGTCCCAATGGTATCCGTATGTTCCTATCGCAAGAATGAGCTTCTCGCGCGGCACCAGACCCGCGGCGCGCAACGCGCTGGCGTCGTACCACGACTGACCGGCGACCGGCCCGGGATCACCGGTGGGGTAGTGCTCGTCGTAGAGCATGTCGACGACGTAGTCGGCGGAGCTGCCGGCGGCGCGCATCTCGGCATCACTGGCATCGGCGGCGACCGTCTGCATGGTGACGGCGGCCATACCGTGCAGCGCAGTGCGCAGGTCGCGCACGAAGAGCGCCAACCCGGCCTGCGACACACCGTCGATGGCCTCGAGATCGACCATGATCCCACTCAACCCATAGCGCTTCACGCCAGACACCAGCGTCGCAATCACTTGTTGGCGATTGCCAGCGCTGGTCAGGAGTCGATTGGCGCGGCGGGTGTCGAAGTTGTGCGAGACGGGGTCAACGTTGGTCAGCATCGCGACCAGTCGTGGACGCTGTTCAGGCGGCAGGGTTGCGATCAGCCCGAGGACGTCCTTGCGCCTGGTGTCGCCGAGATCCCAGTTCACCCCTCGGCCACTTTCAGCGAGAAACGCCCACTCGCCAACCACCCAGTCCATCTCCCTGGCGTGCGCCTGGAGCGACGAGAACGAGTTGTCGTCCCAGTTGACGTAGAAGCCCATCACCGTCGGCCCACTGTCGGTGGCGGGACGGGTGGATTGCGGCGCGATCGATTCCGCACGCGGCCCGCGTCGCACCGGCGACACGTCGTGCTCGGTCAACGCATCCACGAGGCGCTTGCGCGCGGTCTGGCGCGCTGATTCACGACTGCGATTGCCCTGCACGCGCGGGCTGACGGGCGCCTCCGGAGCCGACGCCTGCCAGGTGCTCGGCAGCAGCGGTGGCACCAGCACGGCGAGAACCAGTACGAGGGCGAGCAGCGTGGAGGCGACGCCCAAACCGAGCGCCGCGCCACGCAGCGCGCGCCATCGGCGGCCGCTGGGGTCGGAGAAGACGGGCTGCAGCGGTGACGGCGTTTCGTCCGGCGCTTCGGAGGGGGTCATGCCACGGATGTCGCCAACACTGGGAGGGGGACGCTCGCGCCACCGTGCACGCCGTCGTATGATGCTTCAATTTCAGTTCTGTTTCGACCGTATGAGCCCGCTCCTTGAGGTTTGCCCATGTCACGATTGGTCCGCTGTGCTCTTCTCCTTACCTTGGCGCCGCTCGCGGGCCAGTCGCAGGTTGCGGCTCAGGCCGGTAGCCCGACCGTCGTATCGCTGCAGATCCTGCCGAAGGAGCGCACCATGCGCGCCCGAGACACGATGCAGCTTCAGGCCCGAGCCCTCGATGCACAGGGGAACGTGGTCCCCGGCGCAATCATCAAGTTCGCGCGTGCCGGTGGCTATTTCGAAGGCGATGTGGACGACAGCGGGCTGATCCGGTCCGGCTCCACCGGTACCATCCCGATCGTGGTCTCCGCCACCCAGCCCGGCGCGCGACCGGTGATCGAGCGGCTCGAGATCAAGATGATCCCGGGCCCTGCACACCACATCAACGTCACCGCACCGGTCGCGATGCTCGCCATCGGACAGCGCATGCGTTACGCCGCCACGGCGTACGACAACGGCGATGATCGCCGCGACGATCGTGTGCTCTGGACCAGCAGCAACCCGCGCGTGGTGCAGGTGTCGCGCGATGGCTTGGCCAGCGCGCTCACCGCCGGTTCGGCCAGGCTGATTGCAACGGCCGGCACCGCCTCGCGTGAGGTCCCGGTGACCGTCGCGGCGCGGCGCATCGCGACGCTGGACGTGAATCCGTCGTCGGCCGATGCGCGCACGGGCGACGTGATTCACTTCGACGCGCGCCCGAAGGACGCGACGGGCAAGGCGATCGATGGCCTGACGCCGATCTGGAGCTTCAGCCCCGGCCAGGGGATGATCGGCGCCGATGGTGGATTCGTCGGCTACGAACAGGGCACCTACACGGTCACCGCCAGCTTTGGCACGATGAGCGCCGAGGCCACCGTGACGCTCACCGCACGCGATGTGCGCCGCCCGCTGGAAGTGGTGGGACGCTCACCCAGGAAGCGCTTCACCACCGAAGAGGTATGGCTGCACCCGAACGGCAAGGTCGCCTACCTCGGCTCGGGGAGCGGCGGCGATCTGTTCTACACGCTCGACATCAGCAATCCGGCCAATCCGATCGTGAGCGACAGCATGGTGCTCAACACCCGTCGGGTGAACGATCTGATGACCAACGCCGAAGGCACCATTCTCGTGAACACGCGCGAAGGGGCGAGCGATCGAAAGAACGGCATCGTCATCAGCAGCCTGGCCGATCCGCTGCACCCGGTGAAGATCGCCGAGTTCACGGAGGGCATGACGGCCGGTGTGCACTCGGCGTTCGTGTACTCGCAGCCGAAATTCGGCACGCACGTCTATGCGACCAACGATGGCACCGGCGCCTTTCACATCATCGACATCTCCGATCCGTACAAGCCGAAGCAGGTCGCCGAGTGGCGCACCGCCCGACCGGACGCCGGCCGGTCGCTGCACGATGTGGATGTGCAGGATGGTCTGGCGTACCTGAGCTACTGGAACGATGGGCTGATCATCCTCGATGTGGGCAACGGGATCAAGGGTGGGTCGCCATCCAACCCGGTGCTGGTGAGCCAGTACAAGTACGACCTGAATGATCTCTATCGTCAGGTCGAGCTGGCGGGCGGGCCGGGCTTCATTCGCGGCACACACACCGCGTGGCGTCACAGGAACTACGTCTTCATCGCTGACGAAGTCTTTCCGTCGAGCGGTGTGCAGGGCGCCAAGGACGCATCGGCGGGGCGTGCCTACGGTCGCCTGCAGGTGATCGACGTGTCGGACTATGCGAACCCGAAATCGGTGGCGTTCTACGAGCCGGAGTTCGGTGGCGTGCACAACATCTGGATCGCCGGCGACACGCTGTACATGGGCGCCTACAACGCCGGCTTCCGCACCTTCGACATCAGCGGTGAGCTGCGCGGTGATCTGCGCGCACAGCAGCGTGAGATGGCGCATCTGAACACCGCCGACATGGAAGGCTTTGTGAAGAACAGCGCGATGACGTGGGGCGTAGTCGTGCGTGATGGTCTGGCGTACGTGAACGACATGTACAACGGGCTGTGGATCGTGCGGATGAAGCCGAAGCGAGGCGTCTCGCCGTGATGTTCGGTGGGCGACCGGGATCTGCTCCAGTGTCGAGCGGTGTCTGCTGGCAACGCGCGGCGATCGTCGTGTGCGCCTCGCTGGCCGCGTTGACCACCGCGGTGGCGCAGTCAGCAAACGGCGCTGCGGCGTCCGCTCCCCTGCCCACCCGGACGTACACGGTCGCCGTCGCATCGGAGGGCACCGATGAGATCACGATCGTCACCTTCGGCCCGAATGGCGCCGCAGTGCAGGCGAAGGTGCCGATCGGCCTGAGCGTGACGGATCCCGACGGACCACACGGCGTGGCGGTGTCGCCGGACCGTCAGTTCTACTACGTGTCCACCGCGCACGGCACGCCGTACGGCAGCTTCTGGAAACTCCGGACGAGCGACAACTCCATCGTGGGGCGGGTGACGCTCGGCAACTTCCCCGCCACGGTGCAGATCACACCGGAAGGGCACCTCGCCTTCGTCGTGAACTTCAACCTGCACGGCGACATGGTGCCGAGTGACGTGAGCGTGGTTGGTGTGGACGACATGGTGGAGCTGACGCGGATAAAGACGTGCACGATGCCGCACGGGTCGCGACTCAATCCGCAGGGCACCAGGCACTACTCGGCGTGCATGATGGACGATTTTCTGGTGGAGATCGATGTCGCCACGCTGGCAGTGAGTCGCCACTTTCTCCTGACGAAGGGGAAGGAGATGGGAATGGCCGGCGCACCGGTGGTGACGGCAGCGAGCGGGGCGCATGACATGTCGGGGCATGGGATGACAGCTTCGGCGGCGGGCGATCCGACCTGCTCGCCCACCTGGGCGCAGCCGTCAACGGATGGCCGATCGGTGTTCGTGGCATGCAACAAGACCAGCGACATCGTCGAAATCGACGTCGCCAGCTGGCAGATGATTCGCCGTATTCCGACCGGCAGCGGCGTCTACAACCTGGCCATCACGCGCGATGGAACGACACTGATCGCGACGAACAAGCGCGATCAGTCGGTGAGCATCATTGCGCTGCCCAGTGGCCGGGAGATGGCGCGCATTCCCACCACGCGCAGGGTGGTGCACGGCGCGGTGGTCACACCGGATGACCGGTACGTGTTCATTTCGGTCGAGGGGGTCGGGTCGGAGCCGGGGACGGTGGAGGTCATCGACCTCGCCACCCGGCGGAGGGTCGCGACGGTCGATGTGGGTCCGATGGCGGGGGGTATCGACGTCATAAGGTAGAGCGTTTGGCATTGGGCGTCGGGGGTTGCGTACTGAGAGTCCCGTATTGAGTTCGAAAGTCCCTGCCATGTAACGGAACTCTGCGATACGTTTCCACATTCAGACCCGTGGAGTTCGCCAGCGCCGTCCGCTGAAAGACCGGTAACTCGCCGTCCGAAGTGATCAGATGCGCACGGCAGTGTCACCCAGCTTCCGACTCGTCCTCGCGATCGCCGCCTGCCTGCTTTCCGGCGCGCTGGCGACGACGGTGGTCCGACGGCCACCGTGGCTTGGACTCACGTTCGAGCAGACGGTGGCGGGAGCCACGCTGCGCATCGCGTCGGTGGATGTGGACGAAACGGTAAACGTCCCTCGGGTCCGTGCTGGCGATTCGCTGGTCGCCATCGGCTCCACGATCCGGGACATCATGGGCGTCGTGCCGAGCGACCTGCTGGAAGAACCCGACTTTCTCGATACTTGGGCGTTGGAGGACGCGTTCTACCTGCGACAGAGCGCGATCACCCGGATTCTGCACTCGCCGAGCGTCACGGCGGTCGTCATCGACAAGCGCGGCACCGTGCGGTCAGTGGTCATCACTCCGCGGATCAGACCACTCGCCAGCCTGCCGCTGATCTTCTGGCTCCAACTGCTCTTCGGTGCGGCCGGGCTGATCATCGGCACGTGGGTCTGGGCGCTTCGCGCTGACGATTGGGGGCCGCGCGCATATGCAGTGACGGGCGCCTGCTTCCTGATCTTCACACATGCAGCGGCCATCTACAGCGCGCGAGAGATCGCGCTGCCGGGTGCGCTCTTTCGCACGTTGAGCGGGATCAATCACTTCGGCGCAATTCACTTCGGTGCGGCGCTCTGCACGCTGTTTCTGGTGTACCCCATCCGACTCACTCGCGCGTATGCCCCGCTGGGGCTGTTCGCGGTTGCGACGGGGTGGTGGCTGGCGTGTGTCACGCGCCTTGCTCCCGATCAGGACTGGGGGTCGCGCTTTCCCGTGATGCTGGCGATGCTCGGCGCGATCGGGATCGCGCTCGTGCAATGGCGTCGGACGAAGGGCGATCCGGCGGCGCGAGCGGTGTTGCGCTGGTTCGCCGTGAGTGTGCTGACCGGCTGCGGCGCATTCATCGGCCTCACAGCGATGGTGAGTGCGATTGGCGGACTCCCGCCGATTCCGCAGGGCTATGCCTTCGGATTCTTCGTGCTCATGTACGCCGGCCTCGCCGTGGGATTGCGCCAGTATCGCGTCTTCGATCTGGATCAGTGGGCGTATCGCATTCTGTTCTGGGGTCTGGTCGTGGCCGTGTTCATCGCGCTCGATCTGGCGCTGTTGAACACCGCCAGTTTCAGCGAAGGTCGAACGCTGGTGGTCGGGACGTTTCTGGCCATCGGGACATTCCCTGTGCGGCGTTGGGTGTGGTCGCGCCTGTTCGACCGCGACCAGCTGCCGCCGGAGCAGCTTTTCGAGAAGGCGCTGCACGTCACGTACGCGGTGTCGGATGAGGCGCGCGACACACGGTGGCGCGCGCTGCTGACCGAGCTGTTCGACCCGCTCCACGCCGCCGCCGACGGCACGCGTGACGGCGGCATGAATGACGGCGATGTGCATCTCGCCGCGCAGGGGCAGGAACTGGCGATTCCCGCCGTCGCCTCGTCACCAGCGCTGCGACTGACGTACGCCCGCGGCGGCAAGCGACTCTTTACGCCGAACGATGAACGCCTGGTACGCACGCTGCTCTCACTGATGAATGCGGCAAATGCGAGTCGGAAGGCGTACGACGAGGGAGTGCAGCGCGAACGCACCCGCATCGCGCGCGATCTGCACGACACCGTGAGTTCACCGCTGCTGGCAGGCCTGGCACCGCTCGGCCCGGATGCGGAGAGTGGCGCGCAGATGGCCACCGTCCAGAGTGAGATTCGGCGCGCGGTGCGCGGCATGCGCTCGGTGGTGAGTGGTGATGCAGTCACTTCAGCACCGTTGGCCGATTGCGCCGCCGATGCGCGCTTCGCCGCGGTGGAGCGGCTGACGGCGGCGGGGCTGACGGTGACGTGGCCGCTCTCCGATCTGGGCTCGCACCGCATGGGCCCCGCTGAACGGCATGCGTTCGGCGCGTTCATCCAGGAGTCGATCACCAATGTGATCCGTCATTCACACGCCACACACATCGAGGTCGATGTGCACGTGACGGATGGGGTGTTACGCTGTGTGGTTACCGATGACGGTGTCGGCTTCGCGCCGGACCCGGAGCGTCAGGGAGATGGGCTGCCAAACCTGCGCGCGCGTGCAGAATCGATGGGCGGTGTGGCCACGATCGGCCCGCGGTCCGATGGGCGGATAGGCACCGAGGTCACGCTGGTGGCCCCGCTCACTGCGACGGTGGAGGTCTGATGGCCGACGTGAACGTCGCGCGTGAGGTTCGACAGATTCTGATCGTGGACGACGATCCCGCGATGGAGGCCGAAGCCGTCGCCGCCGTCGCGATCTTCGGCGACGCGACTGTGCGCACAGCGCGTACGGTGGGCGAAGCGGAGCGGTGGATCAAGCGTGTGGGATTCGATCTGGCGATCGTGGACCTTGGCCTCCCCGACGGCTCGGGGCTCAGCATCATCACGCTGCTGATGAAGGGTGCACCGCCAGGCGCTGACGTCATGGCGATGCCAACGGTGTGCGTCGCCCGCACGGTGTTCGACGATGATGCACACCTCTTCGCTGCGCTGGCGGCGGGAGCACAGGGTTACCTGCTGAAGGGGGAAACGATCGAAGTCGTGCGTGGCCGACTGCGCGCGGCGATGGCGGGAGAACCGGTTGTGTCGCCGAAGATCGCGCGCCGGGTGCTGGCGTACTTCCGCGGTGAGGCATCGCCGGTGAGTGCACAGCCAGCGACGCGGGCATCGATCCCACCGGCGGCACTGACCACCCGTGAAACCGAGGTGCTCCGCCTGCTGGCGCAGGGATTGACGCTCCCTGAGACAGCGAAGGAACTCGGCCTGAGCGTGAACACCGTCAAGACGCATGTGAAGAATGCATACAGCCGTCTGGACGTCTCGACTCGCATTGCGGCGGTGGACACGGCGCGGCGGATGGGGATTCTGGACGCCGACGGGGCGCGCTGACCGTCGGGGTGTCGCGCTGAGCGCCGGCCCCTCAGTACGTTCACGTCGTTACCTCTTCACTGGAGTTTCTGGAATGCCGCGCATCGCAACGCACTGCGCACTCTTCGCGCTCTCTGTTGTTGCGGCGTCTGCGTGCACCCGCAGCGCGGCGCCGATCAAACCCGGTGTCGATTCTGCCGCGTATGCCGCCGACACGAAGGAGTGGCGCGCCACGCGCCTGGACGCGATCGCCGGCGCCGACGGCTGGAGCACACTGGCGGGGCTGTTCTGGTTGGACAGCGCCGCCTACACCATCGGCAGTGGACCGGGGAACACCATCGTCCTGCCCGGCGATCACACCCCTGCGCGACTGGGATCGATCAGCATCAGCGGCAGCATCGTACAGTTTCGCGCAGCGGCCGGCGCGACGGTCATGAGCGACACGACACGCGTAGACTCGATCACCGTGCAGAGCGACAAGAGCGGTCACGGCACTCTGCTGCGCAACGGAAGCGTGACCTACCGGCTGATCGAGCGCGGCGGCAGGCTGGCGATCCGCGTCAAGGATTCGCTGTTCACAGGGCGGCGAGCGTTCGCGGGACTGGACTACTACCCGCTCGACACGTCGCTTCGGGTACTGGCGAAGCTCGTGCCGCACACGTCGCCGCGAACGCTGCGGATTCTGAATGTGATCGGCCAGACAGACGAGTACCGGTCACCCGGTGTGTTGCACTTTACCGTATCAGGCGTGGCGCACACGCTCACCGCCGCTTATGAGGGGAAGGACACGACGCAGTACTTCCTGCTGTTTCGCGACAGCACCAGTCGCACGGCGACGTATCCTGCAGGGCGGTTCATGTACACGACACCGGCAGACAGCGCAGGGTACGTCATTCTCGATTTCAACCGCGCCTACAACCCACCGTGCGCGTTCACAAACTTCGCGACCTGTCCACTGCCCCCGGCTGAGAATCTGTTGAACGTCGCAATCACTGCCGGCGAGAAGCGGTACGCCGGTCGGATCGGGCACTGATCGGTTACGGGAGGCCAGCGCAGGCTAGCCGAGTTCCACCTGCGCCGAGAGCGCGGACTTGAGATCGGGGCCGATCGCTTCCAATGCGACCGTACCACCATCGGGTCGGCCGATGAGGTGAAAGGGCGCCAGATCGAACAGCGGCGCGAGACCGCGAAATGCAAACGTGTTGATCGGTCGTGCACTGTGACGACGGACCAGATCTGCGAGCAGAATTGCGGTCAGCGGGCCGTGCACGACGAGCCCGGGATACCCTTCATCGATGGCAGCGTACGGCCGATCGTAGTGAATGCGGTGCGCGTTGAACGTGAGCGCCGAGAAGCGGAAGAGGAGGCGCGCATCGGGCGTGATCGTGCGATGCCACTCCCCGGGAGCGGTCGCCGGCACCGGACGCGTTTCCGGTGCCGCCACCGGAGCACCAGGCTCACGGTAGACGATATCCTGCTCCTCTTCGATGCAGAGCAGATCGTTTTGCACGAATCGATACGCCACGGTGACAAACGCGAGTGACCCGCTCCGACCGGTCTTCAACACGACATCCCGAATCTCACCGTGGCGAGTGGCCGGCTGACCGAGTGTCAGTGCGCGGTGAAACCGCATCCGCGAGCCGGCAAACATCCGCCGCGGAAAGGGAATCGGTGGCAGAAAGCCGCCGCGCTGCGGATGCCCATCGACATCGAGCCCCGACTGCAGCGCGTGCGGGAGGAAATAGAACCACTGCCACAGCGGCGGGAGCGCGCTGCCGGCATCGACGGCGGTGAGCTCGTCATCGAGTGTTGCCGCGGCGCGGCGCGATTGCTCCGCGCTGAGGCTGTCGTGCACCACTTCGGTGCGGCCGATCCATGCGCGAAAGTCGGGGACGGCGTCGGTCATTGGCGGAGTCGGTTGTGGAACGCGGGCGCACGGCGATCAGGAAACTTACGAGGGGAGCGCCGCCGACGGTCGCAAATGTGGTTATCATGTCTCAGGCAATCCACCCGAGCGACGAGGCAGACGATTGAGTGCTCGTAAGCAGGCCACTGACGATCACACTCCGACTGCGCCAACGGTACCGACCATGGATTCAACTGCGCCCGATACGCCGCGCCCGCTGACGGGAGTTCGCGTGCTCGATGTGGGCAACTTCCTCGCCGGTCCGTACGCGGCGGCGATGATGGGCGAGTTTGGCGCCGAAGTGCTGAAAGTGGAGCACCCCATTGGTGGAGACCCGATGCGCCGGTTCGGGACGCCGACGAACCGTCCCGATGCCACGCTGAAGTGGTTGAGCGAGAGCCGCAACAAGAAGTCGGTCACGATCGATCTCCGACAGGGCGAGGGGGTGGCGCTCTTTCTCCGGCTGGTGGCGAAGTCGGATGTGCTGATCGAGAATTTTCGCCCGGGCACCATGGAAGAGTGGGGGCTCACCTGGGAAGCGCTGAGCGCGGCGAACCCGCGCCTCGTGATGCTGCGGGTGTCCGGCTATGGGCAGACAGGCCCCTACCGTCGCCGTTCGGGGTTTGCGCACATCGCCCAGGCGTTCGGCGGGCTGAACTACCTGGCGGGTTTCCCTGGTGAAACGCCGGTGCTCCCCGGAACAGTACCCCTTGGCGACTATATCGCGAGCCTCTACGGCGCGATCGGCATCATGGTGGCTCTGCGCCACTGCGACAAGACCGGCCGCGGTCAGATCATCGATGTCGGCATCTACGAAGCGATCTTTCGCATGATGGAAGAGATCGCATCGGTCTACGGCGTCTCGGGGAAGATCCGCGAGCGGGAGGGGTCAGGCAGCTTCGTCGCCGCCCCGCACGGACATTTTCGCACCCGGGATGACAAGTGGATCGCGATCGCCTGCACCACCGACAAGATGTTCGAGCGTCTGTCGATTGCGATGGGACAGCCGCAGCTCTCGTCGTCGGGACTGTACGGAGACCAGCGCACACGGCTCGCCGCCCGCGACACGGTGAACGCGATCGTGATCGAATGGGTCGGCTCGATGGATCGCGACGAGGTGCTGCGGCTCTGCCTCGGGGAAGAGGTGCCGGTGGGCAAGGTGAACAGCATCGCGGACATCTTCGAGGATGAACACTTCCTCGCGCGCGGCAACCTCGCACACATCGTCGACAGCGAGTTGGGCGACGTGGTCGTGCCGGGCGTGGTGCCGACGCTGTCGGCGACGCCCGGGCGCATCACGAACCTCGGTCCGACGCTCGGCAACGCCACCGATCAGGTCATGCGGGAACTGCTCGGCCTGACCGCCGCCGAGCTGCAGCGTCTGCGCCAGCAGAAGATCATTTAGTACTCATTCTGTACACGGTGACCATGCACACTCAGACCCAATCCGAGCTGCCTCTGAAGGGCATTCGCGTGATGGATGTCGCGACCGTCATCGCGGCGCCGTACTGCGCCACGATCCTCGGCGAGTTCGGCGCCGATGTGCTGAAAGTCGAGCACCCCGTCGGCGGCGATGCGCTGCGACGCTTCGGCACGCCGTCGCAGCGCGGCGACACGCTGGTGTGGATGAGCGAGTCGCGCAACAAGCGATCGGTCACGCTCGATCTGCGCAAGCCGGAGGGCGTGCGCATCTTCAAAGAGTTGATCGCCAGGACCGACGTCCTGTGTGAAAACTTTCGCACCGGCACCCTGGAGAAGTGGGGGCTCGGGTGGGATGTGCTGCACGCCATCAATCCGGGGCTGATCATGCTCCGCGTGACGGGCTACGGGCAGACAGGCCCATACAGCGATCGGCCGGGGTTTGCGCGCGTCGCACATGCCGTCGGCGGCATTGCGTACCTCGCCGGAATGCCGAAGGGCACACCGGTGACCCCTGGCTCCACCACGCTGGGCGATTACATGACGGGCCTCTACGGCTGTCTCGGTGTGCTGATGGCACTGCGGCATCGCGACCTGACCGGCGAAGGCCAGTACGTGGACGCCGCCCTCTACGAGTCGGTATTTCGTTGCACCGAAGAGCTGGCGCCCGCCTTTGCGATGTACGGCACGGTGCGTGAACGACAGGGGTCATCGCACAACGACTTCGCCTGTCCGCATGGGCACTTTGCGACGAAGGATGGCAAGTGGGTCGCCATTTCCACCGCCACCGACAAGCTCTTCCGGCGACTGGCGCTGGCGATGGGGCGTCCCGAACTCGCGGCGTCGAGCACGTACGGTGAACAGAAGACGCGGCTCGAACACCGGCACGATGTGAACGAGATCGTTCGCGACTGGTGCGGGTCGCTGACGCGTGAGCAGGTGTTGGAACGCTGCTACGCGACCGACACGCCGGCGGGACCGCTCAACAACATTGCCGATATATTCGGCGATCGGCAGTTTCACGCGCGGCGCAATCTGGTGGCGATCGATGACCCCGATACCGGCGAGTCGATCATCGTGCCGTCACCGGTGCCGGCGTTGTCCGAGACGCCGGGGAGCATCCGGAGTCTCGGGCCAAAACTCGGCGAGCACACCGACGAAGTGCTGGCCGAGGTGCTCGGCATGACCGACGTCGAGATTGCGGCGCTGCGCGCCAGGCGGGTGATCTGATGGTGCCGCCGACCCGCACGGCGATCGAGGGCGCACGATAGTGCCGGGAATTCTGAGCGGCCTGCGGATCGTCGAGGGATCGGCGTTCGTCGCTTCACCGCTGGGCGGCATGACGCTCGCGCAGCTGGGGGCGGATGTGATTCGTTTCGATCCCATCGGCGGCGGGTTGGACCATGGGCGCTGGCCGCTGACGCCAGATGGTGCGCACAGTCTGTTCTGGACCGGCTTGAACAAGGGCAAACGCTCGATCGCGGTCGACTTTCGCACACCGCGCGGGCAGGAGCTTCTCACGCAGCTGATCTGTGCCCCCGGGTCTGATGCAGGAATCTTCAGCACGAACTTTCCCGCCAGGGGCTGGCTCAGCTACGACACGCTGATGTCACATCGCGCCGACCTGATCATGGTGAATCTGCTCGGCCGACGCGACGGTGGTTCGGAGGTGGACTACACGGTCAACCCTGCGATAGGTTTTCCCGTGCTCACAGGGAGCGCCGACTCCGCTGCGCCGGTCAACCACGTCTTCCCCGCCTGGGATGCAATCGCCGGCAACATGCTGGCGGTGGCCATGCTGGCGGCGGAACGCCATCGCTCACGCACCGGTGCCGGACAGCTCGTGACCCTCGCGCTGAAGGATGTCGGGCTCTCGATGCTCGGACATCTGGGGATGATCGGTGAGGTGATGGTGAGCGACACCGACCGCGCCAGATACGGCAACTACCTCTTCGGCGCGTTCGGCCGCGACTTTCTCACCAGCGATGGCGAGCGGGTGATGGTCGTCGGGCTCACCGACATGCAGTGGAAGACCTTGCTCAAGGCGACAGGTACCTCGGATGCGGTGGCGGCACTCAGCTCATCGTTGGCGATCGACATGGCGATCGAGGGCAATCGATTCGTGGCGCGCGAAGCGCTGGCGGCGATCTTCGAACCGTGGTTCCGCGAGCGGACACTGGAGACTGTCCGTGCTGCACTCGACGCAGCGCGCGTGACGTGGGCGCCGTATCGTACGGTACGACAGGCGTTGGCGCAGGACACGGATCTGTCGGTGGCGAACCCCATGTTTGCAATGCTGCAGCAGCCCGGCGTGGGGCTGCTGCTGGCGGCAGCCTCGCCGCTCGACTTCAGTGCCGTGGCGCGCGTACCCGTTGCACCCGCCCCCGCACTGGGCGAGCATACCGATCAGATTCTGCTCGGCGTGCTCGGGCTGAGTGAAGGTGAAGTCGGCGCCCTGCACGACGCAGGGATCGTGGCCGGACCTCAGCGGTGAATCACACTCTGGAGACCGTTTCGTGAAGCTGCCCGCGAATTTCTACAAGCCGCTCGCCATTGGTGCGCCGCGGCCGTTGCGTGAACTGCCCGTGCGTCCCGAACGCGTGATTCACTTCTTCCCGCCGCATCTGGAGAAGATCCGGGCCAAGCTCCCGCAGACAGCGACGCAGGTGGACGTGCTGTGCGGGAATCTCGAGGACGCCATTCCCTTTGACGCCAAGGCTGCGGCGCGAGCGGGGTTCATCGAAGCGGCGAATGCGATCGAGTTTGGCGATACCGCGCTGTGGGTGCGCGTCAACTGTCTGAACAGTCCGTGGTTCCTGGACGACCTGGATCAGATCGTGCGCGATGCGGGGAACAAGCTGGATGTCTTCATGATCCCGAAGGTGGAGGGGCCGTGGGACATTCACTTCGTGGATCAGTATCTGGCACTGCTCGAGGCGCGCTACCAGATACGCAAGCCGATCCTGCTGCATGCGTTGCTGGAGACGGCGGAAGGGGTGAAGAACGTCGAGCAGATTGCGTGCGCCAGTCCGCGGATGCATGGCATGAGTCTGGGGCCGGCCGATCTGGCGGCGTCGCGCGGGATGAAGACCACGCGTGTGGGCGGGGGGCACCCGTTCTACGGCGTGCTGGCCGACCCGGTTGACGGCGTCGCGCAGCGCACCTTCGTGCAGCAGGATCTGTGGCATTACACCGTTGCGAAGATGGTCGATGCGTGCGCGTCGAACGGGATTCGTGCGTTCTACGGCCCGTTCGGCGATCTGAAGGACGAAGCGGGGTGCGAGGCACAGTTTCGCAACGCGTTCCTGATGGGATGCAGCGGCGCCTGGTCGCTGGCCCCGAATCAGATTGCGATCGCGCGACGCGTGTTCAGCCCCGATGTGCAGGAGGTGCTGTTTGCGAAACGGATCCTCGATTCGATGCCTGATGGCAGCGGCGTGGCGATGATCGACGGCAAGATGCAGGACGATGCCACCTGGAAGCAGGCGAAGGTGATCGTCGATCTGGCGCGTCTGGTCGCGCGGAAGGATCCGGAGTTGGCGGCGGCGTATGAGTTCTGAGTCCAAGACGCGCCCCGGGAACTTCTTCGAGGACTTCGTGGTGGGACAGGAGATCGTCCACGCCACGCCGCGCACCGTCACGGAAGGGGAGGTGGCGCTCTACACCGCCCTCTTCGGCGGCCGGTTCGCCGTCACCTCGTCCGACCCGTTCGCTGGTACGCTCGGCCTGGACGGCGCACCGATCGACAGTCTGCTGGCGTTTCACATCGTGTTCGGCAAGACCGTGCCCGACATCTCGCTGAATGCGATTGCAAACCTTGGATACGCACACGGCCGCTTTGGTGTGCCCGTGTACCCTGGCGACACGCTCTCCACGACATCGACCGTGATCGGTGTGAAGGAGAACCGGGACGGAAAAACCGGCGTCGTATACGTCCGCTCGATCGGCGTGAATCAGGTTGGCGACATGGTGCTGGACTACGTGCGCTGGGTGATGGTGCGCAAGCAGAATCCGGATGCGCCCGCTCCGACCGTCGTCGTTCCACCGCTCGATGATTTCGTCAGCGTGGATGATCTGTTCATTCCGTATGACTTCGAGCCGGGCACGTACGACACCGATCTGGCGGGAAGTCCGTTCCTCTGGGATGATTACGCCGTTGGTGAGCGGATCGACCATGTGGACGGGATGACGATCGAAGAGACCGATCACATGATGGCGGCTCGCCTTTACCAGAACACGGCCAGGGTACACTTCAATCAGCACATCGAACGTGAAGGCCGCTTTGGGCGTCGCATCGTGTACGGCGGCTACATCATCAGCCTCGCGCGAGCGCTCTCCTTCAATGGACTCGCCAACGCACTCTGCATCGCTGCCATCAACGGTGGACGGCATACAGCCCCGACGTTCGCCGGCGACACGATCTACGCCTGGTCGGAGATCCTTGGGCGGCATGAGATCCCCGATCGGGCCGATGTGGGCGCGCTGAGAATTCGCACGGTGGCGGTGAAGGATCGCGCCTGCCCGGATTTCCCGTATCAGGATGCGAATGGCGCATACGATGAGAGCGTGGTTCTCGACTTCGACTATACGGTGCTGATGCCGCGGCGAGTCTGATGCGCGAGTATCGATTTCTCGCGACGGTCGAGACGCAGGAAGCGCTGCGACTGGCTCGTGGTGTGTGGCACGGGATCACGATCGAGGAGCGCGCAGTCACGATCCACCTCGTCACCGGCGAAGCGGTGGTCGTGGAAACGGAGGCGGCCGACGTGGAGGATGTATTTGAAGCCTTCCGGCTCAACGCGCGCGTGGAACCGAAACCGCTGCAACCGACCGATGCCGCCGGTGAGTTCGGGCTTGGACGGAATGATGTCGTGCTGTTTACCGGAGCGACGTGGACGGTGACGAACACCGACGCACTCGGTGTCGAACTGCGCGACGGTGCTGCGATGCACTTCAGCGGACACCCTGGTCAGCTGGCGGAGGATGCGGACGTGGTGTGCCTGACCACCGACGCGATCGTGATCGCAACCACCACTGGATCGGGACTGCTCCTTCGCATCGGGCTCAAGCCAGGAACATTGGATGTGGTCACCGATCAGGAGGTGATCGGGGCGTTTCTGATCGAACGAGGCTACTCGACGTCCTGATCGAGCGCGGGGCGCGACGCGTCTCGTGGGGTTACCACGAGGAGCACGCCGCCAAGGATCACCGCGCTCGCGACCGCCAGCCGCATCGTCACCGGTTCGCGCAAAAGTGCCACACCGCCAAGTGCAGCCAGTACAGGGACTGTGAGTTGCAGCGTGGCGGCCGTCGTGGCTTGAAGGCTGGGAAGCACCGAGTACCAGACGGCGTAGCCGACTCCCGATGTGATCGCGCCGGACGCCACGGCGTAGCCGATTCCATTGCTGTCGATCGACTGATCGCGCCACAGGACGGCGCTGGTCAGCAGCGCGAACGGCACCGCGCGCATGAAGTTGCCCGCGGTGACAGCGGTCGGGTCCTCCACGCCCCGTCCACGCAGGGAGTAGACCCCCCACGCAATACCGGCGCACAGCATCAGCAGCGCCGACGTGATCGGCGGCGATGAGACGCCCGGGAGCACAAGGCCGATCAGGCCGACATAGGCGAGCAGCAGCCCACCTCGTTGCCGCGCACTGAGACGCTCGCCACGGACGACTGCCGTGGTGATCATCGTGACCTGTACCGCACCGAAGAGGAGCAGCGCGCCGGTACCGGCTGGCAGCTGCAGATACGCGAATGTGAAAGCGACGGCATACACGTAAAGCGCGAACGCCGACGCCCACGATCCTTTCAGTGCTTTATGGGCGCCGCGGACGTTAGCGAGCACGCCAAGGAGGATTGCACCGGAGAGCAGTCGCACGCTCACGAAGGTGGCGGCGTCGATGCTCGTGTTGGCGAGCGCCAGACGACTCAGGAGCGAGTTTCCGGCGAATGCCACAAGCGCGAGGCAGGTGGCCAGCACCACCCGCGGTGCAGTTCGAAACGACGTCAATTATAAACCGAACTGCGTCAAATGATGGTCCAGGTGCTTGTACCCCAGCGTGCCCCACTCCCCGGGCGTCAATCTGCCGAACAGCGGATGCTCGCGACGCGCCTGTCCAGCCGCTGATGCTGCCAATCGTTCGGCAAGCAGTCTGACATCGGTCAACTCGGCTGCAAACGACACAGGCGGGCGCGAGATGAGTTCCCGGGCTGTCTTCACGTTCTTCGGGAACGGAAGGACGTACAGAATGAGATGCTTCACGGGAAAGTACTTCGTGACCGCGATGTTCATGGATCGCGTAGTCAGATCGCCGAGCGCCATGCGAAAAGCATCGGCGATGTGCGCGAGCATTTGTGGAGGCGTCATCTTACCCCACCGCGGCGTTGCGGTGGACTCCAGCCGGTCGAGGCGCGACAGGATAGCGGCGCGATCTGCAGCGTTGCGCAGTGTTGGCATCGACGAATCTCCGCTACGTGCTCAGGTGGCGATGCATTCGATCTCGACCCTGGCGCCGAATGCGAGTCCGCTGGCCCCCATAGCACTGCGGGCAGGTCGCCTGTCGGCGGCGAAGAAGGTCACGTAGACCTCATTCATCGCCGCCCATTCATTCATATCGGCCAGAAACACCGTGCACTTCACCACCTGCTTGAGTGACGATCCGCTGCGCGACAGCAGCGCGCTGATGTTCTGCATCGTCTGCCGCGTTTCAGGCAGAATGCCTCCAGCAACCAACCTGCCGGCGCTATCCGTGCCGAGTTGGCCGGAGAGATAGATGAAGCCGTTGACCTTGACGGCCGGCGAAAACGGACGCGGCGGCCCGCTGGTGGTCGCGAGAAATTCGGGTCGGCGCGCCGATGCGCACGCCCCCATCGCAAACAGTGCAACGATGGCCAGGAGCAGCGCGCCCGGACTGCGACGTACGATGCTCTGCCTCATACGCGGTGATGGTCTGGACGCCAGGTACGGATACGCTGCTTGATCATTTTTCCGCTGGCATCGCCATTCGCGATGATCCACTCGACCAGCTCCGGCACTTCGGCGTCGCTGGCGAAGCGAAGTGAAATGAGCTGGCGCGCCGTGAGGCCCGACGCTCGAACCTTGAGCTCGGCAGGGAGCAGACGCGCCAACCGGAGCTGTTCCTCCAATCGGATCACCCGGTCCTGTGCCTTGAGCGGGAAGTTTCGCGCGTACCAGTACGTCCCGACGAGCGCCCCAGCACCAATTGCGCCCTGCAGCGCGGCGGCCGAGCGTTCGGAGACGAGCCGCCAGAGCGACCAGATCAGGTACACGAGCGTCAGACCGCCCGTGACGTAGTGAAATCCCGGTACCATCCGGGCGTGGTTCGCGAACGATTGCGTGGGCTCTTCACTCATGGGCGTGCAAAACCTTGGAAAGCGGGGAGCAATGCCTGCGGTCGGGATTCCGCGACCGGTGCCTTTCAGCAGACTGATGCGATCCTGTGATGCACGCACCAATGGCGGAAATATCGCCGGACTCACAACGGGGTACGAGGGGTACGTGACGGTAAATGCCGCGAAGTCTGCCCCGACGTCGTCAACGGGGTGTATCGTATCGACTCCGAGTTTTCTTCCGACCCCTGGCGAGGCGTTGACCGATGCCCAAGCAGACAGATTCCACCGACGACGCGCCGGACGAGGGCGAAGGCGCTGAGACGGAGACCGATGAGGAAATTCCGATTGCCGATGGCACGGCTGATGGTGACGCCCTGATCACCTGTCCGTACTGTGGCGAAACCGTCGACATTGCGCTCGACGCCGGGAGTGGAGCTCGGCAGCAGTACGTGGAAGACTGCGAGGTGTGCTGCAAGCCGTGGCTGGTGACGGTGCACTACGGCCACGACGGGCACGCCGAGGTTCAGGTGTCGCCGTTGAACGAGTAGCGCTGCGGCAACTCGTGCCAGCCCAGGTATTCGTTGCCTTCGCTGAGGCTGCGATACACCATGAAACCCGCATCCGATTCGCCGGCGAGCGTCGCGTACATGCGGGCCATTCCGAAGCTGACGTCAGTGTCAGCGATGAACGCGGTGCGCGCGCACCCATGTGCGGCGCGAAGCTGTGCCATCAGCGGGACGTACCGGCGCACATCCTCGGCCGACAGCAAGAGCGATGCACCGCGTGCATCGAACCGCTGGGGGAAATGCATCGCATTGCGCGCCGCGAGTGTGGTGACGAATGCGACCATGTCTTCCAATCGCACATCGGCGGTCGCCGTGACCATCACGCGCTCCGTACCGTCGTCCACCAGATAGGTAATCGGCATCGATGTTTATTCCTCGACGTGACCTGATCTGCGCTCGTTGCCATCGGTGCTCTTGGAGACTTGCCACCAATCCGAGCTGAGCGCAAGAGGTACCCCAAGCACGGCGATCTCACCTCCTGAGTTCAGAACGTCGTCGCACGCGATAAGTTCTCAGGTGGTCGCGGTACCTGCGCTCAGAACCTCCACACCACCATCGACGCTGGTGTTCTCGTGGGTGATGAACAGGTGTCCGTCGGTAACCGACAAAGAAAAACTCATCCGGCGATCGAGTCGTTCAACGAGGCGGGTGATCACCGCGCGATCGATGGCACGGATAGCGATCGACTCAGCGCGATGGATTCGCTCTCCCGACAGCTGGCGCAGGTAGACGGCTGGTGGCTTCTCGATGTACACGACGACCCTCGGCGACGCCTTGCTCGCCTTGTGCAGTCGCGCGGCATCGGGGGCGCCGACCTCAATCCACGCTTTTATTGTTCCGGTGAGATCACGGATCGTGATGGCCGGTTCATCGGGATCGCTGATGCCGCGCGAGAACGCGATGCCCTCGGCGTACTCCAGACAGTACGCCAGTACGCGCGTCACCAGTCGTTCCTGGGTCTCCGACGGGTGCTGCGCCAGCTTCAGCGCCAGCGACTCGTACACGTTGCGATCGACGTCGGCGAGTTCGATTGCGAAGTTGTAGATCGTTGCCGTCAGAGCCACGTGGGTGTTTGCGAGAGGAACCGCTGATCAGCGGAGGGCGAACGCGATGGTGGAATATGCATGGGCCAGCGGCTGGCGCTGATACTCACGGCCGACGCTGTGCACCCGCCACTCCACGGTGCCGAGTGGCCCGCGAAGGGCCACGCCCAGTTCCGTGCTGCCCAGCCAGCGATTCCGTGTCGTGACGCGCGGTCCTCCGCCAAAGGTGCTGCCATCCAGGAACAGGTTACGGCCAATCACGGATTGGGAGGCAGCGGCGCGGAAGAACAGTCCCCAGCGCCTGCCGTCGCGCGTGGCGGCCGTCGTCCACGGCGCAGCGGGACGAAGTCCAGCCGTGAGATGCAGCCCTGCAGTCGCGTCGGTAGCCACCGAGCCCAGGCGCGCAGACCAGAGCGGCGCAACGCGTAGCGCGAACCGACGAGAGGGGGTTCCGATGTGCAGCAGTTCACGCGCCCCGCGATAGGTGGCGTGCACGGTCACTTCGGAGGGGAGCTGCGCCGACCACCCCTCCGGCCGTCGAAAGCCGAAGACCTCGTGCACCGCAATCTGCGACGACTCGGCGAGTGAGGCCTTACCCGTCACACCAATCGAGAGGCTGAACGCAGTCAGTGCGCGATCGCGATCGCGCTGCACGCCAAACTCGGCACCGAGCCAACCGGCGAATGGTCGCTCATCCGGCGCACGACGCCGCGGTTCCAGGGTTGGTGTATAAATACTTTGGGCAAGCGCCGCCGACGCCATCCGGCAGTCGCGCTCTGCCGTCTCGGTGCCACACAGCTGGGCCCGGCCCAAAAGTACCCGTGTCAGTGCGTTATCCATCGGCCACAACACGTTCACGCGCGTGCCCTGTGTATACTCGCGATCTGCGCGCACATTCGGCGCCTGCCAGAAGTTGAACGAATCGTTGTCCAGATCGACGCGCGTCATCAGCTGTGCACCAATCGGCGCCGACAGCCAGATGAAGCCGACGGCAGCCATCACCATGCGTACGAAACCCAGCATCATCACCAACCCGGCGTCACGCGAACCTTCGCAATGGCGCACTCCGCAGTCAGGATCGTCGGGGCGCTCGACGACTGCAGAGTGATTGACCGACGTACCAAGGCGTCTCTGCGCAGCGCGCGTCAGCGCAGGTTGGCACGGAAGAACACCAGCGACCGATCCCACGCATCGCTCGCCGCGGCGGCATTGAATGCCTGTCCAGAGGGATTGGCGAAGGCGTGATTGGCATCGGCGTAGACGTTGATGGTCACCGAGCGCCCGGCCGCCTTCATCGTGCGCTCCATCGCCCGCACGCTATCGACGGGAATCCCGCGATCGAGACCACCAAAGAGTCCGAGCACGGGGGCCGAGAGACGGGTCAGCTGCGCGGCTTCGGTGATTGGGGCGCCATAGTACATCACGACGGCCTTGATGTCCTTTCCACCGACGAGCCCTGTACGCAACGACCAGTGACCGCCAAAGCAATAGCCGACCGATCCGATCTTCGACGCGCCCTGCGCTTTCAGATACGCGACGGCTGCGGCCAGATTCTGCTCGCCTGCCGGAACGTTCTTCATCGCGGTCTGATACAGGACCATCGCGGTGTCTGGGGTGGTGGCAACGCGGCCGAAGAGATCGACGGCAAGTACCACGAACCCTTCTCCGGCGTAGCGGTCAGCGATGGCCTTGATGTTGTCGTTCAGCCCCCACCATTCGTGCACGACGATGATGGCCGGTGTGTTTCTGGTCGCATTGGCGGGCCTGGACAGGTAGCCGTGCAACATCTTGCCATCCACGGTGCCGTACATCACATCGGTTCCGGAAACGGCCGTGCGCGGTGCAATGCGCGCTGCAGGTGAGGCGGATGGCGTTTCGCTGCCATGCGCATGCAGCATGGCGGCGGCGTAATCGGCTCGTGGCGCCTGCGCGCAGAGAGGGGCGCTGAAGGTGACGAGTGCGCCGAGCGTACGGAGAATGCGTGACATCGCGACGACCTTGATTGGTGAGGACGGGTGCTGCTGCCGAGAAGATCAGGCGCGCGACCGATCCATCAAACATACATGGCATGCGGTCATACGGGCATACACTGCGCACCGCCTCATCCAGCGGCAGCGATCGTCTCGAGCAACTCCCATCGCTCCGCGAGCGCATACAGTTCCGCGTCGAGCGAGGCGAGCGTGGCCGTAGCAGTCGCGACGGCTGCACCATCGCGAAGGAAGGCGGGGTCCGCGAGCTGTGCATACACCGACTCACGGGCGCGCTCCTGCGCATCGATGGCATCGGGGAGCGCCGATAGCTCCTGCGTCTCCTTGAACGTGAGGCGACGCTTGCGCTCCGCGCGCGGCGCCGTCGACTTCATCGATGATGACCGCGATACTGCGGCTGAGGCGGCTGGAATCGGCGTCCGTTGCCGCAGCCAATCGGCATAGCCTCCAGCGTACGCACCCACCTGTCCGTCGCCCTCGAACACCAGCGTACTGGTCACGACGTTGTCGAGAAAGGCGCGATCGTGACTCACGACCAGCAGCGTCCCGGTGAACTCCAACAACAACGCCTCGAGGAGATCGAGGGTCTCGATATCGAGATCGTTGGTGGGTTCATCGAGCACCAGCAGATTGAAGCTGCGCGTGAAGAGACGCGCCAGCAACAGGCGGTTTCGTTCGCCGCCCGAGAGTGCGCGCACCGGTGTGCGCGCGCGGTCCGGCGCGAACAGAAACTCCTGCAGGTAGCCATGCACATGCTTCTGCGCGCCACCGACCTCGATGAAATCAGCGCCGTCGGCAATGGTATCGAACACAGTGCGGTCTTCGTCGAGCTGCTCGCGAAGTTGATCGAAGTACGCAAGTTCGAGATTGGTCCCGCGCGAGACGGTGCCGGCGCCCGGCTGGAGGTCACCGAGCAGCAGTTTGAGGAGAGTGCTCTTCCCGGAACCGTTGGGGCCGATCAGGCCCACGCGATCGCCTCGTGTGATGATCGTCGAGAGAGAGCGGACGATCGCGCGATCACCGCGCGAAAAGCTCACATCGCGGGCATCGATCACCAGCCGCCCTGACCGCTCCGCCTCCTGCGCACGCAGCGAGGCGGTGCCGACACGTTCACGTCGCTGCCCACGCTCGACCCGCAGCGCTTCGAGGTTGCGCACGCGCCCCTCATTCCGCGTGCGCCGCGCCTGAATGCCGGTACGGATCCAGACTTCTTCCAATGCCAGCTTGCGATCGAACTCGGCCCACTCGCGCTCCTCGACGTCCAGTGCAGCGTCCTTTCGGGCGAGGTAGGTGTCATAGTCCCCGCCCCAGTCGACGAGACGGCCGCGATCGAGCTCCACGATCCGCGTCGCGACCCGACGCAGGAAGGCGCGATCGTGCGTGACGAAGATCAGCGTGGTCCCACGCTCGATGAGGTACCCCTCCATCCATTCCACCGCCTCGACATCGAGGTGGTTGGTGGGCTCGTCGAGCAGCAGCACATCGGGCTGGCGGACGAGCGCCCGCGCCAGGAGCGTTTGCCGCTTTCGTCCACCGGAGGCGTTCAGAAACGGCATCTCGGGGTCGAGCGCGAGGTGCTGGAGCACGGTGGCGACACGGGTCTGCACCTGCCATGCATCGGCCGCATCGAGGGCACGGTGGAGTCGATCGAGCTCCTTCAGCGCCTTGTCACTCGCGTCGTGCGCAACCTGCACGCTGGCACGGTGGTACTGCGCGAGAAGTTCGCCAGCGGGTCCAAGCCCGGCGGCCACGACATCGAAGATGGTCCCGACCACATCGTCGGGAATCTCCTGCTCGAGTCGCGCAACGGTCAGTCCGGTAATCCGGACGACGGTGCCGGTATCGGGGGAGATGGTTCCGTCGAGCAACTTCAGCAGCGTGCTCTTGCCAGTGCCATTCCGGCCGAGCAGACAGACACGTTCTCCACGCGCGATGCTGAAATCGGCGTGCGACAGGAGCGCGGGACCACCGAAGGCGACGCCGACGTCCTGCAGGCCCAGCAAAGTCATGATCGATACACTGGCGAGGGCGGGCTTGGCGAGACGTTACGCTGAAAGCTAACCGACCTGGCTCATCATCGCGAAGTCAGCGTGGCGCGACAGCCGATGACAGATGGGTGAAAACGGACAGCGCTCGATGCGGAACTGCTGGACGCAGAACGGCTGGACGCAGAACGGCTGGACGCAAAACGGCTGGACGCAGAACGGCTGGACGCAGAACGGCTGGACGCAAAACGGCTGGACGCAAAACGGCCTCGGGTAGAAATGCACTCGTGCCGAAAGTGAACTGCAACGACTTTGGTAAAGTGCACTGGAATCGAAAGATAAATGGGCGAGTTGTTCCCCAAAAAAATACGATGGCACGTGAAGCACAGAAGCCGACAACGCGCAGGGAGACTAAGCTTGCCATGCTCCACTGCGTCCGCCGTTCTGCGTCCGCCCTTCTGCGTCCGCCCTTCTGCGTCCGCCCTTCTGCGTCCGCCCTTCTGCGTCAAGCTGTTCTGCGTCAAGCTGTTCTGCGTCAAGCTGTTCTGCGTCAAGCTGTTCTGCGTCAAGCTGTTCTGCGTCAAGCTGTTGTGTCTCCAGCGTTACGTGCCCGGTCCACCACCCCAGCGTCACGGTTTCTGCCCCAGATCACCTCTCCGTCCGACAGCTCTCCGACTATTTGCGGACGGGAAATGGACGTGGTGCGGGGAGGTCGTCGGCAAAGCGCCACGGTACCGGTCCGTCACGCGTCAGGGGGATCGTCGCCAATCGCGACCAGACCATCGCCATCGGCATCGTTCCACCCTGCAGCACTCCA
>Ga0209591_10000871_pt1 | contig 38778 bp, 29 predicted proteins | sample MAT01_FD_187207 | JGI IMG/M metagenome (GOLD analysis project Ga0209591, IMG submission 187207) | Freshwater microbial communities from Lake Fryxell liftoff mats and glacier meltwater in Antarctica - MAT-01 (SPAdes) (version 2) | ecosystem: Environmental > Aquatic > Freshwater > Ice > Liftoff... | reverse complement strand
GCGGGGCAGCTGGGCGTCTCCGTTTTCGTCGATGTAGAACTCGATCATGGCCGAGCCCGAATGGCCGGCGGCACGAAGCGCGGTGGGATACACCGGTGACCGGCGTGAAATCGGTTTCGGCGGTTGATCCAGATCCTCCGCCGTCGCAATCGCCTCGGGTTTCTTTTTCAGATCGCGCAGAATCCATTGGGCTTCCTGGCTCACTGGCACATCGCCCCGGCCATTGGTCTGGAAGGTATACTCGATCTTCAAATACGCGTAGACCGGTGTGCCCTCCTTTGATTTCGCCGGATTAAACCGCCACGCATCGAGCATCGCCAGCACCGCTTCGCCGAATTCCGGCGTCGTGGCTTCGAGCACATTGGCCCTGACCACCTCTCCCTTGGGCCCAATAATATAATTAATCACCGCCTTGCCCTCCACCCCGGCCTGCAACTGTTCAAACGGATAAACCGGGAACATGGTCATCTTGGGGGTGGCCGGCTTGTCCCAGCGGAGTTCCGGCGGCAATTTGTCGTGATTCTTGCTCTTCACCACTCGCCACAGCTCCCGAGCCTGCCCATCCCTTGCCCGTCTGAAATCAATGACCTGCTCGGAACGGGTGTTGACCGGCTGCCCGTTCTTTATCCCCGGCTCAAATTTCCACTGCAAAATCGCGTCGATCGCGGACCGCTCGAACCACGGATTGTTCGACTCGACAACAAAGGGATTCGTCACCTTACCCTCCTTGTCGATCACGAAGCAAATTTTCACCGTCCCGATCAGTCCGGCGCGCCTCATGGACAGCGGATCCTTCGGCGGCACCAATTTGATCGCCTTCGGCCCATGATCCCCAGGCGACGCAGTTTTGGGCTCAACGGCAACCACTGCCGCAACCGTCGCCAATAAACCGAACAGGCCCAGCAGGGCCCGGAATGAGGAGAAACATGTTTTCATGAAGACAAGAGGGGTAAAACCAATCAAATTACCTGCGAGCCTTATCGCCCGCGCAACGGGCAGCAAGCGTTTTGGAATGAAGAGACGTGGCCTTGACCACGTTAGCTCCGCGCCCTTCACTCGCCGGCTCGTCTATTCCGATCATCTGTCATCCCAGCCTTTCAGTCCTTCAGCCCTTCAGCCCTTCAGTTTTTTTCTCCTCATGTCCACTCCCGCCGACTCCGCCCACCTCATGGACGCCATCGTCTCGCTCGCCAAGCGCCGTGGCTTTATCTACCCGTCCTCCGAAATCTACGGCGGGTTCAACGGCTTCTTCGACTACGGCCCGCTCGGCTCCGAGCTCAAGAAGAACATCCGCGACTGTTGGTGGAACGACATGGTCCGCCGCCGCGACGACATCGTCGGCCTCGAAACGTCCATCATCATGCACCCGAAAGTCTGGGAAGCCTCCGGCCACGTCGCCGGCTTCTCCGATCCGCTCGTGGACTGCAAGGTCTCGAAGAACCGTTACCGCGCGGATCAATTATTTTTCGCCCCCGTGGTGATCGACGGCAAAACCGTCGCCTACGTCTCCGCCCTCGAAAGCGAGAAGACCATCGAGGAACTACAAGCCGCCGCCGAACTGTATAAACGCAAGAAAGCCCTCGTCGGCACGCTCGCTCCGGTCGTCGCGAAAGATTTCACCGAAGCCACCGAAGCCGAATACTCGCTCATCCCATCTCCCGGCACCGGCGAGCCCGGCAGCCTGACCGCCCCGCGCGCCTTCAACATGATGTTCCAGACGAACGTCGGCGCGATGACTGATGCCTCATCCGTCGCCTACCTGCGGCCCGAGACGGCGCAGGGCATGTTCGTGGATTTCAAGAACGTGATCGACACCACACGCGTGAAGTTGCCCTTCGGCATCGCGCAAATCGGCAAATCCTTCCGCAACGAGATCACCCCGCGCAATTTCATTTTCCGCTCCCGCGAATTCGAACAGATGGAAATGGAATATTTCATCCACGAGGACGCCGACTGGTCGAAGTGCCATCAGGAATGGATCGAGTGGTGCCGCCAATGGCTCCTCTCCATCGGCCTGCCCGAGGCCAAGCTCTCCCTCTACGCGCACAAGAAAGAAAAACTCGCGTTCTACTCCAAGGGCACGACCGACATCATGTTCGAATATCCCTTCGGCGTGCAGGAACTCTGGGGCATCGCCGCCCGCGGCAGCTACGATCTCACGCAACACGGCACCGCCAGCGGCAAGCCGCAGGAAATGTTCGACGAAGCGACCAAGAAAAAATTCGTCCCGCACGTCATCGAGCCCGCCGTCGGCGTCGACCGCATCATCCTCGCCGTCCTCTGCGCCGCCTACGCGGTCGAAGACGTCACCGACGAGAAGGGCAACACCGAGCAACGCACCGTGCTCCGCCTCTCGCCGCGCATCGCTCCGGTGAAGGTCGCGATTCTCCCGCTCGTGAAAAACAAGGAGCTGCTCGTCGCCCGCGCGAAGGATCTCCACACGAAATTGAAGCGCAAATACGCCGTGCAGTACGACGACGGCGGCGCCATCGGCAAACGCTACCGCCGCCAGGACGAAGCCGGCACGCCTTGGTGCGTGACGATCGATTTCGACACGATCGAAAAACCCGGCGACACCTTCACACTCCGCGACCGCGACACGATGAAGCAGACCCGGATTACCGAAGCCGAGCTGTTCGCGCTGCTGGACGAGCAAGTGTATTGAGTCGCCACAGTCTTTCGCCTCACTCTCCCTCCGCCGCCTTCGCTTACCCATGGCCAAAGTTGACGACCCAGCCTCGCCGACCGCTCTGACGGCGTTGCTCGCTGACCTGAAAAACTTCAGCAAGAAAGCCCGCGAGAACGGACGCATCCTCTTCGACGGCGTCCATGTCATCGGTCTTCGGCAGGATCATGAAACGATCAATGGCGACGTCGAATCCGACGGCGAGATCTTTGAGCCCAGCCTGTACTGGCAATTTAAATGCTGGTCCAACGGCTGCTCCTGCGATGCGGACATCCGATGCCAGCACGTCTACGCCATCGGTTTTGCCTGGCTTAAGGAATGCAAGTTCGTCCTCCCGTCCTCCCCGGCGAACCTCACCACCGCCGCCGCCCTCGCCCCGCCGGCGAAAAAGAAACTCTCCTTCCGCGAAGAATGGACCCCGGTGCTCGAGCAGAAACTCGGCCGCAAACTGAGCGAAAGCGAAGCACACTCTCTCGGTCGGCTCTCCTCTCTCTTCGCCAGTTTCAAAAGCTACGGCCAGCTCACGCCCTACCTAATGAAACAGCATGAGTTCGCGCATGCCGATCGAGCGGCCCCCTTGGCAAATGGTTATGATTATAATTATGGTTACGGCGGGTTGGTGTATGCCGACTGGTGGGATCCGCAGCGCCCACCCGCCGACCCTTGGGCGCTCTGGCAATACATCGCCTACGACTGGGAGCGCGCCGGCTGGCCCATCCCCGAGGTGTTCCGCCCCATGACGGACACCGCCAAGGTGCACGCGCTCCTTGAAGACCGGCTTGTGCAACGCGAACTCGAGGTGTGGCGTCAGACTTTTCGCGCCACGACAGAAATCCCCGCCACCCGCTCCAGCACCAGCGAATCCGCCAAGCTCGCCGATGTTCGCCTCCGCGCAAATTTTTCCATCGGCCCGGCTGAAACCCGTGGCTTCTACTTGGAGATCCGCCCGACCGCCGACAAACCGTGGAAAGCCCCGACGCAGAAATGGCTCAGTAGCCTCAGCGAAGCCGGCCCCGCCGATTTCCAACACCTGCCCGCCGCCGCCGCCGTTCTCGCCAATGCCCTCGCTGCCGAGTGCCACCGCCACCTCTACGATGTGCAGGCCAAATCCCCGCTACCCGAGCGCGTCAGCACGCGCATCCTCGCCGTCACCGCCGCGCACCCCGCGATTTTTCTCGCCGACGGATCACCCTGGCGCGTGGAAACAGAACGCCTTTCCCTCGAAGCCAGCGTCTCCGCCCAAGCCAACCGACTCGAGCTGCAACTCGTAGGCCCTGACGGAAACCCCGCCACCGGCGCTTGCCTCCTGATGAGCCAGCCTCAGCCGCTTTACGCGCACCAAGGCCGCATCTATCCCGGACCACCGCCGCTGCCCACCCTGCGCCTCCCGACCAAGGCGCTCTCCGATCCCGCCATCATGACGCACTTCCGCGCCATCGGCCTGCGCCTGCCCCAATCGCTGGAGCTGAAAGTCGAACACGTCCGCCTGCGCCCCGTACTCCGCTGCTCCATGGAGGAATCCGTCAGCTACTACGAAGGTGGCGCCAGCACCGCCACCTTCTTCGCCCAACTAGTCGCCCGCAGCGACGACCGGAAATATGAGCAATCCTGGTTCGGCCACCGCGGCTGGAACTGGACTGACCAGGCCCCGCCACCCCGTCGCGCCGATGATCCCGTGCTCGAGTTCGATCTCTCCGCCGCCAACACCGTCGGCGCGCACTTCGCCGAGTTCAAACTCGTTTGGTTTCACGAACCGGAAATGTGGGGCCGGAACGTCACCAAGAATTTTCCCGAGGAATATACCGCTTGGCGCGCCAACCTCCCCGCCGACCTCGTCATCGAAGCCTCCCCCAATCTCGCCGGCCTGCTCGGTCCGCCCCTGAAAGGCCAGCTCACGATCACCGCCGCCCCCGCCAGCGGCACCAGCCGCGATTGGTTTGATCTCACCGTCGATCTCAAGATCGAAGACACCACGCTCTCCAAAGACGAAATCACGCTCCTCCTCAAAGCCCGCGGCAAATGGGTGCGCCTCCCCAAACTCGGTTGGCAACGCCTCGAATTATCCGCCAACACCGCGGGCGAAGCCGCCGCCGCGCTCGACCGCCTCGGCCTGCGCCCCGACGAAGTTTTCGAAACCGGCCGTGCCACCACGCACCGCCTCCACGCCCTCCAACTCGCCGCCGAAGCCGACACCCTCGCGCGGCAGGACGCCACGCTCGCCGCCGCCCTCCGCACCCGCGCCGCCGCTCTCGCCGCCGTCCCACCACCCGCACTTCCCGCCGGACTCCAAGCCACGCTCCGCCCGTACCAGACGGAAGGTTTCCACTTTCTCGCGCATCTTTCCGCGAATGGTTTCGGCGGCGTCCTCGCCGACGACATGGGCCTCGGCAAAACCGTCCAAGCTCTCGCGTGGCTCCTCCATCTCGCCACGACTCCGCCCGCCGCCGAAAAAAGCGAAACTCCCCGCCCCTTCCGCGCCCTCATCGTGTGTCCGAAAAGCGTCATGCACGGCTGGTTGACGGAGACCGCGCGCTTCACGCCCACGCTCACCGCCACCGCATTTACTCCCGCACTCGTCGCCGCGCCCCTCGATCAATCCGCCGGGCCCTCGCTCCTTATCGCCAACTACGCGCAGCTCCGCCTGCATGGCGAGTGGTTGCAACAACAGCGCTGGGACGTCGTCGTCCTCGACGAAGCGCAGTACATTAAAAATCCCACCAGCCAGACCGCCGTCAACGCGCGCGCTCTCCCCGCCACCTACCGCCTCGCGCTCACCGGCACGCCCATCGAGAACCGCCTCCTCGATCTCTGGAGCATTTTCGCCTTCGCCCAACCCGGCCTCCTCGGCACCCAAGCCTCGTTCCGCCGACTCCATCCCGACGAAGATGCCGCCGCCCCCGAACGCCTCCGTCGCCGTGCGCGTCACTTCATGCTCCGCCGCACGAAAGGCCAGGTCGCCACCGATCTGCCTCCGCGCACCGAAGATGAAATCGTGGTCGAACTCGAAGGCGGCCAACGCAAACTCTACGATGCCGAGCTCAAGCGCGCCCGCGCCATGCTCCTCGGCCTCGAGACCGACCGCGCACTCGACTCCGTACGTTTCAACATTCTCGCCAGCCTCCTCCGCCTCCGCCAAATTTGCTGCCACCCCGCGCTCATCGACGAGGCCCACCGCGAACTCCCCAGCGCCAAGCTCGACGCCTTGCTCGAGCAAATCGAGGAACTCCGCGACGAAGGCCATCAAGTGCTCGTCTTCAGCCAGTTCGTCCAACTGCTGGAGATCATCCGGACCCGCCTCGAAAATTCCGGCATCGGCCATCTTATGCTCACGGGCCAGACCGAAAACCGCGCGGAGCTCGTCGAGCAATTTCAAGCCGACAAAACCAAAACCGTTTTTCTTCTCTCGTTGCGCGCCGCCGGCTCCGGGTTAAATCTCACCGCCGCCAGCTACGTCATTCTCTGCGACCCGTGGTGGAATCCCGCCGTCGAAGCGCAGGCGATAGATCGCACGCACCGCATCGGCCAGACGCGCCCCGTGATCGCCTATCGGTTGCTCGCCGCCGATACGATCGAGCAAAAAATCCGCGCCCTCCAAAAAGAAAAAGCCGCCCTCGCCGCCTCCGTGGTGCAGGAAGAGAGCCTCGCCAAAGTCCTCGACCTCGACAGCCTGCGACAGATTCTGAGCTGAGGGGGAAGGGGAAAGTCGAGAGCTGAGAGTCGAGAGCCAGAGCTGAACCAGGTGGGCGTCGGTTTCCACACCGCCGCTCTGTCGCGAATGCTTGGTAGCCGCGCTTGAGCCGCAGGCGAAAGCGTGGTCCGAAGCGTGGCCATGTTGTCGCTTCGCTTCAACGCGGCGCCCAACCTACAGAAGGCATACATTTTAACGCGGAGGACGCGGAGTGCGCGGAGAAAACCAACCATCCAACAGCGACAGCAGCTCAACACGCTGGCTCGAAAACGATCACCAAGAATTTTTTTCACAGAGAGAAGGGAGGATGCACAGAGGGCACAGTGCCGATCTTAAAACGTCATGCCTTTGACTCTGACCTAGCTGCTTTGCGCAAACAAACGAAAGCGAGCTTGTCCCAAGTCTTCAGAGACCGGACGTTCTCAGATCAGCCCCGTCCGATTGCCCTTCGGATCCCCCCCGCCAGATTTATCCGCACGTCTCCATCAAGACACTACAGGAAGTTCACGTGCCCACGCACCCGGCGGCCAAACTCTCGCCTCGACCCAAGCCGGAGAGGCCGACATGAATCCCCCGATGCGCGCGCTCTCGCTCTATCTCGATACCTCGGTGATCGGCGGTTATTACGATGCCAAGTTTATGGCCGACACCCGCGCCCTTTGGCGGTTGAGGGAGGCAGGGCGCTTAGCGCTAAACACCATCCAAGAATATCATTGCGCTTGATTCCGATCACCCGCCGGTAACCGAAATTTTTTCGGCCCAAACCCCAGCCAGCGATACCAGTTGGCGGAATTGAAGAGCGGCAAAAAACAGAGCAAGCCGATGCTCGTGAGACCAAGCACGGCGTAGCCGGTGGCATCGTGCAGCTTTCCTTCGATCGCATCGCTGCCGTACGCGTACGCCCACGCCGTCAGAAAAAGACTGCGCAGGAGATTCGTCACGAAAGCAAAACCCATGGCGAGCGCCACGAGCAGGATTTTTTTCCAAGTCTTATCCAGAAACACTGCGGCGAGAAACGATCCGGCAAACAAACACGCAGTGAGGGAACGGATGCCGGAGCACGCATCCGCCACACCCACCTGACCCAAGGGCAACACCAGCACGTTGCCCTCCTGGATCAACGGATAGCCGAGCAGACTGAAAACGGTGAACACTACGGTGATCACCTTGCGCAGGAGCATGAGGCTGATCGCATTTTCCACCGCCGTCACCAGCGGCGCGGACAGAATCCAAATCAAGGCGGGAAAAACAAACAGCGAAACCGCCCGGAGCCGCGCGTCGAACCAGAGTGCGCGCCAACCCGAAACAGATTGCTCATTGCCGACCCGCCCCTCCGGCACGTTGAAATAGATCATCCCCAGCAGCACCCCGGCGAAACCCACCGCCAAGGCGAGCGAACCCGGTTGGGTCACTCCGGAACCCGCCCGATAAACCGCCCCCAACAAAAAGAAAATCAGCCCAAAGCCCAGCGAAAGCCCAGCGACAGAGGTAACCATGGTGCTCAACCAACGTGGCAACGGACTCGGACCGATTACACGAAAAATTTCCGGCAGCTTCGTCCAGCGCTCAAAGACCAAATAAACGACAAACATCGGGACGAGCCAGCCGAAGGCATAATCCGGCTTGGATTGCCACCAATGCATCTGATCCAGCGTCAAGCCGACGATGAAGAGCAAAGCCAACGCGAGCGCCGTGAGAAAGCGTTCAGGAATACCCGGCAGGAGGCGGCGCAAAATTTTCGGCATGCACGAAAAAAGCTGCGGGTGGGGGGTTCCCCCGCAACAGGATTCATCTCATCGATCGTCCCCTGCGCCCTTTCTTCCATCGATTTCACCTCGCTGTAACATAACTCTGATCGACCCCGGTCAGGACCGGCGATTCTTATCAGGAGTGACTCCGCCGCACCGGCCCCAAAATTCCGCGTTTATCCAGTCCGTCGAAAATTCGCCGGATGAAGCCAAGCGCCCATCGCTCCACCCGCTGGAGAAGGGACTGATCGGGATCACTGCGCTGCATTTGTGTTTTCTGCCCTGGGCGCTGGGTACGATGCACGTCTGGAGCCAGCTCATGAGTCTCGGCTTCGCGATCACAGGCATGGTGCTGGCCGCCTGGCCGCGCGAAACGGACGACGCGTTCAGTGAGGCGCCCCGATCCTGCCATTGGCCCGCCGCACAGCTCCCGCGCTGGCCGGTGTTCTGGACCGGTCTGGCTTTTCTGGGCTACCTCGTCGTCCAAGGCCTGAATCCCGCCTGGCAATTTATGATCGATGCCGATTCCTGGTGGCTCGAGCCCCTCGATCCGATCACGTGGCTGCCCTCCAGTGTCGAGGCGCCGTTTGCGCGTTCCAATTCCTGGCGAACACTCACGGTCTTCAGCACACTCCTGCTGTTGGTGAGTTCCATCTGGGTGGGATTCACCCGGCGAAAAAGCTACTACGCACTCGGCTCATTGCTCGCCACGAACGCCGGTCTGCTGGCGTTGGTCGGCCTCGCGCAGCGACTGGACGGGACGAAGCAGATTTTCTGGTCCTACGTGCCAAGCAACGCTTCGTTCATCGCCAGTTTCATTTATCCCAATCACGCCGGTCCGTACTTTTATCTCATGGCGGCCCTCGCGGTCGGATTGGCTTGGTGGCACAATCAACGCGCGCGCAAACGGCTCGATCACCCCGGAGCTGCAGCCGCCTACATTTTTGTTGCAGCCTGCTGTTGCAGCCTGGTGGTCCTTTCCTCCTCCCGCATGTCGATCCTTCTCCTGTTGGCTTTTATCCTGGCCGTCGCCGGCCGTCTGGGTTGGCGGATGTTTAAACGGACGGGACCGGTGCGCCAACGCCCGGAGTGGCTGCACCTGTCCTTGATCCTTGCCGTCTTGCTCGGCCTCGGTGGGATGACCCTACGCACGGAAAAAGTGCATCAACGTTTTGCCGCCTTCGTGGCCGATCCCGCCACCGCCAGCCGCGAACGCACTCTGACGCGTCAGGCCACCGGGGATATGTTCCGCGACCACTGGTTCTTCGGTTGGGGCGCCGGTTGCTTCCGCTATGGTTTTCCCAAGTACACAAAAAAATATCCCGCAATCCACTACTGGTCCCACGGACCACGCAGCACCTGGGAGCACGCGCACAACGATCTGCTGGAGTTTCCTGTCGAGCTGGGAGTCGCAGGGCTGCTGCCCCTCTCGGGAATACTCGGCTACAGCGCGTGGCAGCTCTGCCGCCGCCGGTTCTGGAACAACGTTGTCCCACTCTCCCTCGTGCTCGGTTGCGCGCTGGTCGTAGTCCACGCCTGGGTGGATTTTGTTTTTCAGAATCCCGCCGTGCTTCTCACCTGGAGTGTGCTCTTGGCCGCCGCGCTCCGCTGGACGGTGCTCGATCAACCGAGCCGACGCAGAAAGTCCATCGATGAGGGGAAGTGATCACCGGATATTATCACGCAGTAGAAACGGATTAAGGTTGGCCCGCCGGGATGAGTTCGATGCGCCCGGCCTGCGGTGACGCGGTAGGGCTTGAAACGTCAACCTCCACGAAGGGCGTATACTCCGGCACCAGCTTCTTCATCGCCTGCTTGATCGCGACGGGATTACCCACCGCCACCGTGGTCCGCAGGAAGGAGAGCCAGAGTTCCGCATCCCCTACGCCGTTACCATTCTTGAGTTGGAAAATTCGCGGATGCTCCGTCGGTGCGTGGGTTTCCTCGTCGTGGCAGAGCTCCTCGAAAAGCTTCTCCCCCGGTCGCAGTCCGGTGAACTTGATTTCGATATCGATGCCGGGCTTATAACCGCTCAGCTCAATCATCTGCCGCGCCATATCAATGATCTTCACGGGCTGCCCCATATCGAGAATGAATATCTCTCCACCCTTGCCGATGGTGGCCGTCTGCAACACCAGACCTACGGCCTCGGGAATCGTCATGAAGTAGCGCGTCATGTCCTGGTGCGTTACGGTGACCGGTCCGCCCTGCGCGATCTGCCGCTTGAAGGTGGGGATTACACTGCCGCTGGAGCCGAGGACATTCCCAAACCGGACGGCCAGAAAAACGGTCCGGTTGCCGGGCGCATGCTGGCGGGCCTGCAGCGCTTTTTCCGCGAGCCGTTTGCTGCAACCCATCACGCTGGTGGGATTGATCGCCTTGTCGGTGGAGATAAACACGAAACGTTCGACGCCAAACTCGCTGGCCAGTCCGGCGAGGTCCGCCGTCGCCAGTGTATTATTTTTCAACGCCTCGCCCGGCTGGCGTTCCATCAACGGCACGTGCTTGTGCGCCGCCGCATGAAACACGATCTCCGGGCGGTGCCGCTCAAACACCATACGGAGTGCCGCTTCGTCCGTGACATCGGCAATCAACGGCAGAATACGTTCACCGTATTCCACTCCGACCAGTTCCTGTTCGATTTCGAAAAGTGCCAATTCGGTCTGTTCCACCATCACGAGCTGCCGCGGCTGGCAGGACAATATTTGCCGGCACAATTCGCTGCCAATACTGCCACCGGCACCGGTGACCAGCACGACGCGATCCTTCAGCAAGCCGGCGATACCATCGCCATCCAGATTCACCGGCTCGCGCCCTAGTAAATCCTCAATGGTCACGGGCCGGGTGCGATCAACCTTCACCGTGCCCGAGGCCAGTTGCTTGAACATCGGAATAATCTGCGTCGTCGCCCCGATCTTCCGGCCAAACTCGACGATTTCGCGCAGCCGCTTCGGCGTTACATCCGCTTGGGTGATCACCAATTCGTTAACGCGAATCTGAGTGGAGAGCTTCACCAACTTTTCGAGCGGCCCATAAATCGGCAGGCCATGGATACTGCGCCCGATATTCTTGGCGTCATCATCAATGAAAAACACCGGCTGCAGTCCGCAGCCGCGCCGCTGGAGCAGATTCTTCGCGAACTGCTGACCGACATCACCCGCTCCGACGATGGCCACATGTCGCTCAACGAGTCCGGGCCGCATTTCCCCCGACACGCTCCACATCCGCATAATCCGCAGGGACAGCCGAAAGGCCGAGATCAACGCCACGCTCAAGACGAAGTCCATCAAGATAACCCCGCGCGGCGGAGCCGCCGTGACTTCCGACAGATACCACAATCCCAGCATCAAGCCGGATACCGTGCTCATCGCGAGCACCACCCCGCCGAAATCCGCTAGGCCATAGTAACTCAAAACACTGCGGAATTGCCCAAACGAGTGCAGGAGGATCAATTTGCAGAGAACAATAGGGATGATCAGCGCCAGCCATTGGTTTTGAAAATTTCCGGGAACATCAAAATCCCACCGCATCTGGTACGACAGGTAAAATACCGCACTCAACTCGAGCGTGTAGATCAGCAGTATCGTGGCAAATCGGGCCGCCTGGGATCGGCCGACATGGAGATCGCTCCACTCCAATAGCCGGCGCGCGCCGGCCATCAGTTTTGCCCGCATCGCCAGCCCCAGTCTGCTCAGCAGCGACGGGACCGCTTCGGGTCTGGAAGACGTAGAGTCAGTCGCCGCAGTTCGCCGACGCGGCTGGTTCGGGAAGGTGTTCCTGACGACATCGACCACGCGCAGACAGTCTTCCTCCGTCATCGAAGAACCGGAAGGCAGACAAAGTCCTTGGGCAAAAAGTTTTTCGGAAACCGGCCCCCCGATATTCTCGCAGCCGGCAAAGACGGGCTGGAGATGCAGCGGCTTCCACACCAATCGTGCTTCAATATTTTCCACTTCTAATGCATGCCGCACTTTCTCGCTGTCCAAACCAGCTATCGCCGGATCGATGGTCAAACAGGTGAGCCAACGGTTGCTCCGCGAAAGCGGTGCCTCGGGCATAAATTTAAGCCCGGGCAAATCATGCAAGCCTTCGTGATACCGGGCGAAGATCCTGCGCCGCGAGTCGACTCGCTCGCCCAAGACTTGGAGCTGCGCCCGACCAATCCCCGCCAGCACATTACTCATCCGATAATTAAAACCCAGTTGGGAATGCTGATAGTGCTGTCCAGGATCTTTCGCCTGCGTGGCGAGAAATTTGGCTTTGGCGATCAACGCGGCATCGTCTGAGACCAACATTCCACCGCCCGAGGTCGTGATGATCTTGTTGCCGTTAAAAGAAAAGATTCCCGTCCGGCCGAAAGAGCCGGCTGCCTTTCCAGCGAAAGTCGCCCCCAGCGCTTCGGCCGCATCCTCAATCAAGGCCACGTCATATCGCTTACAGGCCGCGGCAATCCGCTCGAGATTCGCACACTGACCATACAGATCGACCGCAATCACCGCGCGCGGCAGACGTCCCGTCTTGGCCCGGCCGGCCAACCATTCTTCCAGCAAAACCGGATCCATGTTCCAGGTCGCCTCGTCCGAATCGATAAAAACCGGTCGGGCCTGCTCATAGATAATCGGGTTCGCCGAAGCCGCAAAGGTGAAGGTTGAACATACGATCTCATCGCCCGGCTGCACCCCCAGCAATCGGAGCGAAAGATGAATGGCCGCCGTCCCGGAGGAGACCGCCGCCGCATGCTTGAAACCAAACTTGGCTGCAAACTCCCGCTCGAATGCGTCCACGTGCGGGCCCACAGGCGCAATGAAGTTGGTTCGAAACGCTTCCTCGATAAACGCGAGTTCAACCGCACCCATATGCGGCGGAGAAAGAAATATCCGGGACTTCACGGGCAGCGATAACGTCGGCGCATTCATATAGATTTATTTTTATCTGGGTGGTTCAGCACCAATCCGAGCCGTCCCAATCCCCGCAACACGTCGGAGAAACCAGGATCACTCCACAGGTTTTCCAGCGGTCCGGTACTCGTGAGTCGGATAAAATATTGCTCGCGACTACCGAGGACCGCCTGTTGCACGGCATCCTTCCACCACAACAACGGATCGGGCACCGCGTTGAAGCGCTCACCATAGTCATAAGTCCGACCATCGACCAGATGCCAATACATGACATAGACGGGCGCGCCGCCGTTTGGCGGTTCGAACACCCGCCATTCCGCCGGCTGCAATGCGGTGTCCTCAAAAGTTTCCGCCGCTTTGAATTTCATCTCGAGGCACCGCCAGCCGTTTTCCGTCCAGCAACGGTCGGGCGTGTGCGAGGCGACGAGTCGCGTCGGCATTTTTCCCGCTCCCCAATAGCTGACATAGACGCCGAATCTTTCGCCACTGCGGCTGTACTCGCGCGAAACAAACTCGTCGTAATTCAACACCTTCTCCACTTCACCAGACATAAACTCATTTGCGCCCAATGGGACATCCCGCCCAGTCCAACCGGGCAGTTCGACCGGAATCGAATGGATCAGATGGGGACCGCGAGTCTGCTGCGTTTCGCGAAATAGATTCATGCCCTGCAAAGCCACGGCCAGCACGAGCACACCGCCCGGCAATAGCAGTGACCAGGGCCGCTTGACTTTCGCCGCCTCAGTCATGCTTCACCCCTTTCATCACATAGGGTCGCGCCGGCACGCCAAAAACGGTGGCTCCCGCCGGCACATCCTGCATCACTACCGATCCGACACCCACAATCGCCCCTTCTCCCACGTGCACTCCCGGCAAAATCGACGCATGGCTGCCCACCAACACGCTTTCGCCCAAGACCACGCCACCGGTGATATCGACATGACAATGGAGCTGGGACCACCGGCCGATCACCGCATCGTGCGCGACGGTCGAGTGAAGGTTGACTGAAACAAAATCGCCCAATTTTGCATCGGACCCGACGACGGCATGGGGACAAAGAATAACGCCTTCCCCGAGTCGCACATTCTCCCCGATCACCGCGCTGGAGTGAATCACCTGCACAAATTTTCCTCCGCGTCGAGCAATCGACTCCACCTTCCGGCGCTTATATTCCACATTCCCGATGGCACAGACAAAGACATCGGATTCTACGGGCTGATAATCGTCCACCCGTCCCAATACCGGCACGTTCTTTTGAAATCCATCGAGTGCCTGCAGATTGTCGTCAACGAATCCTTTCACGGTCCAAGCCACGGTCGCTTGCCGTGCCCATGCCAAAACTTCGCGGCCAAATCCCCCAGCCCCGATGATGACCAGTTGTTTCATGGATTCACCCGTGATTTTTTAAAATTTCTTGTGGTGGCGATGCTCTCGACCAATCTCACCACGGTGGGCAGATGGAACCGGGGCAACCGCCCCCCAACATGGGCCAGCAAAAGGCGTTTCACCGCGATCGGATCACGTTCCTCACCTCGCCAGATAATTTCCGCACCCACCACCTGTCCAAGCACGGCGTTGGGCACCGCCATCACCCGGCAATCGATCACGGCCGGATGCGTCAGCAACACACTCTCCACTCCGGCGGGCAAAACTTTTTCACCGCCGACATTAATCAATTCATCCCGGCGGCCGAGCACCCGCAAAGTGCCATCCGACAATACTTCTGCCAGATCGCCCGTCTGAAACCAGCCGGCTTCGGCAAACTTGCGGCCGTCGCCCGAGAGATAGCCGAGTGCCCGGGCGGGACTTTTAATCCAAAGTTCGCCCGCAACCACTTTCCAAGCAAAGCCGTCGACCGCCGCGCTGAGCTTGAGTCCATCGCCACTACTTTGGACCGGCAGCGCACCCGTTTCACTCGTTCCGAATCGCTGCACAAACTGAACCTGCGGCAGCGCCAGCTGCAGCCGCTCCAGCAAACCGCCCGGCATGGGTTCGGCCCCATAGGGCACGACCCGCAGTGAACTCAAATCGTGTTTGAGCGTCGCCTCGGTGATCAGCAGCATATTGAGCAAACTGGGTGTCGCCGGCAAAACTTCGATCTGGTGGCGCGCAATGGTCGCCGCAATGGCATCGGGCGCCAAATCCAAGGGAGGCGCGACCAGTACCTGACCACCCGCCAGCGCGCGCCACGCCATATCAAGCCCGCCAATATGATCGAAACGCATCAAGGGCAGAATTCTTCGGGGCCGTCCCTCCCGCACTGACACGGTGGCCAGCAATGCGCGGAGATCGTGTAATAAAACTTTCGGCGCTCCGGTGGTTCCGCCGGTGGCCAGAATTAATCCCGGGTGCTGTCGCAGGCTTAACTCCTCGAGGAGTGCAGCCGCGATGGGGGACGAACTTCCCGCCCCCACCCGTTCCAACCGGTCATGCTGAACCAACCAATCGATGTGAATAAATTCCTTCCATCCCTGCAGTTCACTCCATCTTTCCCGGCGTAACGGCGCCACGATCAGCCCCAGCGCCGCAGCACCAAATAACCAGGCCAGCGTTTCAAACGAAGCCTCACCAGGCAGAATAATAACCTCGCCGGCGACCGCCCCGACACTGGCACAACGTTGCCACACCACTTCGACCGCCCGGCCGAATTGCGCCCAGTCCCGTACCCCGTGATCGTCCAGCCAGACCACGGCACCCTGACGGCGCTGCGCGAGTTCCCTGATTGTCTCCACGGAAAAAGGGATGGGGTCAGACGGAGTGTTCATGCTGATGGAATCGACAACGCTCTAAGCGGACGCAGGAGCGATCAGCCGGTGACGCCCCCCAGATAAATAATCTGCCCGGTGACAAAACTGCTTTGCGGGGCCAAGAAAAAGTCCGCGACATTAATCACATCCTCAATCGACCCGAAGCGCCGGATCGCCTGCCGCGCGAGCAATGCATCCATTTTATTCTTGGGCACATTCTTGATTAAATCCGTCGGCACCGGCGTCGGGCCGATGGCATTGACGGTGACACCCGCCTCCCCCAGTTCGCGGGCCAGGACTTGCGTGAAAGATTCCACCGCCGCCTTGCTCGCGGCATAAAGCGATTCCCCTTCGAGGCGCAACGGTGTGGCCACAGTCGCAAAATTGACGATGCGGCCGGATTTTTTTCTCACCATCGCCTTGCCCACCTCGCGGCAAAAAAGAAAAGTCCCGAAAAAATTTGTGCTGAAAATCGACCGGGCCGTCGCCAACGGCGACAACAAGGCATGATTCATCGAGGCAATGCCCGCATTGTTCAACAGACCATCGATCCGTCCGTGTTGACGAACCACTGCGTGCACCATGGCCACGACTGCTTTTTCGTCGGACACATCGAGTTCAAAGTGCGAATAATTCTGATGCTGCCGGGAAGCCGGTGCCCGGCTGCAACCACAGACCAAATCACCTTGAGCCAGATAATGGTCCGCCAAGCCTAGGCCGATCCCCCGACTGGTACCGGTAATTACGAGAACACGTGGAGATTTCATGCGCCAAGGAGTTCGAAAATATATTCTGACAAGGCCGTTACATCCCGGAACGGAGACCGACTGCGACTCATGGCTGCCTCACTCGCGAGCACGACCTCCCGGCCAAATACTTCAGCAATCCGATATTCAAGATCGGCGAGATATCCCACCAAACCGAGGCTATCGAGTGCTCCACCCGGACCAAAAATCATCTCACTTGGCGAATTATCTGCCGATTGAGGCAAGGTTTCGATTACCAGGATGCGTACTTTTTCCAAAGAGATTTGCGCGGACGTAGTCATGACCCGGACGTTGTTTGTGCCAACGTGAGCTGTCCAGAATTCGAAGGTTACATTATTGTGTCTGCGCTCCTGATTGTCACCAAAGCGATGCCCCATCACCTCGCGGCAACCGCATGACCTTTACCTGTCAAAGTTTGCGCAAACGAAATTCAAGCCCCACGGGCCGCGCCAACAAAATCCTTTGCAACAGGATAGGATTACTTCACGGAATCAAGTGCCTGAGAACCGGTAAACCGGGTCATGGTCGCCTCGCCCGCCGCTGAAACATCTTTGCGGCGCAAAACCCGTACCGCCGTCAACGCAATCACCTTCAGATCCAGCCAGAAGGACCGGTGCTCCACATACCAGACATCGAGACGGAATTTTTCTTCCCAACTCAGGGCATTGCGGCCGTTGATCTGCGCCCAACCCGTCAGCCCGGGCCGCACTTCATGTCGCCGCGCCTGCTCCTTCGAGTACAACGGCAGATATTCGACTAACAACGGCCGCGGTCCGACCAGACTCATGTCGCCGCAGAGAATATTCCAGAGTTCCGGCAACTCATCGAGGCTGCTCGCCCGCAACCAGTGGCCAAACCGGGTAAGCCGTTCCGCGTCCGTGCGGAGATTGCCGGCGGCGTCACGCGCAGCCACCATCGAACGGAATTTCCACATCGTGAAAATTTGCCCCTGACGACCCGGCCGCCGCTGGGCAAACAAGACCGGTGACCCAAGGTTGATCCGCACCAACCCCGCGATCACCAGCAGCACCGGCGCGAACACGATCAGTGCGGACAAAGAAACCAGAAAATCAAACAGGCGCTTCATCGGATCTCGTTTTTGATCACGCCCCGCAGTTCCACTCCCGCCACTTCGAGCCAATCGCCCGGAGATTGCCGCGTCGCCCCGATACCGATTCCCACCCACACCGCTTTGTCCGGTGCCAGCGCCGCGAGCACCAGAGTTCGCCACTCGGACGTCACCCCTTTTGGCAATGACTGCATCCGCACGGGGTCGACGACTTTTCCGGCCGCATCGAGAAATGACAAAAACATCGCCGAGTCATTGCCCGGACCCGACTGCCCACGCAATCGCGCCGTGGCGACGTACGAACAGTCAGGCTCAACCGGCATCCACTGAAAAAGCTGCGTATCCCACGCCCCCTCCATTCGCACAACCCGTCGCTTTTTTTCCGGATCGAGCGACAACAGCTCCACTTTGCCCCGCTCAGTCGGCATCGCTTTCAACTCCCACTTCGCCGGAATCGCACCGAAAGGTGGATACAAAAATCGGGGCTCTAGCGACTCCTTGGCCGGATTTATGAATGAACCGTTGGCCACCAAATTGAGCGCAGCGGGAAGTTTTCCATCCGCCAGAATATCCGCGAGCACCAACCATGAACTTCGCCCCGTCATGGCGGATCCGGTCGCTGCGAGAATCCGGTGCGGTGCAACCGAATCCTGATGTCCCGCCAACCAAAGCACGCGAGGCACCGGATCGTTTCGCACGAAAACGGCGAGGTCCACCGCCGACATCGCGGGCGATTCGCCGGCCGAGGCCTCCGCCAAGGCACGGCGCAATCCGGCTTCCGCTTGGGTCAACTCTTTGATCAATCCCACCAAGACGGCTTCCGGATGCACGATGTTTTCTGACTTCAACTCCGCGAGTGACCGGCGAATCCCATCGTATTTCACAAAAGCCTCGGTGACGGCAAACGCCCGTGACGTTTGTTTCACGCGAGTGGCAAGGACCGGTTCAGTTTTCACCGCACCCTCCGCCTCGGTCAACAAGCCACGCAATTCCCGGCACACTTCGACTGGAAACAACCGAGCCTGATCTTCCTGATAATATAACTTTAGCCAAAAAGACGGGCCGGCTTGCGTCATCCACTGTTGCTCACCGCGCGCAAAAAACCGGCGCATCGGCACCGCTGCCGCACCGTAGTAGCCCGGATAAAAATCATCCGCGAGCGACGCCAGCGAACGATCTGGCTCCCATAGCAACTGCGCCAACATCCAAGTTTTGAAAGCATCAAACCCCCATTGCGGTCCGACTTCGCCCATGTAACCGCGAGCCCCGCGTTGCCAGCCTTCGCGCACCGAATCTGCCAATGCGTCCAAGGGCATTCTCGGCACCAAGAAGCCCAGACCATAGGCATACTCCCACAAGCCATACGCCTTCACCCCCGACTGACCCCAGCGCGACATCAACGCCAGATCCGCCTCCCGATAATCGTGATCGTAGTATTGCGACCGATCCGTGGTGACATACGGAACGATGTTCCGCTGCAGAGGAAACGACGGTGGATTTTCACACCAAAAATACGCGAGGCATCCGAGGTAGCGATCCGGATGCGTGCGCGCGACCGACTCCGCCGCTCGGTTCATAAAACCAAACACGAGCGGAGAGTAATCCGGCATGCCGCGAAAATAGCGCAGAGGTTCGACCAGCCGGCGGGTTTCGGCACTCTGATCAAATCGGACTGTATCATTCATCCCGAGTGAAAAACTCGCTCTGGTTGGATCGGAACTGAACGCCGCCGCCGCCGCTCGCGCGGCCTGCTCCGCCACTTCCGGCAAAGCCAGATTCGGCTGCCAGTTCTGCTCATTCTTCGCCAACGGAAGGAAACGCTTTCCTTGAATTAGCGGTGCCCAATCCGGATGCGCCGCCAAGTCTTTTCTGGTGTATACCTCGGATAAGGCGTGGCTGAATTCCAATCGGCGGCGCAGGCCGTTATGGCGGGCCCACGCTTTCTCGTCGGCAGTCCGCAGCCCGGAAATTTCCCGCGAAAGATAAGCTGGTTGGTGCATCTCGGACAATTGTTTCAGCGACCACTCGGTCCGCCGCGGCACACTTTCACCCGCCGGACCCGGCGCATACCAGCGCACCCCGCCTTCATGCTGGAGCAGCCACCCAACCGCAAACCCAGTCGCCTCAGGCGTCGCGCCTTCAATGAACACGCAGCCGTTGTGAGATTGAATGCGAAAAGCATCCGGACCAACTTCACCCGGTTTCGGATCAAACAAAGCCGGCGCCACCTTCAGCGATGCGCCAAATTTCGCCGCCGCTTGGGTCCGACCCACATAAATTCCCTTTTTATCGCGTCCTTCCTCCGAATGAACCCGCCATGGCAAACCCGACATCACGCCCAAAACTCGCGCCAATTCTTCCGCCGCCGCCCGCTCCTCGGCATCCGCTTTTTCAGCCACATACACCGCCAATAATATTTCGCCCCGTCGAAACACGATGACGGGACTGTCATCCATGATGGCCGCAATCCCTGGGATCGCGGCGAAAAAGAGTCCAAATATAATCAACCCCGGCCTTAGCATAAGGAAGTGACGCAGTCGTTCGCTGCCACGGCCATGCCAGGTTTGGCAGCCAATTCAGAAAAAAGTCGCAACCACATTGCCGAGACCGGCCCCATGTCGTAGGACTCGTGACCCGCAGCAAAAGCCTTGCACCGCTTGGCCCACAGCAGGTCGCGATCCTGCGCGATTTCCAGCAACACCCGATTCAATCCGATCACATCTCCCGGCTCCACCACCCAGCCACAATCATGCTTGAGCACCAAGTCGGCCAAATCCGATTCGCGCCGGCAAATTGCCAATACCGCCTGACCCGCCACCAAGGCGCTGTACGTCTTGCTCGGCATCACCACCCGCTCTGCGCCGGGAGCAATCGTAACGAGAGCGACGTGGGCATTTTTCATCGCAATCGTCCATTCGGTGTCATTCAGCGATCCGCCCCAAGTCACGCTTGATGCCGCGCGAGCTTCACGACACAGGAGGGCATAACCGCTCCCGCTGGCGTTGAACCGCCAGGTGACGCCGTCACGCATTCCAAGTGCCCATGCATCCACTAGGGTCCGCACGTCATGCATACTTCCCATTAATCCGGAATACAAAATCTGTGGCGGCTCACTCACCGCGAGCAAACTTGGCGGAGCATTTCGAAAGGGTTCGCCATCGGCACCGACGGGAATCACCACCGCCCGCTGGGCCGGACCATAGGTCGTTTCCACATACTGACGTAGACGTTCGCCGAGAAATACCGTCACGCCGCAGCGCCGCAGCGCAAAGCGCGTTATGGCAGCACACCGGGCAGCGGTCCACGATTCCGGTCTGATTGTCCCCGCTTGAATCAAGGCTTCGGGAAAAAGATCATAAAGCAAGTTGATGGTCGTCCCGGACCCGTTGGCCATTTTCTCCACCAGCGCGGGGGCAAAGAACGGGTTGGTGGTCACCACGCGGATGGGCTCAAGCTCGGTTCGTTTACTCGCCGCGCGCCAGCAAATCCAAGCGTAACCGGGATACATGCGCCAGCGCAACACGAGGCGCCGGAATAGGCCTCGCGCCGAGCGATAGTCGGATTCAGAAATCGCCTGATGCTGCGCCACCTGCGCGCCACCAGTCTGCCATTCCCGCAGCAGTCGTCGAAAAAATGCCGCCCCACCCACCGAGTTATACACTTCAATCAGCATGGGGAACAGGGATGTAGTGCGGCGTCCGGGGTGAATGATCCGCCAGACCGTGCGAGAGCAACACCTCCCACGCGTCGATATGGCGATTCACTTGATAACGATCGACGAAGCGCGCCTGCGCGGTGAGCGCAAATCGACGGCGGACCTTCGCCGCAACGGCCATAGCTCGCATCGCGTCCGCGACAGTCTCGGCCGATGGTTCCGCCAACAACACCGCGCTCTGTTCATCGAGGATGGTCGGGATCTCGCCCGCACGGGTAGTGAGGATCGCGCAACCCGAAGCCATCGCCTCCAACAGCACCAGCGGTTGCGCCTCCACGGCATACCGGGTTGGTAAAACAAAAATCACCGCATCGCGAAACAGCGCGGCTTTCTCAGCCCCAACCGCTCTCTTAATCCAACGCACCCGTACCCGGGCACACAAATTGACCGCCGCCAGCTGCTGCTCAATCCAACGTTCACTAACCGCCAAATCCCGGAACCAGCCGCTAAATTCGCTCACCACCAAACGTCCGCACAGCACCGCTTCAATGGGCGGCTTCATTTTAAGTCACGACTACTGCGGTATACTGCGGTATAAAAAGACACGGCTATTTATTAACTTTTTTCCGCTGGGCAACACGGTGGAGCATGCGGGACACCTCGTTATCGAACCGCTGCATCGCCAGATGTTCGCGAGCCCAGCGACTCGCCGCTTCGCCCTTGGCGCGCAGCAGCTCCACAGGCAGAGTCACGAAATCCAGCAGCGCTTTTCTCAACTGCTCCGGATTATCATTGGTCAGCTGCCAGGAAAACCGCTCCTCCACGAACTCAAGACCAAGGTCGTTGCCTCTCGAAAGAATGGGCGGAAGCCCCACGGCCATCGCCTCACCGAGCGTGTAGTTGAAATTTTCCCGGTGGGACAAAGAGATGTAGCCATCGGCGGCGCAAAGGTAGTCGAATTTTTTCTCGTTCCACACCGGCCCCACCGCGCGCAGGCCCGACCAGCCGGCGGCATGGGCGTCAGCCTCCAACTGAGCTTTCGTCACATCCCCATCGGGTCCGACGACCAGCAGCTTCAGCCGATCAATGGCAAAACCAGCGAGCAAACGCACCGTTTCCCGGGGACACTTCATGCTGTGGAGGCGGCCGAAGAACAGGATCACCCGGTCGGTTTCGGCAAAACCCAATTCCGCCCGCAGTATGGCTCGTCGGGAACGAGCCGCCATCAGGTCCGGGATCTCGACCGCCCATTTGATCACCTCCGTAGGAGTCCCCTGAGTCAGAGCTGTGGCTTTTTTTCTCTCCTCCTCCGTGGCAAACAGCACCAAACCAGCATGGCGCAGAATCTCCCGTCCATACAACCGCATCCAAATCGCTTTGATCATCGTGCTTTTGCGAAAAGACCACGGATCAAAAATTCCGTGGGGAATAATCACATAGGGCACCCCATAGCGACGGCAAGTCCGCATGGTCCAGATTTCCGGATACAGAAAAAATCCATGGACAAACACGCAGTCTGCTTTCGCCACCAACGCTTCGGCTGCTTTCAACCGACCGGGTGTCGCATAATGATAATATCCCAAATTGCAGAGATCGTGTACCCGCACGGTAACCGCCAACGACACCACCGGTTTTTCCCGTTCCGCATGACATGGGCGGACGAAGCCGACCACATCGCTGTGCATGATTCGGTTAAAATGCATGTAGGAACGGGCCGGCCCGCCCATCGACGGAAACGGATAAGGACAAATCTGGACAATTTTCATGGTAGCCCGGAGGGCAGAGGGGTTTTATCGACTGTTCGATCCTGCGATTTCGCGATAGATGGCCGCATAGTCCTCGGCGATTCTTCTCGGCTGAAACCGGCGGACATTCTCCGCGCCAAGGCGCAACAGAAAATTCCGGTACTCGTCGTCATTGATCACCCGTTCGACACCCGCGCGAATCGACGCCGGCAGCAAGGGATCAACGAGACACGCCGAATCACCCGCGACCTCAGCCATTGAGGAACAGTTGCTGGTAACGACCGGCCGGCCTGTCGACTGCGCTTCGAGAATTGGCAAACCAAACCCTTCGTGAATCGAGGCAAAGAGCACCAAATCGCACCGGCGATAAGCCGCGAGCACCGCCTGATTGTCGCAATTACCGAGCGGATGCAGTTCGACTTGGTGCTGGGCAAAAACTGCGCTCTGCGCCGCGTTCGGCTGGCCGATCAGTTCAACGAAGCAGGTCAATCCCGCCAGCGCCACCGCGACCCGTTCGAGATTCTTGTTGGGCGATACGCCAATAAGCAAAATGCGCGGACAGCTTCGGTTGAACACCGCCGGAACGGGAATAAATTCGGGGGAAACACAGTCGTAGACCACGCGGACTTTCTCCGGCGGTGCTCCGGTCAGTTCGATCAGCTCCAAACGGGTCGCCGCCGAAATGGCCGTCACGACCCGGCACCGGGCGATGGGCCAGACATACCAGAAGAACCGCAGTACCCAGCGCGGCAGTCCGCGGTAGCGATGCAAAATTCCGCAATCATGCACGGTGAGAATGGTATTTCTTCCCGGCAAACCCAGCGCCAGAAAGTGGACATCACCGGTGATATGATTGATTGCGCCGCGCTGATGCCGAACTTCACGAATCGCCAACCATCGCCGCCACAAGCCTTGGCTCGGCTGCGACACAACATATTTCCGGCAACGAATATCCGCCGGCATCCCCGCGCGCAGATCATCAAACAGCCGCTCGATGCTGAAACCCCGCCGCCCGGGTTGGCGTTGAAAATGGACGACTTCAATCACGGAGCATCCTCCAAAGATTCCGGACGAATGAGACGGGGATGGCGCCGAAAACCAGGTCGAGTTTTTATTCTACGAACCACCGTCTTGGCCGCGAGCAGACTGACCACTCCAAAGACCAGATAACAGATGATCAAATTCACCGGGATCTGCCGTAGCGAAAGCGGAAGATTGTAGATGTTGAGCGTCCAGAATGACGTGGTGAAAATCACGCTCACGGCGACCGTGCGTAAAGCCGGGTTGTCGACCAATGCGTAGCGCACTCCAGCTTCGATCAAGGCCAGCACCGCAATGGCCACCAGTGCATAAACCAACGCCGACACCGGACCACCGCGATCCCACGATTCGGCAAGAAAGCCAAATTCTACGGATGTGCCGGTATCGACCCTGAATCCATAATCAGCAGCCCGCAGGTTATATAGGCCCTCGTTGTAGTATTCGCTCATTTCACCCGTCAGGCTGACGATGTTTATTGAAGCCCCAATTTGCTGGGGCAGATCACTGAAGCCCCGAAAGGGACCTTCGCCCCCGGTGGACGCCGCCACCACCACCGCCGGCCAAGTCAGCATCCGGTAGTTGGCCCGCACCCACGTCGGCAACTGCTCATAGGGATCTTTTGAAATTTCTTTCCCGACTTTTAGTTGCGAAGACACTTCCATGACCTTCGCCATGGTGATCTCGGTTATTTGGAGCCGACCGACCGACCCACGAATACTTTCAATCATGCCGAAAATATAGGCCCCCGGCATCGCTAAGACGACCATCAGGCCAAAAATGAGCCAGCGCTGCCGGGCGGTCGCGCCCATCAGCACGCCAAGACTAAAGACGATGAGCGGCACGAAGGCCGGACCGCGGCTGCCGGTGACGATGCCCAGCCCCAGATTCGTCAGCACCGTGAAAACCCAAATGATCGTCGCCGGCCGCGAAACCCGGAAATAGAAACCGGCGAGGAAGGGAACAAACATAAAGGCGCGTTGCAGCGTCAAAAACACCGCCCGCAAGAGGCCTAAGCCTAATTCGCCACCTGCCCAAAAAAGCAGCGTGAAAACTGCCCCCGCGATGAGCAAAATTTCCAACCGCCCATCCTGGGCAACTTCCTGAAAACTCCGCGTGGGATCGGCCGGTCGCGCGCGACCTAAAAACAACTGCCGCCCCGCCAACACCACCAGTGCAGCGATCGAAACCATACATAAAAGCAACAGCACCCAGATTTCATTGCCCACCAGAATTCGGTAGGTGCCGATTTCATCGAAATAACCCAGGCTTCCCCCCACGCAAATTCCGACCAACGCGACGGCTTGCTGGACATACGTCAAAGCCACACCCAGCACCGCAATCGCCGTCGGCCAGATGCGCAGCAGGAGCAACGCGGTGGCCGTGTTAAAAAAAACCGCCGTGAGCGCGGCCGCCATGAGCCGCCAGTCGCTGGGATCGATCAACCCCACGGCCACGAGTCCGAGCGCGGCCACGACATACAAAGGCGACAGCGGTATGCGCTGGAACACCCCGATAATGGAATCGGCATCAACCGCTTTGCGTCGGGCAATCATGAGGATAAATGAGCGGGTAACATGCGTTCCACCACGCCGCCGTCGCCACCGAGCAAGGCCAGGGCCGCGCGCGCGATATCATCGTTGGCCAAGTTCAGTTGCAAAATACGTCGCCGGCCCAGCTCAGCCATCTGGCGCAAACCCATCGAGTCCGCCAGAGCGGCCAGACAGCGCGTGGCACATTCCTCCGCCGATGTCCAAAACAGCGCCTCGACGCCGTCGCGAAACATCTCCGCGTGCTCGACCGTACGTTCGGCGCAAAACACCGCTCCGCCAATAAACGGCACCTCGGCGCTGCGCGTCGTGTGCAAATCCCGGTTGCCTTTCGACAGCAGCCCCAGCGCGATGCGCGAGCATTGGATGGCCTTGACGTAGTCCGTCCCATAAACCGCCCCGCCCCGCAGAACCGGCCGCAACCGCTCGTACTCCGGTGCTTTTTGCCAGTCGTTGCCCCAGATGGCCAGCGGCACTCCCAGTTCGAGCAACCGCACCATGAAGGGGCCGCGCTCGGGCATCCACGAGCCGACAAACACCACATCGCTCGCCCACTGGGTGTAATCGGAGGTGGAAAGTTTCAGCGGGGCATGGGCGACCGGATCGTAGGAACGAAAAACGCGCAAAACCTGACGGGCTCCCGCCGCCTGTGCCTCGACCACGTTTTCGCTGCGGACCACCACCGTCAGATCCTGTTGCCGCACCGAGCGTCGGTAGAGGTCCCACTTACGTCCATCACGAACGCCAAACGGATCATCCACATTATAATTCAACGTTAGCATGCCGCGAGTGCGCAGCTCGCGATGAAATCCCGGCGAGAGTTCGGCCCCGCAGTCAATCCAAGCCAGATCAAAGTGCGCATTGGCAATCTGCCTCCGCACGCCCGCATTGATCCACGGCACGAAGGGCCAGTAGCCCAGCCGCGTGCTGATGCCCCCGACCAAGGAAATGCGCGGTAAGGCTGCCCGAGGATGCACCACCTGCACCTCATGCCCGAGTCGCCGCAACGCATTCGCCCGGTGAAGACTGGTGAAGTGGGGATTGTCGTCCCCGAGATAGAGAATTTTCATAGCCGCCTGTTTGGTGGTTCAGCGTTTGCGGGCCAGGGCCCGCATGACCCGCGTATATATGCCCGATGAGCCCCCGCCCGTCTCGATCCGGTGACCGCACCGGATTGCACCGCGCATCATTTTCCAACCCGCCCACCGGATCGCCGAACGAAAATCAGTCGGCTCCGGCGAATGTTCTTCCGCTTGGGTGAGATCAAAACCCCCGATTGCCAGCATATGGCTGAGACTGCCCCGCGTATAAAGGGTCTCGTGCGTCACATCCGCCGCAAACACCCCGCCGGCAAACGGTGAATCGCCATTGGGCAGTTGGAGCAGCAGCCAGCCACCCGGCCGCAACGCAGCGCGAATCTCATCGAGCAGTCCCACCGTCTCCTCGCGCGTGAAGTGCTCGATCACGTCAAACAGCACAATCACATCAAACGCCCCGACGTTCCGGCGCAGATAATCCCGCAGATCACCTTTTTCCACTCCCGGAAAATGACGGCGACACAAGTTCCACATCTCCGCGCTGCCCTCCACGCCCCGCAAGTCCGTGAAACCGAGTTCCTGAAAAACCCGCAGCAACATGCCGTCGCCACAGCCCAGATCGGCCACGACGGCTGTGCGGGGAATTTCGCGGAGCCACGGAGTCAAACGGCGCCGGAGGTAACCGCGATACCGGAGGGCCGGCGCGGAATCTCCCGCGTTGGAAGTGGTGACGGTCTGCTTGAAACCGGTGACGTAACAAGCATAGGCCCGTTGGCGGAATTCATCCTTGGTCATGACAATTTTGGTTCAAAGGTTAGCCTCAGTACCCGCCCTGCGGTCGAGATCGCGCACCGCAGTCCGACTTTCTTCCTCCAGACTGGAGTTGATTTGATCACGAGAGTGGATCGCGGGTCACCTTCCACGCCAGCTTGGCCACGCCGTCCGCTGCTTGCGCCGCTGTGAAATCCGCGACCCGCCGCCGCGCTGCCACGGCAAACTGGCTGCGGTTCGCCCGGATCGCCGTCACTGCCGAACGCAGCGCAGCGGCCGCAGTGGTGGCGTCGCCGGAACGAAAAATTTGCCCGGTCAACTCGGAGATCAGATCGGGGCCGCAACCCACGCCGTCGCTGGCGAGCACGCCGAGGCCGAACTGCATCGCCTCGTTGACGACCAGACCCCAAGTCTCACCGGCACCGACTCGCGAGGGCAGCATCAGCAGATCGCCCGCCGTATAGGCCCGCCCGATTTCCGACTGGTTGAGAAAGCCCAGAAAATGCGCCCGCGCGCCAATCGCCCCGCCCACAGCCAACTCCATTTCCCCGCGCATTTCACCGTCACCGGCCACGATTAAATGAATCCCCTCCCGGAAAGCGGGTTCAAGCAGGCGTAACGCAGCGGCAATCAGCAGCGGATCTTTTTTCGGAATCAGCTTACCGGAAAAAACCAGCACCACCGCTTCCGGTGCCATGCCCATTTCAGCCCGGATTTTTTCCCGCTGCGGGCTCCATCGCGTCACCTCGCCGGAAAAATAATCGGTGTCCACGCAGTACGGCGCCGCGACCATTTTTTTATCCGGCACGCCCAGCCGCAGCAAATGCCTGCGGGCTTCGCGGCCAATCACGGCAAACCCGTCCACTTGCGCGTAGAGCTGCCGCAACATGGCATCACGCACCCAACCCTTCCGGCGGGAACGCGTCACCGCGACATCGGAGGCTTCATGCCGCATCAGCACTTTGGCCCCGACGCGTTTCGCGGCCCAGAGCGCTTCCAGATGAAACCGTCCGGCATACGCGGTGAGCAGCACCACCTCGGGCCGGAAGTCACGGAATTTCCGGGCAAGGTCCGTGGCCGCTGGACGCCAGAAATTAATCTGCTGAATCCGCGGGTCGTTCGAAAGAAATGTGTGCTGATAGCCGGAGACCAACGGCGTATCCCACGCCACCGTGGTGCCGAATTCGCGATCAGTATAGCCGCGCACACTCATGTCGCTGCCAAAAAACGCTTGGAAATCCAGCTGCGATGATGCCGCCAACCGCCGCCAAATCGGTGCCTGATATTGGATCGGATGCGTGGCGCAGGCCGCCAGTCGAAGTGGGGTGCTCATGAGTTTCTCCCTGCCCCGACCAGCCGCGAGGCCTGCACGATGCTCCGGTATTGCTCCAGATTCGCCGCCGCATAACGCCGCCAGGAAAGATCCCGGTGCGCCAGCGTCGCCGCCGCCGTGCGCATCGCCGCCAATTTTTCCGGGGCCGCCGCGAGCTGGCGCAGCACCGTCGCAAGCAAAGCAGGTTCACGCGGCTGCACCACCCAGCCGGCGGCAAACTCTTTCGCGCCCGGAAAAATTTCCACGCCCTCGCCGTCGAGCGCGAGAAAATCCTCTCCGCCGGTGTTTGCGCTGCAAACCAGCGGCAGACCGCACGCCAGCGCCTGCGCCTGCACCATCGCCTGCCCCTCCTCAATGCTCGCCATGACAAACACCGAGGCCGAACGATAATATTCCGGCAACGCAGCCTGCGGGACATGGCCCAGACAACGGATGCGCGCATCGGCCGCACCGAGCAGCCGCGGGGTTTCCGCCGTGATACCGCCGACCAGCAACAGTTCGCTGTTCGGGATATTCGCTGCCTTGAAAGCACGCACGAGGTGGTGCACGCCTTTGCGGACGCTTTGCGATCCGGCAAAAATCACACGGAACACCCCGTCGTTTTTCGGCGCGGGCGTGAACCGGCTCAGGTCCACCCCGAAGCCGTTGCGAAAAAGTTTTTCTGCGGGAAAGTCGTGGGCCGAAAAACTGGCCTGCACAAAACGGCTCGGCACGAACACCTGATCCGCCAACTGATATTCCCGCAGTTCGCGCTCGACGGTCGCCGGCGGGGTCGCTTCCCAGTGCAAATCGAGAGAGGCATATTCCTCGTGCAACAGCCGGCATTGCTCGAGCATGTGTGAAGAACTGCGCTCAAGTACAGTGGGAATCCCACGCGCCCGGGCCGCCAACAAAGCGGGTTCCGCCGCCGCCGACCACGCGTGCACCAGATCCGGATTGCCCAAGTGCTGCGCCGCCTTCCGGGCGAAATGATCGTTGATCCGAAACTGTTGGCGCATCGCAAAGGCTTCCCCGCCGAATCTCCAGGCGAGCCGCGTGAGAACACCCGAAACCGGCAGACTGACCACCTTCGCATCGGGAATGCCCCAGCGCCGCGTCTGGCTTTTGGGATAGTTGGTGATGAGCCGGTGCAGCGCCCCGAGCTGTTCCAGTTCACGGGCCAAGTCGAAGGCATGCCAGCGTCCCGGCACGACCAGAGTGATCTGTGGCGGAATGCCGGTTTGGTCTTCGTGATTGAGCGTGATCATTTCAGGAAAATCGCAAACGCAGTGAAGTGCCCGCCTCACGCAAGCCGGCCCAACCGGAAAACAAGAAAGCCGGCAGGTGACAATCCAGCTCGCCCAAACTTTTGTTCAGGGCCACACCGGCAAAAACAATATTACCCATGAGGAAGGCCGCCCCAACCGTCACCACACCAAAGAACGGATACGCCGCCCAACTCGCCAGCAAGCTGAGCGATTGAACCGCGACGTACGCAACGGGCAGTGCGCCCAACCGGCTGGCCGCCCACGGCACGACGAAGGCGAGATTGGCCAGCGCAGCAGTCACGGCTTCCAGCGCGAACATTCCGATCACGACACCCGAAACTGCAGCAAGGCCGGTCCAAACTTGCACGACCCAGCCGCCGAACAAAAAAGCACCCAGGGCAAATAAAACCCCCAGCACGGTGGCGAGACCGAGGGCCCCCGCTTGCAGTCTTTTCATTCGCGCCCAATTCTTCTGTGCAAAAGCGGTCGTCAATTCCGGATGGAGCGAGGTGAAGAGAATCGACGAAAACTGCAGGAAGCCTCGACCGATCTGCCGGTAGACGCTCAATAAAACAACGGCTCCCGGTCCGCCAGCGCTGTTAACCACCAAAGTCACCCCTTGATTGATCAGCGCGTTGCCGACCGGAAAGGCGAAGAACCCAACACTGGAAGGTAACAGGGAGCGAAAGTCGCTCCAAGTGCCCGAGCGCCACTGCAAGCTGAGGGTCGGCAATAACCGTTTCGCCTGAAGCGAAAGGATCGCCAGCAAAAGGAGTCGGAGCAATACCAGCCACAGGGCCAGCCAGACCATGGTCGCGTGGGCCCAGAGTAAAACGGCGGTGCCCAGCACTTCGAGCATCCGCAGGTGTCCTTGCAGAAGCAAGTAGCGGGGGAAAGCGCGGGCCGCCCGATACACGCCGGAAAAGCTGCCCGTCTGTAACGGCAGTAGTGAATAGGCGGTCAGCATTAACAGGACGGCCGCAAACTCGGCCCGGCTGATCGCCGAGCTTTTCAGCCAGACTTGCAGCGGCATGACGGCCAGCGCCACCACGACCAGCAAAGCCAGCGCCAAGGCAAACCAAGCTTGAAACCGCCATACCGCGCCCAGGAGGTTTTGCGCCCGAACTCCTTCACCGCGCTCGACCGCAATCGAGAATTCATTGCCGAGTGCATTGCTGATCCCGATATCGGAAAGCGCCAGATAAGCCGGCACCGTCGAAAGCACCAACCATTGCCCGTAATAATTCTGCCCCCAGCTATGCAGGAAGAGTGGCACCAACGCGATTTGCCCTCCGATCACTGCCGCCGTGCCATAGAGGTTCGCCCCGAGATTGCGTTTCACTCCGGCCATATTGCGCTCCAGTCAATCGCCCGTCCGTTTTGAATTATTGGTCGATCAGTATGAAAACACCAGAGAACCGAGCGCTGCGGCCCGGCGGATGACGGTATGGCGTTCATGGCAAAAATCCTTTCCGAACGAACAAAAAGTTCGTCTGCCGTTTGCGGACAATCCGGTTGACCGACTGCTGCAGAAACGAGCGATCACCTACTCCCTGTGATGTGGCTGCCCGAGCTTCGCCCCGTCGCTTCCAGCGGGCGGAGGCGACTGCGAGGGGAAATGCGAAGGGACGCATCGGAGGAATGCTCAGTCCTTGGTGCCGAGAAATTTCTGCACCAAGGGAAGAAAAAATAAGGCTTTGCTGTGCCACGCCTGCAGGCTCTCCAGCCGCTGCCGGAGAAACTCGCGGTCCGGTTCGTCGGCGGTCGCGAAACGACTCTTGATCGCCTTGAGCCGTTGCGCTCCGGTTTGCAGCGGTTCGCGCAGCCGCGTCTGCACGACGCCGGCCAGCAGCCGGCGCAACTCGGTCTCGGCGACGAAGAATTCCCGGCGGTCTCCGGGGATGGCGACGCATTTGATCGCACCCAGATCGCGCAGAAAATGCAGGCCCAGGCTGACGGAACCTTTGCTGAGTTCGAGACTGGCGGCCACGTCGGCGAATGCCAGCGGCCGGGGCGAACCATAGATCACGCCAAAAATCTGTCCGACAGAGTTGGCCAGCCCGAGTTGTTGCACCGCCTCAGTGCACACCAGCACGATCTCGCGCTGCGTGGGACTCAGCCTGCGCCGACCCGTCCGCCCGCTTCCCCCAGCCCGTCCCGTCAGCCGCGCCACCGGGCCGAAGGCCGTGGCCTTGGAGTCGGTGGTCCGCGCAGGCCGGGTGGTTGGGCTGGAAAGATTCATGCCCGGAGTCTCAAACCGGTTCCTCAGTGTTCAAGGTGTATTGAACTCGAAACGGGTCGGAATGGTTACGGGAAGGTTAAATCGGATGAAACCGGCGGGCGGCTGTCCCTGTTTGGACCGATACTGTCGCAACAGCCACTTTCCTCCCGCGCTAGCTGTTGGCCTACCCGACAGGGTCACTCACCCTGTAAGAGGCACCAAGCTTTACTTGGCGCACACGACCAGAGAAAAACCGGTAACAACAAAGACGCTACGACGACAAACGCAAAGCTGACCTCCGCCCGTCAGCTCTTGGACTAAGCCGGAACGATGCAGTCCAGAGATGAGAGTTGAGCGTCTCGAGCCAGACCATACAGTAAACAGATTTTTTCGTCACAACCTTACGCAAACCAGCTCTGAGGATCGGGCTCTCAGCTCTCAGCTCTCGACTCTGGACTCTCGACTGTATCGCTCCGGCTAAGTGTTACCGATGTCTCCGGTTCATACCTTCGGCTTGTCTTCCATGATGGTTGTCCACCCCATGTCGACTTTTCAGCCTCCGGACGAACCGCCAATCCTCCCTTGACCATAAGGTGTCACCAGTGACACTTTGTACGGAAGAAGACGATTTCCATCAAGGAACTGCACGCCGCCACCGGTCGGTGGGTGCGCGCCGCCCGCAAGCAAACCATCATCGTCACCGATCGGGGCGAAAAAGTCGCCACGCTCCAACCCCACCGTGAGGAGGAGAAACCCCGGCCGGTGTTCACGGGTCGCGACTGTTCAAAGTTGCCGTCAAGTCCGGTTGATTCCACGGTTTTCATTTCCGAGGAGCGCGACGCCCGTTGATCTATCTGGATTCCTCCTACCTCGTGCGGTTGTATCTCCGGCAACCCGGTTCAAACGAGGTGGCCGCGTGGATTTCAGGGCAAGGCGATCTGGTCTGTTGTTTGCACGGACGCCTTGAGATTGTCTCCGCCCTCAAACGCCAACAGCGCGCAGGGCATATCGAAGCCCGCGGCCTACGCGCCGCCCTGCGCGAAATGACCGGCGATGAAACCTCCACTCTGCTGCACTGGCTGCCTGTCACGCCCGAGCTTATCGGCCAGGCTTGCGACCGGATGGCGGCCCTGCCTCCAGCCGTGTTCCTCCGCGCTGCCGATGCGCTGCATCTGGCCAGTGCGCAAGACGCCGGACTGCGCGAGATCTACAGTCACGACCGCCACCTGCTCGCTGCCGCCCCGCACTTCGGACTCGAAGGCATTGACGTGATTAAGCCGCGCTGATCTGGGGCCGACTTGCCGCCCGGAGTTTTCAACAACCACATCCGACAAAGCCTGATTCCTTTTTAATGCTGAGCTCACAGGACGCGGAGTGAAACCACGTCAATCTTCGCGCCCTCCGCGCCCTTCGCGTTAAATGTATTTTTATCCCGATTCGCAATCCCCTCGTAAGATTTGACCACCGATCCGACGTACGAGGACAATTCGGCTCAAAACCGTACGACGTCAGCGGACCAAATTTTGCACGCGACCAGACTCCACCCACTCAATGGCATAGGTCAGCAGAAGGGGTCAGGCTTGGTTGTTTGCTCTGTTGCTTCATCGGGGGTGCTCCTTCTGCCAGGCGCTGACCAGCCGGCTCACGGTGTGCAGTCCGCCCATGTGCAGCGCTTTCCCCAGCCAGCGATTCGTTACGGTGCTCCGCGCCTTCAGCTCCGCCGCCAGCGCGACCTTCCACTCGGCCGACTTCGGGCTGGCTGCCAACTCCGGCTCGCCGCGGCGGCGCTGGCGTAGCAGCGTGAGCAATTCCTCCCGCCAGATTTCATCGCGCGTCTCGGTCATCTCCCGGGCCATTCTTCGTCCCTGTCCGACTGCCTCCGCGTGCTCCTTGTACATGTCCTTCGCGAAGTGCTTCGTGCCGATGATCCAGCCCTTGGACATCGTTGAAAATTTCTGGACCTGCTGGGCCGGCTCGTCCTCCGCCAGCCAAGATAAATAGTCGAGGTACTTGCGGCGTCCGGCGGGGGTATCCGCCAATTCACCGGCGTGCGCCAAGGCCGGACCAGGTTGATACCAAGTGGGTCGATCCTTCGGACGCATCAGGCCGTGCAGGCTCGTCCACGGATAGTCCGGCAAATCCGCCACCGGCCGGAGCTTCGCCCGCACAGGGTTGAGGTGAATGTAGTGACAGAGCGGGCCGAGTCCCCCGTCGGGATCAACCACCAGACTCTTGTACCGGCCTTGGAAAAGGTGGCCCCGCTCAGCCCGGAATCGGTTGAAGCGCACGGCGAAGGTGCCCTGCAACCAGCGCATGCCCTCCACGAGGTTCGCGTGGGGTGTCGAGATCGCTAGATGATAGTGGTTCGACATCAGGCACCACGCGTGCACTTCCCAGCCGGTCTTCGCGCAGGCCTCATCCAGACATTGCAGAAATGTCGCCTTCGCCTTCTCTGAACGAAAGAGGTCCAGCCGGTAGTTCCCCCGGTTCAACACGTGGTACACCCCCGCCGCCGACTCCAAGCGCAATGGTCTCGCCATGCCCGCCAGAAAACCAGCTCACCGCATCAGCGCAAGCGCAAACATCCAAGCCTGACCCCCTTCTGACCTTCTCGTCGTGTGACTTTGACCCCGTCGTGTGACCGTCGGATGCTATGCTGGCCGGGCAAGCTTACTGGAGAAACGCATAGGCCGCGCGAAATATTTCGCGGGCATCAACCTCCACGTTGCGCCCATGGCCGACGATGATGCGGGTAAAATTCCATTGGAGAATACGGTCGAGCGAGGCCCGCACGGCGACCTTGTCTTGCATCATCCACTTTTCCAGCGGGGTCGGCGCGAAGCGATTCCAGACGCCGTAGCTCCGCATCAGCAGTGCGAACCACCACGGACCGTCGGGGCCGAGGTTGAACGCGAGATCGGCAAGGATAAGGCTGCACGACGCCGGATGGTAGAACACGACTTCGTTCATCCTGGGCATGCCACGCACGAGATGCTGGTCCAGCACACCGACCCAATCCGGATGCGCGGCGTCGGAGAGTTCCGCTCCGAAACGCACGTCGCGCTTCTGCACGGCGAGCCCAGGCGCCGCATGGAAGCACGCGGCCGGATGCTCCGCCTGAAACTCGCGCAGGCCTTCGTCGTGCCAGATATTGGGCCCAACCACATGACGCACCTCGCCGAGCGCGGCGAGTTCGCGCCGTAGTTCCAGCGTCATCGGCACGGGCGAGTGGATCCACAGCCCGCCGCCCGGCAGGCGCAGCACCACGATCTGACGCCCCAGCGGCAGGCCCATCACCCGGAGGGCACCGGGCAAACCCAAAGGTCAGGATGGAGCCGTTGCAGCATGGCCGAGGAAATGGTTCACGACAGCGGGGCGATGGTCTCGGCCACGGGAACGCGGTAGGCTTTGATCGCGGGGACCAATCCACCGAACGCGCACAGGCCGATGAACACTGCGGGGCCCCACCAGAAAACGGAGTTCCATTTCAGGGGCTCGAGCAGAACGCCCGTCTGCGCTTGAATGATCGAAGTCACGAAGAGCGCGAGTGCTCCAAACACCGCGAAGCCCGCGAGCGCGCCGAGCGCGCCGATGACGGCGGCTTCGCCCACGACGGCCCCGAAGATGGTGCGGCGATGTGCACCGAGGGCGCGCAGGATGGCGATATCCCGTTGGCGCGCGCTCATGGAATTGTAGATGCTCACGAGCACGGAGCCCGAAGCGACGACCGCGACAAGCCAGGCCACGAGCGTCAGCACTTTGTCCACCCAACTGATTTTGTTGAACAACTCGGCCACGATCGCGCCGATGGGATAAGCGAAGGTGAGTTTGCCGCCTGAGGCGTTGAGTTGGTTGTTGAGCATCAGGCCGGCCATCGGGGTGCGAAGTTGGAGCAACACCGCGCTCAGTTCGGTGGCTGCAAGCGGATTGTGGCCGCTCATTGTCTGCACGCCTTCGAGCGGAATCCAAATCACGCGATCCACGGGCGTGCCGGTGGGCTCGAGCACGCCGACGACTACGTAATGCTCGTCGTGTTGCGCGGCCGGATCGAAAGCGAGACCGTGGTAGGGTTTGAATTCAGTACCGATTTTCCAACCGAGTTGCTTCGCCACGTACGCGCCGACCACGGCTTCCTCGGTGCCGATTTTGAAATTCCGCCCGCCACCGGCGATGGCGTAACGCTGGCCCGGGGCGCGTTCGACCTCGGCGAATAATTGTTCAACCGTGCCGACGATGCGCCAGCCTTGGAAATTATCGCCGAGCGCGATCGGGATCGCCGTCTTCACGGCCGGATGACGGCGGATTATTTCGAAATCGGCGGCGGTGATATTCCCCGGCGAAGCTTCGAGATGAAAAATCGCGTTGAGCACGAGCTGGAGTTTCGAGCCGCGTGCGCCGAGCACCGCGTCGTAACCGGAATTGGTCGCGGCGAAGACGGCCTGCGACTGCGTCTTCACCACCCACACGGTCAGCAGGAGGCCGCTGGCCAGAGCAATGCTCGCCGCGGTCACGAACGTCGAGAGTGCGTGCTGGCGGAGAGAGCGGTAGATGAGGTTGAAAATCATTTTGTGATTTAATTTGGAGGCGGGGTGCCCTCACCCAGCATATTATTCCTGCGGGGTGAGGGCACCCCGCCTCCCTTATCCATCGCCTGGTTCAGCAGCGCGAAATCCTTCATGAATTCGAACTGGGCAAGCACCCGTTCGTCGTGGCTCACGAGCAGCAGCGCGGCACCGGTCTCGTGACAGACTTCGCGAATCAGCATCAGCGATTCGCGGGCGTTGCGGCGGTCGAGATTGCCGGTGGGCTCGTCGGCGAGCACGAGTTTTGGTTGGTTCGCCAGCGCGCGAGCCACGGCGACGCGTTGCTGTTGGCCGGTGGAGAGCTGACGCGGATAATGCGCGAGCTTATCGGCCAGCCCCACGTGTTTCAACAAAGCCTCAGCGTGCGCACGATTCACGCCGCGGCCGAAAGCCATGCCGAGTTCCACGTTCTCCAATACCGTGTGGCCTTGGAGCAGATTGAAGGTTTGAAAAATACAGCCGATCGTTTCGGCGCGCAGCCGGTCGCGTTGGGCTTCGCCGAGTTTCGCCAGTTCGTGACCAGCCAGCAAAATGGAGCCGCTATCCGGCGCAAGAATCCCGGCGATGAGGTTGAGAAAAGTCGTCTTACCCGAACCGCTCTCGCCGCGCAGCGCCAGTTGTTCGCCCGCTCCGAGTGAGAATTCCCGCACTTCCAGTACGCGCTGCGCTCCGGCATCGGGCCGGCGGTAGCTTTTCACTAAATCTCTGATCACGAGAAGGGACATGAGAAATGCTGAACATGAGTAAACGGACTAACTCGTCAACGGTTCCCGCCTGCATGCCGGCCCACGCCGACGGTGGTCGCCTCTGTCGCAGATTCCTTCTGAGTGCACTCTCGCGCAACAATCCGTGCGTAAATTTGGCCCGGTTAAGACCAGTGTTTGAACTGGCGTCAGTCTGACGTGTTGGTCAGATTCCACGCTGTACCGCTATCTGTAACCCTACCCTTGTCATGTTAAAACAAAAAGCTTGGAAACCAATGGGAGCGCTGATTTTGGCGCTAGCCACATTATCCACCACCGCCTTTGCGGGCGAAGCTGATATCAAGATACCTGATCTCACGCACGTCACCTTCGACGGACTGGGCGGCATCAGCGGCCTCACGCTGATGTACCTCGGCATCGCGATTTGTGCGATTGGCGCGGCTTTCGGCCTCGTCCAATACACCACGACCAAGGCCCTGCAGGTGCACTCATCAATGGCCAGCGTTTCTCATATGATCTGGGAAACGTGCAAAACGTACCTCTTCACGCAGGGCAAATTTCTCGCGATCCTCTGGGTCCTGATCGGTGGCTGCATGGTTTACTACTTCGGCGTACTCTCCCACAACACCGTCGCGCACGTCATCATCATTCTGCTCGCCTCCATCCTCGGCATTCTCGGTTCCTACGGCGTCGCCTGGTTCGGCATCCGCATTAACACCGTGGCAAATTCCCGCACGGCCTTCTCCGCGCTCAAGGGCAACGCGCTCAACACGCTTTTCATTCCCCTGCGTTCCGGCATGAGCGTCGGTCTGCTGCTGGTCTGCGTCGAGCTGTTCTTCATGATCTGCATCTTGGTGTTCCTCCCGCGCGATCTCGTTGGACCCTGCTTCATCGGTTTCGCCATCGGCGAATCCCTCGGCGCTTCGGTGCTCCGCATCTGTGGCGGTATCTTCACAAAGATCGCCGACATCGGTTCCGATCTCATGAAGATCGTTTTCAAACTGCCCGAGGATGATCCCAAGAATCCCGGCGTGATCGCCGACTGCACCGGAGATAATGCCGGTGACTCCGTCGGGCCCACGGCCGATGGTTTCGAAACCTACGGCGTCACCGGCGTCGCCCTCATCGCCTTCCTCGCGCTCGCGCTCACCGATAATCAGAACCTCTGCGCGATGCTCATCATCTGGCTCTTCACGATGCGCGCGCTGATGATCGTCACCTCGCTCGCCTCCTACCTCATCAATCAGGTGATCTCCAAGGCCAAGTACGGCAACCTGAAAGATTTTGATTT
>Ga0209591_10000869_pt1 | contig 38795 bp, 29 predicted proteins | sample MAT01_FD_187207 | JGI IMG/M metagenome (GOLD analysis project Ga0209591, IMG submission 187207) | Freshwater microbial communities from Lake Fryxell liftoff mats and glacier meltwater in Antarctica - MAT-01 (SPAdes) (version 2) | ecosystem: Environmental > Aquatic > Freshwater > Ice > Liftoff... | reverse complement strand
CGCCAGTCCGCCAGTTGTTGCTGCAGGACCCCCAGGTCCGTCGAGGAGAACTTCGTGCGCGCTGTCATCGCCCCTCAGCCTGCACGACCCCGGAGGACCCCGTCCCGCACGCTTGCCGAAGGGACACGATTGTTTGCTGAGTTGGCCCCCGATCCCCCTCCTCCGCTGTCGCCGCCAACGCCAACGCCGAAGTCGGCCAAGCCCAAGCCCAAGATGGAAGCTCCCTGCCCACCGTCGGGCCAGTTGATCTTGGGAGCCGGTAAACGTAATCCCCTGCTCAGCGTTTATCACGATGAGGAACTGGCGTTTCAGGTGCCGTCGCGTCCAATGGGCCAGCCAATCCACTACAAGGGTCGGTATCTCATGCGAGCGGGTAAGGAACTGGTGCCGATGACGCCGGATCTGCTCAAGAAGATCATGGCCGAGGGCGAGCCAGCCTGGGCGCTGAAACCGGCGATGACCGACTGCGACGGGGAGAAGGTAGTGCAGGTGCTGGACACGCAGAGCTACTTTGACCTGGTGCATTTGCCGTATCCCGCCACACGCAAGGCGGTGCTGGAACGCTTCGCCAGCGAACGGCTGATCGAGCGGAGCGGTGGCGCTTGGACGATCTCGAACCTTGGCGCGCTTCTGTTTGCGAAGAAGCTGGAGAGCTTTGACCGGCTGGCCCGAAAAGCGCCGCGGGTGATCGTGTATGAAGGCACCAACAAGCTGAAGACGAAGCTGGATAAGCCGGGGCCGAAGGGCTACGCGGTCGGATTTCAGGGCTTGGTGGAGTTCATCAACGGGCTGGTGCCGTCCAATGAAGTGATCGAGCAGGCGCTGCGGCGGGAGGTGAAGATGTTCCCCGAGATCGCGGTGCGCGAGCTGGTGGCCAACGCGCTAATCCACCAGGACTTCACGGAGTCCGGCATGTCGGTGATGGTGGAAATTTATGATGACCGCACGGAGATTTCCAATCCAGGGAAGCCGTTTATCTCGCCGGACCGGTTCATTGATGAATACCAGTCCCGCAACGAGCGGATGGCGGACCTGATGCGGCGCTTGGGCCTTTGCGAGGAGAAGGGCAGCGGTGTGGACAAGGTGATCCAGGCGGCAGAAGCCTTTCAATTGCCCGCGCCGGATTTCCGCGTGGGAGAAAAGCGGACTTCGGTGCTGCTCTACGGGCACCAAGACATTGATGACCTGGATCGCAACGACCGTATCCGTGCGTGCTACCAGCATTGCTGCCTGCGCTACGTGATGAACGAGAAGATGACGAATCAGAGCGTCCGGGACCGGTTCATATTGCCGGAGAGCAACGTGGCGACCGTGTCACAAATCATTGCGGCAACCTTGGACGCCGCAAAGATCAAAATCGCTGACCCCACCCAAACCTCCACCCGCTGCCGAAACTACGTGCCATTCTGGGCCTGATTTCTTGTTTAAACGCAAACCGCCAGAAGACCCGCCAAGACGCCCAAACCCCTGATTTACAGAGAATTTCTTGTTTAAACGCAAAACTGCCAACCCATGAGCCTGAACGAATCCATTGTCGAAGACGCCATGAGAATGGTGAAGAGTGAAATCGGAAGAGTGAAATTCCGGAGTCCACTTCTTATTTCACTTTTCACCCTTCACTCTTTGACCAACTGGAGCACCCCATGAGCAAGGACAAGAAACTTAGCATCCGCAACAGCACGGCGGAGTTCCTCATCTTCACCCGGCAGGCGGGCGAGGAGGGCATCGAGGTGCGGGTGGCGGAGGAGACGGTCTGGCTGACGCAGAAGCTGATGGCGGCGTTGTTCGAGGTGGACGTGCGCACGGTCAGCGAGCATCTGGGCAACATCTTTGCCAGCGGGGAGCAGAAGGAGGATTCAGTTATCCGGAAATTCCGGACAACTGCCAACGACGGGAAAAACTACCAAACGCAGTTTTACAATCTCGACGCCATCATCGCGGTCGGCTTCCGGGTGAACTCCGCCCGCGCCACCCAGTTCCGCCAGTGGGCGACGGGAGTGCTGCGCGACTTCGCCATTCGCGGCTATGTGCTGGACAAGGAGCGGCTCAAGAATGGGGCGTTTCTGAGCAAGGAGTATTACGACAACCTGCTGGGGGAGATCCGCGAAATCCGGGCCAGCGAACGGCGCTTCTACCAAAAGATCACCGACATCTACGCGACTGCGATGGACTACAGCGTGGAGGCGGAGACGACGTAGTCCTTTTTTGCCACCGTGCAGAACAAGTTGTACTTCGCCATCCACGGGCACACGGCGGCGGAGTTGATCGTCGAGCGGGCGGACAGCCAGAAGGAGAGGATGGGGCTGACGACATGGAAGCGCGCGCGGCACGGAAAAATCCTCAAACCGGATGTCGTCGTCGCGAAAAACTATCTGAAGGAAAAGGAACTGAAGTCGCTGGACCGCATCGTGACCATGTATCTCGACTACGCCGAGGACCAGGCCGAGCGGGGCATCCCGATGACGATGCAGGATTGGGCGACGAAACTGAACGCGTTCCTGAAGTTCAACGAGCGTGAGCTGTTGGATCATCCCGGCAAAGTTAGCGCGGAAGTGGCGAAGGCTTTTGCCGAAAGCGAATTTGAGAAATACCGCATCGTGCAGGATCAGCGGTTCGAGTCTGACTTTGACCGGGCGATCAAGAAATTGTGGTAGTCGTTTAAAACGCCGCGGCCGCGTGGGCAATCAGGCGGGCGACGATTCGGTTTCGCCGGTAGGGTTTGATTTTGGGTGCGAGTGATGGATGCGGAGGCGCTGAGCCAACACGCCCGCCTCAACGGCAGCTTTCAGGGCGTGCTTGATGTCGCCTTGTCCCGGTCGGGCAGTGGGTTGCCATCGTGTGTGAATCCTGACCCCAGTGGCACGAGGAGGTAGCGGTTTTTCATGAGCTGGTCGGTCCACGACAGCGTAGAAAGCCTTACTCCCAACCGCTGAATGGATTTCCCGGGGGTAGGAACGGATTCCAAAAAGATTCCTTCAAATCCGGGAATCGGTGTCCAGATTGGGCATCGTCCAATTCAAAGCATTGCGAATCAGTAAGTTCTAAATGGAGCCGGTGGTCGGGATCGAACCGACGACCTGCTGTTTACGAAACAGCTGCTCTGCCACTGAGCTACACCGGCAAGTTTCCCGTTTCGAGGGGATCGAAAGGAGCCGTGTATTTAGGCGAGGCGGCGCCAGGCCGCAAGCCCATTCCGAGAATTGGTCGAGGTAACAATGCCAGTTTACGTCTGCGAACCTGAAAATTTGGAAAAGCAAATGACGCGACGACGTCGTTTCACTCTCCAAACATAAGCCGGCTGGCGGATTTTCGGCCGGTCAGCCACCGTTACCCATGCTCGCTCAACGGCTGCGTGCCGTCCGACAAACCCTGCACGACCTGGGACGATCCCGCGAAATCGTTTCGGTATTCCTCAAATATGGTTACGAGGACTTCGCTCAACGGTTGCATCTGCCCCGACTCTTAGGTCTACCCACGCGTCGTCTTCGCGCGGAGGCCCGCTCAGTTCGGCAACTCTCGCAGCCGGAAAAATTGCGGAGAGCCCTGGAGGAGTTGGGACCCACCTTCGTCAAAGCCGGACAAATTCTTTCCAGCCGCTCCGGGTTAATGCCACCCGAGTTCACGGCCGAATTGTCGTGCCTCCAGGATGAAGTGGCGCCGCTCCCGTTTGAAGTCATTGAGGCCGTCATCGAGGCGGAGCTACAGCGGCCGTGGCGTCAGGTGTTCACGGAAATCGATCGGATTCCGATTGGGGCCGCCTCCATCGCTCAGGTTCACCAAGCGACCCTGCTGACGGACGTCTCCGTGGTCCTCAAAGTGCAACGTCCAGACATTAAGGAAACCATCGCCACCGATCTGCACATTCTAAGTCGGCTTGCCGGATTGTTGGAAACTCAGATTGAAGAGACTCGGGTTTGGCAGCCCAAAGCATTGGTGGAACAGCTCCGGCGGGATCTGGCCCGGGAGATCGATTTCACCGTCGAGGCCGGGAACATGCAGCGATTCAATCAGCAGTTCGCGAACGAGCCCGATCTCCAGGTACCCAAGGTCTGGCCGACGTTTAGCACGGCGCGAATGCTGGTCATGGGATTCATGAACGGTCGCAAAATGGCGGCCTTCTTGGAGGATGCATCGACGCGGGAGATGCGGAAGCCGCTCGCGAATCGGTTGGGCGACCTCATGCTGAAACAGATTTTCGTGCATGGATTTTTCCACGCCGACCCGCATCCGGGGAATTTGTTTATCCTGCCGGGACCGCAGTTGTGCTTCCTTGATTTCGGCCGGATGGGATTTCTGTCGCGGGAACAGCGCGAGAATTTCGGCCGTCTCATTGTGGCGATCGCCGATAGCGATGAAGTGACCGCGACTCGGGCGTTGGTCGATTTGTCCGACTTGGGAGCGAAACAGGACCCGGCGCGATTGGAGACCGACATGGCGGATTTCATCCACCGCAACTTCAATGTTCCGATGGCTCAGTTTTCCTTCAATCGCGTCGCTAAGGAGCTGCTCGGGTTGACCTCCCGCCATCACCTGTTTGTGCCCCCGGATTTTGTCTCGATGCTGAATGCGTTTGGGCAGATGGAGGAAACTGTCCGGGAGTTGAATCCGGATCATGATTTAATGACGCAGGCCAAGCCCTTCCTCCGGGACCTTCGGCTGCAGAAACTGCGTCCCCGGCGGATGCTTCGGAATTTTTTGTCGGCAAGTGACGAGGCGGCGGCGTTATTGCGGACCTTACCCCGCGATCTGAAGACGCTGGTGGGGAAGTTCAAGGAGGGGGAGGCTCGAATTACCATGCTTCATGATGGGTTGGAGCCGCTGCAATTGTCGCTGGATCAGGTGAGCAATCGGATCGCTTTTGCGATCGTATTGGCGTCCCTGATGATGGCCAGTGCCCTGATCATTCACGCCCGGATGCCACCGCTCTGGCGTGAGGTTCCGGTGGTCGGTTTGCTCGGGTTTTTCTTGACCGCAGTGCTCGGTCTTTGGCTTTTGATCTCTATTTTGCGACATGGTCGGATGTAGCCAGGGACCTTATTCGAGTGATGTAGACCTCTTTCCTTAGGGTGTTTACGCCATGACACTTCGCAGTCGCTGAAGCGTCACCAGAAGGTCGGTGTTGGGTTGGTCTGCCAGCTGCTTCAATGGGGTTCGTGAGTCTGAAAAACGAAACACTGAAAGCCTCCAAAGACGCCACGTTCCGCATTGAGCCATTCCGCTTCCGGGGACTGCTGATTGTTCTTTCCCTCTGTGCTTTGATTGCAGGCGTCTGCTCGTCGCTGACGCGGGATCAGGCAACGATCGGCACCTTAACGGTTCAGCACCATGCGCAGGCCGACCAGCATGAGGACGACGCCAAAACCGCGCTTAAGTGATTCTGGAGGGATGTGGTTAATTAACCAAGCGCCCAACCAGCCGCCCACCACGGCGGCGACACTGAGGTAGGCCGCAACCTCCCAATTCACGTTGCCTTGCTGGTGATGTTTGAAGACTCCGACCAGGGCGGTCGGGATGATCACGGCGAGGGAGGTTCCAATGGCAATTTTGACCGGCAGTTTGGCGATTAGCGTCATCGCTGGAACCATGATGATTCCGCCTCCCACGCCAAGCAGACCGGAAGTGATTCCGCTGATCAAACCGATCGCAAACAGGATATAGGGATTCATGAAGGGATCACAAAGAACTCAGATGTAGAACATGCGGGCGGGGTCGGTGCCGGTCTCGACTAGGTATTGGAAGTTGATCTTGGAGGCTTCGGATTCGATGGCATTGCGGAGGCGAAGCCAGCTATCTCGAAGTTGGGGCGGGCAGGCATCGTCCGAGAGGGCGGGGGTGTCAAACAGTGGTCCGTGGACGCAGAGGAGCACTTCGCCGAACGAAATTTTTCCAGGAGGCCGGGCGAGGAGATAACCGCCGGCTTTTCCCCGCACACTTTTCACGATCTTACCGGTTTTGAGTTCGATGAGAATCTGGACGAGATAATTGGGCGGAATGCCATTTTCCCGGGCGATCTCTTCGACGCGAACGGTTTCGCGAGAACTGTAGCGGCGGGCCAGATGCAGAACCGCACGCGTCGCGTAGTCGCTCTTGACGGAAAGTTTCAATAGAGACGGATGTTGGTCAGAAGCGCGGCTTAGGCAAGCCGCTCGTCGCCGAGAGGAGGGAGAGGTGCCTGTAGCGGACGACGTGAGGAGACGCATTCCATCCTTGCACGCTCCGGTCCGCTTTCACCTCCCGGGGATCGAGTTGGAGCCTCGTTACCTCGGCTGCTACGGGTATAATGGGGGGTGTTTACCCGAGGGCGAGGGTGTCCAGCACGGCCCGGGTGCGGGCGACTTCGTGGGTGCGAAACAAATCGGTCTTTCCGAGGGCGGCGAGTACGGCGAAAAAAGGTTCGGCCGAGCGGACTTCTTCGCCAAAGCATTCGAAAGCATGGGGCAGCGCATGACAAGTCGGCCAGCCCAGTTGACGCAGGCGAAAGGTATTCAGAAAGACCTTCATTTGATGCCGGATCCGCGTCGCTGAGTCTTGCAAGTTGCGATAATAGAAGCCCAATCCCGGGTCGATCCAGAGCTTGCGCACTCCGCACTTCACGGCCTGCTCCACGCGGGGAGCAAAATATTCATAGAGCATCGCCGTGGGGTCAGCGCCGAAGTCGAAATCGTTCACCGCCCGGACGTGGGCGCCTTGGACGTGGCAGATAATGACCGCGCCTTCGTGGTCAGCGACCAGGCGGAACAGTTCATTGGTTTGCTCGGTGCCCGTGAGGTTCAGGATCCGGGCGCCGGCTTCAAAACAAGCTCGGGTAACCGACGGATGATAGGTCTCTACGGAGACGAGATGTCCGGCTCGGGCAAGGTCGCGGACGACCGGTAAAAGTTTGGAAGTTTGGGCGGCTTCATCGGCGCGCGCCGCGTGGGCTAGGGTGGATTCCGCGCCGACATCCAGGATGGCGGCGCCTTGCGCGGCGAGAATATGGCCGCGCTGAATCGCGGAATCGGCGGTAAGGCAAACCGATTCGCGGTACCAGGAATCAGCGGAGAGGTTGATGACGCCCATGAGGGCGGGTGTGGAATTGCCATCAAAGGTACGGCCACCGAGTTCGAAGGCGGTCACCACGGATTTTAGGGCTGCCGGATGGTTGGCGGCGAGGCCGGCCAGATCTTCAAGCGTCAACATGACCGGCTGAGGAAACATCCGGACTTCCAAATGTCGAGTGAGGCCACGGAGGAATTAACGGAAGCTCCGAAGCTCATCAGACGTTCGGCCGGGTCAATTGATGGGGAAATCCTGGGTCAATAAGCGGAGTCGTTTGGGGCCGATGGCCAGCGGCATGGAGGGCAGAACCGGGGCCGGATTGAGGGTTCCGTCGGTTCCCAGGCGATAGATGTTTGCGTAGCGAGAGGTCCATCCGCGATTGAAACCGATCAAAGTAGTTCGGACAGTTTTCGGTCCGACGAGTTTCGAGAAGGCCGCTGTAAACACGATCGAGGAATTGTCCGCATGACCGGTGGTGTCGGTGGCCCGAGCGGGGTAGGTCCAGTCGGCCGGCCCGTATTCCGCAAAGGTGTGCAGAAAGGTCATCCTCTCCGCGGGATAACTGATTCAACCATTCGAGCCGGGAGTCACAGGCGGGGTTGCGGTAGGACTCTCCGACGCTGCCGTGGGAGGAACCGAACTGGGTGCGGGCTCGGCCGGGGACTCGGCGGTCTCCTCGGCTTTCCACGAATTCTCGTCGATGAACCAGCCTTCAACCTTCTGCCGAGCCCACGGCGTCTGTCGGAGAAACGTTAGGGTAGATTTGATGCTTGGGTTGATCTGGAAACAGCGTACGGGAATCCGATACGCCATCTCGGCCCAGCCATACCGGTCTACCAGGAACGTGACGATGGTCTCGAGTTTGATGCCGTGCAGCGGATCGCGAGGATGAAAGGAAGGAGAGGCCATAGTTTAACAGCCTGTTTGAAAACAGCGCCCCAGGGAGTTTTCAAAAAGGTTCTCAGCGTTGCCGCCTAGACCTTCCGGGAGGCGGGCGGCGCGGGCTTCGGCTTCTCTTTCTTCGGTTTCTTGACTTCCTTTTTCTGACTTCGATTTCCTTTAGCCATAATAAACTCCTGGTTTTTCTGCAGCGCGATCAACGCTGTTTCGACCCGGAATTTCAAGTGAAGACATTCCGGAAAGTCTGTCAGCGGGGAGGCGTTGCCAGCCTAATGGACGGCCCGAACGTCCGTAACTCGATCTTCAGGCTCGAGTTCTCAGGGAGCGTGGCGCCGATTTTAAGTCGGGCGGCGCCGGTCTCGATCGGCGCACTGGCTGCCAGGCTCGGCACGCGCGTCAGTTCCTTCCACGATGCGTCCGCAATGACGACCTCGGCTCCGCCCGAATATTTCAAACTTCCCCCGGCAGGTAACACTACGTCCCCGAGGTCGAAGATCCGCCGGCCATTGAGTTCCAGGGTGACCCCGGACACTGGGGTCTTCGCCGTGGAGCGCACGATCCATTGAAGGGGCTGGGGTTGGGCGGGATTCCGAAGCTCAAATTCCGCTGCCGCGGTTCCCTCGCCATGATTGAAACGACTGACGAAGGCTTCCTGGAGGTCCCACCGTCCTTCTTCCTGCAGGCGCAGCTGAAATTCGCGCGTGTTGTCTCGCAAGAGCGCTTTGACCTCCGGCGGAAAGGCGCCGGCCAGTCGCGCGGTTTCCCATTGAGCGATGCGAGCTAAGATAGCGCTGGTGGCCCCGAACTGTCGGGCGGTGTCAGCCGACGCTGGGTCAGCCGCCAATTGGGCGGTACTCGCCAGACTCGTAGCCAGGGTAAATCCCGCGTCGAAACCGGCCGCTCGGGCTAGCAGCCATTCGGCGTCTTCAATACTGGTGTCGGCGCGCAGGGCGAACCATCCCAGCATATGCGGCATGAAATTCCGCTCGAAGAGGACCTGGTTCTTGAAGCGGTACAGCGTCTGACTTTCCCGGAACCCAGCATACCAGGGTTCGCCCCAGTTCATGCGAGTGTTGATGTGCCAGTTGAAGTGACCGGGGTTACTCGCGTCGTTGATTACTTGACCACGACCGGCTGCGTCGAGTGCTTCATACCAGGCCTGGGTAAACAAGGTTCGACCGTACTGACCGTAACCGGTGGACCAGTTACCTTCTAAGCCGTCGAAGGAAAGTTGGCGGGCCCCGGTTTGATTGCAGAAGTCGGCGATGTTTCGGGCAATTTCCTGGGAAAGATCAGCATCGGCGAGGAACACCTTATAATCGTGATCTAAGAGTCGTCTGACCCAGACGCCGGTCGAGTGTGCGGATGGTCGTGTGCCCCAGGCGCCTCGCTCGCAATTCAGCAAGCGCCAGGGGGTTTGCTCAGACATCGCGCCAAACCGGATTAGCTCGTTCCCAATCCGCACGGTGTTCAAGGCGGATTTGCGGGTGAAATACTCCGGGTTATTCACGGTGAGTTCGGCAGAGGTCTCCGTCACCGCGACCGCCAGTTCGCTTTCCCCGATGACCGCCAAGCGCGCATCGGGTACTGGAGTTACATAGGAATCCTCCGGGTTGATAAAATTGGAAAGCGTATGAAACCCGAGCAGGACGCCGGCGCGACGAGCCTTCTCCACGCAGGCGCGGAATCCCTTCCATCCATTGGGAAAGAGGGCGGGCTTGAGTTGGAAATGACCCCAAGTGGCGAAGGGTGAGCTGTGGTACAGGTACTTTAGACCGGCGCGCCGGGTCATCTCGATGGCCCGATCCACCGTGCTCTCGCCAAAGTCGACAATCAGATACGAGGCCGTGGCCCCCGGGGATACTTTAGCCCAAACTCCATCGATCAACGGGTGCGGCAAACCCTCCGCGAGTTCGATGGCTCCAATCGCGGCCAAAGCCTGAGGCTCGGGAACCGCGAAGAGGGCAATCCGGCTTCCGACGACACCGCCATCACGAAAAGGCGCCACCCGGTACTTCTCGTGACCCCAGTTCGGCAAGATGCGCTCTTGATGACGGTTCCGGCAGTATGCCTGTAAGACGCTGCCGAATGGAGTCGCTCGGGCCGTGTCGCCGCGGAAACCTTGTCCCGTGGATAATTCACTAGGCAAATTGGGATAGTACCCGGAGTCATCGGCTCCGAATTCCAGGTCCATATCGTTTTCCTGACTTGGATATCCGCCCAGGGTTTTGGCATTGAGCGCCTGAATTCCCACGGCAATTTCGCGATCCCGAACCACGCCGACGATTTCGCCAATGGTCTCGCCGATCCGTGTGGGGTAGGGCCCCCAAAGCGCGAGTTCCACCCGTTCGGCGGGTTGAACCTCCACCAGTTCTAGCACCAGGTGCGTGGGTTTGGCGGTGGCGACGATCACGGCCGTGGCGTTTGCTTCGCTGAACTGCAAGGTGAGTCGTCGGGTAGCAGCGTCCCAATTTGCGCGGTCAGGAGCGTGCAACTTTCCATCGAAGCGCAGGCTAACCAGAGGCGCTGGTTGACCGGTGGCGAGATAATTGCGCGACGAAACTTTTGAGGAAATGGCGCTCAACGAACCGCGGGACTCAATCGCAAAATCAGCGGAGTCAGTCGAGAAGGTCACCAACTTCTGGGCGACGCAGGGAGCGGCCAATTCGAGCAGAACGGCAAAAGCGATAAGGGGAAAACGCATAAACACGCTTCGGAAAGCCTCTCATGGACGGCTGGTGAGTGGAACTCCTGACCTCGTCTGCTACGGGTAGCAGCCGAGGTGACGACTTCTCCCGGCTTCACACTCCGTAGTAGGTCTCGTAAACGTGGGCGGCTTGGCGGCGGGATTCGTCCCAGGTAGCGCTGGCTCGGAGAAAGCGGTCGGGACTAAGGCTCCTCACATAATCGCTCGGTTGTGGATCAAAAAGGGCCTCCACGAGAAGTTTACCGATGCCACCCGAGCCGGAAATCCCGTGGGCGTTGCATCCGCCCGCCAGGACCAATCCCGGCACTCGAGAGCTCTCGCCGATTAGGAAGCGTCCGTCCGGAGTGAAGGTGGGCCAGCCTTTGCCCACCCAACTTTTCTGGGCCGGTCGAGCGGTTGGAAATAGGTGCTCAAAACTCGTTTCGAAGGAATCCAAGACCGGCCAATCGGTGACCACGGGCGGTGGTTCGTTGTCGGAGGAAAAACTGCGCGGATCCTGGCTCAGTGATTGTGGTTCCCAACCGCCGAGGAGCAGACCCGCTTCGCGGACGCGACCGTAGAGGGTGAGTTCCGGAATCCGGAAACACGGGAGATCGGGAGTGAGTCCGTCCATCGGGACGGTGACGTAATACTCGTGCCGGACCGGAAAGATGGGGAGTTCCAAACCGGCCAGGCGGGCGATGTGAAAGGCATTCGCACCCGCCGCGTTGATGAGATAGCGGCAATCGGCAGAGCCACGGTTGGTCTGGACGCCGGTGACGCGGCCATCGCGAACCGTGATGCCTTCAAGTGCCGTTCCAGTGGCGAACTTCACCCCGAGTCGGGCGGCGTTGTGGCGGTAGGAGGCCGCCAACCAACGCGGAGTCATATAGCCGTCGCTGGGACACCAGAAGATGGCGCGGGTCCCCCGGAATTCCAGGAGAGGCCAAAGACGCTTCGCCTCCGTCGGATCAATGAGTTCAGCTTCGAGGCCAGCGTCATCCGCGGCGGTCTTGAGACGGCGGAATTCGTCAGCTCGCCGTTCGGTCAGCGCAATTCGGAGCGAGCCAACTTCGTTCCAGTCCGGCTTGACCTCGGTTTGCTGCAGTTCGCGAAACACCTTAACCGAATGCATGGCCAACCGGATACGTTCGGCGGAGTCGCGGATTTGACCGCACAGTCCGGCGCCCTGGGAAGTAGTGACGGATCCGACGTCATCGGCTCGTTCCAGGACCACAACGTCGGTGTGGCCCGCTTTGGCGAGGGCGTAAGCACAGCCAACGCCGACAGCGCCGGCGCCAACAATAATGATCTCGGCGGAAGGGAGAGGGGGGAGAGGCATGGGGCCTGAGGGGTGGAGATATCCCACGCCTCACGCCCCACGCCTCAATTCTCGCGCTTCAACAGTTCCAAATACCAGCGGACGAATCCTTCCACGTTGTATTCCTTGAAACTGGAATACGGACCGGGCTGATACGCGGTGGAATTGATTCCTTTCTGTTGCCGTTCACAGATCTGCCAGTCTTGTTCGCTGGTGAGCTGCCAGAAGGGCAGGAATTTGGCCAAATCATAGTCGCGGCCCGCCTCAGCTTTTTCGTCCACCAACCACCAGACGCGAATCAGGGTCAATTGAGGTCCGGCCGGAAGCAGTCGGGTGCTCACCGCGTGATCACTGCTGGAATGGTTCCAGAAGTTAGGGAGAGCTCGCATGCGGAGGGTTCCGACATCGGAGTCGCGGTAGTTACCCATCAGTGGGGCCACCTGGGATCCATCCACGGTTTCACTGACCCATCCGTCAACCAGCGGGGTGCGGTTGGCGCTAAACCAGATGCCCCGTTCGGCATCGGGGAAGCGGGTCATACCCGATTCGGTATGGGTGGCGGCCAAGCCTTCGGCCGACCATTTGTCTTCGCTTCGTCGGACCACCGAGTTTATTTCATCGCGGATGCGCGGAGTGGTGTCATCGGCGTTGAAATGGTCGAAGTTGGCCTTGATGTATTGTGGATGGTTAACGTTGCAGTGATAACATTCGCGGTTGTTTTCCCAGACGATCTTCCAATTGGCTTTGACCTGGTAATCGACGCAGTGAGCGACCCTAGCCCGATAAAAGCCTTGGGGTTTAGCCAATGGGCCGAAGCAGGCGCGGGCGGCGTCGAAGGACTGCGGTTTAGCCGCCAGGCAAATGAAGAGGAGACCTTCCACTTCCTCTACGGCCACGCTCAGGAGCGAAAAATCTTCCTTCTTAAGATCAGATTGCATACCGCGCCAGGCGAGTAAGCGTCCATCCCAACCGTACGCCCATTGGTGGTAGGGACACACCAACTTGGCCACATGACCGCCCGGTTCATCACACAGTTGGGAGCCCCGGTGGCGGCAGACATTGTGGACGGCGTGGACGGCGCCGGCATCGCCGCGGATCACCAGGATCGAATCGGCATCGATGTCGACTCGAAGGTAGTCGCCCGCTCGGGGAATCTCACAGGCGTGACCGACGAAGAGCCAGCCGGTCCGCCAGATTCGTGTGAGGTCGAGTTGATAGATCTCGGGCGAATTGAAATAGGCCTGCGGCAGCGTCCAGCCCAAGTCGCGGGCGGGCAGCGGAGGCACTGGTGAGGAAGGTAATCCCGGTGGGCGGAGCGGATGGGTGACCGACATGCTGCTACCCTATCGACCCGGTTCCTGGGCTCAATGCCCCGTTTTTGGGGGAAGGGTTCGAGCTTACTTTTGCAGGTACTTCACCGCGGCTTCAGTCCGAGAATGCACGCCCAATTTTTCGTAAATCTTTTTGGCATGGCCATGGACTGTCCAGACGCTGATGCGCAACGACTGAGCGATTTCTTTGTCAAGGAACCCCTTGCTGAGGAGAGCCAAAATTTCGAGTTCCCGGTTGGTGAGGCGGGCCAGTTCTCCGGTGATTCCGGCCGGAGCCGGCGTGCCGAGGACCCGCTGAAACCAGGCCTGTGCTCGACGAACCAGTCCGGCCTGATCCCCCGGGCCGATGGTAGTTCCGGCCGACAGAGGCTCGAGGAACCGTTCCGGCGATGTGCGTTTCAGTAGATACGCGGTAGCTCCGCCGGGAGTGGACGCGAACAGGCGATCACTGTCGTGGTAGGGAGTGTAAATGAGGCCGGGAATTTCCGGTGTGAGCCGGTGAAGACGGTCCAGAAACCCAGCACCCGAAAGACCGTCGAGAGAATGATTGACCAGGACCAAATCAGCACCAGTTCGGGAGAGTTCTGACAGGGCCTCCGGGACGTTCGAGAAGGCCGCCGTGCAGTAGAATTCAGACTGCCGATTGAGGGTGGAAATGAGCGCGATGCGTAGGCTGGGATCCGGTTCGAGGACGACTATGGCACTCAGGTTGCGGGGAGGAAGCGGCGGCCGCTCGGCTTTGGGGAACGGGATTCGCTCGGGAATGGTGTTCAAGGTAAAATAGGTCCAGAGCACTGGGTTGGCGGACCATTCGAGGGCCAGCGTTAATTCGCGCGCAACCTGTTGCTGGATCTGGCCGCCCTCCTGGATCAGTCGACCCTGAAGTTTCCGCCCGCGACGTCCGGCCACTGCTGGGTCCGCGGTGCCGAGAGGGAAATAGGAGTATCCGGTGACGCTTTCCCAACAGAGGGAGTACTCTCCGGGAGCGGAATAGGGACGACGGACTAGGCGCAGCGACTTCCCGGGAACCGTTCGGGAGGGGGAGGGGGTGGTGAGCTCGAGATAGCGTTGCCGGGCTTCGCGGGCGGCCGCTTCGCGGGAGGTAGCGGAAAGAGACCACGTTTGGCGCCGACCGGCGTGCTGGATCTTGACGCACCAATGCGCCACATGATGCGTCTGACCGCTGCGCGTGTAGGAGTTGCGGTAGAGCCGTTGGCGCCAAAAGGGTAGGGTTTCTCGGGAATTTTCCATTAGACAGAATTCGGCTTGGACACTGCTTGGACACTCATGACTTCGCTGGAGGTGTGAAGCAAGGAGCGACTGAGGAGGGGTCGATTCGGTGTGGAGCGATGGGTCGAGCGGAGGGACCGTTTCGTTCTGCGACGTCCAGGTGACGTTGGCATTACGGTTCACCAGCCGGTCGCCCCCAGAACAGGCAATGGTCGCCCTCTCGTGGGCGGGCAATGATGAATGAAGGTTGGCTAAGCCAGTTGTCGTCCACGTCTTTGATGAGTCCATACAAACGCAACTTGAGGGTGGAAACTTCAGTTCCGTCACCGCGGCGGGTTCGGGCCTTCACTCTGATCGAACTGCTGGTTGTGATCGCCATTATTGCGGTCCTCGCGGCGATGCTCCTACCGTCCCTCAGTAAGGCCAAGAACCGGGCCGTCGCGATTTCCTGCCTGAGCAATGCGCGACAACTGGCACTGGCGACTCACTTGTACTCCTCCGACAACGCGGATTGGCTACCCCCGATCCAGGCACAGATCCCCGGGGGAGAGACGACTTGGCGGCCCTATTTGTTTGCGTCGGCCGGCAAGAATCCGCGCATTTACGACTGTCCATCGGAGAAAGAAGAGGTCTATTCCTCCGGACGACCGGCGGGCATGAAGAAAGGCAGCGGTAATCGGGCCTTGATCGGGGCATTCGCGCCGTCGGAAATCGATATCCCCAGCGGACTGGGCGCGGTGAATGTTCACTGGACGGCGGGCGGGGCGCCTCCGCCCTTTGGCCGACCACGCGGGTATGAAGATAATCTCTGCCGTTGGAATGCGATTGAGGCACCCTCGAAACTGATCCTCTTTGGCGACGGGCACAGCGACGTCAACGGAGTCTGGCCGCGGGATCGATGGTGGATCTGGAAGGAGATTGGTGACACGCGGAGTCCGGGTTTCAACCGCGTAGCGCAGGGCGACAAGGGATCGGTCCGGCATGATCGCAAATCGAATTACGCCTTCGCTGATGGGTCGGGCCAATTGCTCAATGCGGGCCGAATTCCCTGCAATACCAACGAATGTGCCTGGTCGGCCAAGGCGGATCCGCATTGAGCCCGCCATGACTCCCGGTCGGACCAACGCGATGAAGTTGACGGCGGCTTTCGGGCTGTTCGTGTTCGCGGCCTTTTTGAGTTGGCGTTGGATGAGCGAGGAAAGGGGGATCTCGGAGCGGGCCTTTTTTTATGACCTTAGTGAAGGTAAACTGTTCGTGGCGAACCGGGGACTTATCCCGCCGATCCGCGGCGTAAATGACGCCGTCGAAGACGGCGTTCGGGCCGTGGTAGTCTCGACTAACGGGCACCCGGAGAACAAATCCACGTGGGTGATCGCCTATCTGGAAACCTATGCGCCCGAGCTGAAGCAACAATTGCAGGCGGCTCAGGCTGCCGGTACTCCGCCGGAGATTAGCCGTACCGCCGGCCAATCGCTTCGCTTGGTGAAGCGTCCCGCCGATCCAGGTTGGGTATCGCTGGCCACCACTGAGGGTGAACAGGTCGTCGGGGAGTGGCTGAACCTTGGCACCGAATCGTCACCGCCGGTTATTTGCACCCCTTGAATTCTTGGTCCTTTGTCTCTCTGTTCGAATCATTGCCATGAAAAAATCCTTCGATTCCCCGCATTTCGGCAGCACCTGCTGCCGACTGGCTGGATTGTTCCTGAGTCTGCTACTGGGTGTCACCTCCGTCTCGGCTCAGACCCCTGCGGTTCTCACCACGCATGATGCCTATGCGGTGGGTGAGGACATTGCCATCCAGTTCCGGAATGGACCTGGGAACATCAAAGATTGGGTAGGGATCTACCCGTTGGACGTGGCGCCGGGAGGGCCGGCTTCAACGCGGTGGTTCTATGTGGACGGCACTGGCTCCGGCCAGACTGGCGTAAAGGAAGGTCTGCTAACCTTTCCGAGTGGCCTGGATTTTGCCGGTGATTGGAAGGCGTACTTCCTGCTGAACGATGGGTACGAAATTCTAGCGGAGACGTCGTTTAAGGTAGTCGACGCGGGTACACCCCTCGTTCGCACCGACCAGCGCACCTATTTTCCCGGCCAGAACATCGTGATCAACTTTGTCTCGGGTCTGGGCAATGCGAAAGACTGGGTGGGGGTCTACAAGGCCGGCGAAACTCCGGGCGGCGGCCCGAACTCCACGATTTGGAATTACGTGAATGGCACGCAGACGAGTAGTACCGGGCTGGCGGAGGGTACGTTTACCTTTTCGGGTGGGCTTGCCGCCATCGGAGATTACGTGGCCTTTTTCCTACTCGACGACGGCTACACTGTTTTGGCCACTGAATCCTTCACGGTAGTGGTCCCAAGTGAAAACAAGCCTCGCGTACTGTCCGTTTCCCCGGCCGACGGAGCCACCGGCGTTAGTCCCCTCGTTCAATTCTCGGCCAGCATCACCAATGGTGTTTCGAAAGTGTTGACGTCGAGCCTCGTTTTGACCCTGGACGGAACGACCGTGAATGCCGCGAAGAGCAGCGTAAATGATCTGACCACGGTGACCTACGCGGTGACGGCCCTGCAGGCTCCCTCATCTACCCATTCTTACAAGCTCACCTTCCAGGATGATGCCACGCCGGCAAATAATTTCGTGGTCGATGGGGCCTTCACGATTGCGGTCTATGAAGACATCCAATTGCCGGCCCCACTCGTGTTCGAAAATTTTGACGCCACCCCCGAAGGTCAGTTGCCAACCGGATGGACCGCCAAGAGTTACACGGAAATCCTCAATACGGAGTCGGATCTAGGTAACCTGGATTCGGCATCGTTTGCCAACTGGGTGGTGCTCGACGTCAACCGCTTCACGGGGTCCTTTGTGACCTATAGCAATCCGGACAATCCGGAAGGCTGGGAAACCGACTACCGACGGGTGTTGACGCCCAATCCGTTAAACGTGGTGAACGGCCAAGTGGTTTCCCCTCTGGCCACGGGGCGGATGCTGTTTGGTGATTCAGGCTACCGCCAAGGTTCGTCTCAAGTGTTGTTTACCTTCACCCCGGATTTCGATCTCACCGGTAAGACCAACATCTATGTTGTCTTCAACAGTCTGTACGAACAGAACCAGGATAGTATTGGCGCCTTGGAATATTCGGTGGATGGAGGCTCGGCGTGGTTGCCGGTGGCCTACCTGATCAATGCCGGAGATATTGTGCGCACCGAAGGGGGGGACGTGGATGCGGAAGCCACTTTAACCACGTCCGCGGGGGACATTGCCGTGTTTCTGGATGACAACGGAGCCGAGCAGGGGGGGACCTATGGGGCCTTCATCGCGGCGCCAATCTCTCCGGCACTGGCGCCCTACATCCAGGCTCGCGTTGATGACAACGCTTTGGAATCGAAGCGCGTGGAAAAATACCGCCTGCCGCTGGCGGATAACCAAAAGACGGTGCGGTTGCGCTTTGCCTATGCCGGCACGGACAGTTGGTACTGGGGCATTGACAACCTGGGGCTTTATAGCCTTGGAAGCATACCCGCAGTTCCGCCCGTGCTGACCTTTGGGGTCTCCCTAACTGGATTGACCCTGACCTGGCCGGCGGACGCCACAGGCTACGTTCTGGAGGCCGCTTCCGCGCTGGGGCAGAACCCCTATGCTTCGGTCAACGGAGTCACGGGTAATTCGGTGACGGTTCCGTTTTCTGCCTCCGCGGAATTTTTCCGCCTGCGCAAGCCTTGAGAGGCGCGCCACCAGATATGCTGGAGGGCCGGGATGGTTCCCGACCCTTTTTCTTGGCGCGACCTGGTGCCAGTCGCAATTCGCAGAAGAGAACTGAATCGCCGGGCGGTCACCGGCCCAACTCGATTCCGAAAGTCCAGAACGGTGCGGATGCTTTATCAGATGCAGGAATCGGCAAAGCAGTCGCTGGAAATAGATCGTTGGCTGGGATGGTTTCTCGCAAGAATGAGATGGCCCAAAGGCTGCGTTCTGAGAATTGACATGACAAAAATGGCACTTCTGAAAATGGCGAGCGTGCTCAGTCTAGGAGCTTTTTCCCTCGCAGCGAATTCCTTAACTGGCACGGCGACCCTGACGGCCGATAATCACTATGGCCTGTACACCGGTCTGAGCGATGGCTCGAACCTGAACTTGATCGGCCGGAATGAAAAGGGCTACTCGGGTGATCCGGGAAATTACAATTGGTCGTTGCCGGAAACCTGGTCGGTTTCGCTCGAGGCGGGCGAACATTTATATGTCCTGGCCTGGGATGATGGCGGTCCGCAGTCGTGGATCGGGCAGTTCAACTTCAATAGCACGCTGTATTCCGATACGGCCAACTGGGAGTACACGATCGCCGCGGGGGCTAATCTGGGCACGGACGGTGATCTCCCCAGTCTCGCTACGGTGTTGGCGGACATCGAAACGGGCGCTTGGAATCCAGTGACCTTTGAATTAGCGAATGGGGCGAGCCCCTGGGGCATGATTGCCGGGATTGATGCGGCCGCGAATTTCATTGCCGCTGATGGGTTTGGTAGTTCGGTCCCCAGTGACTCCCATTATGTGCTTTTCCGAAATCGGGATCCTCTGATGGCGCAGGGCGCGGCACCCGTGCCCGAGGCGGGAACCGTGGCCGCAGGCGTGACGTTGGCAATCCTTGCCGGAGTGACTGCTCGACGTCGGCGTATGGCCGCAAAATAAATAGTGAGTCGGGTGAACAAAGGAGTGTGTGTTGATCGATAAAGAGTAGAACAAGATCCAAGGTCTTGAAGTAGGGGTGGGCGAAGACGGCAGCGTCTTCGCCCATTTTCGTGGGAATCGCGCGGGCCGGCGTGATCGCCGGCTTGACGCCCGTGATTCCTTTCCGCTTGTTCCTGGTCAATGACTGTCCGTTCAAGCGGTGCCCCGATGTTGCTTGGGCTATTGCTCCTGCAGTTTGCGGGTTGCAGTCACCCCCTGAAACCGTCCGTCCGCTCGCCCGCTCCGTTCCAGTGGGCGTACACCACCCTTGATGGCCTGGAGCAGGTCATGACCCCCGGACTGGAGACTAAAGCAGTCGTTTTTGAGTTTCTTAGTACGGAATGCCCGATCGCCAACCGCTTCCAACCCGAGCTCAATCGACTCGCCGTGGAATTCTCACCCCAGGGTGTCCGCTTCGTGGCGATTTATCCCAACCTTGGTGAAACGGCGGAAGGTATTCGTCAGCATCGGGCCGACTCAGCTTTTTCTGGAGAAGCGGGGCGCGATCTGCGGCAAGAACTCGTGAACCGATGGAACATTACCGTGACTCCCGAGGTCGTGGTCCTCGCCGCCGATGGAGCCCTCATTTACCGTGGACGGGTGAACGATCAATACGCCGGCCTGGGTCAGGGTAAACCAGCGCCCACGCGGCATGATCTGGAGGAGGCTCTCCGGGAGTATCTGGCGAATGGCCTGGCCCAGGGCGTCAGCACAACACCAGTGGGATGCCGCATCCAACGCGAGCTATGAAAGGGTGGAGTGCGATCCTGGGAGGAACCTGGTGGTGCGCGGCGCTAGCCCAACCGGGCGGTGTCCCCGTTACCTTTCATGAGCACATCCTCCCGGTTCTGTATCGCCAGTGCGTTTCTTGCCATCGACCGGCCGGGGCCGGACCGTTTTCTTTGCTGACGTATTCCGACGCGGCTAAGCGCGCGGCGGACCTCGTTGACGTCACCGGTCGTCGATTTATGCCGCCTTGGCTGCCCGCGGAGGGTTCTCACCCATTTTTGGAGGAGCGCCGTCTTTCTGAGGTGGAGATCGCCCTCTTTCGACGCTGGGCCAAAGCGGGCGCCCCGGCCGGAGATCCCGCGAAAGCACCCCCGGCGCCTACCTTTTCCTCCGAGTGGCAGCTCGGTCCTCCGGACCTGATTATCAAGCTCCCAGAGAGTTACACCGTTCCGGCCGAAGGGCGGGATGTGTATCGGAATTTTGTGCTACCCCTGAACCTGGACCGGCGACGGCATGTGCGCGCCTGGGAACTTCGACCGCATTCTCGAAGCGCCCATCATGCTTTTGTGCGGGTGGATCGATCGGGCGAAGGACGTCGGCGGGATGCCTTCGATCCAGAACTGGGTTTTCCGGGGATGGACCTACCCGCGGCCATTCGCCCGCCGACGGGTCATTTTGCCAGTTGGCAGCCGGGCGCAGCGCCGGCGCAGAATCCGCCGGGTTTATCTTGGACGCTAGAGCCCGACACCGATGTTGTCCTGCAAGTTCATCTGCAAACCACTGGAAGACCCGAACGGTTCCAACCGGAGCTTGGCCTTTATTTCACCGAACAGGCGCCGACCAATAAACCGGTGAAGCTGGGTCTGGGGACCTTCGCAATTGATGTCCCGGCGGGGGGCAGCTCTGTAATGGTTCGCGATGAGTTTGTCCTGCCGTCCGACTGCGATTTACTGGGTGTGTTGCCGCACACGCGCTACTTAGGCCGAAGGATTGAAGGACGGGCCGTCTTCCCGGATGGACGGGACGAGCAGTTGCTGCTCATTCCTGACTGGGATTTCAACTGGCAAGGTGCGTATCGCTATCGGGAGCCGGTCTTCCTGCCAGCCGGAACCACGATCAAGTTCTCGCTCCAGTTCGACAACTCGACGAATAACGTCCGCAATCCCTTTTCGCCTCCCCGTCCGGCGCGCTACGGACCCAATACCACCGATGAAATGGCGGAATTATGGTTGCAGTTGTTACCGCGGACGGCCGAGGGGGCTTCTCGATTTGAGCAGGCGTTGTTGCAACGGATTGCCCAGGACACGATCGCTTACAATGAGCAGCGGTTGCGGGTGAATCCCAACGATGGAATGGCGTTGGTCAACATGGGGCGAGCGCGTTTGGCGCAATAGAAGATTGCTGAGGCTGAAGCCTATTTTAAGCAGGCGAGCCGGGTGGCTTATGACCTCGATGAGGCACACTATTATTTGGCGCTCGTTTATCGAATGCGGAACCGCCGCACCGAGGCTGCGGCTGAGTTTCGCCGGACCGTGGAGTTGAACCCGAACCATGCCCGGGCGCAGGGAAACTTGGGCTTTCTCGAATTGGAGGCCGGGCGGTTGCCTCAAGCCCTGGTTTATCTAACGGAAGCGGTGCGATTGGATCCAAATGACGCCCTAGCCTTAGGCTCGCTGGGCACTATAAAACTTCAGCAAGGGGCGCAGAACGAAGCCGCAGGATTGTTCCGCCGTGTGTTGGCCATTGACCCGCAGAATGAAGAAGCGCGGGCCGGCCTAAAGATTTTGGGGATCCTCAAGTAGCAGTCGAGGCTCCAACTCGATCCCCGGGACATGAGGGCGAACCGAGGCGCGGGGGGATGGAATGGAGACTCCTGACGTCGTCGGCCACGGGGATCTGCTCATTTCCTGGCTGGTCATGAAGAGGGAGGACGCGCCAGACTGCGCTCCATCCTTATGAAAGCGCTTTGGAATGCCTTGTTCACGGCGACCCTCGTGGAAGCCCATTCGCTCGCCGTCGCGGAAGCCCCGCTTCCCGACCTCCAACCGCTCGCCGCCCAGATTCGCCGGGTGGTTGATGCTCTGGAGGCCGTCGGGGCACCGCTCACCGCTTCGCAACGCGCTGGAGTCGACGCCGCTCTAGCCGAAACAGTTCCCGCGCTCGCCGTGGCCAAACTCGATGCGCTCCTGGGTCCTCGGACCCTCTTCCATATATCAATCAATCCGGAGATGCGGGTAAAGGTCGCCTCGGGCGAAGCCAAGCCCGCCTTGGTGGAAGCGGGTTGGACGACCTATTTGGTGCGGGTGGCGAACGAAGCGGGCACCACGGCCGCTCTCCGCGTCGAAAGTCCTCAGGCGCGGCGAGTCGCCAATAGCCCGGCGGAACAGGGTCGTGATCTGTGGTTGGAAGTGTCGCTTCCCGATGCTCCACCGTTACGGCGTGATCTGAGCGGGCTGTCCCTCGAGTACCGCCTGATTCAGCTGTATTCGCGGGACGCCGGACAGCGCGAAGCCAAGGTGTCGTTTAATGTCGGGCAGGGGACGCAGGATCTCGGGTTTCGCAGTGAGGCGGATGTCTTGTTCCAATCGGCGCCCGCTCATGAAATTAACTTGCGCCTGCTGGATGAATTCGGCGCCCCAACCACGGCTAGCTTGTTGGTGACGGATTCGCACGGACACGTCTTTCCCGCTCAGTCAAAACGCTTGGCTCCGGATTTCTTCTTCCATCAACAGATCTATCGCGCTGACGGCGAGAAACTGCGATTGCCGGCGAGGCGCTACACGGTCCAGTTCGCCCGCGGCCCGGAATCTTTGATCGAATCCCGGACGGTTGAGGTCACGCCGGGGACCAATGAATGGCGATTTCAGGTAAAGCGCTGGATCGACTTGGCCAAGCAGGGCTGGATTTCCGGCGACCATCACATTCACGCCGCTGGGTGTGCTCATTACACGAAACCCACCGAAGGCGTGCATGCGCCGGATATGATGCGACATGTCCTGGGTGAGGATCTCAAGGTCGGGGCCAACCTCACTTGGGGTCCGTGCTTTGATTACCAAAAGCAATTTTTCACGGGCTTCGATGATCCCGTTTCGCGCTGGCCGTGGATCCTACGGTACGACGTCGAAGTCAGCGGTTTTGGTTCCCATGAATCCGGGCATCTGTGTCTGTTGCGACTGCGGGAACAGATGTATCCGGGCGGCGATTCCAAGGATCACTGGCCGAAACTCGGGCTCAACACCCTCACCTGGGCCAAGAAACAAGGTGCATTAGTAGGGCCGGCCCACAGCGGTTGGGGTTTGGAGGTCAACTCGACGGAATTGCCCAACTTCACCGTACCGCCGTTTTCCGGAATCGGAGCCAACGAATACATTGTCGATGTGACCCATGAGGTTCCCGGACCGAATGGAACAATGGTCCCCCTAGTAGATTTCATGTCCACCGTCGACACGCCGTATCCTTGGGAACTCAATATTTGGTACCAAACCCTGAACGCCGGTTTCCGCACCCGCATCAGTGGAGAAACGGACTTCCCCTGCATTTATAGTGAGCGCGTTGGGCTCGGACGCAGTTATGTGAAGTTGCCTCAGAAATGGACCTACGAGGACTGGTGTGAAGGCATTCGGGCGGGCCGTAATTACGTGAGCGATGGCCACAGTCATTTGCCCGGACTCGCGGCGCGAAGTGGGGATCGCTCGGTTAACATGGGCGAAGCGGGCAGCGAACTTCGGTTGGAGCGAAAAGGGGATGTCACTTTTCAGGTTCAAGTGGCGGCGCGGCTTGATGAAACACCGCAGGGGAACATCAAGCAGCGCAAGTTCACCGAACATCCTTACTGGCACCTGGAACGGGCACGCTTGGTTGGAACCCGAAGTGTTCCCGTGGAACTGATCGCGAACGGGATACCGGTGGCCCGGACCAATATCCTCGCGGACGGAACGGTGCGGGATCTGACGTTTTCCGTGCCGGTGGCGCGGTCTGGGTGGTACGCCGTCCGAATTCTGCCGAGTTCACACACCAACCCGATTTTCGTGATCGTAGACGGAAAACCCATCCGGGCCTCGCGTCGCAGCCTGGAATGGTGCTTGAAGAGCGTGGATCAATGCTGGTCTCAAAAGGAGCGGTTCCTCAAGGGCGCCGAACACGCTCAGGGAGTGGCGGCATATGAACATGCCCGCCAGGTGTACCGTCAGCGTCTGGCCGAATGCGACGTGGAGTAAACTCACTTCCGACCACGGAACTTGGAACCGTTTAGATCGGGGTCCCTCACCAGGCGAGAAAAGTAAGAACTTTGATCGAAGTGGGGTTCGCGAGAAAAATCTGGTTTCCGTCGGCCGCTACCTGACGCGTCCGGCCATCCTGATGCCAGTCCCACAATTGCTTGCCCGTCGCCGGATCCAGTCGGCGGAGGTGAAACTTAGCGTTAGCCTCGCGGCCATTCATGGACGCGTTCAATTCGTCCAGAGCCGCGGCGGCGGTTCGCGACACGTATAAGAACTTACCGGAGGGCCAAGCCCGGTCCGCCACGCGGTCCAGTTGCCAGAGGACCTTTCCCGTAGCGGCGTCCACCTTGAGCAGGACGGGAAAACTTTTTTCAGAATTGCGGCCACCGCCCATCGGTCGAATCGATTCCGGGCCTGCGGATGTCGTGGCGACATAGAGGACTTCACCAATCGGCACGACCTGGGAAATGCCGACACTCGGCAATCGCCACACCACTTGCCCGCTGTTGGCGGTAAACGTGGTTAAGGTCCCCAGGTCGCAGACATAGAGGCGTGAACCGCTGGCCACCACGGGTGGCGGTTGATCCGAGTGACGGCGCGGATCGAGCGGATAGGACAGTTGGGCGGACCAAACGAGGCGATTGGCTGAATCCAGGGCTCTCACCACTGTCCCGGCGGTGAGCAGATCAAGTCCTCCGGCAGGGTGAAGTTCGGGTCTGCCGACCACTTCAGCCGACCACGGCGGGGCCGGACCAAACAGCCGTTGAACCATTACCTGATAGCGGCTCTCGTCATACTCGACCGAACCGCCGCCTTTGCCGGCATCGAGAAACTGACGGATGGCTTCGGTGCTGTCGGCCGCCCGAAGGTTTTCTCGCTCAATCAGCGGTTTGTCCGACCGTTCGCGTCGACTCTCGGTCGAGGGACCCTCGCGGGTAATGAAGCGTTGCTCCAATAGACGGGCCGAAAGGACGGCCACTTGGTTGTTGAGCGGAAAATAACGGTGCTCCACCTGGCCTCGATCGGCGGGGGTCGAGCGCGCTGCCACTTTCTGCAGCGCGGGAAGGCTAACGAGTTCGGTGGTCGTTTTGCCGGTGTGAAGATCGACCCGAGTCAGGGCGCGTTGGAAGGGCGCGTTCTCGGCGATGGCAACGAGGGCGGACTCTCCGGCTTGGACGGATTCCAGAGGTCCAGATAGGGGGATTTCGGTCAATCGTCGTCCTGTGGCGCTGTCGAGTCGAACCACCTTGCCTGGCAGACCAAGCCAGATCGAATCTCCGACCACACGGACCAAAGTTTCATCGGGTTTCGTTGTGACCCAAGCCGCCTGGCCGCGCGTTCGTTCGGCGGGAACAATGGGGCTGGACCACACTTCTTCTCCGGATTTGATGGCATACACGGCTGCCTTGTCGTCCCGCAGCACGAATACACGGTCGCGACCCAGCATCTGACTGTAACGAAACGGGGCCTCCAGGCTGGCCGTGAGATTGAAAGTCGGACGGGGCTTGGAGCCGAGGAAGGCGTACCAGATCCAGACCACTAACAGCCCCATGGCGCCGAGAAGCGCTATCTGAAAGGGGCCGCGCCAACGCCGGAGTTCTGCCACCTCCCGGGCGGCGGCGCGTTTCTGTTCAAGCGGGGCGCGGTCTTGGGCCACGGCCTGGACGCGTTGGATGGCCGCCTCCCGACTCGATGTTTCCGGGGAAGATTCGGTCTCCCGGGCGACCCGAAGCGTCCGGAGAGGCGTGGCTGTGATCGCGGTGGCAATATACTGATTGGCCAATTCGGTGACGTCGGCACCACAGGCGGGACAGGCGACCGGCATGGGCAGGCGACCAGCCTCAGGTTCGACATCAAAACCAATTTTGGTTCCGCAGGGACATTCAAGCTTAAGGGTCATGGCTCAGAGGTCAGGGATTTAGCAGGCGAACGCCCGGTGGTAAGCGCAATTCAAAGGCGGAATTTGTGGGGCTGAACTCCGCGTGGCCATCGGCGAAGAGAAGGTTGCCTCCGAAACGACCGTGGTTGTGTCCCGGCGGTTTTCCGTCAGCTGAAAACAGCGGCTCCCCGACTAACTTGGCGTGAGTGTTGACCTGCGCATCGGACAGAATCCACTGGGAGGCGCCGGCCTCCCGATTAAGTCCCATGGCATAGCTGTAGCTAATCTTCCGCCCGGTGAATGGTTGTGCCTCGGGCAAGCGACGATCGGTCGAACCCGGGCAGATGAATAGAGAGGAACGAGCCGTATGCTGAGGAACGAGGAGACTGAGAGGTCCAGCCGAAGCCGTGGCATTGGTGGCGGGGAAGCGTCCGGCATGGTCGCTTGCAAACGTTCCCAGGGCCTGATGAATGAATAAAAGGTTTTGCCGACAATTGTTCAACTGGCCGCGCTGACGTCGGGCCGGAGCGCCCGAGAGATAGAGCGCCGAGACTACGCCAATAATGAAGAGAACAGCGACCAGTTCGACCAGGCTGAATCCGGAACAGCGTGAAACGATTGGCCGGTCGATGGAACGGGAGGGGCGCATCTGAGGTGGGTGCCGGTCGTAAGGTAAGAACAGGCCCGGCCTGAAGGTCAACGCGGTAAGTGAGGTTTGGGATTTCGGAGGTGGGTATCGAGGTTACGAGGAGCTGACGCGTCCGGGGACGGGCGGGTGGGTTTGGCATTTTTGGGAAGAAAAGGAGCCTCCTGACGTGGTCGGCCACGTAGGGAACACCTCGAACGCTGAAAACTTCGAATGAATCGCTCGTCGGCCTCGCCGTCCTTCTTAACCTCGCGCAGCATTCTGCTTCGCCTTCATGATGTTCGAACTGAAACCAAGCCTCGCGTTTACCAGCGCCCGCCGGCTCGGGGGAGCCGGCTTGGCCTTGTTGTTCCTCGGAAGTCTGGCGGTGGGGTGTCGCGAGGCGCGTCCTCGTGCTACCCCTGGAGTGACTGCCGATCCGATCGAGGTCAAAGTCAGTCTAGTGGAGAGCCGTCCGTGGGAACAGGTATTGACGGTACTGGGGTCACTTGAATCGATGAATCGAGCCACCTTAAGCACTAAAAACACAGGCCGTTTGAAACGGTTGCTGGTGGACGTGGGCAGTCCGGTCAAGGCGGGAGACGTCCTCGCGCAGATTGAGCCGGGTGACTACGAATTGAGCCTGAACCAATCGGAAGCCATGCTGGGGCAGGCTCGGGTTCGGTTGGGGCTACCCCTAGAAGGCACTGACGACACGGTGGATGAGGAAAAGGTCTCCACGGTACGGGAAGCCCGGGCGCTTTTGGACGAAGCCAAGGCCGGACTGGAACGGGTCAAGAAGCTTCAGGAGCAAAATATCAGTTCTCAGGCCGAGTTTGAGCGCGCTACGGCCGAGTATCAGGTGATGCTCAACCGGTACAGTGACGCTCTCCAGGAGGCGCGGGAACGGAAAGCCGTGCTCGCGCAACGCCGAGCCGAATTCGCCATTGCCCGCCAGCAGGTGCAAGACACGTCGTTGCGGGCTCCTTTCGATGGTGTGGTGCAGGCTCGATTGACGAATGTGGGGGAGTTTCTGACGACCGGCAGTCCGGTCTTATCGATTGTTCAAATAGATCCTCTTCGCCTGCGCCTCGATGTACCCGAGCGCCAGTCCATGGGCGTGGTCGTGGGCCAGGCCTTGCGGGTTAGTTTCGATGGAGACACCCGCCAATACGCGGGAACCGTGGCTCGCGTCAGTCCGGCGCTGGACCAGCGAACGCGCCTGCTGCGGGTTGAAGGTGAACTGAAAAATCCCGGCCAACTGCGGCCGGGTGCGTTTGCCCGGGCCGAAATTGTGGTTACCGAAGCCATGCCCGGACTGGGCATTCACTCGGATTCGGTGGTGACTTTTGCCGGAACCGAGAAAGCCTTTCTGGTGCTCACCAACACGGCCGTTGAGCGCCGACTCGTGACGGGTCGGCGACAGGGGACATGGGTTGAAGTCCTCCAGGGATTGAAGGCCGGAGAGACCGTGATTCTGAATCCCGCAGGACTCTCCAGCGGGACACCCGTCCGATCGTCGAACGTCCCGACCTCTCCGTCCGCTTCCTGAGCTCCGTCCATGCAAAAACTGGCTCACTTGTGCATCCGTCGCCCGGTGTTTGCGGCGATGCTGATCCTGGCCTTCGTAGTCGTCGGGATCGCGAGCTATTTTCGTCTGGGCGTGGATCGGCTGCCTTCGGTGGATTTGCCGACGGTACGCATCAGTACCTCCCTGCCTGGGGCCTCGCCGTCCGAGGTGGAATCGCAAATCTCCCGGCCCATCGAAGAGGTGGTCAACACGGTTAACGGCATCAGTGAACTCCGTTCCATTTCGGGTCCGGGCAACTCCATGGTCCTAGTGACCTTCGAACTGGATCGGGATATCGAATCGGCGGCGCAGGATGTCCGGGATCGAGTGTCCACTTTGGGGCGGCGGTTACCGCGTGAGGCCCTGGCCCCGGTTATCTCCAAGTTCGACACCGACCAGGCGCCGGTGATGACGTTGGCCTTATCGGGCGAACGTTCCTTGCGAGAATTGACCGAACTCGCCGACAAGATCGTCAAGGTTCAGATCGAGCGGGCCGCCGGGGTGGGCGGCGTGCAAGTTGAGGGTGGGGCCGAACGCGCCATTAATTTATGGATCGATGCGGACCGTCTGGCGGCGTACGGACTGCCCGTAACCGCGGTCCGGGATGCGCTAAACCTTCAGAACGTGGACATTCCGGGTGGCAACGTGACCGCGTCCGTGCGGGAGCAATCGCTGCGCACCCTCGGACGGTTCACCGAGGTCTCTCAATTTAACGATTTGGTAGTAGCCACGCGCGACGGTCAGCCGATTCGACTTAAGGACGTGGGTCGGGCGGAGGATGGGGCCAAGGAGCAACGATCGATCACGCGGCTCAATGGTGAGGCCGCGGTCATTCTGGAAATTCGCCGACAATCAGGTGCCAACACGGTGGCGGTGATCGAAGCGGTCAAAGCGCGTCTGCCGACTTTGGAAGCGCAGTTGCCCTCGGACGTGCGCTTCGAGGTTATTCGCGACCAATCGCGGTATATCTATCAGGCGTTACACGAAATCAATGTCCACCTCGTGCTGGGCAGCGTGCTGGCCTGCCTGGTAGTTCTCGCGTTCATGCGGGACTGGCGGTCCACGCTCATCGCCGCCGTGGCCATTCCCACCTCAGTGATCGCTACCTTTGGTATGATGTGGGCGCTGAACTTCACTTTGAACAGCGTCACCATGCTCGCCTTGGTGTTAATGGTCGGCATCGTGATCGACGACGCCATCGTGGTGCTGGAAAACATTTATCGCTTTATCGAGGAGAAGAAGCTTTCGCCCTTTCAAGCGGCCGGGGAAGCGACGGCGGAAATTGCCCTGGCCGTCATGGCCACGACCTTTAGTTTGGTCGTTATATTTGTACCGGTCTCGTTCATGTCGAGTATCTCGGGCCGGTTTTTGTTTCAGTTCGGCATCACCGCCGCGGTGGCAGTCCTGGTGAGTCTATTGGTGTCCTTCACCCTGACCCCGATGATGAGTGCCCGACTGCTGCGTCGGGAAAAAGCGGGAGGACTCTCGCCTAAGTCTCGGGGCGGTTTCTACGGAGCGCTGCAGGATAAATATTTAAGTCTCCTGGGGTCGAGTCTGCGGCATCGTGGCTGGGTTGCCTTGGTGGCGCTCTCGATAATGGCGACGTCAGTGCCGCTATATCATTTGGTACGTCAGGAATACATCCCAACGGATATCGACGAGGGTGAGTTTGAGGTGAATGTCACTTCGCCTGAAGGCACCAGCATCGCGTCAATGAATTCCGCCATGAAGGTGATTGAAACCGAGTTGAGCCGGATTCCCGGGGTGAAACTCGTACTGGCCACAACCGGGGGAGGCTTCATGGGGAGTGTAAATTCGGGACGCGTCTACGTGCAGATGGATCCGTTTTCGCAGCGAAGGTTTTCCCTGGATCGATTCCTGCGCGAAACCGTGCGATTGCAGCCGCAACAGGCGTTTGTGGGCAACCGAACTCAGCGTGAGGTCATGCAGGAGGTTCGGCAACGTCTGCGCAAATATGGGCTGCGCGTCGGGGTAAGTAATATTGCATCCTTCAATTTTGGCGGATCGCGCTGGGACATTGATTTCGTTTTTCTTGGACCTGAGTTGGAGAAGCTGTCCGAGTATGCCAACGCGCTGCGGGAACGAGCAACGGAATTGGGCCTGATCGACGCCGACACCACGCTCAAACTGGATAAGCCTGAACTGCAGGTCGAAATTGACCGGGAGCGTGCCGCGGCGTTGAACGTGTCCACCGCGGACATCGCGGATGCCTTGCGGTTAATGGTGGGGGGCGACGATCGATTGTCACGGTTCAGGGATGTCCCCATGAATGAGGACTATGATGTGACCTTGCGCCTGACCACCGAGGATCGCCGTGATGCCGATACCATCTCCCGGTTATTTGTGCCCGATCGGGAAGGACGGTTGGTGCGCCTGGATAATCTCGTTCGCCTAATTCCCACCACCACGGCCTCGCGGATTGACCGGTTGGATCGCCAGCGGCAGGTGAGTTTACGAGCGGGTATCGCTCCGGGATTCGCGCTGGCGGATCGGCTCGAAGTCCTGCGGACGGCGGCGGCGGGCATGAATCTTCCGCCGGGTTACTCGACCCGGGTGGCGGGTCGGGGCCGGGAACTGGAGCGAACCTTCCGGGAATTTCTGTGGGCCTTCGCGTTGTCGGTGGTGTTTATGTATATGATTCTAGCGGCCCAATATGAGAGCCTGATCCACCCATTTACAATTCTGCTGTCGCTCCCGTTGTCGGTTCCCTTCGCTCTGTTTTCCCTGTGGGTGACGAGGAGCACCCTCAATCTCTATTCGGGACTGGGATTGTTGGTGCTGTTCGGTGTCGTTAAGAAAAACGCGATCTTGCAAATCGATCACACCAATCACCTGCGATCCTGTGGTCGGGAACGGAAAGCCGCAATCCTCGAGGCCAATCGGGATCGTCTCCGACCGATCCTAATGACGACTTTGGCTCTGGTGGCGGGAATGCTGCCGCTCGCCTTGGGTAATGGTCCAGGGGCTGACGAACGAAGGTCCATTGCGATTGTAGTGATAGGCGGCCAATCATTGGCCCTCTTGCTGACGCTCGTGGTGACGCCGGTGGTTTATTCCTGGTTGGATGATTTTGGAATGATCGTGAAACGGTCACGCCGAAGATGGTCGAGTGAGGAGGGACTGATCCCTGGAGAAAAGTCTTCGGCGCCCATAGGTTCGTGACGCGGAACTCTAGCGGACCGGGCGTGCTGAGGTGGAATGAAGACTCCTGACGTCGTCTGCTACAGGGCGTCACGGTGCGAGTGAGACGGATAGGCGTACGAAGGCCGAGCCGGCAGTGGTTGGGGCAGTCATCTGAAATGATTGCCGAACCGGACCGGCCGCCGACCTCAACTCGCGGAGCAATAGGAAGTCACCAGTCCGGGCGAGCCAAGGACCGGAAAGGTCGGCGGCAGTTTCCAGAGTTACTACGACGTCATCCGCCGCCAGATTGCGCGGAAACGTGAGCACGAGGTATTGGGTTACCTGGCCATTGGTTTCGCGGGACTCGAGGCTTAGGGCCACACCCGTAATTGGGTCCGTGAGCACTGCCCCAAAAGCATAGTCGAGTAAATCCGCCTGACCGTTGGCATTGGCGTCCGCCGTCGGGTTGCCGACGAACACTGAGGTGTCGGATTCGCCGGGACTTCCGCCTGGGCGAACGCTCGCGCGCCATTGATTGGGGTCCCGGTGATCAGGTCGACTGTTCGGCCGCTGCAAGACCAATGAATACCCATTCATGTTGGCGCTGGAGGGCCAGGGTGACCGATCGAGAAACTGAAATCGGCGGATATCCTGTCCCGTCGCATCCGTGAGTCCGATTTCCTCGCCGCTATTGGATAAATTCCCTTCGTACTCGCCCGCACCGACCGGAGTGTTCCCGTATCGAGCGGCAAACGCGGCCTTATTCCGGACGACCACGACCCGTTCGCCGGGGGCCAAGGCGGAGCCAGTTGGGAAATTGAACAGGATTCCGGCGGTAAATCGGACGCCGGTTAGTTCGATCGCATTGGTGGAGACGTTCATGACCTCAATGAACTCAAACTCGTCCCGATCACTTGTGATGGTTTGTTCTGCCGGAGTGGTCGCGTCGGCGGGACGGTAACAGAATTCGGAGATGACCAGGTGGCTCGAGGTGGCCGGAACAAGGTCGAGGGTAAAGGTGGCTTCGTTCAAGGCACTCCATTCGGTTCCCTGACGCGCCCGCGCCTTCACGACAGTCGGTTCCGCGAAGAAGAGCGGACCCGCAGTGTTCGTGGTTCCGGGCGTGCTACTCACTCCCGACAATGTTAGATCAAAGCTGATGTCCGAGCTTCCAGGGTCGCTTTGGTGGATCTCCACGGCCACTACGTTTTGGCCGGTTCGTAGCAGCGAAAGGGGGAGATTTTCTCGGACAGCTACGGTGTTATCGGAACTCTGCCCGTTGGAATACGTATCGAACCGGGCCTCTAGCGGCAGATTGTCGGTGCGCAACACTTCGGTTCCGTTTAGGTAAACTGCCGCGGCATCATCGTAGGTCACGGACAGTCCGAGGCTTTGATACGCCGAGGGAACAGCGACGTCGAAGCTTCGTCGAAAAAAGGTCGTCGCGTTCTTCTGCGTTCCCGCCGTGGTTGGATTGATATCCACAAAGCCAACGACTGTGGCTTCGTCGCCATCGCCGTAGCCTAAGGGGGATGCGCCACTAAACCACGCTTCCTCCGGGTGACCTATATTCGGCCAGGTGGGGCCAGGGTCGGTCCCGTCGGCGAGGTATTTCCAGACGTCGCCACTGCGAATCAGATCGGGATCGGGAGCTGGTCCGCCATTTCCTTCCAGGACCACCCGGATGGCGGTGGGATGGATACCTCCGCCTGGGAGTCGTGGATCAATTCCATTGGTAGTGTAGAACAATTCGCTGGCTGTTGTGGTCAGTTGAATGGGCGTCGTCCGGGTCACTGAACCAGCAGCAGGACTGAAAACTGGAGCGGAGATCTGGGGAAACAGACCGGAATTTCGCAGTTGGGCCAGGACGACCCCGGTCCGCTGGGGCAGATAGGTTCCTAGCAGCCAATCCCGTTCCCGACGCCAATCCGTCAGGTCCTGCGGCGTGGTCCAATTGTCATCACCCCAGCGAGCGGTCTCGGCGATGACGGCGGGTTCGACCCGATCCGCTAGTTCGCGATATCGGCCCGTCAGGGATTCGGGAGCCAAGGTTCCACCGTTGAAGAAATGCCGTTGGACCCGATCGGCGAACTCCATGCGGTATTCGCTGAAGCGCTTGAGTCGGTCGTGGGGTTCGCCGACCCAAGAATCGGTCACACCCGCACGGGGCGAAACCATATTTAAGGGCGAGCGGTCCCGGTTGTTCCCCATCGTGTTCTCGAAATCCCACAAGTAAAACTTGAACCCACCGGCCAGTCCGCCGCGGTGGCGTCCGAACCAAAAATTTTTATTTGGCCAGTCCCAGTTGCCGCCCCAAATATTGACCAGCATGTAATCAATATAATTTGTCGCGTCGAAATACTCGTGAAAGGTGTCGTTGCGAGTGCCGTCCGAGTTGAGGCCCTTGAGACGTTGGTACTGTGCGAGCGTGGTTACGGTACGGACGCCGGTGATGAACGTGTTCCACGCCTGAAGACTGCCGCTCTTTACGTCGCCTGAATTGATAGCATCCCAGTCCTCGGGTTTACCGCCCAGGTACGAAACGGAGAAATCTTCGGCGGGACGTTCGGTTAGGTTGTAAAGACCCCAGTAGAGTCCGTTAAGATACAGATGAACGAACTGTCCGCGTGCGGTCGGTTGGCCCATTGCTAAAAGGGAGCGGCGACCGAATTCGTCGCGGATGAATTGCTCCGTATCCCGGGCATCATTCCAGGCATACCCATCATTGGCCCCGGCGCGAAGGACCAGGGTATCGAACTCCCGAGCGGCGCCGAATTCATGGAACAAATCCTGATTCAGCCGACCACTTCCATAGATGTTTTTGAAAAGCAGTCGGAGTGAATGCTTTTGGGTAACGCTGCGTTGCCGGAAATAGCCACCCTGAATACGGAGTCCGCAGTTGATCTGGAACCAACTGGTCCCGTCGGGCTGTATCCACTCAAGGGAGACCGGGCGTTCCCAATCAGCGCCGCTGCGTTCAGGATTCGCGTAGATGCCGCGGCTGCTGCCGAATAAGTTGTCATTCGCGGTGGTGATCGCGAGCGAAGGCAGCGACTGCAAGGATTCTTGCATCCGGTTGGCATAGGCGGGCGCCTGGGTGATGCGCGGGTCCATAGCGTAGTCGGCTGTTACGCCGGCCCAACTGGTCGGGAAGCCGGCTGGCCGCGGTGGTTGAGCCACGACGCCCGCCGGAAACAGATAGGTGTGGGTGTCGACATTGGTCGGTCGGTAATTGGGTTGGAACGCCGCGGCCCGAATCACCAGCGTGCGGTCCACTCGCAGTGGCCCGGAATAAACCATCCCCTGTGTGGCGGTCGGAAGACTGCCGTCGAGCGTGTATCGGATTTCCGCCCCCGGTGTGGCGGTCGAAAGGACCAGGTCAAACGGTTCCTCGAACAGGCCGCGATGCACGCTGAACTTGGTGTCAGCCACTCGACCTAGATTCCAAGCAACGTTGTTGCTAGCCCCGGGAGTGGGACGCTCCAAATAGGCGGCAAACGCTGGACCGCCGGACCCGGCGAACAGTTGGGCATCAAGGAGAAACTCCGCGTCGTTGGTTGACGCATTCAGGCCCTGGAACGTGAGCCAGTTGGTACCGGTTCGCCAGAGGGGTCGGAAAGGCAACAAGTCGATGAGTTCGGGTTGCAAGGTCGCGGATTTCTCCCGCTTGGTGGTGGCGGCTGATTCCCAAGTGGTCAGAACGGGGCCATTCAGCGACGTAAGAGTTTCCCCGTTCAGGTGCACCACCACGCCATCGTCGTACCGCATTTGGAGGGTCAGGGAGTCTAGGGCTTCTGGATTCTCCAGGACAAAGGGGACCCGCACGAACGCCGAATTGTTCCGGCCTTTCATCGTTTGGGTCAGGTCGCTTCGGATCAACAGCCCGTAGGAAATGGAGCCCACCCCGTAGACTTCGACTTCACCTAGGGAAAGCACGTTGTCCTCATCTTCATTGCCCACCCCATCGGAACCCGAGAGATCCGGATCGGGGGTCCGAACCACCTGCACAAGTTGTGCTTCGATCGCGCCTACGTTCAGTTCGAAGAGATCCAGCGTCAGGCTGGCGGGGCTGTTCAGGGAATTCTCGGGATTTAACAAACCCGAGGTCCAAACCACGGTTGTTCCATCGGCGGCGAGCAGGTTGACGGTGAGGTCGCGAAAACGGGTCGGGCAGCAACTGTCGCGGTTCCGTAAGATCAGGCGGCTAATTTCGGCGGGAGCGCCCAGATCCACGCGCCACGAGGACGCGTTATCATTGCTCTCGGTGTGGGTAAAGGTGCTCGGATCCCCATCAATGGCGGCATCGGCTCCCAGGCCGTAACCGGTGGTGCTTTGGTTGGCAGTTCCTTTAAGGGCTAGATTAACGCCGGGCTCTGCTCCGGTGGGAGTGGCATCAAAACCTAGGCCGAAGCCCGTGACTGGCGTCCAACCCGGTCCGGGATTCACCCCGGGGACAGTCCAGTTTTCGGGGAGTTCGACGGCCGAGGCAGGGAGGAGAAGCCAGACGGGGGCGGCGTTTAACAAATCCTGGGTGCCCCCGGCCAGGGGAATTCCGAAAGAGATATCGGATTCCTGAACGGGGAAGCGGGGGCGAAACACCGAAGCGGGCGCCTCCTGATTCGGCGGAAACAAGGCCAGGAATTCTCCATTAGCTTCGAGGCGGAAATTTGTGTGGAGCGTCCCCGCTCCGGTGCGGTTCTTGCCCGAGGCGAACACGACCAGGAATCCGCCGGGCTCGAGAAAGCGTTCGGGGAAACGCCATTTGGAGGGAGTGGCTTCCTCATCGGTGAGGAACCAACCCGCCAAATCTAAGCGCGTGGAAGTGGGGTTGTGCAGTTCGATCCAATCGGAAGCTTCGCCGTCCTCATCCAGTAGCGAGGCGCGGTTGGAGGCCATAAACTCGCTGATGATGGGACCGGCTGCCCGGGCCGGGAAGAGCACCGTGAGCAGCAAAACTGCCAGCAGACCGAGGGAAATTTTGGCCAGGCGGAACGGAAGCCGCAAATGACTCACCATACAGGAACTATGACACGCGCTCGCCAAAGGGTCGATGGCGTAACGCAAGACCCACTGAGAATCTTCCAACGACTGCTCGCTGCGTAGGGCCTACTTGAGGGGGCCGTGACTAGGCGCCCTCAAACAGGCTTTCTGGAAGCGAATTGGTGCTGTCGTTCCTTGCTCAGGCTTGCTGTGCTGGGAATCATCCGCGGCAACGTGCGCCTGCCCCGATTTTGGCCAAGACGGCTGACCGCCCCCATCCATCCGGTGACCCCGCGCGACCGAATTGAACTCGCGACCTCAGTCTTCCTTCGCGAAACTGCGGTCCCCATAGCGGGGACACGGTCGACGGTTTCCAAAATTAGTTGAGCCCACATGCCCACCACTGCCGACAACGTTACCTTTCTCTTCACTGATATCGAACGGAGTTCGGTGCTTTGGGAGATGCATCCGCAGGCGATGGGGCGCGCTTTGGCGCAACATGACGCCCTCCTGCGGGTGGTCTTGGCGGAACATCGGGGCCAGGTTTTCAAGACGATGGGCGATGCCTTTTGCGTTGCCTTCGAAGACGCGCTCGATGCCGTTCAAGCGGCAGTGGCCGCCCAACGTCAGTTGGCCATCGCGGTCTGGGAGGAAACGGGACCGTTGCGAGTCCGCATGGCCCTGCATACGGGCGAGGTGGAGCGACGGGACGGCGACTACTTTGGACCAACTCTGAATCGGGTTGCCCGGGTGCTCTCCACCGGACACGGCGGGCAAACGCTCCTGTCGAGCACGACCGCCGCGCTCGTGCGGTCCATTCTGCCAGCCGACATAGCACTACGGGATCTAGGGGAACGGCGATTGAAGGATCTCAATCGACCGGAACGGATCTTTCAATTCGTGGTCCTGGATCTTCCCGCCGATTTTCCTCCCTTGCGTTCGCTCGAAGTCCTGCCGAACAACCTGCCGGCTCAGGTGACCAGTTTCGTGGGGCGAGCCCGAGAAATGGCCGAGGTGAAGCGCCTGCTTGGAACCACGCGGCTATTGACCCTTACCGGGCCGGGAGGCACCGGAAAGACCCGGCTATCCCTACAGGTGGCGGCCGAGGTGCTCGAAGGATTTCCCCATGGCGTCTGGTTGGTGGAACTGGCCACAGTCACCGATCCGGAGTGGGTCCCGGAGGCAGTCGCCGCGGCCCTGGAAATTCGGATGGAAGCCGAGCGGACCGCTTTGGAAACGCTGATTGACGCCCTCCGAGCTCGGCATTTGTTGCTGGTGTTGGACAACTGCGAACACCTGATCGAGGCCAGCGCACGCCTGGCTACGACGCTACTCCAGCGGTGTCGGGAGGTGCGGATTCTGGCGAGCAGTCGGGAAGCGTTGAACATTCCAGGGGAGACCCTTTGGAATGTTCCGGCGTTGGCATTGCCCGATTCCTTTCGGCTGGTTAAGTCGCTGGAATTTCGTGAGTTGGTCGCGCTGGAATCTGTCCAGTTATTTGTGGAACGTGCGGCGGCGGTTCGGCCCGGGTTTGAATTGACTCCTGAGAATGCCCCGGTGGTCGCCGAGATCTGTTGGCGACTGGACGGGATTCCCCTAGCCCTGGAACTCGCCGCCGCCCGGATCAAGTTGCTTCCACTCGGGCAAATCCTGGAGCGTTTGGACGATCGGTTTCGACTCCTCACCGGCGGCAGTCGGACGGCCCTACCGCGTCAGCAAACCCTGGGGGCCTTGATTGAATGGAGTTATGATCTGCTGTCCGAGTCGGAGCGGAGGCTGCTGCGACGATTGGCCGTCTTTGTCGCCGGACGGACCCTGGAAATGGCGGAGGAGGTCTGCTCGGGAGACGGATTGGAGCGGCGCGACATTTTCGATCTGCTTTCGTCCCTCGCGGACAAATCCCTGATCATGGCCGAGCGTGGAGCGGAGGAGGCACCCCGTTATACCTTGTTGGAATCCATCTGGAGTTTTGCGGAGGAGAAGCTGGAGCAGCATCAGGAGACGGACCAATATCGCCGCCGACATCTGGACTACTTTGTCCGCTTCGCCGAGGCGATGGAACCTGAGTTGTTCCGGGTGCATCAGAAGGCGTGGCTGGATCGATTGACGGTTGAGCAGGCGAATCTGAATCAAGCGTTAAGGACCAGTCTCGAACATCCGGAAACGATCGAGCAGGGACTGCGCCTGGCTAGTTCCTTGATCCGGTATTGGGAGGTTCGGAATTATTTTGCGGAAGGCTATGAGCATTGCGTCAGTTTGCTGGCGGCGGCGACTAATACGCTCAAACCCGAGATCCGCGCCAAAGCGACTTTCAACGGTGTCTGGGCACTTTTATAAGTAAGATTCCATGGACCTTCGCAGGAGAGCCAGAGCCTGGAGCCAGTGAATTCGAACGAGGATTCCATTGCGCAAGGTCCTGATA
>Ga0209591_10000868_pt1 | contig 38805 bp, 32 predicted proteins | sample MAT01_FD_187207 | JGI IMG/M metagenome (GOLD analysis project Ga0209591, IMG submission 187207) | Freshwater microbial communities from Lake Fryxell liftoff mats and glacier meltwater in Antarctica - MAT-01 (SPAdes) (version 2) | ecosystem: Environmental > Aquatic > Freshwater > Ice > Liftoff... | reverse complement strand
TATCATTAGAGATTTAATAGATTTAACCGAGAAATAGCCTAAAAAAACATCTGTGAGTTTTGTTGAAGCTTTCATCTAAAATTTAAACATTTCTGCATAAAGTTATCATTTACTAATTGTCTAATCATCTTGGCAAACAAGCTATTAATAGCTTAACTGACATCAAGTGCATCCACTAGGTCTATAAGTTCGATTTTTTTAGGTTAAGGTAAATAACCCTAATCTCTTAAACATTGGTGTGGTAGGTTCTTCTAGCTATCTAATTTATCGCTGACACTAAAGCATTTACAACTTAATTTAAGTAATATCAAAGTTTGTTCTCATGCAGCATAGCATATAGAACTAAGTATTTTTATAGGAGCTTATTATTCCAGAGTCTACGTATTGACAAAAGTGAGAATTACCCGTATCGGCTCGCATGGAAAATGTCGTCACCACTAGCACGGTTGTTACCTATGCTCTTTGGAGTGCAGATATAGTTCTTCTCGCAGTCCAGGTACTTATATTCACTCTTCGGATGACATTATGCACAATCGCTACTCTAACAGCAGTCGCCTATAGAGGAAAACTCTCCTGTAGCGCTGCTTCGCCAAAACGAAAATAGGATAATTCTGATGACCCTGCTCTTTTGGGACTTTACCCGTTGGGTATAGTAGAATATTGCCGCACGTAATTGTCCGTCGCCTCTTAGATTTAATCTTTGTGGGTGACTTGCTTCTCAGTTGCTATTACACTCAATCAATGGATCATCAACCACCTATTACAGTTGGCACCCTCTTGCAAAACCGTTATCGTATAATTCAAATTCTCGGACAAGGAGGATTTGGTAGAACCTATCTGGCAGAAGACCAGAGGCGCTTTAACGAACTTTGCGCGGTCAAAGAATTGATTTCAACAGCAACGTCGGCTTTGGCTTGGGAGAAGGCACAAGAGCTTTTTCATCGAGAAGCTGCCAGTCTGTATCAAATCAAACACCCACAAGTACCTAAATTCCGGGAAAGATTTGAGCAAGACCAACGCTTGTTTTTGGTGGAGGACTACGTTGCAGGTCAGACGTACCGGACTCTGCTGGCTGAACGCCAAGCTGTTGGTCAAACCTTCACGGAGGCTGAAGTATTACAGTTGATGAACTTGTTATTGCCTGTTTTAGAGCATATTCACAGTCGAGGGATTATTCACCGGGATATCTCGCTAGAAAATATTATTTTGCGAGATAGTGACGCTAAACCTGTATTAATTGACTTTGGGGTAGTGAAAGAACTTGCGGAGCGTTTACGATCGCCAGATAGCATTATGCCAGTAACTACTGTGGGAAAATTAGGTTACTCTCCTAGTGAACAAGTGCAAACAGGTGGGGCTTATCCTAGTAGTGACTTGTATGCATTAGCGGTGAGTGCGATAGTTTTGCTGACTGGTAAAGAACCAAGCGAGCTATTTGATGAAAATCAACTAACTTGGAATTGGGAAAGGTGGGTAAGAGTTAATCCGCGATTTGCTATAGTGTTGAATCGAATGTTGAATCACATACCGAGCGATCGCTACCAAAGTGCTGCTAATGTATCTCAAGCACTGCAATCTCTGGCTCAACCCAGTCTTCCTAACCTCAATGTGTCAAATTTGCAAACAATGGCAGTTAGTCGCCGCCCTGACTTAGTACCACCAGCCGTTTCGTCCAAAAGACCTGCTGCGGCAATTCCACCAAGTAATACTACTTCAGTCTTGGATAATCCGTTAGCGATCGCAGCAATTGCTATTGCTGTAGTGATCATAGCGGGATTTGGTTCTTGGGCACTGGTAAGTTCCATCCGCAGTCAGTCGAAAACACCAAATGAGACGCTTCCCCAAAATTTCCCTTCACCAGTGATTTCTGGTGGTACTACATTCACATCTACACCAACGCCCGAAAAACCTGTTATATCTAGTAAGCGCCTCAATCTTAGAGCATCTAATCCTACTACGGTTGAAAATACTCTAAAAGCAAATCAAATAATCCGGTACACTTTTTTTGGGCGGGAAGGAGACAAGTTAACTACGTTTATTGACCCAGGAAGCAGCATTTTACTAACCGTCTTAAATCCCGATCAACAACCCATTGATATTAATGCCCAGCAAGTAACATCTTATGAAAGCACATTACTGGTTACTGGTAGATATACTATTGAGTTAACTCTGGTTTCAGGAGTTGCCGAAAGCAATTACAATCTCAATGTTGGATTAGAAGCATCAATCCCAATTCCGACAGAAACACCAACGCCAATTCCCACAGAAACACCAACGCCAATTCCGATAGAAACACCAACGCCAATTCCCACAGAGACACCAACGCCAATTCCGACAGAGACAACAACGCCAATTCCGACAGAGACACCAACGCCAATTCCTACAACTGGTGAAACGCCAACTTTTCCGCCAGTTGATGAAACACAACCATTTTCTGGCCAAAGAAATTAATGTTAAATACACTACTAATTACGGGAACTGATACGGAAACTGGTAAAACTGTTTTGACAACAGCGTTAGCAGCCTATTGGCAAAAATATTACCCACAGCGTAGCTGGGGAATTATGAAACCGATTCAATCGGGAATTGGCGATCGCGAGTGGTATCAAAAGCTATTCTCGCTAGAACAATCTGCTGAAGAAATTACACCATTGTACTTTCAAGCACCTCTGGCTCCTCCGATAGCGGCAGCGCGGGAAAATCGCCGAGTCGATTTAGCAGTGGTTTGGCAAGCTTTGTCTAAACTGCGATCGCATCGTGATTTTGTGCTTGTAGAAGCTTTGGGAGGGTTAGGTTCGCCAGTAACGGAGGAATTAACGGTAGCCGATTTAGCCGGAGAATGGCGTTTACCAACGGTATTGGTAGTACCTGTAAGATTAGGTGCGATCGCTCAAGCAGTGGCAAATGTGGCGTTAGCGAGACAATCACGTATCAATCTCAAAGGCATTGTGTTGAACTGTGTACAACCGCGAACTGATGCAGAAATAGCCGACTGGACACCACACCAGTTGATTCAATCACTGACTAACACGCCAGTTTTAGGCTGCTTGCCTTATCTAGATAACCCAACTGATTTAGATAAGCTTGCTCAAATAGCATCAGATTTAGATTGGGAAACACTAACACTTTAAGAACGAATAAAACCCGGATTGTGGACATCCTACTAGGACTTGCAGCAATCCTCGACAAATATCAACCCAAGCGAGGGGCAATGTTCACCGATATGCTCGGTGTGACTGAGCTTCGCGTTGAGTGTCAATCGTCCCTATAAACTTCTCTACGATGTCCTACTTTGACAACAGTTACTACTAAGACATCATCGTAAATATGATACAAAATCCGATAATTGCCTACTCTGATGCGATAACGATTTTCACCATTTTTTAATTTACCGACACCATCAGGGCGAGGATCAAGAGCTAATTGTTGAATTTTGCTCTCTAGCCTTTCTTGAATATCTAGGGGTAACTTTTTGAGTTGTTTAGATGCACTTGGGGAAATTTCTACTCGATAGCTCATGCAATTTTTTGCTGATGTTCTGACCAAGTTAAAGTGCCATTTTCCGCGATATCTTTTAATCCCTCTTCAAAATCTCTTTCGTCTGACTCATCTTCCTGTTTACGGATTTGTAACAATGATAAAATTTCTTGTAAGGTATCATCATAAGCCAGTTCTAATTGTTCATTAATCGCCTTGATTAACGCTTGCTTTTTAGTTGTAGTTTCCATATTTCTACTCTTTTTAACTGCTCATCATTGTTTATACTTTAAACACCTTATTTTACTCTAAAAGACTGTTTCACCGCTTCTAGAGAAATCATCAATTATTTGTCATAAAACCTACTTAAGCTCTAAGTAGTTACTGAAGACTCGTCCAACTTACGTTAAACTGGAAAAATAATCTAAGTTAGGAATGTGGATTAAATAAAGTGCAAAAGTAGGGTGTGTTAGCGGAGCGTAACGCACCATTCCAAGTTAAATAAGAATTGCACGTTATTAAATTTGCGTTCCTTAGCTGTACTGAAACTAGCTAGTCTTTATAATGGTTTCCACTTTCCCAAATCCCTCTTCTGTTGACCTATCTCGTATCCGACTGGCGATCCGTTCATTGCAACCCCAATTGATAGAGTGGCGGCGACGATTGCATCAACAACCAGAGTTGGGTTTTCAAGAAAAACTGACGGCTGAGTTTGTATCACAAAAGCTGCAAGAATGGGCAATTGATCATCAAACTGGCATTGCACACACTGGCATTGTTGCCACCATCAAAGGTAACAAACTCAGCACTGAGAAAGTTTTAGCAATTCGGGCAGATATGGATGCTTTGCCAATCCAAGAACTCAACGAAGTGCCGTACAAATCGCAGCATGATGGTGTGATGCACGCTTGCGGACATGATGGACATACTGCGATCGCTTTAGGTACAGCTTACTATCTCCAGCAGCATCGCCAGGACTTCTGCGGTACGGTGAAAATTATCTTTCAACCTGCGGAAGAATCACCAGGAGGCGCAAAGCCGATGATTGAAGCCGGGGTACTGAAAAATCCTGATGTTGACGCAATTATTGGTTTGCACTTGTGGAATAATTTGCCCTTGGGGACAGTGGGTGTGCGTCCTGGGGCGTTGATGGCAGCTGTGGAGTGTTTTGACTGCACAATTTTGGGCAAAGGTGGACACGGCGCACTACCCCATCAAACTATTGATTCGGTTGTCGTTGCTGCTCAAATTGTGAATGCTCTGCAAATTATTGTCGCTCGGAATGTTAACCCTATTGATTCAGCAGTGGTGACAGTGGGCGAACTTCATGCTGGAACCAAGCGGAATGTGATTGCTGATACAGCGAGAATGAGTGCCACTGTCAGATATTTTAATCCTAGTTTTAAAGGCTTTTTTAATCAGCGTGTCGAGCAGATTATTGCCGGAATTTGTCAGAGTCATGGTGCGAGTTATGACTTAGAATATTGGTCACTTTATCCGCCAGTAATTAATGATGCGCGGATGGCAGAATTAGTGCGATCTGTAGCAGAAGAAGTGGTAGAAACTCCTATGGGTATTGTCCCAGAATGTCAAACTATGGCTGCTGAAGATATGTCATTTTTCTTGGAAGAAGTACCTGGTTGCTATTTCTTTCTAGGTTCTGCGAATCCAGAGAAAGATTTGGCTTATCCTCATCATCATCCCCGATTTGATTTTGATGAAACGGCGTTGGGAATGGGTGTGGAGATATTTGTAAGATGCGTGGAAAAGTTTTTTAGTTGAGTAGGTGTTTGACCAGGGTATATTCGCGTCTATATTCATATAAATGATCACGATCAGGCTCATGTTCACGTACACAAAGGAAGCAAGAAAGATAATATTCAACACGGAGCCAAAATTGAACTAGGTAATGAAAATCAACCCCCTTCATTAAAACTAGCTGATGAGGATATAGCAGTTCTCGTTTACGTGAGGTACACCCGTAGGGGCACGGCATGCCGTGCCCCTACACCTTGGGATATAACGTTGTACCGCATCTGAATGGGAACCGCTATATGAAAAATAAAGATATTATAAATTCTATAAATTTAGTAAGAAGAAACCAAGAAATGCTCTTAAAAAAATGGGAGGAAATACATGGTATTTCAAAAATGGGAGGATCTTCGGGAAGATGACCTACTAGAACAGATAACAAAAGCCAAAGAGCAAGGATTGCAAGCTAAAAAAAAGGAACCTCGTGCTAAGTTTGCTTCTTACGAGGTAGATAGAGATTTAGTTGTTCTTGAGCTTACAAATGGATGTTTATTTTGTTTTCCTTCAAGCCTAGTAGAAGGACTTGAAGGAGCAACTCTTTCCGATATCAATAGCATTTGGTTGTCTTCATCAGGAGATAGCATTCACTGGGATAACTTAAATATAAGTCTTAGTGTTCCTAACCTATTACTTGGTAGCTTTGGAACCTCAGCATGGATGTCTGAAATCGGACGTAAAGGAGGGAAAACAACCTCAATTACCAAGGCTAAATCATCTAGAGAAAATGGCAAGAAAGGTGGTAGACCTAGAAAAAAAATATCGTAAGTGATGACCTAATGACAGATTGTGGTTAAAGTAAATGAAAACTGTATATAATCCCAAATTCTAACCACATCCAATTAAATTGGAAATCGCTAAGAGCAAATCTTCTGGTGCTACAGGTTTAACGATGTGCTGTTGAAACCCGGCTTTTAATGCTTGCTGCTGATTAATTTCCCCTGCATAAGCAGTTAAAGCGATCGCTGGAAGTTGTTTTTCTCCTGCTTCTGCTTCTAGAGCGCGTACCTGTTGTATTAGCATATAGCCGTTAATTTCTGGCATTCCAATATCGCTGAGTAAAATATCTGGCTTTGACTTTGCTAATGCTTTTAATGCTTCATTTGCTGATGCCGCTGTAGTCACGATCGCTCCAAAATGTTCCAGTACAAAGCTGAAAAAATCGCGGGTGTCATCATTGTCATCCACAATCAAGACTTGTATCCCCATCAGCGGAGAGGAAACAGGAACGGCAGTTGAGGGATTAGTATTCGTGTTATCCTCGATTGTTGCACCGTCCTTAATTAGCGGTAATCTAATTGTTAAAATAGCTCCCTGCTCCTCGCCAAGACTTTCAGCCCAAATCGTTCCGCCGTGCATCTCAACCAAGTGACGAGCGATCGCTAAACCTAACCCTAGCCCACCAAATTTTCTAGTTGTTGTACTGTCACTCTGACGGAAATAATCAAACACATGAGGGAGGAAGTCGGGGTGAATGCCCTTACCTGTGTCGCTGACGGTAATCTGCGCTTGAGCGTCGATGCACTCCAATCGCACATTTACTTGTCCTCCAGTCGGTGTAAACTTGACGGCATTCGATAAAAGATTCCACAGGACTTGCTGTAAGCGAGCTGAATCACCCAAAACTTTCCCCACAGTCGGATCAAGCATCATCTTAATCTGAATGGTTTTAGCCTCTGCTGCCAAATGCACTGTTTCCATTGCGGCTTCAATGGTGGATGCTAAATTGACTGGCATCATATTGAGGTTGAGTTTGCCTTGGAGGATGCGAGAAACATCTAGCAAGTCTTCAATTAGTTGAGCTTGTAATTTGGCATTGCGCTCAATGGTTTCAAGGGCTTTTTTGAGCGCTGTCTCATCAAATTTACGACTCTGTAATAGTTTTGCCCAACCAAGAATCGGATTGAGGGGCGATCGCAATTCATGGGAAAGCACGGCCAAAAACTCATCTTTTATTCGGTTGGCGGCCTCTGCTTCCGCACGAGCTAATTTTTCCAGTTGCAAAAGGCGATCGCGTTCTTCTGCGGTTTTTTTGCGATCGGTGATGTCAGTTAACATGGCGATCGCCCCCAAGAACTCATTTTGTTCACCAAAAATAGCTCTAGCAGAAATCAGTGTCCAGATGTACGAACCATCTTTGCAGCAGAATCGACCTTCTTTAAGATCGCTCCCTTCTCGCTTCAGCCATTCCAGATTCTCTTGGGCTGCTATACCATCAGCCTGATCCATAAAATCAAACATGGAACTACCGAGCATTTCTTCCGCCGTATAGCCCAACATCTGCAACATCCGTTGATTTACAAACTCTGTTCGGGAATCAGAGTCAATCATCCAAATTCCTTCATAAGAAGTATCAACAATTCGGCGATACTTGGCTTCACTCTTCTGTAAAGACTCCTCGGCTTGCTGGCGCTTCCGCCGTTCTTTAGCTGACCGCAATGCTCGTTCCACCGATGGAACTAAGCGCCTTAGTCGTTGCTTCCACACATAATCCGTTGCACCGTTCTTCAAAGCTTCAATCGCCAATTCTTCGCCCAGCGCGGCAGAAACAAAGATAAAAGGAACCTCTGGACAATGATTTCGGGCAATTTCTAAAGCAGAAATTCCATCAAAAGATGGCAAGGCATAATCAGCAAGAATTAAATCGAAAGTCTCTGTTTTTAGAGCAGTTAGAAAATCAGCGCCAGTTTCGACTCGGATCAGTTCGCAATTAATTCCCCCTTCAGTTAGCATCGCTTGGGCAAGTTCTGCATCTAAGGGACTGTCTTCCAAAAGGAGGAAACGCAGGACATTCATTAGTCGCTCTCCTGTTGACGATGAGGTGCGGAAGGTAAAGCACCAACGGGAGGCTGATTGATCACTGCCCAAAACAGTCCAACACTTTTAATAGAATCGACAAACTCATAATAATCTACTGGCTTAACAACATAGGCATTCACCCCTAACTCATAGCATCGAACTAAGTCTGGTTCCTCACGGGAAGAAGTAAGTACAACGACTGGAATTACTCGCATTACTGGGTCAGATTTAAGTTGTGCCAGTACTTCTAGCCCGTCGATTTTAGGTAGTTTCAAATCGAGCAGCACTACAACCGGATACCCTTCCATTCGCAACCGAAACAACCCCCGGCGATAAAGATAATCTAGGGCTTCTTCTCCATCACGTACCACCACCACTTCGTTAGCAAGATGATTTTCCGACAAAGCAGCTAGGATTAATTCTGCATCGTTGGCACTATCTTCAATCAGCAGAATTCGCTTGAGTTCTTTCATTCACCCTCCTTCTTCGACAACTTAGGCAGCGAGAAATAGAAGGTGGCTCCCCGATCAACTACGGCCTCTGCCCAGACTCGGCCATTATGTCGATGAATAATGCGTTGCACGTTTGCCAATCCAACACCAGTACCTTCAAATCTTGGGTCGCTATGCAGACGTTGAAATACTCCAAATAGCTTGTGGACATATTGCATATTAAAGCCTACGCCGTTATCTTGTACAGAAAAGACAACTTCGTTTTCATAATTAATACTCCCAATAGTAATTTCTGCTGGGTTTTGAGTCTGGGTATATTTTACGGCATTGCCGATCAAGTTGCGAAGCACGAGCCGCAGCATGGAAGGATCGCCCTGCACTTCTGGCAGTGGCTTTATATGCCAATGAATTATGCGTCCTGAGCTTTCTGTGATCAAATCGCGTTTTACCTCTTGTACCAATTCCTCGATATTGAGGTTGATGTAGCGCATTTCGGTGCGCCCCATGCGAGAAAATGTCAGCAACTCATCGATCAATATTCCTGCCTGTTTTGCAGTTTGGGCGATTATCCCCAAATAACGCTGACTCGTTTCATCTAAGCTAGTTGAGCTATGGCGCTTTTCCAACAATTCTATAAATCCGGCGATGTGGCGAAGCGGCGATCGCAAGTCGTGAGAGACTGAATAGGAGAAAGATTCGAGTTCTTTATTGGTGGCTTCAAGTTGGGCTGTGCGCTCTTGAATCCGTTGCTCTAGCATTTCATTGAGTTGTTGCAGGGAGTCTTCGGCAAATTTCCGAGCGTGGATATCAACACAGGAGCCGATATAGCCGAGAAATTCCCCTGTTGGTGCAAATCGAGGCACACCAGTATCAAAAAGCCAACGATGTTCGCCATCAAAGCGTTTGAGGCGATATTCCATTCTAAATTCTTGTCGGGCATTAAAGGCATTGATGTATGTATCTAAGCAGTGCTGAAAATCATCGGGATGAACACCTTCAGCCCACCCGTTGCCCATCTCTTGCTCTAAATTCCGCCCGGTAAAATCTAGCCAGGGTTTATTAAAGTAGTTACAAAGTGTATCAGTGCCGGCCATCCACACCAGTACAGGAGCGGTGTCTGTCATCTGGCGAAAGCGGGCTTCACTTTCACGCAACGCGGCTTCTGCCTGGTTGCGTGAGCGCAGCGCAGCTTGCTGTTCGCTGATGTCAGTGATTAACGCCGCATATCCTTCAACAGTTCCTTGATTATTAAACTGGGGAACATAAATAGCATTAATGTAACGTGTGCCACCATCTTTATAAGGAATTTGACTTTCAAAAGTAACGTGTTGTCCTGCCAGTACTTTTTCTACATAGGGACGAATTACTTGATATGCAGATTCACCCAAAACTTCCCAGAGATACTTTCCATAAACTTCTGCCGCAGTATGTCCAAACCATTCTTCATAAGCTCGGTTATTAAAACGGTAGCGTTGTTTTGAATCTACAAAGGAAATCAGAACTGGCAGCGTATCGGTAATCAACCTAAGTTGTGTTTCTCTTTGTTGTAGTGCTTCCTCATTAGACTTTACTAAAACCTGACTTTGGTGTAGTGACTTCAAGCTTGCCTCAGCTTTTTGTTGAGCTGTGCGGCGTGATTCGTTGAGCAAGCTGATTAACCCTGCTGTCAACATGAACACAACTAGCGGGATTACAATATTCAGATTTGTAATGTTTAGCGAATAGAGTGGTTTTAAAAAGAAGTAGTTAATTGCCAAAGTAGATAAAACTGTTGCAAATAACCCCGGAGCCAAGCCACCGTACCAGGCACTCACCATCACCGCAGCTAAAAACAGTGCCGAAGGCATTGGGGTGAGATATGGATTGAGCAGCAGGGTTGTCCGCAGTGCTAAAACGACAGATAGGAGAGCAATACCATAGTGCAGTAGTTGCTCCCGCATCAGTGCTACTTTTTCTCTTTTAACAACAAAGATATTTTCGGGTTTAAGTGCCTTCACTTTATGACTCATAACCCTACTCTGCTTCGGGAAAATACTGAATCAGCAATCTTTTGGCGGGTTCACCCATCTTCAATAACATTTCTTCGTTTAGTTTTAGTGCTATCCGTGAAGGCTCTGTATGCCCATTCTCCCAACGGTTGACTGTTTTAAAGGAAACTCCTACTTTCGCAGCAAAATGTTTCTGAGAAAGATTGAGTTGCTGCCGAAGCTCCCGAATTAAATCTAAAATTTCCAGCCGCTTTGTTACAGACATCTTCCCTTTCTATTCCCATAGAATGATTAGCATAGGACAAGTGTCTTATTCTTAGTCTCCTACTTAGGGAATATTTTCTCTGTTTTCGTCTTTAACTGAACTGTATTAGTTCAAAGGTTCAACGACGATGCTCGGAGGTTCAACGACGATGCTCAGAGGTTCAACGACGATGCTCAGAGGTTCAACGACGATGCTCAGAGGTTCAACGACGATGCTCGGAGGTTCAACGACGATGCTCGGAGGTTCAACGACGATGCTCAGAGGTTCAACGACGATGCTCGGAGGTTCAACGACGATGCTCGGAGGTTCAACGACGATGCTCGGAGGTTCAACGACGATGCTCAGAGGTTCAACGACGATGCTCAGAGGTTCAACGACGATGCTCAGAGGTTCAAATTTCAGCATCTAAGGGTGAAACTTTAGCTTTCCAATGTTCAGGTAGTTGAAGATTTTCCGGTAAGATGGTTGTGCGATCGCCTTTTGCCGATTCAATCTGCTCTGTTCAATCGCCTTCGCAAAGCGTTCTGTGATTTGCCTGTCTTGTGCTGCTTCGGCATTTCTTAAAGTAGCTTCAGCACTTTTATCCATAGCTTCCGCACGTTTCGCTGCATAGAAGGCATTGTTCAAGATGCTAAAACTTCACTGAGGATAACAACAGGTAAACTAGAAAGATTATGAAAGCCTTTATCGTTGGTAATAAATTGGTTAGAATTAACAGATAAAGCTGTTGCAGCATGAATAGCATCGGGTGTTTTTAGGTTACTTGTAGCCCGAAGATTCGCAGATTGTCGTAGTATTGATTGACTAATAGGAATTAATTGTACTTGAGATAATAATAGTTCTTCATAGTCTGCTACTAAAGAATTATTACCATTACGCAATGGAACAACTAAAACCTCCATTAATATTAGTTCACTGCTGATGATTTGAATTTCTCCTGCATAAAACTTAGACCATAGTGGTTGCAGAAGAGAGTAATAATCAGGGTTGCCTTAAATGGTATAAATAGCCACCGAAGTATCTATATAAACAGAGCCACTTGTTGGAAGCATTAGCTGTCCCATAATAAACGTTCTTCTTGTAGTTGTCTGTCTATATCCTCAGCAGTTCGAGAGGGGTGTCTCCTACGGCTTTCTTCTATAATGTCTAGTACAGAACGATGTTTTGGCTCAGATTTTTCTGGTAATATCACAAATACATCAACGCTATCGCCGATTTCAGCTTCTGGAATTTCAATTTCTATTTTGTTTCCTGGTAAAACTTTGGTTGTGATACGTAAAGCTGATTGCATGGTTTTTTCCTCAACATTTATTAATACTGTAGGCAAGATTGTTCTCTTCTATATTCTCCTACAAGCCATAGAGGGCGGCAGTACTCTCATCTATTTCTTGTATTTCGGTAAATTAATAAATAATCCAATAAATAAAATTAGAATTATAAACAAATTTCTTGGTGTGTCTGTATTGTTATCAGACATAGCTTTCAGCTTCTTCATCTCCCAAATTGTTACGGAGACTTTTGGTAAAAACTATAGCTTTAAATGAAAACGGTAGAATGCGCCCAAATAACTAATGATGCTGTGATAACTCAACTTGATTGTCGCCAATCTGTCGGTGCTTCTATATAATCAGGTAGGCGAGTAGTGCGATCGCCAAGTGCCTTTCTAATCTGCTGCAACTCTAAGTTTTTAGCTCCCGTTAAAATTGTCCCTTCCAGTTTGACATCACTAAGGTTAGCTTCTAAAAAGTTAGCTCCCATCAGGTTTGCCTCGGTCAAATTAGCTTGATAAAAGGTTGCCCTATGCAGGTTTGCGCCGATGAGGTTTGCCTGATACAAATCAGCTTCCGTTAAACTAGCTTCTGAGAGATTGGCAAAATAGACTTCTGTTTGCTGGAGTTTAGCTGCATTCAAGTTAGCCCCAGAAAGGTTGGCACCATTTAAGTTAGCCCCTGAGAGGTTAGCACCAATCAGCCCCGTTAGTTGCAGATTAGCTTTACCCAGTTTTGCTCCTTGCAAGTTAGCTAAAAATAGCTTTGCCCCAGAGAGGTTAGCAATTTTCAAAGTTGCTTGTTGCAAGTTAGCTTTATAGAGATTCGCTCCTTGCAAATCAGCTGCACGCAGACTTGCCCCAGAAAGGTCGGCTGAACGCAAGTTTGCCCCAGAGAGGTTGGCGCGATTCAAATTAGCCCAACAGAGATTGGCTCCACACAAACTAGTTTTTAGCAATCTGGCTTCATAGAGAATAGACCGAACGAGTTTAGCGCCGTTAAGGTCTGCCTCACTCAAGTCCGCTCCACGCAAGTCAGCCCCACTAAGATCAGATCCACGGAGGTCAGCTTGTTGCAGATTAACTCCTAGCAGGTCTGCTCCTCTGATGTCGATATTGCGTAAATCAAGTTTTTGATCTTTTGGGTCTTCGAGTAAATTACGTCTGCCGATGACAGTCAGAGCGGCTTGAATATCGGTGCGGATTCTTGGCACTTCTTCATGGAAATTCTCTTCCAACTGCTGTGTCGGACGCGACCCACCTCTACGCCGACTTGAGTAAACTACTGATGAATATTCCGGCTGTTGCTCTCCTTTTAACTGCTCTTTTGCGGCATTTTCTCGCACAAAAGCAGTAAGAATTTCCATAATTGTCCAGTGTTCTTTAGAAAAATCTTGAGCAACTCTTTCTAAAGCATAAATTGCGCCTGTCCGGGTTTCAACCTTTTCATGCCCAAGCTGGGTAATTGCCCCCATAAAGCGTTCTGCAATCAATCTATCTTGATTGAGTTTGGCATTTTGAATGCCAATTTCGAGGTTTTTCTCAGCTGCGATCGCATTTTTCTGCATCGCCTGGACACGCTTGGCTGCATAATAAACATTAAACATTGCTGCCGATGCCAGAAAAACTATTGCAGTAGTTGTTAATCCTTGGTTTCTATACTGGATCTTTTCCTGAATTGACAATTCTTTAATACTGGATAATGCAAAGAAAATTACAGTCAATGAGAAGGCAAATATAACTGTTATAGTTATCAACCAATTCAACAAAGCGTCTGTCTTTTTAGAAGACATGGTAAAAATTTTCCTTACAACCTAGAATTATTACTTAGATATTGTGGAAAAATAGTATAGCATTTAGCAGAAAATTATCATAGGTGTCAGAATACCCGCTTAACTAGGGAACGATATCGAATATACTGGTACGTTCCAACGAAAATCAATGAAATGCTGGCGGTATAGTAATTACGAATTACGAATTACGAATTAGAATTTGGCTTCTCTGAGATTTGCTCCATCAAGTATGGCATCATTGAGAATTGCCTCATGCAGATCAGCTAAATATAAGTTTGTGCGATGCAGATTAGCTCCAGAAAGATTAGCCCCCTTGAGGTTAGCTGCACAAAGAATTGCCCCTTTTAGATTGGCTAAATATAAGTTAGCTCCTTCTAAGTTAGCTGCACTGAGGATTGCTCCTTTTAAATTAGCTTCTCTGAGGTTAGCCCCAGAAAGGTTAGCTTGATAGAGATTTGTCTGTTCTAAGTTCGCCCCATTCAGATTTGCTCCTCTCATATCCGTGTAACTCAAATCAAGTATCGGCTCATTTTCTGAGTCTTTGTTTGCATCTCTTTTAGCGATAACACTAAGGGCTGCTTGAATATCTACACGAACTTTTACTGATGAGTTGCTTATTACTTCCTGTTGGGGTTTATGAGAAGCATTTTCTCGGACAAAAGTAGTCAGAATGTCCATAATTATCCAGTGATACTGAGGATGAATACGGGCAATTTGCTCTAAATCATTAATTACAGCCAGACTGGTATCTATTTTGTTATTCTCTAGCTGTTCAATTGCTATTATTAAGCGTTGTTTTGGCAATGGATATTGAGCTTGCTTAACTTTTTTTTGAAAAATATATATCCTCGTAAATATTTTTGATAACTGGATGTTATTTGTTGATAAAATATTTTTCATGGCATGATAAACATTAATAATTACTGTTAACATATCTAATGATTGCAGTAGTATTTAACAATTTAGTTGTGTATGTTATTGTTTCAAGCATGAGCAATAATTGAATATGCTAATGTAACAAAATAGAGAATATAGCTGTTGAGTAAGTAGACATTAGCATATATGCTACCTGCGATACTCAATCATCAGTTGTACTCACTACTCTTCACTCTTCACTGTTAATTAACTCTCATCATGATAATTTTGATTTATATCTAATCAGTGATAAATGTCTAGTAGTATTTAATCGTAAATCTCAGCACTTAAATGCAGTAAAATTTACAGCAACTAGTTAAAGACCTGGTGCTAATTGGTGGCATCACAGCCATACTTTTATCCTAAGAATGTAAAATTTTAAGGTTTCAGATGTAACAGTGAGGTTAGCTTTACAGCACTTCCCGAAGTCATGAGGTACACTATTGATCGAATTATTATTTATCTGTGTTAATAGTCTGTCAAGTTTAAATTGATGGGTAAGAAAGTTCATAGTAAGGACTTCAGTCCTTATTTTCTAAGCACTAAAGTACTTACTACAAACTTTTCATTACTAGCCTGACAGACTACTAATAGCATCCCAAGTATCTGTACCTCATAGCAGCAGGAAGTGCTGTAACAATGGACTGTTCTGGTGTTAACCATTACTTAATGCAGCTACGCTTCAACATATTTAGCTTTTATGGTGCTTTATCTCCTGCCTTTTTTTGAACTCGTCGAACTCGCGTTATTTAAGTGTTTATACTTATTCTATCAGAGCGATGTTTACGATGGGCGTAGCTGCGGCACCCAGACTGAAATTGCAGATTTTTCAGGCTTATTTGCATAACTTTGGATACATTACCGCAAATGCGCTGATACTTTAATTTTTCCGCTTCATAAATTCCGCAAAAACACTGTTACGCTAATTTGTACTTCTGATCAAAACTGGAGCATTCAGTTTATCAGGGTACATTTATGATCAACCCTGTAACGACTGTTATCCAAGTAAATCTGGAGATGACTCTAGAGGTAGCTCTTAGGGAGGATAAAGTGTCAAAAGTATTAATTGAAGATGTCTTCCATGATTCAGAAGGGGCAGAAGAAATTACTTTTCCTGCCACAGACAAAGATTTGTTAGTTTTAACAGAAAAATTTTTAAAGTTTGAAATTAGCCCAAAGATTTTCTTGCAAGCTATAGCCATTGCTGATTATGACTGTGCAGCTGCTTTTCGCTACGTTGATAATTATTTAACTATTCCCAAAAAGAAGAATAAGCGTAAGCATAAAAATTTACTTTTGTTCAGGTCTTCGCCTAACTTTGAAAATAATTGAGGTGTATTTTACGAGCTAAGAAGCGGCTTGTGGTAAGGTTTAAAGGAAAAAGTAAGGATTCTCCTTTTTTCTTTAAACCTTACCTTTAACCAACTGAATCGTATTGTGCTATACGTCTAACTAAAAGTTGATAACCTCTCCAGACCGAGCTTTTTTATAGAATACCGAAGCAATTATTTCACCATCTGGTTGATAAAGTACAATCTGCCCACCGGAATTACCCAATTGCATAGAGAGAGGGCTAATTGTCCGCACCATAAACTGTTTTTGCTCATTAGCTGCTAATGTTCCCTCCAGCATCCGTCGCCGACCCGCTTTATCTGCAAGGAACCACCCATCCAAGGCGATTGGTGCGGAGGATATGTTTTTTAGCTCCACCCATTCACCCGATTCTGCTCCTTCTGGATTCGGAAGCGCCGCCACGACAACTACTGAGCCGCCTTGCGTCTCTACATCTTCAATTGGACGCGAGATTGGAGTACTACCAGGCCGTGGCAGAGGCTCAAAGTTGCCACCACCTCGGAATTCGGGATAAAATGACCGGATGTGTCTGCCGCGTTTATTCCTTTGCGTCGTCTCGCGGTAAATTACCAAGTTATAATTTCCTTCCTGGATGGTAACAGCTCGGCGATCGTTCTGAGTCAGATTCTGAACTGACTCGTAGTAGGCTACAGTCCCCAAAGCTAAATCACACTCTGGACTAGTACCAACAAAAAAGCCTCCGCGCTCCTTAAATATCTGAGCAACAGGTTCACCCGCCATGTTGTTCAGCATCCAAGTCATTTGTAGCGTTACTACGTTGGGGTTTTTCACTTCCGACACCGCAGGTAACTTATACTGTGTGCCCAAGAAGTTTACCCGCCCCTTAGCTTCATCTAAATAAAACTTCACCCAGTTGTGATAACCACTGACCTCTCCCCAACCCGGACCACCTCGTAGATTATATTTACCTTCACCAACAAATATATGTTCAAAACCAGAACAGTAGTTGACAACATCAGTTCCGAAGTAATTAGTAAATGGCTCAAACCACACTTTACTTATCTCTTTGCGAAATTCATCTTTTGAGATTGGTTTCCTTAGTCCATTTGTGATGTAATCATAGGCAATCTTCATCGGTTGGGTATCTAGTAACAGGTCAATAAATTTAGTAATTTCATCATTTTCCTGTTGAGTAAAGTCTTCAGGGTCGCGGTAATTTACCAAATAATTGTCAAATAATTCAATCAAAGCTGCATAAGTGCCTTTTGCAAAACGCTTATCCTTAACTTTTTCAAAGAGAGGGCGAGTTGCCAAATCTAACCACTTATCTCCTGCTGCCTTCACTTGATGGTCGAGTAAGATATCAGCCTTCGGATCGATCCAATTTCCTTCAGCATCACGTACACTTACGGTAAAGTGGTTAGTATCAGCTTTCCAGATTTGATCGTAAATCGTAGGATCAGCAGACATATTGTTTGTACTCCCTATTTATTGTTTTATTGTGGATATATAAGTCAAGTTAGTGGAAGCTTAATCTCAAGCGCCCACCCTGTAAAACAAGATTGAATTAGTTACAAATCAAAAATTGCGATGATTGGTGCGTGGTCTGAACCTGGTTTTCCGCGTCTTAAGCTAGGGTCATCATTGACAGAGGGTAGTGCATCCATAACATCGATATAGCTGTCCACTTCTGGTAATTTACGCGGCTCACCAGGCAATAGTTCTTGACTAACAAAAATATGGTCTATTAACTCCTTGTTGTTCTGATAAATACGGGAGTAGCGTCTCTGTTCATCAATCAAAGGAGCTAAATTAAATAGCCTTGCATCATCTCCCTTATCTGGCTGATTCAACCCGCGTGTGCCAATCTCGCTGCCACTTGGGCCTTGAAGAATTTGAGTAGTAGCAGCAGATGGTACATCATTTAAATCTCCTAAAATGATTAAACCTTGGTTAGCATTGTTTTCTAATAACTCATTTGCTTTAACACGCAATGCAACTGCTTCTGCTGTTCGCTTTAAAAGTGCTAATCCAGCAACTCTGCTACGTTCATTTTCATCTTTGGGAGCAAATCGGGGACGATTTGTTGTTGAGGGAAAAGTTAATAGCTTAGATTTTAAGTGTGCATTGATGAGATGAATAGAAATATTTGGTTTTGGTCTAACAAGAATTCGGAGAGCGCCTCTACTCATGCGGGTAATTTCAGTCGAATTACCTTCAGTATCTTGACTGAGCAATTTGGAAAAACCACCTTGAGGAAAATCTACTAATTCTTCATGCTCTTCAATCACTAATTTTGAAAGAAAGCCAACGCGAATTCCCCGAATATCTGGGGATGTAGATACATAACTATGTGGGTAGCGTCCCTCTAACTGGGCTAATAGTTCTTCAAATGCTTGCAGATCACCAACTTCCTGGACAGCTAGCACATCAGGATCAAGATCCAAGATTACATTAGTTAAGCTATTTAGCTTTTGTGTGTATTCTTCTTGCGTTTTGGGACCAAAGCTGTTACCTACAGAGAATAGATTCTCTAAGTTCCAAGTCATGACCTTAAATGTAGCCATACTTGCCCTAAATTATGATAAATGGCTTTTTGTACTGTGCTTATCTGTACAAATTTATCTTAACAGCAAGGTTTATTTTTTATCATTAATCTTTACTAAGTTTTAAAAGTTTATCAAGCTGTTTGTCTAAAAATAACTAACGGTTTTTATTCCTCTCTCTAAATAAAAACCAGAATCCTTTGTTGTCATTAGTTTTTATCAACACCAAGAATCCTTACTCCTGCTTTCTTTCTGCTATCCTGAGTTTGGCCGATCGCGATCGCGGATTATTACTAATCTCTTCTTCTAATGCAATAATCGGCTTTTTTGTCAATACTTTTAACAAAGGTAAATTTCTTAAACCATGCTTCACGGGGCGGTCTTCTAAACTGTGAAAACTGATAATTGCAATTCTGCCGCCAGGGACAAGGGCATTTGGCGCTTTATCTAAAAAAGTTTCTAGGGATTTTAACTCATCGTTGACGACAATTCGCAAAGCTTGAAAAACACGGGTAGCGGGGTGAATTCTACCATAACGGTATTTAGGGGGAACTGAAGAAGCGATCGCATCAGCCAACTCAATAGTAGTATGCAGTGGACGACGTTCGACAATGCGACGAGCAATGCGCCGCGATAATCTCTCTTCACCATACTTAAAGAAAATGTCTGCTAATTCTGCTTCATCCCAATTATTGATCACATCAGCAGCAGTTAGCGATCGGCCTCGATCCATTCGCATATCCAAATTCGCAGCTTGGCGAAAGCTGAAACCGCGTTCTGCTTGATCTAAATGGTAAGAACTTACCCCCAAATCGGCTAAAATACCATCGAAAGTGTTAGGGGTAAACTCGTAGTCAGCAAAATTGCTATAAATAAATTTTACACGTCCTCCATATTCAGCTAAGTACTTTTGTGCCGCCGCCAAAGCATCTTCATCTTGGTCAACTGCCGTTAGCCGCACATCCGCCGCCGCTTCTAAAATCAGACGACTGTGACCGCCACCGCCTACTGTCGCATCTAAATAATGCCCGCCCGGACGCACCGCCAAACCCTCAATTACCTCTCGCCCCAATACTGGCACATGAAAAAATTCCTGCGCCTCAAGTCCTTGCATATCGAGCTTCCATATAATAGTTGAAGAAGTGCAACAAAATGAAACATCAAGTAAAATCTCTCCTCTGTCACCCCCTCTCCAACATACCCCTGTCTGGGCAATACATCTAGACGCAAGTTTATAGTAAGAACTTTAGTGCTTACTATAAACTCTTCATTACTAGCGTGGCAGACAAGATAAATTGGGTGTAGTTAGCATCTGCGCGGTTGAATTCAAAATTTTCACGAACGGAGAACACGAAATCTATGACCAGACTAGAAACCCGCACTGAGCCTATGGTGCTAAACATGGGGCCACACCACCCCTCAATGCACGGGGTTCTGCGGCTAATCATGACTTTGGATGGCGAGGATGTTGTTGACTGTGAACCGGTCATCGGCTATTTGCACCGGGGAATGGAAAAAATTGCCGAGAACCGCACTACTGTCATGTACGTCCCCTACGTTAGTCGCTGGGACTACGCTGCGGGAATGTTCAACGAAGCAGTTACTGTTAACGCTCCAGAAAAGCTTGCAGGTATTACAGTCCCCAAACGCGCTAGCTACATCCGCGTCATCATGCTGGAGTTGAACCGCATTGCTAACCACTTGCTATGGTTTGGCCCCTTCCTCGCTGACGTAGGCGCTCAAACTCCCTTCTTCTACCAGTTCCGGGAACGTGAGATGATTTATGATTTATGGGAAGCCGCCACTGGCTACCGGATGGTAAATCACAACTATTTCCGTGTTGGTGGGGTAGCAGTCGATTTGCCCTATGGTTGGGTAGATAAGTGTCTGGAATTCTGCGACCATTTAATACCCAAAGTTGATGAGTACGAACGCTTAGTAACTGATAACCCCATCTTCCGGCGACGTGTTGAGGGTATTGGTACTGTAACTCGTGAAGAAGCAATTAACTGGGGACTTTCTGGCCCAATGTTACGTGCATCTGGCGTGAAATGGGATTTGCGGAAAGTTGACCATTACGAATGCTACGACGATTTTGACTGGGACGTGCAGTGGGAAACTGCCGGCGATTGCTTTGCGCGTTATGTGGTGCGGATGCGGGAAATGCGCGAATCTGTAAAGATTCTTCGCCAAGCAATTAAAGGACTTCCTGGCGGCCCTTACGAAAATCTGGAAGCCAAGCGCCTAGCCGCAGGTAAAAAATCAGAGTGGGACGCATTTGATTATCAATACATCGGCAAAAAAGTTTCTCCCACCTTCAAGATTCCCAAGGGTGAAATCTACTCTCGTGTAGAAAGTGGCAAAGGTGAATTGGGAATTTATTTGGTTGGCGATGATAACGTCTTCCCCTTACGGTGGAAAATTCGCCCAGCAGATTTTAACAACCTCCAAATTGTCCCACAGTTACTGCGCGGGATGAAGGTTGCAGATATCGTGGTGATTCTCGGCAGTGTTGACGTAATCATGGGTTCTGTGGATAGGTAGAAAATTTCTATCCAAGTACTTTTTAGAGCAGTTGTATTATGCAACTGCTCTTTTTTTTAATTTTTGAAGACGCGATAAATTACCGTCTTTAGGAAGAAGACGCGATAAATTACCGTCTTTAGGAAGACGCGATAAATCGCCGTCTTTAGGAAGAAGACGCGATAAATCGCCGTCTCTACAAAGGACTGATTATTGTACAGACGGCGATTTATCGCGTCTCTTGTTTCTGGCTGGAAAAATTTTTTACTCATATAACATAGGTACGAAATATTTATGAGTTTTAAATAATGCCCCGGATTTTTGACAACATCGACTTACAATTGCTACCGATTTTACGAGAAACCCTCAAAGTCTCTTATCGGGCAGATTTTTGTGTAGGCTACTTCAACCTTAGAGGTTGGCGAAGAATTGATGATTTGATTGAACAGTATGTTGGTAGTGAAAAGGCTTGTTGTCGTTTGCTAATTGGGATGCAAAGTTTACCCAGTGATGAAGTTCATGCAGCATTTACCCTTAGTCGTGGTCATGAAGGGATTGATAACAGTACCATTGTGCGGTTGAAAAAACGCATGGCTTCGGAATTTCGCAAGCAGTTGGCTATCGGTGCGCCGACTAATGAGGATGAAGCTGGGTTGCGGCGGTTAAGTCATCAGCTAAAAAGTCAAAAACTAATTATTAAACTGTCTGTGGGCTGTTCCCTTCATGCTAAGTTATATCTTGTGCATCGTAATGACCCCAATACTCCAACTGTGGGATTCTTGGGTAGTAGTAATTTAACCCTTCCCGGATTGGTGAAACAAGGGGAGTTAAATGTTGATATTTTAGACCACGATGCTTGTAATAAGCTGCAAAAGTGGTTTAACGATCGCTGGCAAGATTACGGTTGTATAGATATATCTCAAGAATTAGCAGAGATTATTGATCAGAGTTGGGCTAGAGATGAGTCAATCTCACCTTACTACATCTACCTGAAGATAGCTTACCACTTATCTCATGAAGCGATCGCAGGACTTTCAGAATTTCGTATCCCCCGCGAATTTAACAATTTATTTGAGTTCCAAAAAGCTGCCGTGCAGCTAGCAGCGCGTCATGTAACTAGGCGTGGTGGGGTATTAGTGGGCGATGTCGTTGGTTTGGGTAAAACTTTAGTTGGAACCGCCCTAGCTAAGATATTACAAGAAGATTGTTATTTAGAAACATTAATTCTTTGCCCGAAAAACTTAGTACCAATGTGGCAAGAATATGTAAATAACTATCGGCTACTTGCCGAAGTTATGTCAATAAGTCAAGTACAATATAAATTACCAAAACTCCGCCGTTACCGAGTTGTGTTAATTGATGAGAGTCACAACTTGCGTAACCGCGAAGGTAAACGTTATCGAGCTATTACAGAATATATTGCTGCTAACGAAAGTAAATGTATTTTATTATCTGCAACTCCTTACAATAAAAGTTATCTTGACCTTTCAGCGCAACTGCGGCTATTTGTGCCAGAAGACCAAGATTTAGGGTTAAGACCAGAAGCTTTAATTAATGAACTGGGTGGCAGTTCTATCGGAGAATTAGAGTTTATTAGAAAGCATCAATGTTCTGTGCGTTCTTTAGCTGCCTTTGAAAAAAGCGAACATCCTGATGACTGGCGAGAATTGATGAAGCGCTACATGGTGCGACGGACTCGCTCTTTTATTAAAGATAATTATGCCCACACAGATGAAACAGGGCGTAAATATTTAGAATTTGCTGATGGCAGACATTCTTATTTTCCTCAGCGCATACCTCGGAATCTCAAGTTTTCTTTAGAAGGTTCTAACACTGACTTTTATTCTCATCTTTACTCTGAGTTAGTAGTAGAAGTAATTAATCAACTTAATTTACCTCGTTATGGGCTAGGAAATTACGTTATTGCTAACCCCAATCAACTACCTACAGACACCGAACAACGTTTGATTAATAGTTTATTTCGTGGCGGTAGAAGGTTAATGGGTTTTTCTCGCACGAATTTGTTTAAACGTTTAGAAAGTAGTGGTGTTATTTTTATCCAATCAATTGAACGCCATATTTTACGAAACTTCATTTATTTATATGCCTTAGAGCAAGGGCTTGATATTCCCATTGGAACTCAGGATGCTGAGTTATTAGATACAAGTAATAATGATGAAGATGCTGATTCTGTGATAGCAGCTTTGTTTGATACGGAAACAGAAGAAGATGACTCTGACCTAACCCCCCAGCCCACTTCCCTACTAGGGAATGGGGAGAATTCAAAGCCTCTCTCCTTGCAGGAGAGAGGTTTGGAGAGAGGTTTTCCAAATGCTGTGAAAAGTCAAGAAAAAGTTTTTCGTCAAAGAGCAGAGTCAATTTATCAAGAATACACAACCCGATATCAACGACGATTTAAGTGGCTGCGTTCTACACTTTTTGACATTAAAAAGCTGAAACGGGATTTGTTAGCAGATGCCAAAGCCTTGATTAATGTGCTGCAAAATTGTGGTGAGTGGAATCCTCAAACAGATGAAAAACTTGCTGCTTTAATCAAACTGCTAACGAAAACTCACCCCAAAGATAAAGTACTAATATTCACACAGTTTGCTGATACAGTCCGCTATCTTACAGATAATTTGCAGTCAAGTCATATTACAAATGTGGCTGGGGTGACAGGTCAATCTAAAGACCCTACGGTAATGACGGGAAGATTTAGCCCTGTGAGTAATGGAAAACGGCAGCAAATTTCATCATCAGATGAGTTGCGGATTTTAATAGCTACCGATGTTTTGAGTGAAGGTCATAATTTACAAGACTGTGCAATTATCGTTAATTGGGATTTACCTTGGGCGATTATTCGCTTAATTCAACGTGCAGGAAGAGTAGACCGCATTGGCCAAAATTCAGACCAAATTATTTGTTATTCTTTTTTACCAGCCGAGGGAGTAGAACGCATTATTAATTTGCGGGGACGACTCCGCAAACGACTACAAGAAAATGCGGAAGTAGTGGGAACTGATGAATCTTTTTTTGAAGATGATGATGCACGGGTAATCCTTGACCTCTACAACGAGAAATCTGGAGTTTTAGATGGTGAAGAAGATACAGAAGTTGATTTAACATCAGAAGCATTTCAAATTTGGAAAAAAGCTACTGATGGCAATCCTAGCTTGAAAAAAACCATTGAAGAAATGCAAAATGTAGTTTATTCTACCCGCGCTCATACTCCGCAACCTATGCAACCGGAGGGGGTATTGCTTTATATGAAAACCACTGAGGGAAATGATTCTTTGATTTATGTTGACCGCAATGGAAATAGCGTTACTCAATCACAATTAGCAGTTCTACGGGTGGCGGCGTGTGAAGAATCTACACCAGCGATACCCAGAGACAAACAGCATCACGAGTTAGTAAACAAGGGTGCTGAATTGATTGCTGAAGAAGAGAAAAGTGCAGGTGGTCAATTAGGGCGACCATCAGGGGCAAGGTTTCGCAGCTATGAACGACTTAAGGGTTATGTTCAAGATATGAAGGGAACAGTATTTGTTAGCGAAGAACTTTTAAAAGCAATTGATGAGATTTACCGTTATCCTTTGCGACAGTCAGCCATTGATACTCTTAATCGTCAACTAAGAAGCGGTATTAATAATCAGCAGTTGGCTGAGTTAGTGGTGTCGTTACGGATAGATGACCGTTTGTGTATTGTGACTGAGGAAATGGAAAAGCGAGAACCTGAGATTATTTGTTCTTTAGGATTATTTAGTAATTCATAAATTAAAGTTTGTAGTCAAGCTTTTACTTCTGATACAGTAATTGCGAGTGTTTGCGGAGCGTCTCGTATAGAAGCGATCGCAATGACATTGTGTAATTAATTTTGTCCGACTACTTAAATATATAGTGTTTTAGCTAAACCGGACGAGAAATATTCTACGCTGTTTGATTTACTTCCAACCAATTAAGTAAATCCTCAATGGCTGTAAAATCCAATAAAGCCTCGCCAAGTGCTTCTAATTGTTCTAAAGAAAGAGTTTGAATGCGCTCCCGAAACTCTTGTGGTAACTCTTCTACCCGTTTTTGTAGTAGGCGTAAGACGAGTTCTTGTTTTCCCCGCTCGTAACCAATGCGCTCGCCTGTGGTGATGTAGCTCATAGTCTGCTCCTGCTCAAATTGCTTAAACTCTTGCCAAAATTCTGCTTTTGGTAACTTAACCCTTGACCCTTCACTCTTAGAGGTTGTTTGAAAAGTCCTATTGTAGGTAGCAAAACGTTTTAGATCCCCCTAAATCCCCCTTAAAAAGGGGGACTTTGATTCCGGTTCCCCCCTTTTTTAAGGGGGGTTAGGGGGGATCGATAAGTGCCTAAAATCACAGCTAAATACTTTTCAAACATCCTCTTATATCAGAAGATATGTGTGCCAGTTTGGTAAGTGCTGAACTATTTCAAGTGAGAAATATTCTACGCTGTTTGATTTACTTCCAACCAGTTAAGTAAATCCTCAATGGCTGTAAAATCCAATAAAGCCTCGCCAAGTGCTTCTAATTGTTCTAAAGAAAGAGTTTGAATGCGCCCCCGAAACTCTTGTGGTAACTCTCCTACCCGTTTTTGTAGTTGCCGTAAGACGAGTGTTTGTCCTTGTTCTTGTTTTCCCCGCTCGTAACCAATGCGCTCGCCTGTAGTGATGTAGCTCATAGTCTGCTCCTGCTCAAATTGCTTAAACTCTTGCCAAAATTCTGCTTCCAAGGCTTTTGGTAAAATCATAACCCAATCAATAAATCGATAAAGATTACGAATATCTTTTTCTTGCAATCCTAATTCATACAATCGGCGAATCAAGCTAAATTTCCAAGCTTTACGTTCTCCTGGCTTTTTACTTGTTTGCTGTGTCTTCAAATGCGCCATTACTACAGTTGCAAATGGGTTGTCGCTGGCTTCTAATTCTGTCCAACGATTTTGATAATCCAGCAGCTTGACAGTTCCAAATTCAAAGTTAAGTTTGGTATCGGGATAATTATAACTATATTGATTGGGTCGCCATTTCGGGTCTGTATCGCACAAAATTGCTAAACTTATGGCAGGTTTCGCAAATCTGTCAAAAATTCGCAGATTGTAAGAAAACATTCTTTCTGGAAAGGTGTCTTCTGGTTTTGCCTGGATTTCTACATGGATTAATAGCCAAATTTCTTCTCCTTCGATTTGCCAGACTTTAACTAATTTATCTGCATATCTCCTACCTTGTTCGGCTTTGCGGGTTATTTGTTGAAATTCCTTATCGAGAAATTCGTGTGGACGTTCCCAATTAATTAGTTCTGCTGTTTGGGGAAAGAAAAATTGCATTGCTTGGGGAAAGTAAGCTTCTAAAATTTCTTTCCACGGGCTATCATTATCTACTCTTTCCAGTTCATCGGTCATTAGTTTAGTGTTATACCATTTAGCAATCCTAAATCATTTGTGAACAACAAGATACTTAACTTCTTGGAGAAACTCTAAAGGGCGGTTAGAAACCCAGGGCTATTTCATTCTAGGCATAAACCGCCCAGAACTAAAGTTCCTTTTCTTATAGCTAAAGTCCGTTAAAACGGACTATAACCTTTTTTCAGTCGTCTTCAGACGACTTTCGCTATTAGACTCAGAATTCATTCTGAGGCGGGCTAGATGAGAATGAAATAGCCCTGGCTAGAAACCTCATCTACACAGACAAAAGTTACGGAGGTTTCAAACACTCAATCTTTTTTTAGTCTAGGTTCGCGTAGCATTCCGCAGGAAAGGTAGACTTAGTTTGTGTAGACGCGAATCTATTCCCTTTGGCTCTAAGTTAACTTTTGCTTCGGTAAAATACTGAAATGAAAAAGCAAACTGGGGTTTGAGAAAGTAAAAGCTTGTTTTGCTTGCGGAAAACACCGAAATGAGAAAGCAAACTGGGGTTTGAATAAGTCAAAGCTTATTTTGCTTAAGTCAAAGCTCTTATGACTTGCGGAAAACACCAAAATGAGTAAGCAAACTGGGGTTTGAGAAAGTAAAAGCTTGTTTTACTTGCGGAAAACACCAAAATGAGTAAGCAAACTGGGGTTTGAATAAGTCAAAGCTCATTTGGAGTAAATAATTAAGTATTTTGAGAAAGTAATTAGGTATTTTAATAAAGCAATTAGGCATTTTGATAAAATAATCAGCAAATATACGTGACGATTAAAAAATTGTGGCTGCACAAACTAAGTCGGCGCTCAAATAACTTAATGACTTTCGGTAATATTGCTCAACCGTAATCAAAGATAAAGGACTTATAAAGATATAAAGAGCATGGTTAAAAATTTAACTCGTATAAATAGGGTTTCTTAAAGTCCGCGCTGACGCGATACTGCGTAGGTTTTACCCAAAAAACAAAAATGTGTAGGTTGGGTTGAGGAACGAAACCCAACATTTAGCCGGGTTAGTTGGGTTTCGCAAAGCCTCAACCCAACCTACGAATTTTATTGGACACTGGCGGATTTTATTTTTAGAGCCACAGATTTCTTTTCTGAGTGGAAAGTTTACCATGCTTGGTTTTTCCCAAAGCTATTTAGGGTAAATTATGTCACTCAATTTTCAACGAACACGCGATTTACTTTATAACTTTGAATTTAGTAATTTGTTTATAGAAGAATTAGGTTGGTCTAAACCCTCAAGACAAAAACCTATAACTTTAAAGATTGAAAATAACACGTATCAATACCACAAAATTGCTGAACTTTCAGGTGTTGCAATCTTTGAAATTACCGCAACCGATGGGAAAATACCAGAGGCTAAAGTTAGAGCTGCTATTCATCAAGAAATTACTAAACTAATAGCTGAAAATCTCCTAATTTTTATTACCCAAGAACGCACCCGTAGTCTTTGGTATTGGGTGAAACGAGAAGGAAGTAAAAGCTTTGTCCGTGACCATTTATATGTCAAAGGTCAACCGGGAGACTTATTTTTAAGCAAGCTTGGTTCTTTAGTCATTGATATTACTGAATTAGAACATGGGGAACCGACTGTTGTAGAAATTGCTTATAAACTACAACGCGGTTTTGATGTTGAGCCAGTAACGAAGAAGTTTTACAAAGAATTTCAAGAGCAACACCAGAAGTTTTTGCAGTTTGTTAAAGGTATTGATAATGAAACAGATAGACGTTGGTATACATCGGTAATTCTTAATCGTCTGATGTTTGTTTATTTTCTTCAACGTAAGGGTTTTATTGATAATAAGGATTTAAATTATCTTCAAAATAAGCTGGAACTAAGTAAGCAAAAAGGTGAAGATTATTTTTATGAGGAATTTCTCAAGGCTTTGTTTTTTGAAAGCTTTGCTAAACCTGAGATTGACCGCGATTTATCTGTTCAGGAATTGGTAGGAAAGGTTAAATACCTGAATGGTGGTCTATTTATGAAACATCATATTGAAGATGACTATGATATTTCTATAGTTGATGAGGCGTTTCAGCAAGTTCTAGATTTATTTGAGCGTTATTCTTGGAATCTCGATGATACGCCAGAAGGTAAAGATGATGAGATAAATCCTGATGTTTTAGGATATATTTTTGAAAAATATATTAATCAAAAGGCTTTTGGGGCTTATTATACTAGACCACAGATTACAGAATATCTCTGTGATAGAACGATTCACAAGTTAATTGTAGACCGCGTAAATGATGCGCTATCTGATAAGTGTAAGCCATTTGAAGATATCAATGAACTTCTGATTAAGTTGGATGTAAAGGTTTGTCGTCTACTAATGGAAGATATTCTTCCTAATTTATCAATTCTTGACCCAGCTTGCGGTTCTGGGGCTTTTCTTGTGGCGGCGATGAAGACGCTAATTCAAGTTTATAGTGCGGTAATTGGGACTATTGAATTGATGGGTAATTGCTCTCTGAAAAAGAACCTTGAAGACATCCAAAGTTCCCATCCATCAGTACTTTATTTTATCAAAAAGCGGATTGTTTCTGATAATCTCTATGGTATAGATATCATGGAGGAAGCGACGGAAATTGCTAAATTACGTCTTTTCTTAGCTTTGGTTTCTTCGGCTCACGATGTGGAAGAGTTAGAGCCTTTGCCTAATATTGATTTTAATATTATGGCGGGTAATTCGTTAATTGGTTTAATTAAAGTAAATGATACTGCTTTTGATGCTGTGGGAAATTCACTACAAGGAAATCTATTACAGTCTTTAGCCGCAGATAATTATCAGAAAATTCTCGAAGAAAAGAATAAATCTGTTGAACTGTACAAAAAACACGCTTTTTCATCTAAGGAATTACCAGATACAGATACACCTCAAGAAACTCGATTGATACACATCCGCAAAAGTATTGAACAACTCAACAAAAAATCGCAAGAAAAGTTAAATGTTTTGCTGTTGGATGAATTTAGTCAAAAGCTGGGGATTAAATACGAGGAAGTTCAGTTAACTAGAAAATCACAGAAGCGGGTTTTGAAGGTTGAGGATATTGCAGCTTTGAAGCCGTTTCACTGGGGTTATCATTTTGACAAGGTTTTAGAACGCGGCGGCTTTGATGCAATTATCACTAATCCACCTTGGGAAATATTTAAGCCTCAAGCTAAAGAGTTCTTTGCACAGCATAATGAACTGGTGACGAAGAATAAGATGGATATTAAGGATTTTGAGAAAGAACAGGATAAACTATTACAAAATCCCATAATTGCAAGTACTTGGTTAGAATATCAAAGTCAATATCCTTATGTCAGTGCTTATTATCGTTCATCTGAACAGTATAAAAATCAGATTTCTATTGTGAATGGTAAAAAAGCTGGTACGGATATTAATCTTTATAAGCTGTTTACAGAACAATGTTTTAATCTTTTGCGTTCAGGTGGTGAGTGTGGAATTGTAATTCCTAGTGGGATTTACACAGATTTGGGGACTAAGCAATTGCGGGAGATGTTGTTTAGTCAAACTAAAGTTACTGGTTTATTCTGTTTTGAGAATCGCAAGGAAATTTTTGAAGGTGTTCATCGCAGTTTTAAAATAGTTGTCCTTACTTTTGTTAAAGATAGTACAACAACAGAATTTCCATCTGCATTTATGCGTCATGATGTGCAGGAACTTCAAAGGTTTCCTAGTGATGATAGTTTGCAGATTAATATTGATATGGTGCGTAAACTCTCACCTGATTCGCTGTCTGTGATGGAGTTTAAGAACGAGGTAGATATCCGCATAGCTGAGAAAATGGCTAAGTTTCCCTTGCTAGGTGAAAAGATTGAGGATAAGTGGAATTTAGTTCTTAATAATGAGTTTCACATGACTAATGATAGTCACTTATTTAAGCAACAGCCGGGTAAAGGAAGATTACCATTATATGAAGGTAAGATGATTCATCAGTTCACTCACTTATATGCTCAACCTAAATATTGGGTGGATGAACAAGAAGGAAGGAAAGCTTTATTAGGACGGAATGAAAGTGATAACGGTCAATATTTGGATTATCAATATTTTCGGTTATGCTTTCGTGATATTGCTCGCAATACTGATGAGAGGACAATGATTTCAACTATCATCCCTCCTAACTTTCACGGTAACAAAATTCCAACTGCAAAAATCTTTGATGATCAAGGAAAACAGTTAATAGACAATACCAACCAATTCTTTCTTTGTGCAGTATGGAATAGCTTTGTTCTAGACTGGCTTCTACGAACAAAAGTGACTACAACGCTAAATTACTTCTACATCTACCAATTACCCGTTCCACGTTTAACAAAAAACGATCGCTACTTCAATGATATTGTACAACGTGCCGCCAAACTCATCTGCACCACACCAGAATTTGACGAACTCGCGCAAGAAGTCGGTTTAGTTTCCCATCAACAAGGCGTTACCAACGAAACAGAACGCGCCAATTTACGCGCCGAACTCGATGGGATGGTAGCACACCTTTACGGCTTAACCGAAGATGAATTTAGCTACATCCTCACGACATTTCCGATTGTTAATGCAACAGTTAAAGAAGCAGCATTGTCAGCTTACCGTAACTTTGCCCCAATGCTTGTAAACTCAAAAATAGGACTTACGCAAAAGCACACGCTGTAGGGGCAATTCATGATGTTACTGTATGAAATAATCTCAACATAATCCGATAACTCCCAATACAGTTTGGTTAAAATGCATAGGCACTTATTGATCCCCCTTAGTCCCCCTTAAAAAGGGGGAAATAGAGCCATTCTTAGCCCCCCTTTTTTAAGGGGGGTTGGGGGGGATCGAGTCTTATCCGAACCGTATTGCGATAACTACCACCAATGCCTGTCCAACGAGAAAGACCAAAATCCTCGATTAATGGAGATACCTATGAAAGAATTAATGAAACAGCCTTCATCTTGGCTACCAAATGGAATAAAACTTAATCTTTCTGATCAGTTTCGTCCTTTCTCTTTTACTGAAGAATTACAAATTCGTTTAGAGGAACTATTAGAAAAAAATAAAGAAGATTTACTCAATCCAGATGAACAAGCAGAATTAGCTGGTTTGTTGGAATTAGAAAAAATCTTTAGTTTTATCAACGCTAAACTTGCTTCTTAATTGTGGTTATCAACAATTTTGTTCGCTTAAACGTCCGTAAAAGGGCAAAATACTTGTGTGAATATTGTCACTCTCCAGAACGCTCAAATGCAACACCCTTTACTATTGATCACATTATTCCTCAATCTTTAGGAGGATCAGACGATCTCAATAATTTGGCTTTAGCTTGTCATCGTTGTAATCAAAGACGGTATAATTTTATAACCGGGATTGATCCAGAAACACTAACACAGGTTGTATTATTTAATCCAAGAAATCAAAATTGGTCAGAGCATTTTATCTGGATAGAAAATGGGTTAAAGATCATTGGAACAACTCCTATAGGTCGTGCAACTTGCAGTCGTTTTGATTTTAATGATCAAGACCACGATGATGAGTTTATTCTAAATTCCCGTAAACTTTGGTTAACAGCAGGTTGGCATCCACCTATGGGTGATCTATGTCAATAATAAAAGAATATCCATTTTAATAAAGACTAATAAATCAAACTTTTTAACGACAAAAATGAGAACATCCTATCAATACCGGTTAAAGCCAACTAAAAAGCAAGCTGAAATTATTGACAACACGTTAGATATGCTACGTTGCCAATACAATTACCAGCTTGCTCAGAGGTTTGATTGGTATGAACAGTACCGTTGTTCTATTGATAGATGTTCACTTGTTGTTTGCCATATCCCAGAACTAAAAGATAAGCCTAATCGCTTTAGTCAACAGGCAACACTAACTCAACTTAAAATAGACCGTCCCTGGTACAAAGCTATTGTGCGATTCGTTGTGAGTGAATCACGGTGTAAGTCCGTAAATAACCTCTCCAACTCTAACCCGTATCGTAATCGGGAATAAAGGTTGAACTCTCGGTCTGATATGGGTGCAAGTCCCATCTACCAGACTCAGGTATGACTCCTTACCTGCCCACACTGACCAGACTCGGTATCTGGAGGGTGAAGCTGGGAACAGGACGCAATCAGACATCTGTTGTGGGGTGACACTGGCGTTAAGAGGGAGTTCCTATGATGAAACAGAGCCTAGAAAAACAACCTATTGTAAAGCGAAGCACAACTTCAAAAAACTTCGACTTCACTGGAGTTAATTCCCGCCGCATCTGATATTAATAGCGGTTTGAGTCCAGGGAATCCAGTGGTTGGAGTGGCTACATCTAACGGAACAATTAAATCTAACCGAGGGAACGAATAAAAACGGATTGAAGGTCTAAGGGAGGTCGAACCCTATAAGTAGGCTGGACGAGCAGCGGAACTCCTTCAATTCGGGTAGGACAAACCGTAATTGGTTTGAGGTGTTCAGAATACACAAATTGGAGAAGAGCATGATTAGGCACAGTGATAACGCTAGTGAATCTTGGATGACATTACCCTGGAAGAAATTCCGCCGTGATTTATTCCGCCTACAAAAGCGAGTGTATAAAGCTATTCAAGTTGGAGACAAGCGGAAAGCGAAGTCCCTTCAAAAGCTGATTCTGAAATCTACCGCAGCTAGATTACTGGCTATCCGTCAAGTATCACAGCTAAACGCTGGGAAAAAGACCGCAGGAATTGACGGCAAAAAGTCCCTTAATTTTAAGGAACGCTTTGAGCTTAATGAACTGCTAAAAACATCAGGTAACGACTGGAAACACCAGGGACTACGCGAAATACCCATCCCCAAAAAGGATGGGACTATCAGGATGCTAAAAATCCCCACTATTGCAGACCGAGCTTGGCAATGCCTAGCAAAATACGCATTAGAACCAGCCCACGAGGCTACCTTCCATGCTAGGAGTTACGGGTTTAGAACAGGACGCTCGGCACACGATGCTCAGAGAATTTTGTTCAATAACCTACGTTCATCTTGCAATGGAAAAGATAAGCGAGTTATAGAACTCGATATCGAAAAATGCTTCGAGAGGATAAACCACACCGCTATAATGGATAGACTCATCGCTCCTAAGAGCATAAAGCAGGGAATTTTCCGCTGTCTCAAAGTCGGAGTCAATCCAGAGTTTCCCGAACAAGGAACCCCTCAAGGTGGTGTGGTAAGTCCACTACTAGCTAACGTCGCACTTAATGGGATTGAAAAGATTCACAGATACCATAAGGAGTCTCGTATAATCACAGACAAAACCCCAGAATCTAAAGTAAAAGAGCCATCAATCCGATACGCGGATGACATGGTAATAATACTTAGACCTCAAGACGATGCTCAGGAAATACTTGATAAAATCAGTCAGTTTTTAGCAGAAAGGGGGATGAAAGTCAGTGAGAAGAAAACCAAGCTAACCACTACGACAGACGGGTTTGACTTCCTCGGCTGGAACTTCAGAGTTCAGAGCAACGGAAAATTTAGGAGCATCCCATCAGTGGACAACTATAAATCTTTCCGTAAGAAAGTAAAAACCATCATCAACAACTCGAATTATGGAGCTACCACAAAGGCTGAGAAATTAGCCCCTGTAGTTAGAGGTTGGAGGAATTACCACCGCTTCTGCAAGATGGATGGGTCAAGATACTCTCTTTACCATATCCAACATAGAGCATACAAGGTATTCAACAAGGAAACTAAGCAGAACCGCCACACTAGTAAGCAATTACTAGATAAAGCGTTCCCATCAGTTCCCTACTCAGAACATAAATTCGTCTGTGTTATGGGGGAAAAATCACCCTATGACGGAGATTTGACGTACTGGAGCGAACGTAACAGCAAGCTTTATAACGATAATACCTCTCAAGCCCTCAAGCGGCAAAACCATAAATGTGGACATTGCGGATTAAAGCTGCTTAGTGACGAGAAGGTACACTTACATCATGTTGATGGAAACCATAACAATTGGAAATCTAAAAACCTTCTAGCCATTCACGAAAGCTGCCACGACTATATTCACATGAGCAAACGCGAAAGCTAAGAACGTCGGAAGCTGGGTGCGGTGAAAATCGCACGCCCAGATTTAACAGAGAGGGGCGGGAAATAATATTCCCCCTCGACTCTACCCACTCCCAAGTATTGCAAGAAGTACCTAAAAAAGTAGAGTTAGCTTTTGATAAATGGTTAAAGGGTGATATTAATGCTAAAAAATCGGGTAAACCTAGATTCAAGGGCAAAGGTCAATACAAGACTTTTACTTATCCTCAATTCAAAAAGGAGCATTTTCAAAAAGATAAAATAACACTGTCAAAGGTTGGAACAATCAAAGTAATTGTTCATCGTCAAATACCAGATGGATTTGATATAAAAACTGTATCTGTAACTAAAAAAGCGGATGGTTATTATGTTAATCTAAGCCTTAATGATAAAACAGTGCCGACAGTTAAGCCTGACTTTAACGTTGATAATATTGTTGGTATTGATGTCGGACTGATTGATTTCATTGTCACGTCAGACGATGAAAGAATTGCTGCACCAAAGTTTTTACGCAAAGCTGAACGTAAATTGAAGTCGGCACAGCGTAGAGTTTCCAGAAGAAAGAAAGGTTCTAATCGACGCAGAAAAGCGATTAAGCATCTGGGTATCAAACATAAAAAAGTTGCTGATACTCGTAAAGACTTTCATTTCAAAACTGCTAATAACCTACTCAAAAAGTATGACGTTGTTGCAGTAGAAAAACTAAACATCAAAGGACTGGCTAAATCAAGATTGGCAAAAAGTGTCAATGACGCTGGATGGGGTCAATTTATTTCGATACTTTCAAACAAAGCCGAGAATGCTGGTTTGAAGGTAATAGCTGTAAACCCAAATGGCACAAGTCAAGAATGTTCTAGCTGTGGCACTAAGGTAATAAAAACGCTATCAGAAAGAACGCACAATTGTCCTAATTGTAAGGTCAGTTTGTGCAGGGATCTGAATGCGGCGATAATCATAAAGAATCGAATCGTGGGGCGCACGATCTTAAAGCTCAGTCAATGTCCTCATAGAGGAGTCGCTGAGAAGCCTACACTTACCTGTATTCAGGAAGTGTAAGTACGTCACGATCACTGACCATCAGTAGTCGTTGATGGTGGCAATTGTGGAGACTCAATCTGAGGCTCAGGCTGCGGTTGAGGGTTGAGAAATTCTTGCCAAGTTCTAATTTGCTCTCGCGCCGCACTATAAGCAGCACTACCGCGTGGAATTGATTTAGCAATTTCAATCCCTCTGGCAATATCAGACTCACCTTGAGAGCGTGCTATTTCTAACAATTGCTGACCCCACTGGTCAATAGCCAGATTCGCATCCATACGCAAGATGCTATTATTTGAAACTCGATCCGCCAACCGTATGGCCTCAACCAAGGCTTCTGGTGTGCCAACCGCCCCCACTTCCTGCGCTTTTCTCCAGTTTTCCTTAGTGCGGATTTGCCCTTCCCACTCATTTATTGCAGCTTTTGCATCACGAGAAAGCGACCTTCCCGACGAGGCAATTTGTTGAGCTGCGCTAATGGCGGCGGTAAGATTTCCACTCTGAGCTAGTTCTTGTGCCTGATCTAAGTAGGGTTGGTCTTGAATTCGCTGAATCTTTCCGATCCAAGTCCGAATTTTTTTCCGTGCTTCAGGATATAATGCCCGACCTTTACGGATTTGGCTGGCTTCTGAGATGGCAGCTTGCAAGGAATTAATATCCTCAAATACCGCGATCTGTTCGGCGCGTTCTAAGTAAGGTTGGTCTTCAATTGTCTCTACTTGGGCATTCCAGCGACCAATCTCTTGCCTAGCTTCCGTAGCTCTAGGATTACTAGCAGGGATGAGCTGCACTTGAGCGATCGCTGCTGTTAAATTGTTGACTGTTCCTTGACTAGCCAATATTCTCGCTTTTTCTAGATTGGCCACATCTTCAATTTCCAACTGCCAACTAGCAATCAGTTCTTGTGCCTCGTTATACACTGGTCTTGATGGCTCAATTAGTTGTGCTTGAGCGATCGCTGCCTCTAAACCAGAAACGTTACCGATCCAAGCACTCCTTTTCGCGTCAGCTATGGCGATAAAGTCATCTGTTTCGCCTTGTAGTTTCGTAATCTCTGGAATTTGTCTAGCAATATTCAGGGCTTCATCTGCATCCCGCTTATCTAGTTTCGCCTGTGCCAATTCCAGCATTTTGCGTCCAAATGCGGGAATCGCTTCTTGAGCTTTTTGATAAATGTAACTTTCTTGCCCAATGGACTCGGCTATCTTGATCGCTTCTAATAAATTATCAACAACTTTGCTACTTGCTAAGTTTTCAGCTTTTCCTAACTTATCGCCATCTTCCCGCGCTGTGACAATTAGACGATTCAATTGGTCGTATTTAATACCTGCCCAGTATTGATTATCTACGCGCAGCATTCTGGCGGATAACATAAACGCCGATTGCCAACGCCGTTCCCGGACTTCGGCGATCGCACGATTGTATGTGGTTTCTCCCTTCGACCAAATCGACTGCCATTTATCAATTTGCTCATCGACTAATTTGTAAGCTGTTACCTCTTGGGGTATTTTTTCAGCAGTGGCGATCGCTTCCTCTAAATTCCCAGTTTGGAAACTTTGATCAGCTAGCTTCAAAATATCCCGCGACCATTCTTCGATGAAACGATCAATTTCTCCATGCAACGGGTGATTTTGTGGTAGTTCTTTTACCAGAGCGATCGCTTGTAATAGATCGTTGACTGTATCCTTAGAAGCCGCCAACTGAGCACAGTGTAGCCGCACAGAAGCACTTGCCAGTGGCCAGAAAATTGATGGGCAGTTAGGAGCAGTTGGCAGCTTTAACAGCATTGCCATTGCCAAGAATCCTATACTGCCGGGAATCAACATTAATAGTACTAGCCACAACGTCCAGCTTTTCATCCAGCGTGGCCATTTTCCAGAAGTACTACTGAGTTGGGCAGTTTCTTCTGAATGACTATTTATAGGTAATCCTTTTGAATCGTTTTTTTTTCGCCGCTTCACTGACTTGGAGGTAGAACCAGTAGCTGGAACACCAAATGGTTGAGTTTCACCGAATTGCTCTGTTCGGGATAATCTTTTGTTTTGATCTGGCTCTCTTTCTCTGGCTGAAGACCAACTGTCTGGAATATCCCGCTCTGTCATCTCTCACACCAAAATAATTGAGTAGCGCTCTGTTTTAGGTTGATAATTCCATTGTTGCCAATAGTAACTTTCTCGTGACTAAAAAGCTACTTTTTTGATTATCTCTTTCCACAGAATAGCATGATCAATCTAAAAAATCAGTGCTGTTTTATACTTTATCCTGAAACGGTAGATTCAGCTTGCAAATCGGCAATTAGTTGAGCCAAATCATCGCTACTTGCTTGGTAAACATTGCCGCAAAAGTCGCAAGTTGCTTCAGCGCCATCATCTTTAATAATCATATCTTGTAGTTCGGCTTCTCCCAAAATCTTGAGTGCCCCCAAAACGCGATCAAAAGAACAACTACAGTGAAAGCGCAATATTTGCCTTTCGGGAAAGATTACCAGCCCCATGTCTCCTAGCAAATCGTTAAAGATTTCAGTCAAAGTTTTCCCAGCTTGCAACAACGGTGTAAATCCTGCAAGACTTGCTACCCGTGATTCCAACCTTTCTACTAAGGCTTCGTCTCTGGCAGCTTTGGGCAATACTTGCACCAGTAATCCTCCAGCCGCAGTTACTCCACCGGCTCCCACGAACACGCCTAAAACTATAGCTGAAGGCGTTTGCTCAGAATTCATCAGATAATGAGCCACATCATCACCAATTTCACCAGAAACTAGTTCCACTGTACTAGAGTAAGGATAACCATAACCGATATCCCGTACAACGTAGAGGTAGCCGGCACCCACTGCACCACCAACATCTAGCTTACCTTTGGCACTGGGAGGCAATTCCACAGATGGATTTCCCACATACCCGCGGACCGTACCATCTAGTCCGGCATCTACCAATATGCCGCCCAAAGGCCCATCGCCCTTGACCCGAACATTGACCTTCGACCCAGTTCGCTTCATACTAGAAGCCATTAGCAACCCTGCTGCCATCGTCCGACCCAGTGCTGCCGTTGCCACATAGGAAAGCTTGTGCCGTCCCCGTGCTTCTTCTGTTAAACGTGTGGTGATCACACCTACGGCACGAATTCCACCTTCGGCTGCTGTTGCACGAATTAACTGATCCGCCATGAATAACCTTACA
>Ga0209591_10000866_pt1 | contig 38845 bp, 36 predicted proteins | sample MAT01_FD_187207 | JGI IMG/M metagenome (GOLD analysis project Ga0209591, IMG submission 187207) | Freshwater microbial communities from Lake Fryxell liftoff mats and glacier meltwater in Antarctica - MAT-01 (SPAdes) (version 2) | ecosystem: Environmental > Aquatic > Freshwater > Ice > Liftoff... | reverse complement strand
CCAGGCTGATCCGCCGCTTCGTCAACCCCGAAGCCCGGTTCCTGCATGTGGCCCCTGCCGAGGTGCCCGCCGTGGCGGCGTAGTTCGACGCCACCCCCTTTGATGTCGAAGGCGCGACCTTCACCCATCGCGGCGAGGGCAGCAGTTTCGATGCCCTGCTCGACGATTTCAACCTGCATACCACGGCCCTTGACCGGCTGGCGCTGGTGGTGCGCCCCGCCGACACCGACCGGCACGACCTTTCGCCGCAGGCGGCGGGGCTCCTGGCGATTTCGGTTGGACTGTCACGCCAGTTTCGCGATGATCTGAAACAGCTTGAGGCTGGAATGACGATCTACGATGCGCTCTACCGTTGGGCGCGCGACGGGTTCGACGAAGGCCACGACTGGCCCGCAGGACGCAATCCTTGACCCCTACACTGCCCGACCTCACCCGCACCTTCGCCCGCATCGGCCTGTTGTCGTTCGGCGGGCCTGCAGCGCAGATCGCAATGATGCACCGCGAGGTGGTCGAAGAGCGCAAATGGCTGTCCGAGAAAGACTATCTCTCGGCCCTGTCGTTCTGCATGTTGTTGCCGGGGCCGGAAGCGATGCAACTGGCCACCTGGATCGGCTGGCGCACCCACGGCACGATCGGCGGGGTGATCACCGGGCTGTTGTTCGTGATGCCCGGGGCGCTGGTGGTGCTGGTGCTGTCGATGGTGTATGCGGCTTTCGGCACCCAGCCCCTTGTGGCGGCCTTGTTTACCGGCGTGCAGGCCGCAGTTCTGGCCGTGGTGATCGAGGCGCTGTTGCGCGTCTCACGCCGGGCGCTGAAGGGGCGGGCGCACTGGATCATTGCCGGGCTGGCGTTTCTGGCCTTGTTCGCCTTTGCCATTCCCTTCCCGGTGGTGATCCTTGCTGCGGGTCTTTACGGCTATCTCACCACTGTCGGACCGGCAGGCCCGGCCCCGGACCCCGAGGCACACCCGAACACCGTGACCACCGTCCTTGTCTGGGGCGCGGTCTGGCTGGTGCCGCTGGCCGCGCTGTGGCTGCTGGACGGCGGGTTGCTGTTCGAGATCGGGCTGTTCTTCTCGAAACTCGCAGTGGTCACCTTTGGCGGAGCCTATGCCGTGTTGGCGTGGATGGCGCAGGCGGTGGTCGAGGACAAGGGCTGGTTGACGCTGACCCAGATGATGGACGGCCTCGGTCTGGCCGAAACCACGCCCGGCCCGCTGATTCTGGTGACCCAGTTCGTGGGCTACCTCGCTGCCCACCGCGAGGGCGGCGTGGTTTACGGCCTTGCTGGGGCCGCCGTCACGCTTTGGATGACCTTTGCCCCCTGCTTCTTGTGGATTTTCGCCGGCGCCCCCTACATCAGCCGGCTGACCGCCCAGCCCCGGCTGGCGGGGGCCCTCGCGGCAATCCTGGCGGCCGTGGTGGGCGTGATCGCCAACCTGTCGCTGTGGTTCGCCGCGCATGTGCTGTTCGGCAGCGTCAACGACCTGTCCGCAGGGCCGGTGCAGATGATTCTGCCCGACCTTGCCACCTTGCGCCCCCTGGCCGCTGGGCTGGCGCTGGCCGCCGGCTGGGCGCTGCTGGTCCGGCACTGGCCGTTGCCCGGAGTGCTGGTCCTCGCCGCCCTCGCTTCGGCGCTGGCGACCCGGCTCTGAACCGGCTGCCGGCGCAGCATCCCCCTTCCTTTCAGGGCCGAATCCCCTATGCTGAGCCTACTGGGGAAAGGGCATTCCGGATGGCACGTTCGATCGACTACGGCTTTTTGATGCACCGGGCGATGCGCGGGCTGATCCAGAGCGTTCTTACGGATATTGCCGAGAACGGCCTGCCCGGCGCGCATCATTTCTTCATCACGTTCGACACCACGCACCCCGACGTCGCCATCGCCGATTGGCTGCGGGCACGTTATCCCTCTGAAATGACTGTGGTCATCCAGCACTGGTTCGAAAACCTGACCGTGACGGACGCCGGATTTTCGGTCACCCTCAACTTTGGCAATGCCCCCGAACCGCTTATCATCCCGTTTGATGCGGTGCGCACCTTTGTCGATCCATCGGTGGAATTCGGCCTGCGGTTCGAATCCCACGAGGACGACGACGATGACGACGACCCGCTCGAGGCCGACAATCCGCCACACCGTCCGGCCGAAGTGGTCAGCCTCGACAAGTTCCGCAAACAATAGCAGTTGCCGTCTTTCTCCTGTCACCCGGGGCATCTATGTCCGTCGGGCCAGACAAAGGTTTGCCATGTCCTCTGACCTCGCCCTGTTCCTGCGCCAGCTGATCCGCCGTCCGGCCGAAGTCGTGGCGCTGTCGCCGTCCTCGGCCGAGTTGGCGCGGGCGATGGCGGCGGGTCTTTCGCCGGCCAGCGGACCGGTCGCCGAGTTGGGGGCCGGCACCGGCAAACTGACCCGCGCCATTCTGGACCGCGGGGTGGCCCCGGCCGACCTGACGCTGTTCGAGCGGAACTCCGAATTCTGCGATCATCTGCGGGCGACGTTTGCGGGGGTCCGGGTGCTGAACCAGGGCGCCGAGACTCTGGGGTCTGCCTGCGCCCCCGGTCTGGGCGCGGTGATATCTGGCCTGCCGCTGTTGTCGATGCCGAATGCGGTGCAGTCGGCCATCTTGCAAGGCGCCTTTGCCCTGCTGCGGCCCGGCGGCAGTTTCGTGCAGTTCACCTACGGTCCGCGCCCCCCGGTGGCCGAGGCAGTGCGCATCGTTCTGGGCCTGACCGCGCGGCGGGGCGAGATGGTGTGGGGCAACCTGCCGCCCGCCCGGGTCTATCATCTGACGCGCGCCGCCACCTGACCGGGTGATATGCGGGCGGTTGCCTTAAGCGCGGTCGCCGCCTAAACCGGGAGCGTTCCCGGCAGGAGGCCTGCGATGACCACGATCCGCATTGAGACCGACAGTTTTGGCCCGCTCGAGGTGCCGGCCGACAAGTATTGGGGTGCGCAGACCCAACGCTCGATCCAGAACTTCCCGATCGGATCCGAGCGTCAGCCGATTGCCATCGTCCGCGCCCTGGGGGTGATCAAACAGGCCTGCGCCCGGGTCAACATCGCGCAGGGCGACATCGAGCCGGATCTGGGCAAGACTATCGCGGCGGCGGCGCAAGAGGTGATCGACGGGCGGCTGGACGACAACTTTCCGCTGGTGGTCTGGCAGACCGGATCGGGAACCCAGACCAACATGAACGCCAACGAGGTGATCGGCAACCGCGCCATCGAAATGCTGGGCGGCGTGTTGGGGTCGAAAAAACCCGTCCACCCGAATGATCATGTGAACATGGGCCAATCCTCGAACGACACCTTCCCCACTGCGATGCACGTGGCCATCGGCATGGTGGCGCGCGGAGTGCTGTTGCCGGGACTGCAGAAACTGCACGCGGCGCTGGCAGCAAAATCGCATGATTTCAAGGATATCATCAAGATCGGTCGCACCCATACCCAGGACGCGACGCCCCTGACGCTGGGGCAGGAGTTCGGCGGCTATGCACATCAGGTGGCCCAAGGGATCATGCGGGTGACCAAGGTGCTGCCAGAGATCCACGAACTGGCCCAGGGCGGCACGGCGGTGGGCACCGGGTTGAACACCCGTGTCGGCTGGGATGTGCGGGTGGCCGCCGAGATTGCCGCGATCACCGGCCTGCCCTTCGTCACCGCGCCGAACAAGTTCGAGGCGCTCGCGGCGCATGACGCGATGGTGATGTTTTCGGGCGCGCTGAAAACCGTGGCGGTCAGCCTGTTCAAGATCGCCAATGACCTGCGGCTTCTCGGCTCGGGCCCGCGGTCGGGTCTGGGAGAGTTGATCCTGCCCGAGAATGAACCCGGCAGTTCCATCATGCCGGGCAAGGTCAACCCGACGCAGGCCGAGGCGCTGACCATGGTGTGCGTGCAGGTGATGGGCAACGATGCGGCGGTCGGCTTTGCAGGCAGCCAGGGGCATTTCGAGTTAAACGTGTACAACCCGGTGATGGCCTACAACGTGTTGCAATCCATGCAGCTTCTTGGTGACGCGGCTGCGTCGTTCACCGACAACATGGTGGTGGGCACAAAGGCCAACCTGCCCCGGATCGACAAGCTGATGCGCGAGTCGCTAATGCTGGTGACAGCGCTTGCCCCGACCATCGGCTATGACGCCGCGACCAGGGTGGCCAAGACGGCGCACAGGAACGGGACCACCCTGCGCGAGGAGGCCATCGCGCTCGGCTATGTCGATGGCGAGACGTTTGACCGCGTGGTGCGCCCCGAAGACATGATCGGCCCGAAAGGCTGATGGCCGGGGTGGTGAACCTGCGGTCCGCGCGCAAGGCGGCGACCCGCGCGGCCAGACGGGCCGAAGCCGACCGGAACGCCCTGAAATTCGGTCGCAGCAAGGCCGAAAAGCAGCGCGAGGCCGCCGATCTCGAAAAGGCGCTCCGCGATCTGGACGGGCACCTGCGGGAATGACCGCGCGCCCGGAGAAACACTCGCTGACGCTGCGCGGGCACCGCACATCGGTCTCGCTGGAGCCTGACTTCTGGGACGCGTTCCGGCAGATTGCTGCCGAGCGCGGGGTCACCCTGAATGCGCTGGCTGACCGGATCGACGCCGAACGCGCGGCCGACAGTGGCCTCGCCTCGGCGATCCGGGTGTTTGTGCTGGCCCGGTTTCGCGACGCGCCACCGATGGGCCAGGCCGTTTCCGAGCGGGTCCGGTCCGGGGCCCGGCAGGTCGGGGGCTAGCCGGTTCCGGTCTGCCGATACAGCACCGACTGACCGGCGGCGAGCACCGTGCCCGGCAGGACAGCGCCCGCCTGTTGCTCGGCCGCGGTCAGACGCACCGCGCGCATGCCGCGGTTCTGCCCCAGCTTGCCCATCGACAGCCGCCGCCCGTCAATCCCTTCCAGGGTGATCCGGTCCAGCGCCGCCAGCGGCAGCGCCAGCGTCTCGCCGGGTCGCAGGGCCATCAGCACCGCAATCGGCAGGGTCAGCCGCGACAGCACCGCTTCGAGCGTGCAACCAGCGCCTTCGATGCGTTCGGTCAGGGCAGCGGCAAAGATCGGTCCGGGGTCCGCCTGCGGGGCCGCATCCGTTGACGCGACGGGCAGGGCGCCGCGGCCCCTGGCGGGCAGGACCAGCAGCAGGCTGCCCGACTTGACGCCACCCGCCAACGCCACGTCGGACCGCAGCACACGGTAGGGTTCGTCGTCGAGCAGCAGACCGAGGGGCCGAGGATCCTCCAGAAACGAGGCATAGCGAAAGCCGCCCGCCCATACCAGATCGCTTTCCGTGGCAAGACCGGTTTCGAGGTCTTTCAACGCCGCGTCGATCAGGCCCGCGACCATCGCGGCATCGGTGCGGGTCGGGCGGCGCGGCGCGGCCGTCTGCGGCGACACCCGTCCCAGCGTCTGCGCCTCGATCACCCCGGCCAGCACCGCAGGGTCGGCCACGAACAGGCCCATGGTCTGTCCCGGCCCTTCGAGCACGGCAATCAGCGCGTGTTCGGGCGGCAGTTCCAACAGTTCAGCCAGCGACCGGCGTTCCATCGCCAGCGCGGTCACCGCAAGCTCCAGCTTGACCTGATCTCGCGCCGCGCGCGCCAGCGCCATCCGCCAGGCCCGGTCAGCGCCCGGCCCGCCGTCGGCCACGGCCGGCGGCGCTGCCTGCAATTTGCGGCGGATCACCCCGCCCCCGGCTTCTGCCACGACCACCCTCGTTCGCTGGATGCGCCGTGTTGATGACGCCGGGTCAGACTACCGGCCCACCGCTTACCAAACCGTTCACAAAGCCCCGGCGGCGTCGCGCTTTTCCAGTCGCAGCGGCAGAGTGACACGAAACGCCGCCCCACGCTGCCCGGGCAGATAGGTGATCGTGCCACCCAGATTGGCCATGACCTCGCGGCAGATCGCGAGCCCCAGACCGGCCCCGCCGGCGCCTTTGTCATCGGGCAGCCGGGCGAACTTCTCGAACACGACAGCCTGCGCCTCTCTGGGGATACCCGCGCCGTTGTCGATGAAATCGATGCTGACCCGCCCGCCTTTCTGTCGGACCGCAATGCGCAGGATCGGGTCGGCCGAGTCGCAATACTTGCGGGCGTTCGAGATCAGGTTGATGAACACCTGCACCAGCCGGTCGGCATCGGTTGTCAGGAAAATCTCTTCGCTGCCCATCCGGCGCTGGATGTCGAAGCTGCGCTCGGGCCGGGTATGGCTGGACGCCGCCAGCGCGCGGTCGATCATCTGGCCCAGATTGGCCAGCCCCAACGTCAATTGCACGCTGCCGTTTTCCAGGACGGTCAGGTTCAGCAGGTCATCGAGCAGTCGCGTCAGGCGGATCGACTCGTCATGGATGATCCGGCCATAACCGGCTACCCGGTCAGCAGGCAGATCGCCGTCGCTGAGGATTTCCGAGAATGCCCGGATCGAGGTCATCGGGGTGCGCAACTCGTGGCTGATCTGGCTGAGAAAGCTGTCCTTTTGCAACGACAACTGGGTCAGTCGCTCGTTCACCTCGCGCAACTGCCGGGCGGTGCGGGACAATTCGTCCTGCTGGGTTTCCAGCCGGGACGAATACTCCATGATCTGCGCCGTCTCGTTTGCCACGGCCATCAGATCCTCGACCGTCACCGTCGCACGGCCGAACAACTGGCTGATCATCGCATGCGCGGTCGCGGCCCCGACCGACCCTGCCAGCCTGCGTTCCAGCGCGGCCAGGAAACCGGGTGTCGCATCGGGCAGATAGCCCTGTTTGCCCTGCGCCGCCGATTCCACCTCGAAGAACGACAAGGCGGCGTCGTCGCCCAGAATGCGCTGCGCCATCATCAACAGCGCCTCCGGTTCAGCCTGACCCCGCGTCCAGCCGAGCGGGCCGGTCTGCGCCTCGTCGTCAAAGGCGTTGACGAACGCCACGCCCTGCATCCGCTCGACCGGGTCGGGGAACGTCAGGATCGAGCCGATCAGAAACGCCGCCGTGTTCAGCGACATCGACCAGAACACCGCATGGATCAGCGGGTCCATGCCCTCGACCGCGAACAGCGCCTGCGGACGCAGCCAGCCGATGCCCCATGGGCCGTCGGCGAAGACATCGGCAGAAATCACCGCGTCAGGACCGAACGATGGCAGGAACAACGCATAGGCCCAGACGGCAAAGCCGAGGGTCATTCCGGCCGCCGCCCCCGCCTTGGTCGCTCCGCGCCAGAAGATGCCGCCCAGAACCGCTGGCAGCACCTGCGCCACCCCGGCAAAGGCGATCAGCCCGATGGTGGCCAGCTCTCCGGACCCGCCCGACAGCCGGAAATAGGCATAGCCGAGCGCCAGCACCGCCCCGATGCACAGCCGCCGCGCCAACAGGACCACCCACCGCAGATCCCCGCGCGCCGCCGACCGCGGCAGCAGCCGCAGCCAGACCGGCATGACGACATGGTTCGACATCATGGTGGCAAGGGCGATCGATTCGACGATCACCATGCTGGTCGCCGAAGAGAACCCGCCCAGAAACGCCAGCATCGCCAGCGCGCCCTGCCCTTCCGCCAGGGGCAGGGTCAGCACGAACATGTCGGGGTTCGACCCCGCAGGCAGCCGTTCGAGCCCCGTCACGGCGATGGGAACGATGAACAGGCTCATCGCGAACAGATAGGCCGGAAAGGCCCAACTGGCGCGTGCCATATGCGCCTCGTCGGCGTTCTCGACCACCATCACCTGAAACATCCGCGGCAGACAGATCACCGCTGCCGCCGACAGGCAGATCAGCCCGGTCCAGCGGCCCGGTTGCAAAGTCCAAGTTGCCATGGCCGAGGCGTCGATTTTCGCCAGGATGTCGGCCGGGCCATCGGCCAGCCCCCAGACCACGAACACCCCGACCGCGAGCAACGCCACCAGCTTGACCACCGCCTCGACCGCGATGGCCATGACGATGCCGTGGTGCTGTTCGTTCGCGTCCAGATTGCGGGTGCCGAACAGGATGGTGAACAGCGCCAGACCCGCCGCAACCCAAAGGCCGGTCGAGGCCGGGCCGGACATCCCCCAACCTTCGGGCGTGCCGCTGGCAAACGCTCCGAACGACAGCGTCACCGACTGCAATTGCAGCGCGATATACGGGGTGGCGGCCACCACGGCGATCACCGTGGCGATCACCCCCAGGGTGTTCGACTTGCCGTAGCGCGACGAGATCAGGTCGGCGATCGAGGTGACGCGCTGCTGTCGTCCGATCCGCACCAGTTTGCGCAGCACCCACCACCAGCCGACGAATACCAGCGTCGGGCCGAGATAGATCGTCAGGAATTCGAGGCCGGACCGCGCGGCATAACCGACCGCGCCGTAAAACGTCCAGGAGGTGCAATAGATCGACAGCGACAGGGTGTAGACCAGCGGCGAGCGCAGAAAGCCCTGCATTCCCCGGCTCGCCCGGCGTTCGGCAACGAACGCCACCAGAAACAGGATGGCGACATAGGTCAGGCAGGCCAGAACCAGAATGTTGAACGGCATGTCAGTCGCGGGTCCGGCGGGCGTCATCGGCGTTGGGCAATCCGGTGTGGCGCAGGCCCGGGGCCAGCCCCGCCGCCACCCCTATCAGCGCGGCCCAGACCGCAAACAGATACAGGCCGTCGCGCGCCGTGCTGCCTTGCGCGGCCACAAGGCCGGGCTCGGCCGTGTTGGCCGGTGCTTTGCCATGGTCCGGCGATACCGCATGGCCCGGCACTGTCGGAGAGACGGCCCTGCCCGGGGCCTCGGCCCACACGATCGGCAGGCAGATCAGAAAGGCCCCGAACACCGGCACCAGCCGCGCCACATCGTACAGTCGCCGCCGCCGATACCCAGCCCTGGCCAGAAACAGCGGCGGACCCGGGCGTCTCATGTCGGCTCCATCAGGGCGCGCACGGCGGCCACCATCGCGGCGTTGGCAAAGGGTTTGGTCATGAAGGCGGATACCCCCGCGCGGGTCGCTGCCTCGCGGTCGCGGCTCTGGCCCTTGGCGGTCAGCATCATCACCGGCAGATCGCGGGTGGCCGGGTCGGCGCGCAGGCGGTGCAGGACGTCCATTCCGCTGATCCCCGGCAGCATCAGGTCGAGAATGACCAGATCGGGTGCCAGATCGGCCACCGCCGCCAGTCCCGACGGCCCGTCGCCCCGCACCACCACGTCCCAACCATGACGGCCAAGAATGAAGCGGATCGCCTCGGCAATATTCGGCTCGTCCTCGATCAGCAGCACGCGACCGGTCATGGCCCCCCCCCAAATGCCGCACCCCTCCGCCCGGCACCCACCAGTATCGCGGCGAACCGGCGCGCTGTCAAAACATCGTCAGGCGGCACCTTCGGCCATGATCGACGGCTCGCGCCGGGCGGGGCAGGCCGGGCGCGGGCAGATCCGGCAGGTCGACCCGATGCCGGTGGCGGGGGCGTCGCCCGGTCGGGCGGGCAGGATCAGCATCGCGGCCTCGCGCAGTTCCACCCCGGCAAAGCCGCCCGGAAGGTGCTTCTGGCAGAACGCCTGAACGACAAAGCGCGCCGCCCCGGCCCCGGCGGTTTCCACCAGCGCCGAAACCGGGGTCACCGGACGCGACAGCGCGGTAAACAGCGGCCACAGCGGACAGGCCGCCCCGAAGCGCGGCACCGCGAACCCGGCCAGCGGCTTGCGAAACACCAGGGTGCCCGAGCCATCGCAGATCACCAGACCCTCGGGAGCGCCGGGCAGGGTGGCGATCCGGCGGAACACCGTCAGCAGGTCGGTGCCGAAGGCGGCCGCCAGCCGTGCGGGATCGTCCGCGGCCATCCGCGCCTGCAGAAACGCGGCAATCGGCAGCACCCGCGCATCCGTCACCGCCCGCGCCACCCAGGCCCGGGCCAGCACCCGCGCCGCCCCCGAGGCCAGTTCGGCAATCTGCGGATCGAGCGCATCGGGCCGCCCCGCCTCGACCTCGGGCAGATGCCAGCCGCGCGCGGCCAGCCAGGCCTCCAGCTCTTCCTGCGGTGCGGCGATGCCGGTCTCATCGCCCTGCCCGGCGGCGTCGAGATAGGCGACCAGCGCCGTGGCCCCGGCGGCCATCCGTTCGCTGTCCTGCTGCAGGTTCTGATGGAACTTTACCTGCCAATCTGCTGGAATATCTTCGGTTTCCGCCAGAATGCCGGCAGTTGAGCGGATGGCGCTGACCGCCGACAGCAGGGTATGCAGGCTTGCCTGCAGATGCGGGTCGTGGCTCATCCGGTCGTTCAGCGCCTCGACGGCGCGGACCAGACCCCCGGTCCGGCGGTGCAGCCCGGCCAGCACCGCAGCCCACCCCGGAAAGCGGCCCACGAACTCTTCGATGCGGTCCAGTTCCGCCTGTACCGGAGCCGCAGCTTCACTCGCCGCCGCACGCAGATCGTCGAGCAGGCCGCCCTCGGCGCCTTCGGACAGGGCGGCCACCGGCAGGCCGAGGGCTGCCGCGAGCCGCACCAGAACCGCAGGCCCGGCACGGCGCCGATTGTGCTCGATCAGGTTCAGATAGCTGGCCGAAATGCCGGCGCGGTCGGCCAGATCGGCCTGCCTCAGGCCGATGGCCAGCCGCCGTTGCCGCAGCCGGGTTCCGGCAAGGGCGGTCACAGGCATTGCGAAACCTCCGGTCCGTCAGGGAATTTACAGCAGGGCCGCCGATTGACAACCCCCGAAAACCGAACACGACACGGCCGCACTTGGCAGCGTCCGGTCCCCGCGCTATGCACGGCCATCCTCGGGGAACCCTGCCCATGCCACAGCATCTGACGACCACTGCCCCCGATTTCGAAGCCGGTTTTGCCGCGCTGTTGGGCCGGCAGCGCGACGCGGCCGACGATGTTGACGCTGCGGTGGCCGTGATCATCGACGACGTGCGCGCGCGGGGCGATGCCGCAGTGATCGACTTGACGGTCCGGTTCGACCGGCTGGCGCTGACGCCGGACACCCTGGCCTTTTCACCCGCCGAGATCGACGCCGCCATAACCGGGGTCACTGCGGCGGACCGCGACGCGCTGACCCTCGCCGCCGAGCGGATCAGCACCTATCACGCCCGGCAGATGCCCGAGAATGCGGCTTGGACCGATGCGGCCGGGGCGGTGCTGGGCTGGCGCTGGACGCCCGTTGCGGCGGCGGGGCTGTATGTGCCGGGGGGGCAGGCGTCCTATCCGTCATCGGTGCTGATGAACGCGATCCCGGCGCGGGTGGCGGGGGTCGGGCGGCTGGTGGTCTGCGCACCCACCCCTGACGGCGTGGTCAACCCGCTGGTCTTGCTGGCGGCCCGGCTGGCGGGAGTGGAAACCGTCTACCGGATCGGTGGCGCGCAGGCGATTGCGGCGCTGGCCTATGGCACGGCCACGATTGCGCCGGTGGACAAGATCACCGGCCCTGGCAACGCCTGGGTCGCGGCGGCCAAACGGCGGGTGTTCGGGCATGTCGGCATCGACATGATCGCCGGGCCGTCCGAGGTGCTGGTGATCGCCGACGCTGTCAATCGTCCCGACTGGATCGCGCTCGACCTGCTGGCGCAGGCCGAGCATGATGCCAGCGCGCAGTCGATCCTGATCACGACCGATGCAGGCTTTGCCCGGGCAGTCGTCGCCGCGGTCGAGCGCCAACTGGAAACGCTGGACCGCCGGGCGATTGCGGCGGCGTCCTGGGCGCAGAACGGAGCCGTGATCGTGGTGCGCGATCTGGCAGAAGCCGCCGCGCTGTCAAACCGTATCGCCCCCGAACATCTGCAACTCTGCGTGGCCGACCCCGAGGCGCTGGCCGCGGCCTGCGTCCATGCCGGGGCGATCTTTCTGGGGGCATGGACCCCGGAAGCCATCGGCGACTATGTGAGCGGGCCCAATCATGTGTTGCCGACCGCCCGGTCGGCCCGGTTTTCCAGCGGATTGTCGGTGATGGATTTCGTCAAGCGCACGACCCTGGCCCGGATGACGCCCGCTGCCCTTGCGGCCATCGGCCCTGCTGCCGAACGGCTGGCGATTTCGGAAGGCCTGCAGGCGCACGGGCTGAGCGTCCGGGCGCGGCTGGACCGGCTGAACGATTGACCGGCCTTGGGTTCCGGGTCATGGGATCCCGGATCCGGTTGTAAGGTCTTGCCACTGCGTGCGGCTTTCGGCATCACTCCGCGGGTGATCGTGAAAGCCCTGCCATGAACCGCATCTGCCACATCCAGATCGACGAGCGCGGGTTGCTGCGCGCCACCCCCGAGATCGAGCAAGAGCGCCGCGTCGCGATCTTCGATTTGCTGGAGGACAACTCCTTTGCCCTGCCGCTGCGTGCCGATCGCCCGGCCCCGCCCGGCCCGTACCGGCTGGGGCTGGCGATCCGCGAGGGGCGGCTGGTGTTTGACATCGGCACGGAAACCGCGGAAAAGGTAGGAGAATTTCATCTGTCGCTGGGTCCGTTCCGCCAGGTCGTCAAGGACTACTTCCAGATCTGCGAAAGTTATTTTGACGCGGTCAAACATCTGCCGCCGTCCCGGATCGAGGCGATCGACATGGCCCGCCGCGGCATCCACAACGAAGGTGCGCGGGTGTTGCAAGACCGCCTGACCGGCAAGGCGCAGGTCGACATCGACACTGCCCGCCGCCTGTTCACCCTGATCTGCGTCCTGCACTGGGGTTAGGCGTGGCAGGCGGCTTTCCCTCTTCGGTGCTGTTCTGCTGCGACCACAACGCGGTCCGCTCGCCGATGGCCGAAGGGTTGATGAAAAAGCTGTATGGCCAGCGGGCCTATGTCCAGTCGGCGGGGGTGCGCAACGACATGGAGGTGGACGGGTTTTCGGTCGCGGTCTGCCAGGAATTGGGGATCGAGTTGTCGCGCCACCGGTCGCGGTCGTTCGAGGAGATGCAGAAATGGGGCGACGACCTGTCGCAGTTCGACCTGATCATCGCGCTGTCCCCGGCCAGCCAGCGTCTGGCGCTGGACCTGACCCGTTTTCACCATCTGGACATCGAATACTGGCCGATCCTCGATCCCACGGGTCTGGGCGAGTCGCGCGAGGCCAAGCTGTCGGCGTACCGGCAGGCGCGCGACCAGATCCGCGAGCGGATGCTGAACCGGTTCGGGGCGCCGTTGCCATAAGGCTTGGGGTGCGGGGGCAGAGGAATTGCGGAAAGGCACCTTCTCAAGCGTCACCTAGCACCGGATGCGGGTGTTTGCAGGGTCGATCAGCGGTTCCAGATGCAGACGGGCGGGCACCCGAACCGACGCCACTTCCAGCTCATACGTCCCTCCGGTCAGGTATTCGGGCGTCACCCCTTCGGCCCGGCGGACGTAACCATAGCCTATGGGCAGGCCCACCGAATGCCCGAACCCGCCGGACGACAGCCAACCCACGCGCTGACCGTCGCGGAAAATCGTCTCGCGGCCCAGCAGGGTCACGGCCGGATCGGCAACCGTGAACCCGGCCAGACGCTTTTTCACCCCGCCCGCCTGTTGGGCCATCACCGCCTCGCGCCCCAGAAAGCCGAGGCCGGACCGGGTCTTGCAGGCCCAGTCCAGCCCCGCCTCGACTGGCGTGTGATCGGGGCCGATGTCAGAGCCCCAGGCGCGATAGCCCTTTTCCAGACGCAGGGTTTCGATGGCGCGGTAGCCGGCGTTGAGCAGGCCAAGCGGCCCGCCTGCCGCCATCAGCGCCTCGTACACCGTCACGGCCACATCGGTGGGCATGTGCAGCTCCCAGCCCAACTCGCCGACATAGGTGACCCGCAGCGCCAGCACCGGGCAGTCCGCGACCGAGATCGGCCGGGCAGTGGCAAACGGGAAGGCGGTGCTGGCAAGGTCGGCCCCGGTCACCCGCGCCAGAATGGTCCGCGCTTCGGGGCCCATCAGTGACAGGACCGCTGACCCCGAAGTCACATCGACCAGTTGGCAATCTGACCCGGCGGGCAGGTTGCGGGCAATCCAGTTGAAATCATGCGTGGCAAAGCCGGTGCCGGTCACGATGTAGAATTCGTCATGCGCCAGCCGAGCCACCGTGACATCGGCCTCGATCCCGCCGCGGGCGTTCAACATCTGCGTGTAGGTCAGGCTGCCCACCGCCCGGTCCACGTTGCCCGCCGCAATCCAGTTCAGCGCCGCTGCCGCCCCGGGACCCTTGAGGCTGAACTTGGCGAACGAGGTCTGGTCGATCAGCACAGCGGCGGTTCGCGCTGCATGGTGTTCCCGGGCCACGGCCGCGAACCAACCGGGGCGGTCATAGGAATAGCGGTCAACCGCGGTTTCCCCGGCGGCCGGATCGGCAAACCAGTTGGGCCGCTCCCACCCCAGCTTTTCGCCAAAGCAGGCCCCGGCGGCGGCGAGGTGGGCGTACAGCGGCGACCGGCGGGTCGGGCGGGCGGAACCCATTTCCTCGTACGGCCAGGCGATGGTGTAGTGTTTGCCGTAAGCCTCCAGCGTACGGGCGCGGACCCAGTCGGTGGACAGGTGCACCCGGCCAAAGCGGCGGATATCGACCGGCCAGAGGTCAAAGGGGGCAGCCCCCTGCGCCGCCCATTCGGCCAGCGCCATCCCCGCCCCGCCCGCCGATGCGATGCCAAAGGCGTTGAACCCGGCCCCCACGTAGAAATTCCGCAGCTCCGGCGCCTCGCCCAGGATGAAATTGCCATCGGGGGTAAAGCTTTCGGGGCCGTTGATCAGTTGCTTGACCCCGGCGGTGGCGAGGGCGGGCACCCGGGCAATCGCGTTCTCCATGAACTGGGAATAGTGATCGAAATCAGAGGTCAGCAGGTCAAAGTGAAAACCTTCCGGGATGCCGCCGGTCGCCCAGGGTTTGGGGTTCGGCTCATAGCCGCCCCAGACAAGGCCGCCGACCTCTTCCTTCCAGTAGGTCAGCCGGTCGGGGTCACGCAGGGTAGGCAGATCGGGCGTGACGCCGTCGATGGCTTCGGTCACCATGTATTGATGTTCGACCGACACCAGCGGCACGTTGACGCCGACCGTTGCCGCCAGCGCGCGGGTCCATTGGCCGGCGCAGCAGATCACCTTTTCGCACGCGATGGTGCCGGACGGGGTTTGCACGCCCCTGATCCGGCCATCCTCGACAAGGATGCGGGTGACCGGGGTATCCTCGAAGATCTTCACCCCGGCCATCCGCGCGCCCTTGGCAAGGGATTGCGTGATGTCGGACGGGTTCGCCTGCCCGTCGGTCGGCAAGTAGGCTGCGCCGACCAGATCGTCGGTGGTCATCAGCGGCCACAGCGCCTGCGCCTCGGACGGGGTCAGCAGGTGCATCTCGAGCCCGAACGACTGCGCCGTGGTCGCTTGCCGCTTCACTTCGGTCCAGCGGTCGGCGTTGCAGGCCAGCCGCAAGCCGCCGTTCATCTTCCAGCCGGTCTGCAGACCGGTTTCCGCCTCCAGCCGTTTGTACAGGTCTACCGAATAGCCCAGCAATTGCGTGATGTTGGCCGAGGTGCGCAACTGCCCTACCAGCCCTGCCGCGTGAAACGTGGTGCCGGATGTCAGCTTCTTGCGCTCCAGCAGAACCGTATCGGTCCAGCCGAGCCTGCCCATGTGATACGCGGTCGAGCAGCCGATGATGCCGCCGCCGATGATGACGGCGCGGGCGGTGGTGGGCAGGTCGTGCATCAGCGCCTCAAAATTGCCGAAAGGCATCGAGTGCCGCCCGGTAGGTGGACAGATTGGCCGCCGTGTAGGCCACATAGTCGAAGTCGAGCGTGGACTGCGCCTCGGACACGATGCTCCACAGGGTTTCGCGCAGGGCCGCCGCTGCCTTCATCGCCAGATAGCGGTGCCAAAGCCCCGCATCGGGCCGGCCTTCGAAGTAGCGGGTCAGCAGGACGGTTTCCTGCGCGTGCGACAGGCCGGTGTTGGCCGCAAACCCGCCCAGATCGAACAGTGGCGAGTTGAACCCGGCATAGTCCCAGTCGATCAGCCACAGCCGGTGGCCGTCATGCAGAAAGTTGGCCGGCAAAAGGTCGTTGTGGCCGAACACCAGGTCGATGGGGCCGACCGCGGCTTCCAGCTCGCCCGCTTCGGCCAGCAGCGGGGGCAGACGGGGCAGATGCGGGCTGTCTGCATCGGTCAGGGTGGCTGCATAGTCGCGGATGACATGGAACACCCAGAAGGTCAGCACCGGCCCGCGCAGATGTCGGGGCATTTCCCGGTGGACCCGGCGGATCAGGTCAACCGCTGCGTCCAGCATCGCAGGCGCGCGCAGATCGGCCGCGGTCAGGGTGCGTCCCTCGACATAGTCGATGACCAGCGCGCCCGGCTCGGCGTGGATCACCGCCGGCGAGATGCCCGCCGCATGCGCGGCGCGGCTGGCCGACAGTTCGTTGAACCGCAGGATCTGGTGCACCGGAATGTCGGCACCGATGCGCACCACAGCGCGCCGCACGGCGTCTTGCACCAGAAAGTTGAGGTTGGTGATGCCGCCGGCCAACGGAGCGATCTGCACCGCGCCCTGCCAGATCGGCAGGTGGCGCACCCGGTCTTGTGGGGTCATCCGGCCCGTCTCCCTGCGCTGCCCGGGCTGGGCTGGTTCGCACCCTGCCACGATCCGATGATCCTGTCCAACCGCCATGACAGTCCGCACCCCTGCGCCGACGCGGGCGGGCCCGAGGGGACGAGACCCGCCCTTGGAGGGCGCGATCGGACAATCCTTGCCGCACCCTCTCGTCTGCAACCGGGGACAGGGCCACTCCTGCCCCCGGAATGAAACTGCGGCCGGTCGGGCGGGTTGTCAAAGAAAATGTGGGGTATTGTGCAACGACGTGGTATATTCGGGTCATCTGTTGATGCACTTCATACAAAACCACGAAAACCCACAGGATGATGCTGCAGAATCACCGGGAACGCGCGATCGTCGAGGCTTTGGGCAAGACCGGATCGGCGCGAATCCCCGATCTCGCCCGCGCCCTGTCGGTGACCGAGGAAACCATCCGGCGCAATGTTCGCCGCCTCGAAGAGGCCGGGGCCGTGGTCAAGGTGCACGGCGGGGTACACTTGCGCGACTGGGCGCAGGAGCCGGCCTTTGCCCAGCGATATGTGCAGAACGCCGGCGCCAAGCAGGCCATCGCCCGACGGGTGGCGGGGCTGATCGCGCAGGGTGCATCGGTGTTTCTGGATGTGGGCTCGACCACGGCCTATGTGGCGCAGGCGCTGCGGCGGCACCGCGACCTGCAGGTGGTGACAAATTCGCTGACCGTGGCCACTGCCCTTGCCGGGGTCAACGGCAACCGGCTGTTCATGGCGGGAGGCGAGTTGCGCCGCCACGACGGCGGGGCTTTCGGGGCCGAGGCGCTGGCCTTTGTCCGCCAGTTTCGATTGTCGCATGCCGTGATGTCGGCCGCGGCGATCGACGCCACCGGCGGCTTTCTGTTGCAGGACCTGCCCGAGGCCGAGTTCGGCCGCGCCGTATTGGCGCAGGCCGACGAGGTGATGGTGGCCGCCGATGCGTCGAAATTCGGGGTGAGCGCGCCGATAAGGCTGGCGCCACCGCAGGCCATTCACCGTCTGGTGACCGATGCAGCCCCCCCTGCGCCGATTGCCGCGATGCTGGCGCAAGCCGGGGTGACGGTGACGCTGGCGTAAGGGGGCTGCAGGGGTCGGGTCTGCCGGAACAATCGCCCCCGGCATCCTATCCTGGCTCAGGTTCCGAGACGGCGAGCGCAATCGCCCCGGCCAGATCTTCCAGACGGATCGGTTTGGCCACGCAGCCGGCAAACCCTGCGGCGAGATATTCGGTCACATGCTGCGTCATCGCGTTGGCCGTCACCGCCAGCGCCGGCGGGCAGGACACCCCCAGCCCGGCCGCCCGGTCGCGGATGCCGCGCAGGGCCGAAATGCCGTCGCGCCGCGGCATCGAGATGTCGAGCAGCAGGATGTCGAACCGGTCAGGCTGCCACAGGGCCACCGCCTCGTCGCCATCTTCGACGACGGTATGGCTCATCCCCAGGGCCTGCAGCATCGACCGCAGGATGACCCGGTTGGTGGCGTTGTCCTCGGCGACCAGCGCGCGCAGGCGACCAAGACCGGGCAGCAGCACGACAGGTGCCGTGGCGACGACCGGGGCCAGCGGCAGCGGCAAGTCCACCCGAACCCGGGTGCCCTGCCCCGGCAGGCTGTCGAGCCGCAGCGTGCCCCCCATCAGCGCGACCAGATTGCTGACAATCGGCAGACCCAGCCCGGTACCGCCAAACCGCCGGGTGATCGACCCGTCGGCCTGCATGAAGGGCTGGAACGCCTGCCCGGTCTGCTCGGCGGTCATGCCGATGCCGGTATCGGCCACCTCGATGACCAGGGCTCCGGTGACGCGGGCGGTGATCGTCAACCGTACTTCGCCGCTTTGAGTGAACTTGACCGCGTTGCCGACCAGATTGTGCAGGACCTGCGCCACCCGCTGCGCATCGCCAACCCGGGCCTGCCCGGCCCCGGTATCGCATAGCAGAACCAGATCGACACCCTTTTCCCGTGCCTTGGGCGCATGCATCGCCTCGACCCGCCGGGCAAGGTCGGCCGGAACAAAAGGGCGCGCCTCGACCGTCATCCGGCCGCTTTCGATCTTGGCGAGGTCAAGAATGTCATTCAGGATGGTCAGCAGATGTGCGCCGGATTGCTGGATGGTCTCGATCATGCTGCGTTGATCGGGCGTGGTCAGCGTGGCCGCAAGCACATCCGCCATCCCCAGAACCCCGTTGAGCGGCGTTCGGATCTCGTGGCTCATGTTGGCGAGAAACTCGGATTTGGCGCGGTTGCCCGCTTCGGCCCGGCGCTTGGCATCGCGCAGCGCGGCGGCGGCGGCCTCGGCCTTCGTGATATCGGTGACGGCGCAGACCACCGACGTCATGGACCCGCCCAGGCTGACCGGCGCCGAGTTCACCAGCAGCAGGCGCCGGCTGCCGTCCGGCCAGAGCAGGCCCAGCTTCATGCCCCGTTGCGGCGTGCCGGTATCCCGCGCGCGAAAGAACGGCGACTTCTCGCGGCTTGCCGGGGCACCGGTGCCGTCGGTCAGCCCCCATTCCGCGCAGGTGCAGCTTTTGCCCAGAAGATCGGCCAGCGGACGACCCATTACCGTTTCCGCCTCGCGGTTGGCAAAGATCACCAGACCTTCGACATTCAGCGCGATGATCCCCGACATCGAGGTTTCCATCAGCCCGGCCAGAAAATCGCGCTCGCGCGCCAGGGTCTGCTCCAGCGCCTTGCGCTCGGAGATGTCGATATGCACGCCCGACGTGACCAGCGGCTGACCTGCCGCGTCCCACTCGGTCACCAGTCCGCGCGACAGCACCCAGATCCAGTGACCGGCCTTGTGGCGCAGCCTGATTTCGTTGTCAAAGGTCCACGCCCCGTTGCTCAGGCGCCGGTTCTGCTCGTCCAGCAGGTTCAGGCGGTCCTCGGGATGCAGCAGGCTGCCGAACAGGTCTGCGTCCATTGGTGTCAACCCGGCCAGCGAATAGCCCAGCATCTCGGCCCATCGGGCATTGATCTGGTTGGTGCCCCGGCGTTCGTCGTATTGCCAGGTGCCGACCTGCGCGCCCTCGATGATGTGTTCCAGCCGCTGTTCGGCGGTCTTTTGCGCGCTCACGTCCATGTGGACGCCCGCGATCAGTTGCGGCATGTCGGGCTTGGTCCAGCGCAGGACCCGCCCGCGCGATTGCACCCAGACCCAATGCCCCGCCGCATGGCGCATCCGGAACGGCATGTCGAACTCGCCGATCTTGCGCCCCACCAGCAGCGGCAGCATCCCGGCCATCGCCTCGTGGTCGATAGGGTGAAGCAGTCGGCGCCAGGTGTCGATGGTGATGGGTTCCAGATCGGCGCGGACATGGCCCAGCATGGTGATCCAGCGGTCGTTGACCCGCAGGCGGCCGGTGTCCATGTCCCATTCCCAGGTGCCGACCGTGCCGGCCTCGATCACATTCGTCAGCCGCAGCTCGTCGCGCCGGTCTTCGGTTTCATCGCGCACCAGCACCAGCACGCCGCCGTCCGGCGTCCGGTGCGCCGCCAGCGCAATGTGCCGCGACCCGAGCGCCGCCGCTGCCCGCCGGTGCAACACCATCGGCGGGTCGCCCGGTGCCATGTCGAACAGGGTCGCCAGTGCCTGCCCGGGTGTCAACAGGGGCGCGAGTTCGGGCAACAGATCCGCCACCGCCGGGGTGGCCATCAGCAGGGTGTGGCCAGGATCGAACAGAACGATCCCGACCGGCAACGCCTGCAACGCCGCCGCAAGGCGCGCAGCAACCGGCAGGTCTGGCTTTTGGGTCACGGCGGTTTCCGTCCGGGTGTTGATCATCAGGCAGAGTGACGACGGCCCCGCCCCAAGCGCAAGGTCGTTCTTCGCCACGGTCAGAGCAGGGCCCCGTCCGGCGAGAAATGCCGCGGGAAGAAGGCACAGACGGTGGCGCAGACCGTGGCCCAGGCCTCGGCACGGTCATAGGGCGCGTTCATCGTCATCAGGTCGAGCCAGACGCCTTCGGTCGTCACCCGCAGCGCGCGGGCGGTGCGCGCGGCGGGCAGCACATAACCGCCCTCGCCGTTCAGCCGGGCGCAGATATCCTCGATCAGACAGATGTAGGCCGCATCGTTGGAGCCGCAGCAGTCCTGGTACAGGGGCCGGCTTTGTGCCTCGCCCCAGAACGCGCACCACGCCGACAGACGGGCGGGCGTGCAGATCGCCGGGTTGAAATCGGCCGCGAGCAGGGCAGCCAATTGTGCTGCCGGTCGCGGCCCGGCGGTCTGCAGGGCTGCGGTCCAGTTCAGCCGATACTCTTCGGCCAGATACAGCAGAGTCTCGCCCAGCAGTTTCTCCTTGGTCTCGAAGTGAAAGTTCACCAGCCCGTGCGAAACCCCTGCGGTGCGCGCCACTTCGGTCAGGGTGGTACGGGCATAGCCGCGCGCCGCCAGCGTCTCGATCGTCGCTTCGATCAGTTGCAGCCGCCGCGCCTCGCGACTGGCCTTGCGGGGCGGCGCTGCCGGAGCATCGTCCGTAAGCGAAACATCAAGGGTCATGGCGGCTCCTTCGCGGTTCTGCCGGGTTTATCCGATATCGCTCAGGGGAAAAGCGGAAAGTTTGATTCTGATTGACAGACCAGTCAGAATCTTGCGACCCTGCCGGCAGCAAAATCCGAAAGACCGACATGACGCAGCCACCGCACCGCATCCTGACGAAATCCAACGCACACTATCGACGCGCGGTTGAGCGGCTGCCCTTGGGTGTCGCCTCGACCTTTCGCTATTGGGGCGAAGAGCGGACGATCTACGTCAGCCATGGCAAGGGCGGACGGACGTTCGACATCGACGGCAACGCCTATGTGGACTACCGGCTGGGGTATGGGCCCGCGATCCTCGGCTATGCCGATGACCGGGTCGATGCGGCGGCCATCCGCGGCATGCAGGTCGGCGGAGTGTTCGCCCTGTCGACCGAACGCGAGTTGATCGTGGCCGACCGCATCGCCGGTATGGTCCCTGCTGCGGAACTGGTGCGGTTTTCCAACTCGGGCACCGAAGCGGTCATGGCGGCACTGCGGCTGGCCCGCGCCCATACCGGCCGCGACAGCTATCTGCTGGTCGAGGGCAGCTATCACGGCCTGTTCGATGCCGCGATGTGGATGGCCGATCTGGACGCGTGGGAGCCCGGCTCCAACCGCGACCCCGAGATTGTCGCCTATTCCAGGGGCATCCCGCAGGACCTGAAGGCGCTGGCGCATCTGGTGCCGATGAACGACCTGCAACGGCTGGAGGACACCTTCACCCGGCACGGCGACAGCCTGGCCGCCATGCTGATCGAGCCCATTCAGGGCAACTGCTGTTCCATCATGTCGTCGGTCGAATACCTTCGCCTCGCGCGCGCGCTGTGCGACAAGCATGGGGTCCTGCTGATCATCGACGAGGTGAAATCGGGCTTTCGCGTCGGGCGCAGCGGCATTCAGGGGATCATGGGCGTGGCGCCCGACATCACCACCTTTGCCAAGGCGATGGGCAACGGCTATCCCATCGCCGTCGTGGCAGGGCGGGCGGCGGTGATGCGGACCTTCCGCCATGGCGGGGCGGCGCATGGCGGCACCTACACCGCGCACTCGGTCAGTCTGGCTGCGGCCGAGGAATGTCTGCGCATTCTGGACGAAACGCCGGCGCTGGAAACCATCGCGACCTATGGCGAGGCGCTGAAGGCGGGAATTTCCGCAATTCTGTCCGCCCGCGGCATCGTGCATTCCTACACCGGCCATCCGTCGATGTTCGGCCTGTTCTTTGCTGAAACCCCGCCCGACAACTATCGCGACTGGAAAACCTCGGACTACAGCTTTTACGACCGCATGGCGTACCACCTGCACGATCTGGGCGTGATCGTCGAACCCGACAGCCGCGAGCCGTGGTTCATCTGCGAGGCGCACGGGCTTGACCCCGCCTATCTGACCGACACCCTGCGCGCCGTGGAAACCGCGGTGGACCTGACCCTGGAACAGGCCGAGGCGGCGCAGTGAGCTACGACGCCGTCATCATCGGGGCAGGCCACAACGGGCTGGTCGCCGGGGCCTATCTGGCGCGCGCCGGGATGCGCGTCTGCGTCGTCGAGAAGAACGACTGGATCGGCGGGGCGGCCGTCAGCCGCGAGTTGTACCCCGGCTTCACCTATTCCAACTGCTCTTACGTCTCGTCGCTGTTCCGGCCGGAGATCATGCGCGATCTGGAATTGCCCCGGCACGGGTTGCAGATCCTGCCCTATGAAGGCGGCGCGGTCTTTACCGAAGGCGGCGGCTATCTGGGCATGTTCCGCGACCACGACGCCAACCGCCGCGAGTTTGCCCGCCACTCGCGCCGCGACGCCGAAGCCTATGACCGCTATTCGCGCGACATCCTGCGGTTCTGCCGGTTCATCCGGCCGATGCTGATGCGCACCCCGCCTGATCCGTCATCGTTCCGCCCCCGCGATCTGGCCGAACTGGCGTGGCTTGGCCGCAAGCTGGGCGAGATGTCGGAACGCCAGATCGGCGAGATGGTGCGGTTCTGGACCATGAGCATTTCCGACTATCTTGATGAATACTTTGAAAATCCCGTCATCAAGGGGTATCTGGCTGTGTCTGCGATCATCGGAACGGCGCTTGGGCCGATGTCGCCCGGGTCGGCTTATGTGTTGCTGCATCACTACATGGGCGATGTGGACGGCAATGTCGGGGCCTGGGGCTATGCCCGCGGCGGCATGGGATCGGTGACGCAAGCCCTCGCGAAATCGTTTAGGGCGGCGGGGGGCGAGATTCGCGAAGGCAGCGGGGTTGAGCGCATTCTTGTGGCCGATGGTCGTGCGGTCGGTGTGGCGCTGGCCAATGGCGATGACGTCCGTGGCAGCCGGGTGATTTCCAACATGGATGTCAAGCGCACCTTTCTGAAGCATGTCGACGAGGCGGCGTTGCCCGGCGATTTTGTCAAGCGGGTAAAGGCGTTCAAGATCAGGGGCTCATCGGGCAAACTGAACATTGCGCTTGATGCAGCGCCGGTGTTTGAAGCCCTGCCCGAAGGCGCGCCGAACCTGAGGGGCGATCTGCATTTCACCGACAGCGTCGAGCGGATGGAACGCGCCTATGACGATTGGAAATCCGGGCAGTTCAGCCGCGATCCGTTTCAGGACGTGATGATCCCGACGATGATCGACCCGACGATGACGCCGCCGGGCAAGCATTTCATGTCGTGTTTCGTGCAATACGCGCCCCCGAAGATCGCAGGCCGCGACTGGACCGATGCCGACCGCGATGCCTTTGGGCAGACCTGTCTGGATCAAATCGAGAAATACGCGCCGGGCTTCAAGAACAGGGTGTTGCACGTCGAAGTTCGAACTCCGCGCGAACTTGAGGCCGAAGTGGGGCTGACCGAGGGCAACATCTTTCAGGGCGAGTTGACCTTTGATCAGTTGCTGTTCAACCGCCCCGTGCCGGGCTATGCGCAATACCGCAGCCCGATTCGCGATCTGTGGATCTGCGGGTCGTCCACCCATCCCGGTGGCGGGGTGATGGGCGCGCCCGGGCGCAATGCGGCGGCCGAAGTGTTGCGCGAGGCAAAGCTGCCGCTGGGAATGAGCGATGCCTATGCCGTCCTTTGACGTCATCGTGATCGGGGCCGGGGTCAATGGTCTGGCCTGTGCCAGTCATCTGGCGCGCCAGAGCCGCCGCGTGCTTCTGCTGGAGGCGGGCCAGCCCGGCGGCGGCATGGCGCTGGCGCATCTGGTGCCCGGCCTTGACCCGCGGGTCGCGCAAGGGATGGACCTTGCGCGGCATGGTCTGACCTTTCATCCGGCGCTTGCCACCACGGTCCTGCACCCCGAAGGCCGGCACCGCACCGTCAGCGCAGGCCATTGCGACGGGCCGGACACCGCGGCCTATGCTGCGCTGCACCGCCGGCTGACAGCCTTTGCCCGCGTCCTGACCCCGTTCCGCCAGATGACCCCGCCGCGCCTGACCGCCGCAGGCAGCGAATGGGGACGGCTGGCGCGCCTTGGTCTGGGCATCCGGGCGCTTGGCAAGACCGAGTTCCGCGAGTTGTTGCGGATGATCCTGATCAATGTCGCCGATGTCGCCGAGGACGAATTGTCCGACGATCTGGTGCGCGGTTTGCTCGCGTTCGATGCGACCTTGGGAAGCTGGCTCGGCCCCCGCTCGCCCAACTCGCTGATCCTGCTGCTCAATCGCCTGTCGATGGGGGCAAGCCCCCTGCTGCCCAAAGGCGGATTGCCGGCGCTGGCCGGTGCCATGACCAGGGCAGCCTTGTCCTGCGGCGTGACGATCCGCGAGGACGCACGGGTGGCGCAGGTGGTGGTCGAGGCCGACCGCGCCAGCGGCGTGACCCTGACCACGGGCGAGCATCTGTATGCCCCGTTGATCGTCTCGGCGATCAGCCCGAAAACCACGCTGCTGTCGCTGGTCGGGCCGCGCCACCTCGACGCCGGGTTCACCACGCGGCTGTCCCATGTCCGCAGCCGGGGCGGGGCGGCGAAACTGCACCTGACCCTGCGCACCCTGCCCGATTTTCGCGGGGCCGACCTGCGCAGCCGTCTGGTGATCGCCCCTTCGGTGACCGCCGTCGAGGCCGCCTTCAACCCGGTGAAGTACGGCGAGGTGCCGGACGCCCCGGTGATGGAGATCGTCCTGCCGTCCGCCCACGACCCCGGCCCGCCCGTGCTGTCAGCCATCGTGCAGTTCGCCCCGCATTCCCCCAAAGCCGGGCTGGACACGGCACGGGCGCAGATGCTGGCCAACACGCTGCGCCAGTTGGAAACCTGCGCCCCCGGTCTGGGTGCCCTGACAACCGGCGCGCGCCTGCTGATGCCGCAGGACATCGAGGCCGAGTTCGGCATGGTGGGGGGCAACTGGCACCACGGCGAGCTGTCGGTCGAGCAGATGCTGTTCCTGCGCCCCTTGCAGGAGGCCGCGCAGTACCAGACCCCGCTGCCGGGGCTGTGGCTCGCCGGGGCCGGCAGCCATCCGGGCGGCGGCATCACCGGGGCGGCAGGCTGGAACGCTGCCGAGCGGATCGTGAAGGAGCGGGCATGACCGACCTGACCCATTACCGGACCCCCCTGCTGGCGACGCCGTTCCATGCCCGCACCGAGGCGCGCAACGTTCTGTACCGCTGGGGCGCGTGGGCAGGCTATCGCACGGCCCTGTGTTTCGGCGACCCAGCGATGGAGCATACCGCGATCCGCAACGCAGCCTCGGTCTATGACCTTTGCCCGATGGTCAAGTACCGTATCCAGGGCCCTGACGCTGCGGCCTATCTGAACCGGCTGACGATCCGCGATGCCGCGAAACTGCCGGTGGGTTCGGTGCATTACACGGTGTGGTGCGACGATCGGGGCCGGGTGCTGGACGATGGCACGCTGTTCCGTCACGCTGCCGACCGCTACATGCTGTGTTGCCAGGAGCGGCACCTGCCATGGCTGCTGGACAGCGCTGCGGGCTATGAGGTGGCAGTGTTTGAGGTGACCGAAGAGGTTGCCGCCCTGTCGCTGCAAGGCCCGTGCAGCGCCACGGTTCTGGCGGCGGCGGGGTTCGATGTGGCGGGCTTGCGGCCGTTCCGCATGGCGACCTTTGCCTTTGACGGGGCTGACCTGACGATTTCCCGCACCGGCTTTACCGGTGATCTGGGGTATGAACTCTGGATGGCCCCTGCACAGGCGCTGCCGTTCTGGGACCATCTGATGGCGGCGGGCGCGCCCTGGGGCATCCGGCCGATCGGCACCGACGCGCTGAACCTGGCACGGATCGAAGCGGGGTTTGTGATCACGAACATGGATTTCATCCCCGCCGATCAGGCGGTGCGCGAGGACCGCAGCCGCAGCCCGTTCGAACTGGCTTTGGACTGGATGATCGACTGGGACAAGGGCCACTTCACCGGGCGGCGGGCGCTGAAGCTCGAGAAAGACTGCGACACCAGCAAGTGGGCTTTGATCGGGCTGGATATTCCGGGAAATGTCAGCGCCGAAGGCTCGATCCTGTATCATTCCAGGCGGCACGAAGCGGGCCACATCACGGCTGCCGCCTGGTCGCCGGCCACAAAACGCAGCATCGCAATCGCTCAGGTGCAGCGCAGGCACATGGCAGGTCGCGACCTTTGGGTCGAGATCTATGCCCTGCGCGAGTTGCAGTATGTCAAGCTGATGCTGCCGGTCACGGTCACCGATCGCCCGTTCTTCAACCCCGCCCGGAAACGGGCCACGCCGCCGGGGGTGTTCTGATGGCCTCGCCGCTGCTGGACCATTGTCCGCCGTCCCTGCCCGCGCGGGCCTATCTAGATGCCGACTGGTATCTGGCGGAACAATCCGGGATCTGGCGGCGGGAATGGGTCTATGCCGGGCGGCTGACCGATCTGGCCCCTGCCAGCATCACCCGCCGGCGCATCGGCGGTGCCGAGATCATCTTGTGCAATGCCGGCAGCCTGACGGCGTATCACAACACCTGTCGCCACCGCGGGGCGGAACTTTGCGCCACCGACGGGCCGTCGGGCCGGCTGATCACCTGCCCCTACCATGCCTGGGCCTATGCAGCGGATGACGGCCGGCTCGTCTCGACTGCGCATGCGACCCCCACGGCAGATTTCCGGCGCGCGGATCACGGGTTGCACCCGGTGAACGTCACGGTCTGGAACGGCTGCGTCTTTGTGAACCTGTCCGACGACCCGGTGCCGCTGGCCGCCGATCCGGGGCTCGATACCCTGACCGCCTGGCCGGTGGCCGACCTGAGCACCGGCTTCCGGCACAGCCGCGATCTGGCCTGCAACTGGAAGGTGTTCTGGGAAAACTACAACGAATGTCTGCATTGCCCCGGCATCCACCCCGAGTTGTGCGACATGGTGCCGGTCTATGCGCAAGGCGTGATGTCGGCCCGCGAAACCACCGGCGTTCCCGATGGCCCGCCACTGAAGCCCGGCGCGCAAAGCTGGACGATGACCGGTGCGGCCTGCGGACCGGCATTTCCCGGGCTGACGGAGGCGCAACGGCAGGCGGGGCACAGCTTTGTCACGGTTTACCCGTCAATGTTCCTCGTGGCGCATGTCGATTACGTGCGCTGCGTCAGCCTGACCCCCACCGGCCCCGAAACCACCCGCCTGACCGCAGAATGGCTGTTTTCGCGCGAAACTCTGGCGCAACCCGGGTTCGACGCGGCACGGGTTGCAGCGTTTTCCACTCTCGTTATTCAGCAGGACGGCGACGTCTGCGAAATGAACCAGCGCGGCTTGCGGTCGCCTGCCCATCGGAGGGGCACGCTGATGCCGCAGGAATTCGCCGTCCACGCCTTTCATACCTGGGTTCTGTCAAGGATCACCGCCCCATGAGTTTTCTGCCCATCCCCCCCGACTGGGATCGCCGCGGCCTGCCCGGCTGGACCTATCATTCGCAGGCAATGTTCGATCTGGAACGGGACCATGTGCTGCTGACCCATTGGCAGGTCGCGGGCCATGTCTGCGACCTTCCCGCCCCCGGCGACTGGCTGGCCTTCGACCTGCTGGGTGAGCGCGGCGTGATCATGCGCGGGCAGGATGGCGTGGTCCGGGCGTTTCACAACCTGTGCCGGCATCGCGGCGCGCGAGTGGTGGACGGGGCGCAGGGGCATTGCAAGGGGGCGATGGTCTGCCCGTTCCACGGCTGGGTGTACAACCTCGACGGCACCCTGCGCGGCCCGGCCCGGCCAGAGGCATTCGGCCGGATGGACCGGGCGCAGTTCGGCCTGAAACCGCTGGAGCTGGAGGTCTGGCACGGCTTCTTGTTCCTGCGGTTTCATCCCGGCCCGCAACCGGCAGTGGCCACCCTGCTGGCGCCGTTTGCCGCCGATTTTGCCGCGTACCGCGCCGCAGGGCTGCTGCCGGTGCAGACGCCGGTCTGGTCGGCAACCTTGCCGGTCAACTGGAAATCGGTGCGCGACGTCGATAACGAGGGCTATCACGTCGCGATGGCGCATCCCGGGTTGCAGGAGCTTTACGGGCGCACCTATGTCGACCGGGTTCTGGAGCACGGGCTGTCGTTCTCGACCGGCAGCTTTGGCGATGCGCCGGGGCGGGGCTGGTCGGTGCGGCACTACCTGGAACTTTCGCCCGAGCAGGACGGGCTGCCCGACCACCTGCGCAAGTCGTGGACGTATTACGGCCTGTTTCCCAACAGCGTGTTCGCCTTTACCCCCGAAGGCGCGCAGTTCTATCAGGACCTGCCGCTGTCGCCGCGTGAAACCCGGTTGACCGGCCGGCTGTACCGCCACTCCCACGAGTCACGGGCCGCGCGCGCCGCCCGCTATCTGGCGACGCGGATCGACCGCGACACCTCGGCCGAGGACCGGCAACTGTCGATCTGGTCGAACGAGTCGATGCGGTCGCAGGCCTTTGACGGCTTCCACCTGTCAGACCTCGAATACGGGGTGCGCCGTCACCACGATCTGCTGCGCGCGGCCTTGCCGGTCATGACCCTGCAAGCGGCCCCGCCCGAGGCTGAAATCGCCCGACGTAACGCAGAAATGCGTTGTGCCGTGCCGAATGTCGCTTAACCTTTTTCGAACTGTCACAAACCGTGGAGGATCCGCCATGAGATTGACCCGCAGAACGGCCCTGACCGCCTTGGGTGGCGCACTGGCCCTGCCGTACGTCCGCCCCAGTTGGGCGCAGGCGGGCACGGTGAACGTCTACAACTGGTCTGACTACATCGGCGAAACCACTGTCGCCGATTTCGAGGCAGAGACCGGGATCGGGGTGGTCTACGACCTTTATGCCAGCTCCGAAGAGATGCAGGCCAAGATGCTGGCCGGATCGACCGGCTATGACGTGGTGGTGATGGCCGGGTTATCGCTGCCGCAACTGGTGAAGGCGGGGATCTACGAGCCGCTGGACCACGCAAAGCTGACCAACTATGGCAATCTGGACGCGGACATCCTGAAGATCGTCGAAGGCTTCGATCCGGCGAACGTGCATGGCGTGCCCTACATGTGGGGTTCGGTCGGGTTCACCTATAACCTCGACATGGTGAAGGCGGTGCTGCCGGATGCCGATCTGTCCAGTCTGGACACGATCTTCAAGCCCGAGAATGCCGCCAAGCTGGCCGAATGCGGGTTGTCGATTCTGGACAGTCCGACCGACATCGGGTTCATGGTGCTGAAATATCTGGGGATGGACCCCGACACCGCAGGTCCAAAGGAATATGCCAGGATGGCAAAGGCCTTTGCGCCGATCCGGCAGTATATCACGACTTTTGACAATTCGAGTTATCTCACCACGATCCCCAATGGCGAGGTTTGTGCGGTCAACAGCTGGTCGGGCGACTATGGCGTCGCCAAGGCGCGGGCGACCGAGGCGGGGATCGAGATGAACCTGGGCTATTTCGTGCCGAAAACCGGGGCTCCGGCGTGGTTCGACATGCTGTGCATCCCGGCAGATGCGGCCAGCAAGGACAACGCCTATGCCTTCATCGACTATCTGCTGCGCCCCGAAGTGATCGCGGCCTGCACCAATTACACAGGCTATGCAAATGCCAACAAGATGGCGACGGCGCTGGTTGATCCGGCGATAACGTCTGATCCGGCGGTCTATCCCGATGCGCAGACCCTGAGCCGGATGTTTACCCCCAAACCGCAGACCGAAGAGCAGGACCGCGACATCACCCGCGCCTGGGCGCAGATCAAGGCTGGCTGACCGGTGACCGCACCGTTCCTGATCATCGACGGCGTGTCGAAGAGTTTCGGCACGTTCGAGGCGGTGCGGGACGTGTCGCTGACCATCGAAAAGGGCGAGATCTTCGGGCTTCTGGGCGGGTCGGGCTGCGGCAAGACCACTTTGCTGCGCATGCTGGCGGGGTTCGAGGAGCCGACGGCGGGGCGCATCACGCTTGATGGTCAGGACATGACCGGGGTGCCCCCGTGGGAGCGCCCGGTGCACATGATGTTCCAGAGCTATGCGCTGTTTCCGCACATGAGTGTGGAGCGCAATGTGGGCTACGGGCTGAAGCACGAGCCGATGACCCGGGCGCAGCGCGACGCCCGGGTGCGCGACATGCTGGACCTTGTGCAACTGACGCCGTTTGCCCATCGCAAGCCGCACCAGATATCCGGCGGCCAGCGGCAACGGGTGGCGCTGGCGCGCGCGCTGGCCCGACAGCCGAAATTGCTGCTGCTGGACGAACCGCTTGCCGCGCTGGACAAGAAGCTGCGCGAGCATACCCAGTTCGAGCTGATGAGCATTCAGGAGCGCACCGGCGTCACCTTCATCGTCGTCACCCATGATCAGGAAGAGGCGATGACCCTGTCCGACCGCATCGCCGTGATGGACAACGGTGTGGTCCGCCAGGTCGGCCGCCCGGCGGAGGTCTACGAAAATCCCGCCAGCCGGTTTGTCGCGGGCTTTATCGGGTCGATCACCAGTTTTGCCGCCACGGTCGGCGCGCTCGACGGCGACACCGTGCGGGTCGAGGTGCCGGCCTTCGGGCAGGCCGTCACGGCCCGGGCCGTGCCGGGGCTGGCCGTCGGACAGCCCGTCACCCTTGCCCTTCGCCCCGAAAAGCTGGCGATCACCCGATCGGAACCCCTGACCGGCAACCGGATTGCGGGCGAGGTCAAGGATCTGGCCTATTTCGGCAAGGACAGCCTGTATCGCATCACCTTGCCGTCGGGCGATCTGATTTCGGTGCATGCCGTGAACGCCCGACGCGCCGGCGAGCCGCAACCCGACTGGTACGACAAGGTGTGGCTGACGTTCGAGCCCGCCTCGGCCATTCTGCTGGTGGAGTAGACAGATGCCTTCGGCGAGGATATTTGGGCCAAGATGAAAGCGCGCAGCCCCGGGACAGATGGCGCGTTCGCCCGCTGGTTTCACCGCACCGGCTGGGTGCGGCTGCTGATCGGAGTGCCCTATATCTGGCTGCTGGTGCTGTTTGTCGTGCCGTTTCTGATCGTTGTGGCGATGTCGGTGGCGACGCGCACCCCCACGGCCCCGCCGTTCGGCTATGGCGGCGACAACCCGGTCCTGAACTTCGAAGGCTATGCCCGGCTGTTCACCGATGATCTCTATATCCGCGCGTTCACCATCTCGTTGTCCAACGCGGGTCTGGCCACCGGGCTGTGTCTGGCGCTTGGCTATCCGATGGCGCTTGGGCTGACGCGGGTGCGCCCGGCGTGGCGGCAGATTCTGCTGATGCTGGTGATCCTGCCGTTCTGGACCTCGTTTCTGCTGCGGGTCTACGCGTGGATGGGGCTGATGGGGTCGAGTTCGTGGTTCAACCAGATGCTGACCGGCTGGTACAACGCCGCGGTGCCGGCCGATTGGGCGCTGCGGTCACTGCCGATGATGCATTCGAACTTTGCCGTCGTGCTGGTGATGGTCTACACTTATCTGCCGTTCATGATCCTGCCGCTTTATGCCAGTCTTGAACGGTTGGACCCGGTGCTGGACGAGGCAGCGATGGACCTCGGCACCCGGCCGTTCGGCGTGTTCTTGGACGTGACGTTGCCGCAGTCGATCCCGGGCATCATCGCGGGCGGGTTGCTGGTGTTCATCCCGGCGGCGGGCGAGTTGGTCATCCCGACGCTGGTCGGCGACGCCGGATCGCCGATGATCGGGCGGGTGATCGCGGACGAGTTTTCGCAGGCGCGCGACTGGCCGATGGCGGCGTCGGTTGCGGTGGCGCTTTTGGTGCTGATGGTCGGCCCGATGATGCTGTATGCCCACTACCAGTCGAAATCGGACGAGGCCGCATCATGAACCGCCGCCCGGTGTTCCTGATCTGCGTGCTGGGTTTCGGCTTTGCGTTCTTCTACATCCCGATCCTGTCGATGATGGTCTATTCGTTCAATGCCTCGCGGCTGGCGACGGTCTGGGGCGGGTTTTCGACCAAGTGGTATGCAAGCCTGTTCGCAAACCGGCAGATCGTGGCGGCGCTGGTCCTGTCGCTGAAGATCGCTCTGCTGTCGGCCACGGTCGCCACCATTCTCGGCACGATGGCGGGCATCGCGCTGGCCCGGTTTCGCCGGTTTCGCGGCCGGACGCTGTTTGCCGGGCTGGTGACGGCACCGCTGGTCATGCCCGAGGTGATCACCGGCATCTCCAGCCTGCTGCTGTTCTTGCTGATGGCCGACTGGATCGGCTGGCCGGGGCAGCGCGGGTTCACCACGATCACGCTGGCGCACATCACCTTTTCCATGGTGTTCGTGACCACTGTCGTGCAGGCGCGGATGATCCAGGCCGACCGCGCCATCGAAGAGGCGGCGATGGATCTGGGCTCGCGGCCCTGGCAGGTCATGTTCGATGTGACGTTGCCGGTGATCTTTCCGGCCATCCTGTCGGGCTGGCTGCTGGCGTTTACCATCAGTCTGGATGACGTGGTCATCACGTCGTTCACGACCGGGCCGGGCAGCACGACGCTGCCGCTGTTGATCTGGTCGAAGGTCAAGCTGGGGGTGACGCCGGACGTCAATGCGCTGGCCACGCTGACCGTGCTGATCGTCGGGGTGGGGGTAGCGCTGGCCGGCTGGCTGCTGAACCGCGCCGCGCGGCGGCGCGAGCGCGAGATGCGCCTTGCCTACCGGGCCAACGAATGACCGAGCCGGACCCCTGGGCGGAACTGTCGACGCCGCCGGGCCCGCCGGGGTCGGGGCGGCAGCGCTACGGAGCGGCGATGGCGCTGCACCGCGCGGGGTCGCTGGGCGACGCCGCCCTCGAAGTCTACCGGATCGCCGCGGCGAGGGACGCCATCGACCCGCGGTTGCTGCTGGCCGACCGCGGGATCGACCTGCCTGCTGCCGCCGCTGCAGCCTTGCCCGAAGCCCTGATCTGCGCCCTGGTGGAAGAGGCCGACCGTTACCTTGCCGCTCTGCCCGGTCCCGGCGTGGCAGAGGTGCGCGCCGGGTTGGCCGCCGCCCGGGGCGGGGCGGTCACGCCGCGCGCCGCCCGCCCCGATCCGGTGGTGGCAGCACATCTGCCGGCGGCCTTGCACGGGCTGACCGCCAGCCACCCCGCGCTGGCGCAGGCCATCGCCGCCGCCGCCCCGGTGCTGGCGTGGCAGCCCTACGACGGGTATCCGCCCGAGGCGATCGGCGACAGCTTTTCGCGCAGCCACTCTGCCGCCGTGATCATCGGCGGCGCTGCGCCGATCGCGGCGCTGGATTTCGATTTCGGTCTGTTCCTGATCGCGCCGCATGTCCTGTACCGCGACCACCATCATTCCGCCCCCGAGCTTTATGCCCCGCTGACCGGTCCGCATGGCTGGCGGTTCGGTCCGGACCGGCCGCTGGCGATCCTGGCTGCGCACACGCCGGTCTGGAACCCGCCCAACCGGCCGCATCTGACCAAGGTCGGGCCGGTGCCGTTCCTGTGCCTGTACGCCTGGACGCGGGATGTCGATCTGCCGGCGCATGTCCTGCCCGCCCACGACTGGCCGGTGTTGGAGGCGCTGCGGCTGGTGGTGTGACACGCCGTGCCGCCAACGGTTTGCTCGGGTGGCGGCGGCCTGCAAGCCGGCCCGGCAGCCCCACTCCACGTCCGGGCGCCGTCGCTGGCAGGACTCGCCGGATCATGTCGGGCTGATCAAGGGTGCCCCAGGCTTCGGGCCGTTTGCGCCCGGCACGTGAAGCCGGGCGGGCGCTTCATCGCGTCGGACCGGGTGATCGGGCACGACAGCCCCCCGAGCCCTGCGATGACCGCCCGTATCGCCGCCGAAGGGCCCGACTTCGGCAGGGCGAGCCGGCGCGCTGCAGGGGCCGGACGGGGCGGCCGCTGCTGCCAAGGTCGCACAGGCCTTTGGCGCGCCCGGCATCGCGCTGCAGGACCGGATGATTGCACCGCCCGACAGCGGCGAGCACTGCCCGGCCTCCCTTTACGCGCGAAAGTCCTGCGCCCCTGCCGTCCTCTTGCAACCGGCCCGGGCTTGGTCTATCTCGAAAATGACCTCGGTGGCGAGTTGGCGGAGAGGTTACGCACCGGATTGCAAATCCGTGAAGATCGGTTCGATTCCGATACTCGCCTCCAAGGATATCAATGGGTTACACTCTGATGGTCCTTTTTCAGCACGGTTTTGAAGCTTTTTCGAAGCAGTTATCTGTTGCTGCGGCGGGGCACGACCGGGCGCGTCGGCTTCCGGGTAAGATCGGCGAGTTGAGCGATGGGGCACGAATACCGCAAGGCTTTGCAATTGAACGAACCCGAACCGCCCGGATCACATCGGTCGTCCAAACGCGGTTTTGCCTCAGTCGCGGGAAAGTGTGGCCGGGGGCCCGCCATCTGGGCGACCGTCTGGCGGAAAGGATCGCCAATGGCTCAGTCTTTGTGCAGAGCCGGTCTCCGTCCCGCAAGGCAAAACCGACGGGTTCCTGCCCGCAGGCGCCGTCGCGCCCGGGGCGAAGCTTGATCGCATCGAAACTTGACCTTCATCCACGCCGCCGCGGGGGTCGCCTTCAAGCCGACGACGGACCTGCCGGTCAGAGATCTGCGGCTGGCAAACGCGAAGAGAAACACCGCCGAGCCGACGAACCGAAACCCCTGCCGCCGTCAATCGCTCCGCGGGTCCTGCGGTCAGCGGATGATGGTGGGCAGGTCCTTGCGCGATGCCCAGGACTCTGTGAGCAGCGGCAGGCCGAACAGCGACGAGAACAGAAACCCGCCGCGTATGGCCGATGAACGTTGCTTTTGCGCCGAAACCAGTCGGGTTGGCCAGAAAAACCGTGACATATGGCCGCCGCCGCGAATCGCAGATGTGCGATCCTTGCTGTGAATGATCGGGTTGTTGCCGAAGATATGCCCGTGCGGCAGCCGTCTGAACGGGTTCGACATGAGCAGGGGATGTGTCTCCAGGATGCTGCGTGAATACTGTTCGCCGGCGTTCTCGCGCAGGTACTCGTCCTCATCGTCCAGTCCGACATCCATCGCGGGATGCTTCCGCAGCACCTTCATCGCGTTCCGCGCGGTGCCGATCGGGCTGAAGGGGGCCTGCACGACCAAGAGCGCCCGATCGCCCGTCAAGGCCTCGCCATAAGCCGCCGCCGGGACGGAACTGATGCGCGCGGCCTTCATCGCCGCCGCCGCTCCGCCAGCGGTGCTGCCGGTGATGACCTGGATTGTGTCTTCGTCCTGCCCGTCGTCCAGCAGGGCCGCCATGGCAGCACTCGCCGCCGCCGGATCAGAATAGAGTCGCGTGATGATCGTCGTCATGTTGCACCTGTTGCTCCAAGGGCCGAATGGCCGGTTGACCTGTCCTGCAATTAGCCTGCTCGTCCGTCCGCAAAAGGCGCTGCTGCACCATGCGGGTCCTGCTTTCCCAAAGCATAGGGCATCCGGGTCTGCTTGTCGCTGCCCGCGATACCCGCATCCCTGCCCCGCAGAGGCAAGGCCAACAGCAGGGCCAGCGTCAACAGTCCAACTTCCAGCACAAAGACCGCGGTATATTGGGTCGCCGCCGACGCCCCGACAGCACCGGTGGCAACGATGGTATCCCGCATCACCCCGCCGATGGCGATGGCGAGGCCGGCAGACGTCGCCTGCACCGCCCCCCAGGCCCCCAGCGACAGACCGATCTGATCGCGCGGAGCCGACCGCATGGTCGCGGTCAGCGTTCCATGTCCGAAAAGCCCGGCTCCGAAGCCCGCAAGGAGTGTCCCCGCCATCAGGACCGGCACCGAAAGAATCGTCGAGGACCACACGATCAGACCAAAGGCCGGGATCCCGGCGATCACACCATAGATCGCCATGTCCACCGGGCGCGCGCCACGGCCCAGCCAACGCGAGGCGAGCGTAAACCCGATCAGGCTGCCACAGGCCAGATAGACCGTCAGCCGCGTCGTCTCGGCGATGGTCATCTGCAGCACCTGACCGCCGAACGGCTCCAAGAGCACGTCCGCCATCCCGAAACCCGCCGTCCCGAACCCGATGACGGTCAGGAGCCGGAACATGCCCGGCCGTTCCGTCAGCCGCGCCCAGGCTTCGGCGAACCCCACCTGCGGGCCCCGTGGCGCTGTGGCCCGTTTGCGGTCGCGGGCCTCTTGCTTCCACATCGCCCAGAAGTTCAGCGCAACCGTGACGACCGCCGTGCCCTGGATGACCTGGATCAGACGGCCCGGCGTGTAATTCTGAAGGAGCGCGCCGTAAGAAAACGCACTGACGATCATGCCGACCAGCAGCATGACATACATCAGCCCCACGACCTTGGGCTGATCGGCTTCCGGCACCAGATCGGTGGCCAAGGCCAGACCGACCGTCTGCACGATATGAATACCGGCACCGACCAGCAGAAAGGCCAGCCCAGCCGAAGCGAGGCCGATCCACCGCGGCGCATCTATCGCCTCGCCGTAGCCGGACAGCACCAGCAGCGCAAACGGCATGATCGCAAAACCGCCGAACTGCAGCATCGTGCCCTTGAAGATGTACGGCAGCCGCCGAAGCCCCAGCGCAGACTCATGCCGGTCTGACCGGAAGCCGATCAGCGCGCGGAACGGGGCGAACACCAAGGGCAATGCCAGCATCACGCCGACAAGGGTTGCAGGCACCTGCAACTCGACAATCATCACGCGGTTCAGGGTGCCGACAATCAGCACCAAAGCCATGCCGACGCTGACCTGAAACAGCGACAGACGCAGCAAGCGCGACAGCGGCACCGCTTCCGAGGCGACGTCCGCAAAGGGCAGATAGCGCGCGCCGACCCCCGAAATCTTGCGAAGCGCGAAACCCTTGTAGTTCAACATCAGACGGCTCGATCATTCTGGGGGAGATGATCTTCCCCGCGCGGAAATGGCAGTGTGAGACCCTCCTGCCGGAGGACACGGGGCCTCACACCGTCGTCCACCGCCCCTGGCACAGGGCGGAGCCGTTTAGTTCATCGCGAGCGTGTCGGGCGGTTGCAACACTGCGCGCGCCGTCGTGCCGTCCGGCATCGTGATCAGGATCACCTGCCCGGCCGACGTCGAGTAAGAGGCCTTCGCGGCATCCTGCTCTGGCAAGACCAGTGATGCTGACGCCATGCCCGCACCAAGCGGCTTGCCGGACAGGAAGTCGGCAACCCAGGTCGTGTTGCTGAGAACAGCGACGTGGACAGCAAACGACCCGACGGCCACCGCCGACAGGAACAAGGGGATTCCAACGGTCGGCTTGACGACGAGCCACATCTTTGCGTTGTTCATGATGTGCTCCTCACCCAAGCCACGGCGTGGAGACCGCAACCAGCAGATGCGCGATGAGGGCGATGACGCCGAACACGCGGGTGCCGTCGATCAGATAGCTGTGGACTTCTTCTGCTTCTCTCAAGTTCAAGCCAGTCGGCCAGACCTTGTCAGGATCGTTGGACATTGGTGTTCCTCCGTGCCCTCGTCGTCTCTTTCAGTCAGGGGCAGAGTGACGACATTGACTCCACCCGGCGCAGACACATCACAGACTCGCGTCCTGCTGGCTGGGCCTGCGTCAATCTGTCACTTTTGAATTACAATGACAACTGTCTAGTTAAGTTGACACTTGGCCTGAGGACTGCGCGCTAATTGGCCTCCGGGTCTGATTTTATTATGCAATATCTTCATTTTGCGACCGCGCCCGGATTGACCGACCGTTATTGTCCAATTGCAGCGATCAATCGGAATTGTGCAAAGTTCGTGTGATGAGGCGCTGCAGGGCATGGGCGCGGCAGACCTCGGTATCGGCGAGGGACGTCGTCGCGCAGCCCGCCGGGCGCGGGACGGGCGGCGGCGGAAGATCCGCCGGGGGATTCGCCGATTCCGGTGCGGGACAGCCTTCGACCCGGACCCTGGTCTCAACCCCGCGAGCGCAGCCCCTCGCGCCGGGGGCCACCCTGATTGACGACAAGGTCATGCACGATCATGCCGCACAGGACGGCGGTCAGAAAGATCGCGGCTCCGGGCGCGAACAGCCCGAGGGCAACAAGCGCGGCCAGGGGGAAGTAGCCCGCAAGCCCCCAGCCAAGGCCAAACAGCACACCGCCCGCCATGCTTTTCCATGACGGTCCCTCGGCGAACGGCTCCATCTCTCCCCCCAGATACGGGCGGGAAAGTCGCCGGGTCAGCGCGAAGACAAGGACGGCGACGCTCAACGCCGAAAGGAGCCCGAGGCCAGCCGACAGATCCAAGGCTCCTTCAGGACCAGCAAAGCCCTGCAGGAGCACAGGCTGAAAAAGCCCTGACAAGATCATCCCGGCGCCGCACATCATCCCGCACAGCAGGGCCGCCAGCCGGATCATGCCGCACCTCCCGCGCCCAGAACCTGACGCAAGACGAACGAGACGGCAGCGCCTGCCAGGATCGCGAGGATCGCGGCGACGGCGCGTCTTGATCGCTGGGCCGCGCCGTAGATCGACCCGAGCACACCGGCATTCGCAAGGCGCGCCCCGAAGCCCACAAGCAGTCCTCCAACCACAAGCAGCGGCCAGCCCGCCTCGACGGCAGGTGGTCTGACAGACCCCAAGGCGATCAGCAC
>Ga0209591_10000863_pt1 | contig 38885 bp, 32 predicted proteins | sample MAT01_FD_187207 | JGI IMG/M metagenome (GOLD analysis project Ga0209591, IMG submission 187207) | Freshwater microbial communities from Lake Fryxell liftoff mats and glacier meltwater in Antarctica - MAT-01 (SPAdes) (version 2) | ecosystem: Environmental > Aquatic > Freshwater > Ice > Liftoff... | reverse complement strand
CGCGCTGGGGCATCCTCGCCCGACAATATCGCGGAACACGCCACAGAAGCCCCGTAGAGCGATTTTTTGAAACACAAAAGTGACAAAAGTACACAAAAGTCTATGTACCTAATTAATTCATTCCCGTGTCACTAATTTCTAATATCCGCTCCCCACGCCAATTTTTCCCGGATAGTGCGCAAAAAAGTAACATCCTGTAGCTGTACCATGCGCGCCGGAAAGCCATTTTTCCGAACCGCCAATTGATGCGTTGAATGGATGAGTTCAAAGCGGGAGTCTAACGTACAAATAAAATTATCAGCCCGCCCTTCTATTTCAAAAGACAAAACAGATGCCTCTGAAATGACAATGGGGCGTACGTTGAGGTTGTGCGGTGCCACCGGAGTGAGTACTAAGTTGCACGAATCGGGAAAGATGATGGGGCCCCCGCAACTGAGTGAATACCCCGTGCTACCGGTCGGCGTGGAAATGATAATGCCATCCGCCCAATAAGAATTTAGGTAATCACCATTCAAATAGACGTGAATCGTGATCATGGAGGAGGTATCGCGTTTCAAAATGGTGCAATCATTGAGCGCAAAAGGAATATCTCCAAACAGGTGCGGATGGCTTTCTAAGAATAGCATGGATCTTTCCTCTATCAGGTATTGTCCCTGATTTAGTTTCCGTATAGAATCGGCGATTATATTCTTTTCAATACCAGCCAAAAAACCCATCCTTCCGAGGTTAATACCCAGCATGGGCACCCCTGCGTCTCTGATGACCGTCAGCGCATTGAGCATGGTGCCATCTCCACCGAGGGTGATTACAAAATCTATCCGATGTACCTTAAAATCTAAATAATCATCGAAAGCAGCATACGGCGCAGGGAATTTGACAAAACCTTCAATTTCCCTTAAATAAGGTGTATAAATATAGGTATTGATTCCTTCTGCGGCTAACGCATCAAAAACAGCCTGGATGTAAGGCAGGTCCTTTTCTTTATACTGTTTACCGTAAACAACGACTTGCATAAATGGTTATTAGTTATTTTTTTTACGCACCTGCTAAATGAATAAGTTAAATTAAGGAGCGCTTAACCGCTCTTTTACCCCGCAAAGATGTTTTACTTTTCGGACATTAAAATTTTTTTTTCACCGGGAACCAATTTTATCACCTATTCGTTCATACATTTGCCTGTGATTCAAACTTCCGACTGCTTGATTTCCGACTGCTTGATTTCCGACTGCTTGATTTCCGACTGCTTGATTTCCGACTGCTTGATTTCCGACTGCTTGATTTCCGACTGCTTGATTTCCGACTGCTTGATTTCCGACTGCTTGATTTCCAACTTTTAAATAATTCAATAACCTGACTAATTTTTATGATTAATCAATTTCCCATGAGTGCCGAAGAAATTCGCCTTGAACAATCTAATTTTATTACAAAAGTATATGGCTGGATGACATTGGCCTTGGTACTGACTGGCCTGACCGCCATTTTTGTCGCCTACTCTCCTGCGTTAATTGAACTCATTTTTGGGAATCGTTTGGTCTTTTGGGGTCTTATTATTGGAGAATTACTCTTAGTTGGCGTACTTTCGGCGGCCGTTTCAAAGATGTCAGCCATTACTGCCACATTGGTCTTTTTGGGATACGCCTGCCTCAACGGACTGACGATGGCTTCCATTTTTTTAGTCTTCACCGCTTCTTCTATTGCCAGCACTTTTCTTATCACTGCCGGCACCTTCGGCCTAATGAGCTTCTATGGGTATTTCACCAAACGCGACCTGACCTCTTTAGGAAATCTTTGCGTTATGGCATTGATTGGTTTGATTATCGCTTCCATTGTAAATATCTTTTTGGCCAGCAGCATGTTATATTGGATTACTACCTACGCCGGAATTTTGATCTTTGTAGGATTAATTGCTTATGACACGCAAAAAATCAAGGAGATGAACATCATCGGCAATGAAGGCACCGACGAAGACCGCAAAGAAGCTATTATGGGAGCGCTGTCCCTTTATTTGGACTTCATTAATTTATTTCTGTATATGCTCCGAATTTTTGGAAACCGAAGCAGTGATTAAAAAATGTTAAAAAAGTAGTATTTTCACAAAGTGGATACTAAAAAAGGATAATTAACGTATTATAAAAATGCTTTATTATTTAATCCAATCCTTTAAAGTATGCACAATATTCTTATTGGCTCAAGACCTGTTACGGACCCACGCATTGTTTTTGTTAAACCGCCAAAACGCAACAAGGCACTACTCCACTTTTTTTTGATCATGATTGTTTTTCCGGCAGCAGTCATGACCTGGTTAGTCACGTTTTGCGGTTATGTTTTAAAAACAATTATCACCATTAGGTAAAATATTTAAACTCTTTGCATTCAACGGTGCAATAATTCGGCATCCGCACTACCTTTGCGGCCATGCAAACTATTTGTTATCCAACTCCGACTACCTTCACCCGTAATCGAAGTGCTGCGCTGTTTGAAACGGCCAAAAATTATTTTCCCGGAGGCGTACACAGCCCCGTTCGGGCTTTTAAGAGTGTGCAAGGCCCGCCCATTTTTTTTGAAAAAGGGCAAGGCTGTCACTTATTTGACGTTGACGGACAAACTTACGTTGATTTCTGTTGCTCTTGGGGGCCGTTGATCCTGGGTCATGTACCTCCAGCGGTTGTAGCCCGCGTACAGGAGACCGTTGCCAAAGGAATGTCCTTTGGTGCTCCTACACCACACGACCTCCTGATCGGTGAACTGATACTATCCAACCATCGCTTTATCGAAATGATTCGTTTTGTCAGCAGTGGTACAGAAGCTGTCATGAGTGCCATTCGATTGGCAAGGGGCGTCACCGGCAAGAGTAAAATACTCAAATTTGAAGGCTGCTACCACGGACACGTGGATGCGCTGCTGGTAAAAGCCGGATCGGGATTAGCCACTTTTGGCATCAGTACTTCAGCGGGTATACCAGAAGCCGTTGCGAGAGAAACATTGGTGGTGCCTTTGGCCGATGAAGCGGCATTGGAGGCGGTGCTTCTGGCACACGGGCACGAATTAGCCTGCATTATTGTAGAACCCATTCCGGCTAATAACGGGTTGCTGCTGCAGGATAAATCCTATTTGGAATTATTGAGAAAAAAATCGCTGGAATACGGCATTTTACTCATTTTTGATGAGGTCATCTCCGGGTTCCGAGTCGGTTTTGAAGGGGCGGCAGGGTATTATAACATCCAGCCAGACATCATTACCTTTGGAAAAATTATCGGTGGCGGGATGCCCGTTGGTGCCTACGCGGCCAGCCGGGAATTGATGGAGCATATTGCTCCGGTGGGCCCCGTATATCAGGCAGGCACCCTCAGCGCCAATCCAGTGTCCATGGCTGCCGGGTATGCCACTTTGACGGAGTTGCTGCAACCCGGTTTTTACGAAAAATTGAACCAAACCACTGCCAATTTTATGGCAAATTTGCAGGAGTACTGCGATCAAAAAGGTTATGATATCAGTTTTCCGCATATTGGCTCCATTTTCTGGCCCACTTTCACGCGTAAACGAATCAAAAGATCGGATGAAATTGACGGCACCAAGATGGAATATTTTAAAAAATTGCATTTGCTATTATTGCAACGCGGCATTTATTTTGGCCCGTCCGGATATGAAGTCGGTTTCGTTTCTGCCGCACATACAGCAACAGACTTGGAGTTTGCTGCTGCAAAAATAAAAGAAGCCATTGATTTGGTGTATGCCTGATTTGTTTCGACACAACCTGTCTTCATTTGACGATGTTGAACTTATAACCATACCACAATTTAACCATAAAAACGATTCATTATTATGCAACATATTACCGTTATCGGCGCGGGCACCATGGGAAATGGCATCGCTCATGTTTTTGCGCAATTTGGTTACCGAGTTACCCTGACAGACATCAGCGCGGATGCGCTGAAAAAAGCGTTGCAGACCATTGCTTCCAATTTAGACCGACAAGTGAGGAAGGGAACGCTTTCGGAGGAAAATAAGGCGGCAACGCTTGCCTGTATTACGACCCATACGGATTTGTCGGCAGCGGTGGCCCAGGCTGATCTTGTGGTGGAAGCCGCCACTGAAAATGCGGATTTAAAAATAAAAATATTCAGGGAGATGGATGCGGGTGCGCCAGAAAAGGCTATTTTAGCCACTAATACGTCCAGCATCAGCATTACCCGCATTGCAGCGGCTACTCAACGGCCCGAACGGGTGATTGGTATGCATTTTATGAACCCGGTTCCGGTTATGAAATTAGTGGAGGTGATACGCGGGTATGCCACTTCCGATGAAGTAACCCAAACCATCATGAACCTGTCTGCGTCGTTGGAAAAAACGCCGGTTGAAGTCAACGATTATCCGGGTTTTGTGGCCAACAGAATTCTCCTGCCCATGATTAATGAAGCCATTTATACCTTGCACGAAGGCGTGAGTGGAGTGAAAGAGATTGATACCGTCATGAAATTGGGTATGGCGCACCCGATGGGGCCGCTTCAATTGGCTGATTTTATTGGTTTGGATGTTTGTCTGTCCATTCTTCGGGTGCTGCAAGATGGATTTGGCAACCCCAAATACGCACCGTGTCCTTTGTTGGTCAATATGGTAACTGCCGGCAAACTCGGTGTGAAAACCGGAGAAGGTTTTTACGTCTATACCTCGGGTTCGAAAGATCTGGTGGTATCTGGCAAATTAAGATGAACAGGACTATTTGTTGATTCGTTGAGGCGTCTCAATACTCAAGGAAAAATACAAGTTATCATTTACCCGTTCCTAAATTAGTTAAAATGCAAGGCAACCTTGCATTTTTTTGAGTGTTTCAGCGTATCGCTATACTTGAAGCGGTTTTGCATTCGTTTATTGGTCTCAAAAAAATCTGATTCATGCGTTTTATTTTTTTAATAGGAGGGTTGTTATCTGCTGTTGCAATGTTTGGCCAGACCTCCGATAAATTATTGGCTCGTTTTACGTTTAACGGATGTAAAATTGCCGATGAAAGTGGTAATGGCTCAACGGGTGTGTTGGTGGGCGACACCCTTTGTTCCTGTGGCGTGACCAATGAAGCGCTTACTTTTAATGACCGCAAAACGTCTTTACTGCTCGCCGGGCCATTGTTGGATTTATTTACGACCAGCGATTTTACGGTAAGTTTTTATTTCAAACCTCAGAATACTACGCTCGGTGGAGCACAGGTTATTCTCTCTAAACAGACGAATTGTAGTTCCACAAGGGCATTTTGGGTTCGTTATAATTCGTTATCCAAAAAAATTGCTTCAGGCATCAGCGAAAATGATACGCTCTCTGCCATTGTTACAGCAGCTTTAGACCCCAATGCCTGCTGGCAACTCATCACGTTGGTGCGCAGCAACAAAGTGTATTCCATTTATGTCGGCGGCCAACTAAAGGACAGTAAAACCACGGTAGCAAGGCTCAATTTGACCAGTACTACCCCTTTTAAGGTGGGTGAGCCGGTATGCCCGCTCGACCGCGGACTGATTGGGTCTTTAGATGAACTGCGATTTCACAGCAAGGCGCTGACGGAGGAAGAAATCGGAAAATTCAACCTTCGCCCCGATCAAATAATCAACGGTGATACCCTGATTTATTTAGGAAGCAAATTTCAGGTGCAGACTACCACTTCCTGTGCCAGTCTTTTTCGTTGGGATGGCGATGGCATTTCCGATCCTTCTTTAGCAGAACCCATCATTACTCCAACCGCCAGCGCTACGTATAAGGTTTCTTTTAACCACCCCGATGGTTGTGTGGCCAGCGACACCATAGCGGTAAAGGTAATAGACCCCGATTCTTTGGATTGTAATAATATTTTTATCCCAAATGCTTTTACCCCCAATGGCACTTTGGGGCGAAATGATCGCTTTGGCATCAGCACCCCCTTTGCCGTAAGGGATTTTATTTCTTTTGAAATATTCGACCGCTGGGGCGGCAAAGTGTTTACGGCAGCGGATCGTTTTGACAGCTGGGATGGTTTGTTCAACGGGCAACCCGTCAATCCCGGTATGTATCTCTACCGATTACGGTACAAATGTAGCGGTTTGGAAAAGGTTAAGAGTGGCAATTTGATACTGCTGAAATAAATTGGCAAAAAGTAGCAGTTTTTTGCTCTTCACCACAACTGTCGAATATTTTTGACAAAGATACCCGGTCATTCAATTTGGCCAAGCATATTAGCGTACCGCTGTGGTCATGCCTTCAAAGCCTCAAAAACCATCCTATAAAAATCGGGGTGTGACTGCCAGGTTTGGCCGGTAATATACCTGCCATCTTTCACTGCTTCCTGTTTCCCGTCGAAAGTGCCACCACAGGCTTCCACTTCAAAGCGGACGTTTTCATAACAGGTGAGGGTTTTGCCATTGACCAAACCTGCCGCTACCAAAATCTGGATGCCATGACAAATAGAGAAGATGTATTTTTCTGCTTTGTCAAATTCCCTAACGATTTCAATCACTTTTGAGTCGTGGCGCAAAAATTCAGGGGCGCGGCCACCCAATAATAATACGGCGGTGTAATCGGTGGTATTTACCTCAGAAAAAGGAATATCCGACTCCACGATATAGCCAGGTTTTTCCACGTAGGTATCCCAGCCAGGCTCAAAATCGTGGATCACTAAGTTGAGCCTTTTTTTACGCGGGGCGGCGATAACAGGTTCGTAGCCCGCTTCTTCAAAACGATGTTTAGCGTACAAACATTCGTAACTTTCACCGGCATCGCCGGTGATGATGAGTATTTTTTCTTTTTTTGACATGAAATTGTTTTTTATTTGTCAAGGCAAAGATAGCGAATTTCTCTTCGAGTTGTTTTTTTGGAACAATAAGGGACAAGAAAATAATAGTTTATCAACCACTCAGGTCATTTAATTTTTGTTTCAAGGCATTGAAATCCAAAGGTTTGTTCAAAAAATCATTGGCTCCCAGGCGCATGGCTTCGCTGAATTTTTCTGCATCGCCATAAGCCGTGATCATCATGATGGTGGGCGGAGGAGCGGGTTGGTTAGCGCGAATCCTGCGTAAGAGTTCCAACCCGCTCATGCCTGGCATATTGATATCAGATAAAATAAGTACTGCTTCAGAGGGGCATTCCTGCAGGAAAGCCAGCGCTTCTTCCCCCGAATAACAAAAAGAGAAGGTGTGGAGGCCCTCGCGGATTTCGCGGCGGAACCGCTGTTCAAACAAGATACGAATGTCTTGTTCATCATCAACTATTAGAATTTTCATTCTTAATCAAGTACGTGATTGAAAATAATCACTGTTTTATTTTTTTAACTGCTTTATTAAGTAGGTAAATAGCAATAATCCTAATTTTGAATTTCATTAATTACCTTATTATCAAAGGTTTGTGAGACTGTGGACTGCCGACTATTGACTGTGGACTACTTATCAACAGTTTGCAGCCTTGCAAATTAATATTTTAGCACAAAAGTAGTTATTATTGCAGTACTTTACAAAGCAAAACTAAATTGGATGATAAATTCAGTGCCAAGTTATTGTTTACACGTTCCTGAATAAGAAAGCACATTGAGCCTACTATCAGGTCAATGTGCTTTCTGTAATAGTGATTTTTCTAATTGTTTAGATTAAAATTTGAGTAGCAATATTATGCTTTTTTCAATAAGCCACCCAACAAGGAGCCAGCACCGCCACCAAGCAGTGCAACCATGACATTCACAATCATATTGGTGCCGCCGCCGTCGCCGTCGCCCAAAACGCCCAAAGCGCCTAAAGCGGCAGGAACTGCATTACCACCAATTGCGCCGGCGATCAGATTTCCGACCGTGCCCAACGCATTCTTTTTGAGCATATCGCCCAAATAACCGCCGCCGGCTCCAGCGATGGTGTTAATCAATAAAGAAACTACATCCATCTTTCGTTTTGTTTTGTTTTGTTAAAATGCTAAAAATAAGAAATAAACTATTGTAAGCAGCGCAAACATAGAACACAATTATCTCCTGTAAAGTATTTTTAGGTTTTTTTGGCATCCTTCATAAGTAGTTGACACTTTTATTTTCGGCAAATAAAAATAAATTGAATTAAAACATTGATAATCAATTATTTATTATGAAAATTTGAAATAATTGTATAAAGAAACTGTCAACTACTTCTCCCGCAAAATGAAGGATGCCGTTTTTTTTTAAGAAAAATTAAATAAAATGAACAGCCAACAAAAAAATGCAAATATTTTTTTCAATTTACATGGATTATTCGGGAACTGTTATACCTTTGCGCCCGTTCTTTAAAAGATACATTTATTGCCAGCCGGAGGGGTGCCAGAGTGGTTTAATGGAGCGGTCTTGAAAACCGTCGTACTGGAAGGTACCGGGGGTTCGAATCCCTCCCCCTCCGCATTTTTTTTATTCCAATCATTTATGTATCGCAATTCCACCTTATTGCTGGCCGCTTTTAGTGCGGCCTTTTTTATTAACGCCTGCCAGCAGCCAGCCGATAAAACGGCAGCGCCCGGCACTGAGTCTTCTTCCGCATCCAACACGACTGCGCCCCGGCCGGAAATGTTGTTGTACGCCGTTATGGTAGATCAGCTCAATCTCCGCGAGCAAGCCTCCAAAGCGGGTAAAGTCATCGCCCAATTTCCGGAAGGATCTTTTGTTATCGGCAGCGGCGAATACTCTGCTAACAAAGAAGAAGTGACTTTAAGAGGTGTTATTTACACCGAGCCTTACACAAAGGTAACGGGTACTACGGCCGAACCAAAAAACGGCTGGGCTTTTCTTGGTGCTTTACAGAAAGTATATGCGGGTACATCAGCCTCCAGCCCCGACTTGAGTACTTTAACGCAATTGACCACTTTCCTGAAAAGTTTGAATGTAAAACAAATAGATAGCGGTAAAAAAGCGTGGGATTACGTAAAAAGCCACTTTGCCGACACGAAAGGCCCTTTAGCAGACGCCGCATACATACTGTTAGACCAATTTTTAAGCCGGATGGAAGTAGAAGGCGAGTATTACAAACCCATGGAAGCCATTCAATGGACTCCCGAGGATCAGGAATCGGTGTATAAATATCAATTTAATTACCAAAAATACCCCGCAACGCGTGCTTTTCCAGCCAATGGTTTTCGCCTTGAGACGGCAGAAGGAATGGTTTTTCCGGTAGCCGATCCGATGCAACTGCACGCATTTTTTGCTCCACGTGCTACCCCCGAAATGAAAACTTATTTGGATCAAGAGCTTCAAATTGAACAAAATGAACATGCCTGGGAGGATGGCGGCATCGTCATACCCATGGAGCAGCTCATGGATCGCTGTGTCTTCTGGGAGCGGTTCAACCAATCAAATCCCAATTTTGTACTTTCGGAGGAAACTCGCCACTCGGAAAAATGGATAGGGGATACGTTTATTTCGGGGGCCAATAATACCCCCGCATTTGATTATGAAACCGGAGCAGTAAGCCCCGAGTATTTAAAGGTTTGGGCATACGCATTAGAAAAATACCCCCAAACCAAAATAGCAGCGCGTATAAAAGAATTTACCGCCCTGATTGCGGCAGAAGGGAATAAACGCACGCCAAAAGTAGAAGCCTACATCAGTAAATTAATTCAGTCTGAGTAAACCCAAAACAACTGTTCAAATCCTCCTTTTACCGGTGAAACGTATTCGACTATTTTATCGTCTATTATTTTTTCTGATTTATACGGCCCGTATTGTAGCAGAAGTTGCGATACGCCATAAGATATTGGGTCAACCCGTCGCTACTTTGATGCGCGTCAGGCGGCGGTGGGCGCACACACTCCTGCCAGGAGTGGGGGTTAAAATTACGGTAGTCGGCGAAATACCTCGTGGCTGCTGCGTCATTGTCAGCAACCACCGAATACACTTCGACCCCCTGCTCATCCTGCGAGATGTAGATGCATACCCCGTTGCAAAGGCCGAAATTGCTAAAATGCCACTCATTGGCACCGGAGGCAGCATGGCCGGGATGTTATTTGTGCAAAGAGATGACCCTGCCAGCCGGGTTGCCGCAGTGCGCGCTATTGCAAAAGTGTTGCGTCAGGGAGCACCCATTATTATTTTTCCGGAAGGAGATACCTCTGCTTTAGATGGCACCCTGCCCTTTAAAAGAGCCGTTTTCGAGTTGGCAGCCCGAATGCAAATCCCCGTCGTACCCGTCGCATTGTGTTTTGCCGATGAACGCGATTGCTGGGTAGGAGATGATCCCCTTTTGCGCCACGCCGCACGCCGAATGTCGGAACCCACCATGCCCATTACCGTGTGCTATGGCCCCCCCATCAAACACTCCGATGCCGGATATTTATTGGAGCAGTCAAAAAAATGGATAGACGATACGCTGGTCAGGCATCCGCTGAAAAGATATTGAATGGTTGAATTGCTGCACTATACAAACCGTGCAACAATACATTAAAACCTGATTCCCAATGGGATATCAAACCACTTATCCACCCAGCCGTACCAATTTTCAATAAAGGTTGGTCGTTGCCCCTATCTTTTTGCTGTGCGACACATCGCCTGACTGCAAACTGTTCCGATGATCCAACATCATAAGGCTTGTTCCATAAAATCAGCAATTTGCTCCATATTGCCCAAAACAACAATATGGTGATCGGGGAGTAAGGGGGTTGTGGGAAGCGGGTTGAATTCGTATTGACCATTGGGATATCGAATGGCCACTAAAGAGACCCTTGCGCTGTGGAACAATCCGCAAGACGCAATCGTTTTGTCTTTGAAGCGTGTATGTAGTTGCTGAACGGGAATTTCTTCAAAAACCACATTACTCGGCCCCATATTGGAGATCAGGGTGAAAAACTCTACCAAATCGGGCTTATCCACGAGTGTTGCCATGTAAAAGCCGCCAATGCGCTCGGGAACTACCGTGTGATCAGCTCCTGCCCGCCGCAACTTAGTTTCATCGGCGAGGGTGTGTGCCCGACAAATAATCCTCAATGCCGGGTTCATCTGACGGGCAGACAGGGTAATGTACAGGTTATCGGCATCACTTGGCAACGTGATAACAATGGCAGCAGCGCGTTCCACGCCGGCTTCGGTCAAGGTAGCATCATCGGTAGCGTCGCCTTCTACATACAGAAAAACGTTTTCTTCCCGCAGTGCCGCTATTTTTTCTTCATCATTTTCAATGATAACAAATTTACTGCCCTGCTTGGACAGCTCCTCTGCCACTTCCATGGCATGACGGCCAAAACCACAAACAATGGTGTGTCCGCTCAAGTGTTGTATAGATTGTTGCATCCTGAAATCACGCAATAATTTTGTAAAGCCACCTTCAGCAAAAATACCGGTAATGGTGGAAATAGAGTAAGTAAATAAGCCTATATTGAACAGAATCAAAAAAGTAGTGAACAAGCGCCCCCAAAATCCCAAGGGGTGAATTTCACTAAAACCTACGGAGGCCAACGTTATCACAGACATATAATAGGCATCGAACCAGGGATAATTTTCAATAAATACATATCCAATGGTGCCGACTCCAATACCCACTCCCATGAGCAAAACTGACCATCGCAGCCGCCTGACAATCGTAACAATTCGGTGAAACCGGTGTTGCCTGCCATGCATTATGTCAGGCACCCGGAAAAGCAACAAAACAAACAATAAAAAAGTGCTGCGAAACATAAAATTAGTATTTCTTTTGACCTGTTCGTATCAATTGATGCATTGCCGCTCTGATAAATATCCAGCCGTGTGCAGCCAGTGCCGGCAGCAAACCAAAATGTTGACGCATAATAATAAACCGGTCTTTCAAGGACTGCTGATGGCGTTTTTTGGAAATACCACCCATCAGATAAGCAGAAAGCACTAAGCCAGTATTGACATTTTCCCGACTTTTTTTCAATATTTTGATACACCAGTCATAATCAGCGCAAAGATTATCCGCTATATAAGGTTCACAGCGTGATTTTCGGGCAATAAACGACTGATGCACCACCCGCATACCACTCAAAAAATGATACAAACGGAGTTTTTCGGGCAGCGAACGGGTGGTCAATTTGCTCATAAGCCCCTGCGGTTGCCGCGCCGCATTGACCAACATCGTATCGCCGTATAATACATCTGTTTCAGGCGTGATCTTTGCCACCATTTGCTCAAGGGTTTGTGGAGCAAACAAATGATCGCCCGCATTGAGAAACCAAACAAAATCGCCGGTAGCCATTTGCAAACCTTTGTTCATCGCATCATAAAGACCTTTATCCCGTTCAGAAATCCAGCGCAAATAAGGCATCTTTTGCTGAAATTTATCAATAATTTCTTTTGTACCGTCTGTTGAACCGCCATCAATAATAATATATTCAAAAGGCGTATACGTTTGGCACCATACACTCTCCATTGTTCCGGGCAACAAATCAGCACCATTATAAACAACGGTAATGATGCTAAAACGATTAGGAATAGCGGGAGAAATGAGCGGAGAAGCCGACATAAACGATTAACGGTAAAAGAGCCTTATTATTTACTCGTTCCTAATTAAAATTGCTTTATCCGGGCAATCATATTTAAAAGAGTGTTAATCAATACAGTATCTTTTATAGAAAAATAATTATTGGGGTTTTGAGAGGAATGTAACACCAATACCGGAAGGTCTTCTGGGCGCCGCAACGCCGACAAATCTTCTGGCATATCTGCCGATTGAAAACGGATAATGCGCAGGTGAATTGGCTCCGATTGTTGTTGAATGGTTAGGTAAATTTCCATAAATAACCGCTTTTTTAGGATGCTTTCGTCAAAAAAATCGGCAAAACTACCCTTTGAAAGTTGGTGTAACGTATCGCACCAAACCGTAATGCTGTCTTTCAAAGCAGCGGCAGCAAGTCGTTGCGGGGCATCAAATCCGGCAGTATCCCGCTTCGTCCATTCAAACAACAACGTATCTTTTTGCAAAATACGAAGCCCTTCAACCCGATCAGAGGGGAAGGAAAAAGCCTGAACGAGGCGATAACTGCTTAAATCTTTAGATAATAACCTAAACAGGTTTGCGGCTATCACATACACCACTTCCTGTTGACCGGAGATCCTTAAAAAAGCCCTGTTATCATTGAGTAGCGCCAGCTCAAAATGCTCTTCCACCCTGCCACCACACCAAACACGACATTTCAGGGCATTTTGTTTAAATACACTGTCAATATTGCTGCCTGATGGAGCAATACTCAGGGAGCGCACCGGCGCAAGCGCTCGAAGTAGTGTGTCCATTCCTGCTAATGGAACGGACACACTACGACCATTTTGTTCAATCGCCCAATGCTGATCAGATTTAAGAAAAGACCACTCAATGCCACTTGTATTCAGTACATTAATTTGAGTGATCAAAGCCGTATCCAATCGAATAACCTGCACCTGCACACTAATTTCCCGCTTCCATGGAGCCTGCCGGATGGCTAAACCCACCAGGAGTGTAGCAAAAAAAAATAATACTAAGTATTTGTTTTTCAATGGTTATTTCTTCGGTACCGCGTTGGGGTTCAACAAATCGTAGAACTGATTAATCTTTGGAAGAATAATAATTCTGGTACGACGGTTGACCGAACGGCCCGCTTCGGTGCTGTTATCTGCCAGCGTATTGTATTCTCCGCGTCCGGCAGCAATCAGGCGATTGGGATCAATTTTAAAGGCAGTCTGCAACACCCTGACAACGGAGGTGGCCCTTTTCACGCTTAAATCCCAGTTATCGTCTAAGCAGGCGGTTTTTATGGCCACATTATCGGTGTAACCTTCCACCATTACTTCCAAATCAGGGCGAGATTCAATAATTTTGGCTATTTTACCCAGTACCTCACTCGCACGCGGGGTCAAATTAGCACTACCGCTTTGATACAGCATTTTATCAGAGAGATTGATGAAAACGACGGTCTTATCCACTTTCACATCCACATCGTTATCCTCAATACCATCTTTCAATACCCCCTTCAGGTTGACTGCCAGCGCCAAATTAATGGAATCTGCTTTGGTTTTTGCAGCCTGAAGCAAGTGAATGTATTTGTCTTTTCGCTCCAATTGAGAAAGGGTTTCTTTAATATTGTCATTGGCTGATTGCGAAAGAACGGTCAGGCTGCCTACCTGAGTGGACTGTTTGTCGCGTTGTGCCTTGCAATCGGCCAATTGTGTGCGCAAATCAACAATTTGGTCTTCTTTCAGTTGCAGAGTGCTTTGGTTGTTTCGGATATCGCCCCTCAGTTTCTCCGCCTCCCGTTCGCAGACACCAATCCGATTGGTCAGCGCATTGATGGTTTCGCCCAACTTGCCGAGGTCTTTATTGGCGGCATCCAATTCCATTTTTTTGGTGGCCAATTCTGTCTGAAGCGTAGTAAACTTCTTTTTGGTGACGCAGGAAACCATACCTGTCCCAAGGCACAGTAGCAGAAAAACTTGTGTGATGAATCGCATAATTGTTGTTTTAAGTGTAAATAAATGAACGTAATAATGCATAATAAATTTTGCAACTTACTGATAATCAAGTAATGAAGAAAAATAAAAATAATGTTTATTTTCACTTCATTACTTATTCTTATTGAATTTGGAGTATTATTTTAATTTGTGCAATTTGTACAAAATTTTCAAACGAAAATCAGCATTTTTTATTTTTATACAACTATATACGACCACAATATAGTAAATTAATTTGAACCGCAAAAAAACACAAAAAGTATTTTCTCATTGTTATATACTACCTTTGCATAATCATAGGATGCCTATAAGAGCATTTGCGAAATCACTCCATACTCCACACTAATACTCGGTACTAACTTATGACTGCAACAGCATTGACGGATTTGATTAACGGGGGAGAGAATAGTTTTGTGCAACTCAGGGAAAATGTCACGAATACCGTGAGTATCTCTCAGGAAATGGTCGCCTTTGCTAACAGTAAAGGTAGAAAACTTATTATTGGGATCAATGATAAAACCGGAGCCATTACCGGACCTAGTTTCCCTGATCTACAGCATATCAATAACTTATTGGCCACTACGGCCAACGATCATGTAAAATCTCCCTTAATTATTGAATCGGCAACCGTAGATATAGCAGGAAAAAAAGTGATTGTGGCCACTATTCCGGAAGGTTTGGACAAACCACACTCCGATAAAGATGGGCTTATTTTCATAAAAAATGGTTCAGATAAAAGAAAAGTGACCAGCAAGCAGGAATTGATGCGATTACCACAGAACAGCAGCAACCTATACGCAGAAGAATTGCCAGTAAGCGGTGCAGAAATTTCCAAAGCGTTGGACAAGGATCGGTTTTCAGAGTTTTATGAAAAACGCTACCGATCCTTAGTGGATTGGGATCAATTGAACCAAGTTATCGAAAATATGCGGTTAGGTAAGGATGGCGTACTCAATGTGGCTGGCGTATTGCTGTTTGGACTGGATGTTCGACACCGATTGCCGGGTTTTCATATTGCAGCGGTTTGGTTCAAAGGAAATGACCTGAGTGGCACCGAATATTGGAGAAGCGACAATTTGTATGGAACCTTAAAATCACAGTATCAGCAAGGGTTTGAATTTATTTACTCCAAATTAGAAAAACCGCAGAACGGAAAAAATTTTAATTCAACAGGTGATCCGGAAATTCCTGCCGTAGTGATTAATGAACTGTTGACTAATGCATTAATACATCGGGATTATTTTATTCATGATAGCATAAAATTGTTTGTATTTGACAACAGAATTGAAATTAAAAGTCCCGGCAAATTGCCTAACAACCTGACCGAACAAGAGATTAGGAAGGGTATTCGCAAACGCCGGAACAATCTTTTAGATTCTTTTGCCCCTGATCTGCTGGATTATCGCGCTATTGGCAGTGGTATCCTCCGGGCGCTTCAGGCTTACCCGCATATTGAATTTATTAATGATATAGAGGCCGAACAGTTTACTGTAATTATTCATCGAAAACCCGTCAATTGAATATCTCCATTGAGACATCTTGCCGTTTCCAGCCCGAAAAACAGTACGTTTTTCAGGTATTGCTGACGGTTTTGTTGGAAATAGATTTTACGGTTACGTGGTCGAAACAGGAGATCGTCACAGAGGACGGGCAACCTGTTACACGGTTAAACCTGCCCAACGGAACTTTTTTAACCATAGAAGACCACTTTTTTTCAAAACACGAAGCGAACGATTATTTTACCGTCGAAAATATTCCCAAAACCGCGCCTACCCTGCCCCACCCTTTTCAGTTAGATGAATTGATTACGGTAATTTTTGGCAGACCACACTATATGTTTAATGCATACGGGGCGCATTGTGGCATAGATATTTTCGCGGCTTCCTTTTTTATGCTCTCCCGCTGGGAAGAATACGCCTGTCTGACGCGAGATGTACACGGGCGATTTCCGGGAAGTGCCGCTTTGGCAGTACAATCCCGTTTTATAGACCGACCGGTCGTGAATGAATACGCTGAACTGTTGCGCGATTTTTTCGCAAAATTGGGCTGGGTGCTACCCGCTTTAAAAAGAAAATTTACCATCGTACCCACCCACGATGTAGATACCCCCCTGCTTTGGTATTCGGGTATTGATCGGCTGCGTACCTTATCGGGAAGCCTGTTTAAAAGGCGCGATTATAAGGAGTTCAGGTACTGGCTGAGCGGCCCTTTATGGAATCCGCAGGACCCCAATAATACCTTTGATGAATTGATGGAACTATCAGAAAAACACGGCCACATCGCCCATTTCAATTTTTTGGGCCAACGCGCCCCCGATTCCGATTGTTATTACCCCCTCCGGCATCCTTTCGTACAGCAGTTAATAGAAAAAATAGTGCAAAGAGGCCATATAACAGGCTTCCATGCCTCCTATGAAGCATTCGACCACCCTGAATTGTTTGCCACAGAACTAAATTCTTTAAAGAAAACGGCGATTTTAGCGCAAAATAAGGCAACACAAATGCACGGCGGCAGGCAACATTACCTGCGGTTTTCAGCACCACACACTTGGCAGGTTTGGGCCGACCACGGGTTGAAATGGGACAGTACCTTAGGATATTCCGATGCAGAAGGATTTCGCTGCGGAATCTGCACGAGTTTTCCCGTCTTCAATTTTTTGACCCGGAAAACGCTGGATTTACAGGAACACCCGCTGATTGTAATGGATGTCACCCTTGCCTTATACAAAAAATACCCACCTGAAAATGCCCACTCCGCGATACTGAAATTAAAAAAAGAAGTGCAAAAATATCAGGGAGAGTTCGTAATTTTGTGGCACAATTCTTCGTGGAATACGCCAGTTTGGGAAAACTGGAAAGAAGTGTGGAAAAATGCGTTGGCCCATTGATCCCGTATCAACAAATCAGCGCATCAACAAATAAACAAGTACGCGTATAAACAAAGCAACAATATATATAAAATGCTTAACCACAATTTTTTTGCCTCGCTGGCTATCGCCTTATCCCTATTCTTTACCAAACTGGTTTTACAGCAAAATAGCATTGATTATTCAGAAACCAAAATAGCGGTAGCAGGCTTAGTACCGGGTATTTATTACCTCAACATTTATTTCAACGATTCCATAAAAACAACAAAAGTTTTTTCAAAAAAATAGAATCCGGTACAATTTTTGAATTAAGTTATTGAACTGTGACAAACCCTTAGTAACGGGCAAATAATAACTTGGTATTTTTAGATAGATTTGTTTTTATCTATACAATTATCTTTTAGCGAGACCATTTAAACAAAAAGATGGGTAGGTTAAGTGAAAAGGAATCATATCAGAAGTACCAAGTTATTATTTACCCGCTACTTGCCTAAAATTTGTTATGCGTTTGTATATGTAAATGAATTAGTTGATGGTACTTACATGATTTTTTTTGTAAAAAAAATTATGCAACTACTATCAACTAATTCATTCCCGTGCCAATAGAAGGATATTTGTCTCGTTGCGTTAAAATCGTAAGATACCTGACATTAACTCGATTATCTGAAATTTTAACATTAAAAAAGTCACGGTTTTGAGAAAATAATGTATCTTTGTGTTCGACTAATCGTATATTAACAACACATGAATGATAAGCAATGATTGTTTACGTGTTTTTAATACCCCGCCCCCCGTATTTTTTCAATCCCTCCCCCTCGGCTTTTATGTTGCTCCGGCGCATAAATTTCTTTAATGTCTAATAAAACCATTATATCATTCCTCAAATATGGGGGTTTAATCAAATTCACAATATGTTAATGTTTCTTATGGAACGAACAACTACAATTTCCGCCATCAGCAAAAACCGATTGCTACCGCTCGTCGGTTTAATGGCTGCCTTCTTCTTTCCCGCAGTACTTTCTGCGCAGTTATCGGTTACTATCAGCAAAACCAATGTGTTGTGCTTCGGCGGCGGCACTGGTTCTGCCACCGCCACCGCCGCTGACGGTACGGGTACTGTAACCTTTGCCTGGAGTAATGGAGTTTCGGGAGCCACCATCTCCAATTTGGCCACGGGTACCTACACGGTGACTGCAACCGATGGAGCCACCGCTACCGCCACTGCCACTACAACCATTCAGGCACCACCTGTATTGGGCGTTTCCGCATTTGGCGAAAGCCAGATTTGTGATGTATTCCCGGACGGCAAAGCAACCGCCACGCCATTTGGGGGCATCACACCTTATACTTATTTGTGGAATACCGGTGCTACTACCCCCCAAATCACAGGGCTTAACACTGGTACTTACACAGTGACCGTTAAAGATGCTAACGGTTGTACCGCATTTGACACCGCCAATGTTGTGTTTTTCAATGAAGGTTTGTGGATTACTGTCAGCGGCATTAATGCTATTTGTTTTGGTCAAAACAATGCCTCTGCCAATGTCATGACTATGTCCGGCACCGCTCCTTACCAGTTTTCTTGGAATACGGGTGCTACTACCCAGACCATCACCAACTTGGCTCCGGGTACTTATACCGTAACAGTAGTAGATGCCAATGGTTGCAACCACTCTACGACAACCGCCGTAACCTCACCCGACATTGTTACCGCCAGCACCTCCGCTGTGAACGCGAGCTGCGGTATGCAGGGCAGCGTCACCGTGACTGGTGGCGGTGGTACAGGCCCTTATACAGTTTCCTGGAGTACCGGCTCTACCAGCTTTACTATTTCTGCCATGCCCGGCACTTATGGCGTTACCGTTACGGACTCAAAAGGTTGTACCGGCACCGGAAGCGCTACGGTCAACAGCGGAAGTTCGAGTTTAAATGTATCCGTCACCGCTAACTCACAGGCAGGTTGCACTACCGGCGGTAGCGCAACCGCCACTGCTTCGGGCGGCTCCGGCAATTATACTTATGTTTGGGACAACAATCAAACGACTCAAACAGCCACCAACCTAAATGCGGGTACGCGTTCCGTCACCGTTACCGATATCACTACCGGCTGTACCGGAGTCGGTACAGTGGCCATCACTTCTGTTACCAATTTATCGGCATCTGCTACGGTTGTCACCAATGCAACTTGTACGGTAGGTGGCTCCGCAACCGCAACCGGAACAGGTGGTACCCCACCTTATAAATTTGTGTGGAGCAACGCTCAAACAACGGCTACTGCTACCAATTTGGGTGCTGGCCCGCGATCGGTTACCGTTACCGATGCATCCGGCTGCATCGCCATCGTTAATGTACAAATCAGCCAGTCTCAAGGACCAACTGTCACCGCAATAGCCAATTCACCGGCTGCTTGTTCGGGTGCCGGCGGTACCGCTACCGCTACCGCTACTGACGGTTTGGCTCCGTATGTTTACCTGTGGAGCAATGGCCAGACTACTGCTATCGCTACTAATTTGCCCGCAGGTCCACACGGTGTTACCGTTACTGATGCTAATGGATGTTCTTCCTCTGCTGCTGTAACTATACTGCCGGCAGGTGCACCAACAGCAGGCGCTACCATTACTGGTGCAGCCTCTTGCATTACTGGCGCCAGCGCCAGCGCTACCGGAACCGGTGGCACCAGCCCTTATACTTTCTCGTGGAGCAACGGGGCTACTACCGCCGCTGTAACCGGACTTGCTTCCGGCACCTACACGGTTACCGTGCGCGACGCTGCAGGTTGCACTGGTACTGCCACGATCAGTATTACGGCTCCACAGCCACCCATCGTTGTTATTTCGGCATCGGCTAATGCCAAGTGCGATCAGCCAGGTAGCGCTGCTGCCTCCGCTTCAGGCGGAACGCCTCCTTACACTTATGCGTGGTCAAATGGCGAAACCAATGCCATTGCTACTAATCTTCCCGCCGGCCCGCACACGGTTACCGTAAGGGGTGCAAATGGTTGTACCGCCACCGCCACGGTGAACATCGGTTTTGCCAATAACGGTGTACGCGTGGGTGATTATGTCTGGTATGATACCGATCAGGAAGGCGACCAAGACCCGATTGAAACGAATGGTGTACCCAATATCACCGTGATGCTCCTTAAAGCAGGTCCTGATGGGGTGTTTGGCACCAGTGATGATATTACGGTTTCCACCACGACTACCAATGCTACGGGTAAATATATTTTTGACTGTGTAACACCGGGCAACTATATTGTTATGTTTAGCGGATTACCTGCCGGCTTCGAATTTACAAAATACAAAGCAGTACCCAGTGTTTGCAAAGACAGCGATGCCAAAACAAATGGCAAAACCGAACCATTCACCATTGTTTCTGGTCAGGCAGACAACCTTTGCATTGATGCAGGTATCCACACTATTTGCAAAAATGTGTCGGATGCAGGTGAAATATGCTGCAACCAAACAATCTGTGAAGGTCAGGCTCCCGCTACCATTACCAGTTTAGCATTGCCCTTCGGCGGTTCCGGTCAGATAGAGTATCTATGGATTCAATTGGTTCAGATAGGCCCGGCTCCTCCACAATGGGTAGGTATTCCCGGCGCTAACGGCGAGACATTCTCTCCGGGTAAATTATTTGAAACCTCTTATTTCATGCGTTGTGCACGCCGGGCTGGTTGTGAAACGTATAAAGAAACAAACATCGTTACCATTACTGTCATTCCGGCCGGTGGAGCTGGTTGCGGCAATTTTATCCAAAACATGGTGGTAGTGGCCAATGGCCCCCACGAAGCACGGGTAATGTGGACAACCAAACCTGAAGGCGATGATTACCTGTATTATGTACAGCGTTCAACCGACCAAAATGCCTGGACAACTATTGCTACGGAGAACGGGAAGCATAACACTACGGCAAACAACGATTACAGCGTGATGGATCAACAGCCGTTGAAAGGAATGAATTATTATCGCATTAAGCGTGTCAACCAACATGGCATTGAAGCATTTTCAAGCATTAAGCCATTTAAAATGACCTTTGCAGAAGGCAATGGTATCTCCATCTATCCAAATCCGGTTTCAACGGAACTTACCATACAGGTAGCAGGCGAACTGGATCAAGATGCAACCATTGAAATCGTGAACCTGAATGGCAAAGTGATGATGACACAAACGGTGAAAAAAGGTGCCATTTCTGCTACTCCTGTTTCTGTATCCAATTTAGATGGCGGTGTATATGTAGCCCGTATCCGTTATGCCAATGGAGAAGTGAAGACGCTGAAGTTGACGAAAATTTAAGAGGAGAGATAAGAGAGGAGAGAGGAGAGATGAGTTTGCGCTTTCTGTCTCGTTTCTTGTGCCTCGTTAGAAAATGTTTAGTATAAAAAGGGATTACAGCGAAAGTAATATTTCGTTGTGATCCCTTTTATTTTTTTACATTTGCTGCACGTATCCGCAAATAAACCTGTGGGATGGCAGCAATAGGCACATAAAGGGTTGCCTGGTGTTTCCATACTAACTACTGGCAGATGAATGAGTTAATTAGGTATTGACTATTTATACAATAACAATATTTTAACCACGTTTTTTTATCTGTAAATGAATTAATTAGGTGATGTATACAGAAATTTTTTGTAAAAAATTTCTGTATACATCACCTAATTAATTCATTCCCGTGCCACTATTCAATACTCACTAATGCCTACCCGCTACAGAGTCCTCGCTTACCTCTTCTTGCTTTCTATCATTGTCTATTTAGACCGGGTGTGTATTTCCTTAGTGGCCGGCGATATGAAAAAAGAATTGGGCATCAGCAATGATCTGTGGGGATGGGTGTTGGGTGCTTTTGCTTTGTCGTATGCATTGTTTGAACTGCCGACTGGTGCACTGGGCGACCGATATGGTCCCCGCAGGGTTTTGACGCGAGTGGTGGTGTGGTGGTCAGTCTTCACGGCGCTGACAGGGAGTGTCATGAGTTGGTGGCATTTAATTTTGGTGCGGTTCCTTTTTGGTATTGGGGAAGCAGGGGCCTATCCCAATGCCTCCATTGTGGTGTCTCGATGGTTTCCCCGGCAGGAAACTGGGGGAGCACAGGCGTTTATCTGGGCTGCCGGGCGATTAGGCGGCGCTATTGCACCCATCCTCGTGTTGAGCATCGCCGGATGGTATGGCTGGCGGGTTCCATTTTATTGCCTCGGCCTCCTCGGAATCTTATGGGCAGGTGCCTGGTACTGGTGGTTTCGGGACTTTCCGGAAGCACACCCTGAAGTGACCCCTAAAGAACAAACCCTAATTGAAAACAACCGGCGCTTCCGCCACTCAGAACACCATATTCCGTGGAACAAGGTGTTTCGCAGCCGCAATATGTGGGCGCTGATGCTGATGTTTCATTGTTATATGTATGGTGCCTACTTTTTTACGGGCTGGCTACCCACCTATTTGCAGGAAGGTCGGCACTTTTCCAAATCAGATATGCAGTTATTCGCTACGTTGCCTTTCTTTTTGGGGGCTATTGGGTGTTTTACCGGCGGTTTTCTCAGCGATTGGCTCTCCAAGCGATACGGACTTCGCATGGGCCGCCGTTCGGTTGGTATGTTTGGAATGTGTGTTTCCAGCGTCATTGTGCTGGCAGCAGCGCTCACCAACGATAATGCCACAGCCGCCACCCTTTTGGCCATCGGCATGGGTTTCAAAGATTTGACGCTTCCGGTTGCCTTCGCAGTCTGTGTGGATATTGGCAAAAGCAGATCAGGTACGGTAGCAGGTGCCATGAATTTAGCCGGGCAACTCGGTGCGGTATTTATCGGGGTGCTGTTTGGTTATATCGTGCAGGATACCGGCAATTTCAATACGCCGCTATTTCTGATAGCAGCACTACTGATGGTGAGCGGGGTGTTGTGGCTGGTGATTGACCCGGAGCGGGAGGTGGAGTTTTAAATCTGTACAAGTTAGGAGCGAGTAAATAATAAGTTGGTCATTTTAGGTAGATCATTTTAGGGTCAGACAACCATCTTTTTGCGCTAATAAGTAGGTAAATAGAAATAATCGTAGTTTTGAATTTCACTAATTACCTTATTATCAAGGGTTTGTGAGACTGTGGACTGCCGACTATTGACTGTGAACTACTTAGTAGCGCTCTTTAAACAAAAAGATGGGTAATATAACACTAAAAGGGGTACATCAAATGTTAAGTTATTATTTACTCGTTCCTTATCTTACCTTTGCGCAAAATATTATAAATAACCTTAATCATGACACATCCGATCACTCGGAAAGTCCTCAAACTCGCACAAAAGTACACTTTGCGGGGAGACAACACCTATTGCCCGCTTTGTGAAAAAAGTTTTGTTACTTTTCTTCCTTATGGCGTGAAAAAACGCGCCAATGCACAATGCCCTAACTGCCAATCATTAGAGCGGCATCGGCTGATTTGGTTGTATATGAAGGATAAAGGCATTTTGTCAAAACCCATGCGGATGCTGCACGTATCGCCGGAAATAGTATTTTTTGATAAATTTACTCGGTCTACTGGGGTAGATTATGTGCCGATTGATAAATTTTATCCGGGTTATCGGTATCCAAAAGGCACACAAAATGCGGATATCACGCAACTCCCCTACCCCGACCAGTCCTTTGACTTTGTTCTTTGCATACACGTTTTAGAACACGTTCCCGATGATGCTTTGGCCATGCGAGAACTGCTCCGGGTGCTAAAGCCGAATGGATGCGCCATTATTCAGGTGCCTTTGGACAAAAATTTACCCGTTACGCAAGAAGACCTGAGCATTACAGACCCCAACGTTCGGCAGCAATTGTACGGGCAGCCTGATCATGTGCGGCAATACGGTTTAGACTATGAGCAACGTTTAAGTAATGCCGGGTTTACTGTTGAAGTAGATAAATTTGATGAGAGATTTTCGTCTGCGGAAAAATTTAAATTAGGATTGCCTGTTGATGAAGATATTTATTTTTGCACTAAAAAAAACAATTAAATAGTCAACAGCCGGCGATCAAGAGTTAGAGCAGTTCCTCTTCTGTGCCTCCTCTCTCCTCTCTCCTCTCTTATCTCTCATCTCTCAATACCAAACCATACCCGCGTGTTTAAAATCAAGTATCATCACCACAATTGGTTGATAAAAAAAATGAATAATCGGAATGTTGTCCGACACCAATCTATTTATCGGGGATTGTTATACGATTTGGGTTGTGGCACACGTCCTTATGAGGATTTTATCAGCCGTTATGCTGAAAAATATATCGGGGTTGACTGGCAAAACACCCTGCATGAACAACGTATGGACATTGTAGCGGATCTGAATCAACCATTGCCCATCCAAAATGCTGTGGCGGACACCGTAGTATGCTTTCAAACATTAGAACACCTTTGCGAGCCTCAACTGTTGCTAAACGAGGCCTGGCGCATTATGAAGCCTAATGCCCACATTATGGTGACGGTTCCATTTATGTGGCACGTGCATGAACCGCCTTACGATTTTTTCCGATATACGCAGTTTGGATTGGAACACTTAATGAGGAAAGCGGGATTTCGGGAAATACAGGTCACACCTGATAGTGGATTTTGGACGATGATCGCTTTGAAAATGAATTATCAAACGTATCGTTATGGAAACAAATTAGGGAAATGGATACACTGGCTATTGGTTCCTTTTTGGTTTTTAAATCAACTTTTACTTCCCCTTTTGGATAAGGTGGATAAAAACCAACGGGAAACGGTGTCTTACTGCGTTATCGCAAAAAAGTAAAAATAAATGCGCAACATACTCTTTTTGGGGGGCACTGGTTTTTTGGGTAAAAATATATTATCGTACTTTAAATTGAATATGCCGCAAACACAGGATGCCGCTATTCATTTTATCGTTACAGGGCGATCTTATGAGCATGATTTCCCAGTTGAGACAGTACCTGCAAGTTATTATGCTTTCGATTTTTCCGATAAGATATCGTTGAGGCTGCTTTTTGAAAAATACGATATTTCAGAGGTTTTTCATTTTGTCAGCGCCACCGTACCCTCCAATTCAAACAACAACATTGCACACGACATTGAGGTAAATTTGTTAGGAACGGTGTCGTTATTGGAATTGATGACGGAGTATGGTGTCAAAAAAATCACTTATCTTTCATCCGGTGGTGCTATTTATGGTGATTCAGTGACAGGTGGCTCCCAAGAAGACGATTTTAACAATCCGAATAATTCTTATGGCATTGTAAAATTAACGATTGAAAAATACATAAGCCTGTTTTATAAATTGTACGGCATTGAATACCTGATTCTTCGATTATCTAATCCTTTTGGGGCCTATCATGTCAACTCGAAAAACGGCATTATTAATATTGCTATACGAAAAGGCATTCTAAAGGAGCCGGTGGTAGTTTGGGGCGACGGATTGAATACCAAAGACTATATTTATGCTCCCGATTTTGCCCGAATATTTTGGGAATTGCGTTTTATGAAAGTAAAAAATCAGATTTTAAACATCGGTTCAGGGAATTTGTATTCGGTGATTGATTTATTGGAAAATATCAAAAAAATTATCCCTGATTTAACCTGGACATTTGAAGCAGCCAAGTCATTTGACACCCAAAAAGTGGAATTTAGTTTGGATTCTTTAAAAAAAATAATGCCTGTCGAAAACACAGATTTTCTGACAGCCTTAAAAAATACGTGGGAGTGGGAAAAAACGCAGATGCGATAAATAATGCTCCTTTAAATTCTTTATTCATGGCTTAGGAACGGTGTCAACATAAGGTATTAAACTTAGGTAAATTAGTTTTTGCTAAAATAACGATCTTTTTGGGCTAATAGTGGGGCTATTTAAACAAAAAGATGGGCAATTTGAACGAAAAGGAATCAGATAAGATGGTTACTTTATTTTGACACCGTTCCTCACAGGACTGTTGCCTGTTTAACTGCTGACTAATTACCTAAATGAGTGAATTAAAGCAAAAATCGCTGCGCGGGGTGCGTTGGACAACCTTTTCGGCCATTGTAACAGCAGTGGTCGGACTGGCCCAGGTTTTTATCCTGACGCGGTTGTTAAATGCCCAATCATTTGCGCTGATGGGGGTAATCAATGTTGCTTTAGGCTTAGCAACGCAATTGGTGGATATGGGCTTTAGTAATGCCATTTTAAGGGAAAAAAATCCGGGAAAAGCCCAGCTAAACTCTTTTTATTGGTCCAATGTCGGTTTAGGGCTGTTTTTTGCCTTGTTTTTTTGGTTCATGGCCCCGCTGATCGCGGCTTTTTTCGCAAAACTACCCGCTACCCACCTGATTGGTATGCTGCGACTTACGTGTCCGGCCTTTATATTAAGCGGACTGGCAATGCAATACCAAACATTGCTGCAAAAACGTTTGCAATTCAAAACCCTTTCGATAATTGAGACCATTTCATTTGTTACAGGATTTGGGGTAACCATTGCGATGGCGGCCACCGGATATGATTATTTTTCATTGGTAGGCGGCGTTTTAGCAAAAGTATCGGTCAGCACGGTTTTACTCATTGGGGCAGGCATTGGTTCGCATAGACCAGGCTTGCATTTTTCCTGGAAAGACCTGCAACCCGTTTGGAAATTCAGCGCATTTCAGTCCATGGAAAAATTGGTGGCCTATGCCGCTATTAATTTCGACACCCTGATGATCACTAAACTTTTAAGTCCTTCTATATCAGGTGTTTATGAAGTAGTAAAGCGATTACTGATACAACCCTGGTACGTCATCAGCCCTTTGGTGACCAAAGTGACTTACCCAGTCATGGCGCAGGTACACGATGACAAACCCCGCCTTCGCAACATTGCGCTGCGGTCCATTCAGCTGGTAGCAGTACTCAATATTCCTATTTATATTGGTTGTGCCATCGGTGCTAACCTGATTGTACCGGTCATCTTTGGCGAGAAATGGCACGACGGAATCGAACCTTTCCGTTGGCTGGCCCTCTCCTATTTACTCCGTTCCGTTTTAAATCCGCTTGGAAGTGTCATTTTGGCAAAAGGAAAAGGGCAGTTGGCTTTTTATATGCAAATCAGCACGTTTTCATGCCTGTTGTTGGCCATCATCGTGGGTGCTTTCTACGGGCTTCAAGGTATGCTGATTGCGCTGTTGATTTTCAATACCCTGCTCATCATCCCCTGTCATTTATACATTGCCAAGCCGCTGTTGGGAACCCAATGGCGTGACCTTTGGCATCAGATAAATGTAGAATTGTTATTGTCTTTGGCGGCATTCACGGCCAGTTTCCTGATTGTCCGGTATTTGGAATTCAATTGGATTACTTTGTGCATTTATTTGGGAACGGGAGGTTTGTTGTACCTTTGCGGTCTGCTGCGTTTTCGACCACATTTGCTGGACGATTTCAAGCAGATGATACCTAAGATTTGAACATTGCCGAGTTTTGACTGAAGACTACTTATGTTAGAAAGAATTGCGATCACTCAACCCAATTTCAACGTTTATTCAGAGACGTTTATTCGGAATCATATCCGTTATTTAGGGGAAACAATGGAGGTTTATGACCTTGCTGGCGGATGGGTGCCTGGTCACGCTAACGGGCAACCATTGGTGTCCAAATGGGTACTTTTTGGGGAGAAAGTAGTGGCTAAAATGACAAGAAGAGCGTTCATTCGTGGCATAACAGCCCGTAAAGTAAAACAGTATTTACAACAGCACCGTATTCAAATGGTTTTATGCGAATACGGACCCGGGGGTGTAGCCATGATGCCCATTTGTGAAGCATTGGGAATCCCTTTTGCCGTCCATTTTTTTGGATTGGACCTGCATGGCACAAAATTGCTGAAACAATACGGCGCTGCTTATCGGGAAATGTTTCAAAAAGCGGACTTGATCATCGCCATTTCTACCCTGCAAAAACGCATCATTGAATCAATGGGGTGTCCGCCCGATAAGATCAGGCATATTGTTTGTGGTGCAGATTTGACCTATCTACCTGAAAAAATAAATCCTGATAAGCCGCCAGTTTTTATCGCAGTAGGCAGAATGGTGGAAAAAAAAGCGCCATTGGTTACGCTGACTGCTTTTGCAGAAGTCGCAAAAGAATATCCCGAAGCCCGCCTACAATACATTGGTGATGGCCCTTTGATGGAGGCGTGTAAAAAATTTGTGCGGGAAAAAGGCATTGCAGATAAAGTTGATTTTTTGATGGCCCAAAAGCCGGATTTTATTGCAAAAGCCCTCCAAAACTCGCTTTGTTTTGTGCAACATTCGGTCACTGCTGCTGATGGCGATTCGGAAGGCACTCCTGTCGCCATTTTAGATGCAGGTTTGGCCGGTGTCCCGGTTGTTTCTACCCGACACGCTGGTATCGCCGATGTCGTGATAGAAGGGGTTACCGGTTTTTTAGTAGCGGAACACGATGTGAAAGGTATGGCTGATAGCATGAGAAAACTGATTCAAAACCCTTCATTGGCCCATCAAATGGGCGTTAATGCCGCTGCACACGTTCTAAAAAACTACGCTATTGCCGTCACCATTAGCCAACTCCGCGATGCACTCCGGGAAACGTTTAATAAAACCATCTCCTAATTTCAAACTAACAGATATGATCCATTCCATATTCCGCTCATTGGGCTATAAAGTTACCAAAACAGCCGATGAAATTTATCAAAAAATAACAGATGAAACTTTTACCCAAATTCATGCTGCCTGTGCCCCTTTTACCCTTACCAGCGTGGAAAGGATGTATGGGTTATATCGGGCAACTACTTACGTTGCCCAGCACAATATACCCGGCTGTTTGGTAGAATGTGGTGCCTGGCGCGGAGGAAGCGCCATGATGATGGCTAAAACCCTGTTGCATTACGGCATAACAGATCGAAAAATTTATCTGTATGACACCTATGAAGGAATGACAGAACCTACGGAAAATGATAAAGACATCAAAGGAGGAAAGGCAGCCGACCTGCTTCAAATGCAGGATAAAAACATATCAAATTCCGTTTGGTGTTATGCCTCCATGGAAGATGTTCAGGCAAATATGTTATTGACAGGGTATCCTCCGGAAAATATCATTTATGTAAAAGGAATGGTGGAAGATACCATTCCGGCACAAGCACCAGACCATAATATTGCTTTGTTGCGTTTGGATACTGACTGGTATGCCTCCACGCTACATGAACTCCATTACCTTTATCCGATGCTAAACCGCGAAGGCGTACTCATAATTGATGACTATGGCCATTGGCAAGGCTGTAGAAAGGCCGTAGATGAGTATTTTACGGGCAAAAAAATATTGTTTAACCGGATAGATTATACCGGAGTAGTGGCCGTGAAAACGGAATAGTTGTTTCTTTTTTGAAATATATCTGTGAAAATAAGTCCAAAATATTAAAAGGAGATATTACAATAGTTCGATAACATTTCCCTCTTGCGCCTCCTCACCATCACCCACTACCCTGCCCTGCTCGGCGCCAATCGTTCCTTATTACACTTAGTGATTGGGTTACGCGATTTATACGGCGTGGAAATATTGGTTTTTTGCCCCAAAGCAGGGCCATTTACGGAGGCGTTGCAAAAGAACGGTATTCCATTTATAATAACCCCATTTGTCAATTGGGCGTATACCATTCGTTCATTTGGTTTATTAAAATTCCCCCTCAAATGGCACCAATACAAGGAAACCGTGCTACCCAATATATTAGAGCGGGTTATAAGTTTTAATCCCGATGTGATTCACAGCAATAGTTCGGCCGTGGCGTTGGGTTGGCAAATAGCGGAAAGCCTAAGAAAACCTCACATCTGGCATATCCGCGAATTCGGCTGGAAAGATTATCAACTGGTATTCCCGCTGGGCAGAAAAAGGTTGTTGGAAAAACTGCAACAGGCAAGTGCCGTTATTTGTATCTCCCGTGCCATTGCTAAGGAATACGCAGCAGCGATTGAACATCCGCACATCATTTACAACGGAATTGGCACCACAGCCACCATCAAAAATAACTTTCAAACAGGTCAACAAGCGACATACCCGGATGCGTTGTTTCACTATTTGATCATTGGATTATTGCAACCCTCCAAACGTCAGCATGATGCCCTCACAGCATTTGCAAGGGTTTATAAAAAACACCCCAATGTCCGATTAATGGTGGTCGGCAACGGCCAAAGACTCTACACCTTGCGCTTGAAACTAATAGCCCGATGGCTGGGTATTGCTTCTGCGGTAGAATTTACGGGTTATGTACCCCTGCCAGGCCCCATTTATGCCGCCGCCGATATAGTGTTAATCTGTAGCCACTACGAAGCCATGGGGCGTGTGACGGCAGAAGCCATGTCCTATGGCAAACCTGTGATTGGATATAATGGCGGTGCCACCCCGGAATTGATTGAAGACGGGGTGAATGGCTGGTTATATAACGATGTGACAGGATTGGCAGAAAAAATGGAGGCAGCGTATTTACTTCGTGAAAAATGCGCTAAAATGGGTAAAAATGGGGTAAAAACTGCTCTGGAAAAGTTTTCAGATGAGGTGTATGTCAGGCGATTTTATGAGACTATTTTCGCTTAATGAACATTACCTTTGTCCTTTAAAAAAACGCCCCAACCGCCCGCGCCACATTTTGCCCGTCCATCGCAGCGGAAATGATGCCGCCAGCAAAACCGGCCCCTTCTCCGCACGGAAATAATCCGTCTATTTCGGGGTGCATCAGGGTAACGGCATCGCGCGGAATGCGTATCGGAGAACTGGTGCGGCTTTCGGTAGCCACCACGACCGCATCCTGGGTATCAAATCCTCGCATAGTTTTACCAAATTGAGATAATCCGTCGCGAAGTCTGCGATAAATAAACCCGGGCAACAAATCATACAGCGGAGCAGCGTATAAACCCGGTATGTAGGAACTGGCTGGCAATGATGTGGAGAGTTTTCCCTGAATAAAATCAGGCAAGCGCAAAGAAGGGCCTTTTTGGCTGCCATCTCCGGCGGCAAACAAGCGGCGTTCGGTTTCCCGCTGCAACTCCAAGGCTGCAAAAACGCCGTGTTTTGACCACGGAGCCAGGTCTTCCGGCTCCACTGCCGTGACAATACCCGAATTGGCAAAGGCAGAATCCCGTCGGCTCATACTCATGCCATTCGTCACGATTTCGCCGGGGGCAGTAGCAGCGGGCACAATCAGACCACCCGGACACATACAAAAAGAAAACACCCCCCGCTCACCCGTTTGACACACCAAACTATAACTCGCTGCGGGCAGGTTATCTTCGCGATGTTCCTGCCGATATTGAATACCATCAATGAGCGCTTGCGGGTGTTCTATCCGAATACCCAGCGCAAAAGATTTGGACTCTATGCGTATTTTTTTTCGATGCAACAACTGATAAATATCCCTGGCAGAGTGTCCGGTGGCCAATATAACGGCATCGGCTGTCCACTCGCGAGTAACCGACGGCATTTCACTATCCTGCGTTACCACGCCGATCATTTTTTCATTTTTTAGCAAAAAATCGGTCACATACTGGCCAAAATGCACTTCTCCACCGTATTTTAGAATCGTTTCCCGCATGTTTTGTACCACTTCCGGCAATTTATTGGAACCAATGTGCGGGTGGGCTTCCACCAGAATATCGGGCGTGGAGCCATGTTCCACCAATAATTTGAGCGATTTCTGTACATCGCCGCGTTTCACCGACCGGGTATACAGTTTACCATCCGAGTAGGTACCTGCCCCACCTTCACCGAAGCAATAATTAGAATGCGGGTTTACTTCGCCAAATTGCTGAATGGCGCGCAAATCACGGCGGCGTGCACGGACATCTTTGCCCCGATCCAGCACAATAGGTTGGATGCCCAATTCTATCAATTCCAGGGCCGCAAAGTAACCCGCCGGCCCTGCGCCCACAATAATGACCTTTTTTTTGCTATTTACCGGACTTAAACCCGCTAAAATAGCCGCTTCAGGTACATAAATTTCTGAAATTTCATACACAGCTGCCTTTAGCCGAAACAAAGGTTGTCGGCCTCGAGCGTCTAAAGATGATTTCAGTATAGTAATATGGGAAATTTGGTCCGGGCGTAATCCGGAAACCTGTGCTGCTTTTTGGCGATGAACATCGTCGTCGTAACGCGCTCCCGGCAGTAAAACAAGTTCTACATAATGTGGCATAGAAAGGGCAAAGGTAGTGATACGGGAATGAATTAATTCATTTACCTAAAAAAACGGGTAACAAATTTTTATTATGTAAAAAATTTTTGGATATTCTGGATGACCTAAAGAGGGTGCATCAATTGATGCGCAGCCGATTATTAATATGTCTTATATTCTTTCTCGTATCTTCTTGCGCCTCCTCCCACAAATCAATCTGTGGGAGGAGGCGCAATTGCTAACGAGAAATGTCTCGTGTCTGATGTCTCGTGTCTATGTCTCATGTCTCGTGTCTTATGTCTTATGTCTCGTGTCTCGTGTCTCGTGTCTTATGTCTCGTGTCCGATGTCTATTGTCCGATGTCTTATGTCTCGTATCTGATGTCTATGTCTCGTGTCTCGTGTCTCATGTCTTGTGTCTTTTGTCTTGTGTCTCGTGTCTGATGTCTCGTGTCTCGTGTCTCGTGTCTTGTGTCTCGTGTCTCGTGTCTGATGTCTTGTGTCTGAAGTCTCGTGTCTTGTGTCTCGTGTCTTGTGTCTTGTGTCTTGTATCTCGTGTCTTGTGTCTCGTGTCTGAAGTCTGAAGTCTTGTGTCTGATGTCTGACGTCTTGTGTCTTGTGTCTGCTGTCTTATGTCTCGTGTCTTACGTCTCGTGTCTGATGTCTGATGTCTTGTGTCTGAAGTCTGAAGTCTTGTGTCTCGTGTCTGATGTCTGAAGTCTGATGTCTTGTGTCTGAAATCTTGTGTCTTGATGTCTGATGTCTGAAGTCTTGTGTCTGATGTCTGATGTCTGAAGTCTTGTGTCTGATGTCTGATGTCTGAAGTCTGATGTCTTGTGTCTGCTGTCTTACGTCTCGTGTCTGATGTCTGATGTCTTGTGTCTGAAATCTTGTGTCTTGATGTCTGATGTCTTGTGTCTGAAATCTTGTGTCTTGATGTCTCGTGTCTGGTGTCTTGTGTCTGAAATCTTGTGTCTGAAGTCTGATGTCTGAAGTCTTGTGTCTGAAGTCTTGTGTCTGATGTCTGAAGTCTTGTGTCTGATGTCTGCTGTCTGCTGTCTTGTGTCTGCTGCCTCCATACTTTTTTTGTGTAAAAATCGTTAACAAAAGCAAAAATAACCATAAATATAAGAATCATCCAACAGTCCAACAATAACCACAATACCGCAATTTCAATTAAATTTCTCTACGCAGGCAACCCAATTTCATACAATAGCATCAAAGCAAATGTCAGTTAACCTCATGCAACAGTATTCAGATCAAGATTTAGTCAAAGGTGTACTACAGGGTAGTCAGGCACATCAAACTGCTTTATATCGAGCATATAGTGTCCCGATGTTCCGCATCGTACTCCGGTATGCGCGGGACACTGCGGAAGCAGAAGATATGCTTCAGGAAGGTTTTATCAAAGTTTACCATGATATGGCGCAATTTAGAGGTGAAGGAGCATTAGGTGGATGGATACGACGTATTATGATCAATTCAGCACTGAGTCAATTGCGCAAGAAGCGCGATTTTTTGGTTGAAACAGGTGATTTTACCCCTTTTGAAAATCGCCTCCGAACCGAAGAAGACTTTGCTGCCAATTTAGATGCGGAAAGATTGATGAAGACCCTGCAAAAACTACCACCTGGTTATCGGGCGGTATTCAATCTGTATGCTATCGAGGGATTTAGCCATGAAGAAATTGCAGGCGAGCTGGGAATTTCTATTGGCACCAGTAAAAGCCAACTATTTAAAGCCCGTGACTACCTGAAAAAAATAATTCAACAATAAGCCGATACACACATAATACAATGAATTTACAAGAAAATAATCATCCAATAGACGATTTATTTCGTCAAACTTTCAGTAGCCTGCCACCAGAGCCAAATGCTTCGGGTTGGGATACTCCCTCCGAACGCGTATGGCAGCAGGTGCAGGCTGGCATCAAACCTATACCCAAAAGTGGCATAGGAAGTACCAGCATTTGGGCAGGTGCCATCGTAATTATTACGGGGAGCGCATTGGTTTGGGCCATTCTGTCGCGACCTTCCACTCCCGACAGTCCCGTGATAACGCCAATAGAAACAGCTCCGATCAGCATTCCAGTTACACCAGCCCCCTTACCAACTCTTGCACCAGAATCGGCGGCTAATGACACTCCCACACAAACAGAAAGCAAAAAAACACCCCCAAAACCAGGTGTTAAATCAGAGAAAAGGCCAACGACTACCTCCAATCCGGCTCAACAAAACACAGTACCTCAAAATACCGAGGCTGACAATAAATTAATAAAGCCGGGAAGTAGCTTGCCATTACCTGGCTCCAATACCGAGCCACATAACACCACGGAAAAGAAGAAAAAAGAAGGCGGATAAGTACTAACGTGATATTGGCTGATATTGATATATTAGGTTGATTATCAATACAATATCAAAATATCAACTAATATCCGTTTGGTACTTACACGAGTCGGCAGTATTCACTTTTCTGAGAATGAATTAATTGAATGGTATTGACCTAAATTCTTTCGTAAAAAATTTAGGTCAATACCATTCAATTAATTCATTCCCGTGTACGGCTAATGGTTAAGTTATTATTTACTCGTTCCTAAAGTACCTTTAACAATTGTTCTTCCAGGTTTTCCCGTGGATTAATAGCAATAATATTACCATCTCGACCAATCAGAAATGTTTTAGGAATAGAAGAAACGCCATAAGTCGCCGCCGGGGCGCTGGCCCAATGATGCAAATCGCTCACGTGATTGGGCCATATCAGTCCGTCTTTGCTAATTGCCTCCATCCAACGCCTTTTACCATCTTCCTCCTGCTGTTTGGCTTGGGCAGGGTCTGTGCCCTGCCGGGGGTCAGCACCATCTAAGGAAACACTAAAAATTTCGAAACCCTTGCTTTTGTACTTATTGTAAGTAGCCACTACGCGGGGGTTTTCACGGCGGCAGGGGCCGCACCAACTGGCCCAAAAATCGAGTAAAACGACTTTTCCTTTCAAATCAGAAAGTTTATGTACCTTACCATCCGGCCCGGGCAGGGCAATATCGGGTGCTGGCTGGCCTACTTTAATGGCTTCTCCGGCTTGTTGTTCTGCAAGCTGTCCTTCTATATCGCCAATCATTTTAGCATAGTCGGCAGCATACTTAGTACCCGGCATTTTTTCCGTCAACAACGTTTGGTATCCCTTTAAATCTTCTAAAAAAGCACCCGCATTGTTACCGAGCAATTGTACCGCCAAAAATGCCTGCGTTAGCGGTGTACAGCCCTTTTTGACAATCTCTTTGGCACCATTAGCGTCTTTTGCGGGGCTATCTATCGCCTCCTTTATAATTTTTGCGTAGCAGGCAAAGGTTTCCGAACCAGTTACCGTCACGTTCATGCGGTCAAAATCAGCAATGGCACCTTTGATGTCCACCGCTTTTTCTTTCCCGTCTAATATAAAGTACATACGTTTAGCCCCGATAGAAAGGCGATAGAAGCCTTCGGGAAAGCCTTCTTTTCGATCAAATGAAAACTTTCCGGATCCATCACAAGTAGATTTTCCAATAGCGACATTGCTTCGGTCAAAATGCGCTTGCTCCAGCGTAACCTGCAAATTAGCGGCTCCGTCAATAGTGCCTTTAATGACAGCGCCTTGGCTATGGCAGGCATAAAAAATAGCCCACAAGGGCATGAAAAGAAATAAAAATTTTGATAATTTATTCATCTTAATAGTGGATAAGTGGTTATTGGAGATTAGTTTTGCAACTGTTTGAGATGTGAGCATTGCATGAATTTATAACCGCGTTTATTTTAATGCACAACAAAAAATGATCAAGTTTAAAATATTGATTAATTTATTGTGTAATAGTTTGATAATTAGCCTAATACTTCAATAAGTAGGTAAATAGAAATAATCGTGGTTTTGAATTTCATTAATTACCTTATCATCAAAAGTTGGTGAGACTGTGGACTGCCGACTATTTACTGTGGACTACTTATGATAATATCAATCAATATCACGATAGTACTTAGAGTATTAGGTATTATATCTGTAAATAAATTATTTGGCGGTGCTGGTCTAAATTTTTTTTATAAAAAGAATTTAGACCAGCACCGCCAAATAATTTATTCCCCTGAAATCGTCATAATATCGCTTAAAACGGTGTCAAAAGTTTTTTTCCAGGAAGCAATAGCCCCCCACCCTGTTCCGTCAATTACCACCTGATCGCCCGTTACCTGACCGATATGTTCAAAAGAGGCATTTTTTTCGTTCAAAAAACGTTCAAAAGCCGCAGTTTGTTGTTCAGCAATGCTGACCACCACCCGACTTTGTGACTCCCCAAACAGCCAGGCATCTTTACGGATATTTTTATTGCTGGTTATGTCAAAACCCAAGTTACGAGGCATAGCGCTCTCCAATACATTGGTCAATAAGCCGCCATCACTAACATCGTGTACGGACTGCGCCATTTTCCCTTGGATCAATGCTTTTATCAACTGCTGTAATGCCCATTCCTCTTCTATCTCAAAATAGGGACAAGTACTGTACTCAATGTGTTGCACTGTCCGCAAGTATTCACTGCTGCCCAAATCATCCCTGCTCACACCGAGCAGATAAATTTGATCGCCTTCCTGTTTAAAATCTAAGGTCGTCAGCGAATCATAATCCTCTAAAAGACCCAACATCCCAATAGTTGGGGTTGGGTATATCGGAATAGCCGCTCCCTGGTGTGCATATTGATTGTAAAAACTGACATTTCCGCCCGTTACCGGTGTTTCAAAACGGCGGCAGGCATCACCCATGCCCCGAATGACCGCTGCAAATTGATAATATACTTCCGGGTTGTACGGGTTGCCAAAATTCAGACAATTGGTGATGGCTAACGGCTCTCCTCCGGCACATACAATATTGCGGGCGGCTTCCGAAACGGCAATCATAGCCCCTACATAGGGATCAGCGTACACGTAAGCCGCATTGCAATCGGTCGTCATCGCCAGCGCCTTGCGCGTACCTTTCACCTGCACCACCGCTGCGTCAGCCGGGCGATTTGTCGTCATCGTACCCGTGCGTACCATTGAATCATATTGTTGTGTTATCCAGTTTTTGGAAGCCAAATTAGGAGACTGCCAGAGTTGACGGGCGGCTTTTTCGTAATTTTCGGGCAGCGGAATGGTGTTTAGGTCAAAAACAGCAATTTTATCCAAATAATCCGGTTTTTTTTGCTCCCGGATATACACTGGGGCGCCACCGCCTAATACCAACGGTTCTGCCGGCACATCGGCTACCTTTTCGCCATGCCAAAAATATTCCAAACGACCAGTATCGGTCGTTATTCCAATGTGTGCACAGGGCAAATCCCATTTATCAAATACCACTTTCAAATCTGCCTCCCGGCCTGGTTCGCACACAATCAGCATCCTTTCCTGGCTTTCGGAGAGCAAAATCTCCCAAGCCTTCATATTGGCCTGCCGCTGAGGAGCCTGATCCAAATTTATCCGCATACCAACACCCGATTTAGCGCTCATTTCGGAAGTAGAGCAGGTAATGCCCGCCGCACCCATATCCTGCATCCCGACAATGGCACCCGTTTGAATGGCTTCCAAGGAGGCTTCCAATAACAATTTTTCCTGAAATGGGTCGCCTACCTGAACCGCAGGTAAATCTTCATGGCTGTCTTCACTCAGATCAGCACTGGCAAAGGTAGCCCCGTGAATGCCGTCTTTACCCGTAGCAGAACCCACTATCAGCACGGAATTACCCGCATTACCCGCAGTTGCGCTGACGGTCTCGCCCGCTTTTACGATGCCTACCGACATAGCATTAACCAAAATATCGTGGTTGTAGCAGGGCATAAAATACACCTCACCACCAACCGTAGGTACGCCAAAACAATTGCCATAATCGCCAATGCCTTTTACCACTCCGGAAACCAGTCGCTTCATACGCGCATTATCGGGTGTACCAAAGCGAAGGCTGTTGAGCGACGCGATGGGTCTTGCCCCCATAGTAAAAATGTCGCGGTGAATACCCCCCACCCCGGTGGCTGCGCCTTGATATGGTTCTATGGCCGAAGGGTGATTGTGGCTTTCTATTTTAAAAGCGCAGCCCAATCCATCGCCGATATCAATCAATCCGGCATTTTCTTCCCCCGCACCTACCAGTAAGCGCTTGCCCGTTCGCGGCAATGTTTTGAGTTGCGTGATAGAGTTCTTATAAGAACAATGTTCGCTCCACATCACCGAAAAAATGCTCAACTCCGTAAAATTGGGATTTCGCCCCAAAATGGATACTATTTTTTCAAATTCGTCAGCAGTAAGACCAAGTTTTTTGGCCATTTCTACGGTGGTAATAGATTCGCTTGTGGACATTGTTATTAATGTTTTGGTGTTTTAGTGTTTTAGTGTAATCTATGGTACCTCTTATGTCTGAAGTCTGAAGTCTGATGTCTGATGTCTGAAGTCTTGTGTCTGAAGTCTTGTGTCTGATGTCTTGTGTCTGATGTCTTGTGTCTGATGTCTTGTGTCTGATGTCTTGTGTCTGATGTCTTGTGTCTG
>Ga0209591_10000859_pt1 | contig 38928 bp, 31 predicted proteins | sample MAT01_FD_187207 | JGI IMG/M metagenome (GOLD analysis project Ga0209591, IMG submission 187207) | Freshwater microbial communities from Lake Fryxell liftoff mats and glacier meltwater in Antarctica - MAT-01 (SPAdes) (version 2) | ecosystem: Environmental > Aquatic > Freshwater > Ice > Liftoff... | reverse complement strand
AACGGCGGCGTCCGCCGCCGGTAGGTCGCCCGCACCGCGGCCACGATCTCCGGTGTCGGCTCCGGCCACGACCGCGGCTGCACGGACATCAGCATCCACCATCCCACGGCCGGGGACAGGGAAGACCGACCGCCAAACAATCATGCATCCAAGATCAACGCAGACACCGACAACACGCCGGACCGTCCACGCCCAATTGGCCAGCAGGGTCTTCGTGTGGACCAAAACCGCTGACGAGATCCTGGACAACCTCGCCAACTACTGCACACAACTTAATCAACTAACCAACAACTCGGGACACTAGCCGGTCGGTCCTGGGATGCCGCCGTCGCCACGGCCCGGTCGTCCAGGCCGCGGCGACGTCGCGGTGGGGGCGTCGGCGGTGCTCTTGTCGGAAGCGGCGCTGATCACGTTCGCATCCCGTGTCCGGCCCTTGGTGGAGGCGATGCAGGGCTGTGCCGGGTCAGGGCCTGAGGTGCTCGACGAACCAGTCCCGCGCCTGGGCGCTGGAGGGCTCGAAGCCCTTCACGTAGGCGTCGAAATGGCCGCCGGGCAGGATCGTGAGCTTCTTGGGCTCGCGAGCCTGCTCGAACGCGGCGATCGTGAGGTCGGCCGGTGTCAGGTGATCGCCGATGGCGGGCAGCATCAACAGCGGCGTGGGGCTGATGTAAGGAAGGTGGCCGACCGGCTCGTACTCGGTGAACATCTCGACGCTGCGCAACGTGACCTCGTTGCGCCACGACGGGGCACGGGTCTTCGCGGTCTCGGTGAACCACTGCCAGGAGTCGGAGGTGGGTAGCGCCGACGGCGCGAGCGGGTCCTCGGCGACGACCGGCACCATGGCGGGCGGGTCGCCCCGGTAGCGGGCTTCACGGTCGGCGACGAACCCGGCCTGGAACCCGGCGATGAGGTCGGCCCGCACGAGTGCCCGGAAGTTGTCGTGACCGCTGACCAGGGGCACCTGCGCGACAACAGCCTTGACCCGGCGGTCGATCGCGGCGACGACCAGCACGTGGCCACCGGAGTAGCTGCTGCCCCAGACGCCGATGCGGTCGTCGACCTCGGGGAGCGTGCCGGCGTAGGTGATGGCGTGGCGGTAGTCGCGGACCTGGGCCCACGGGTCGATCTCCTGCCGTGGCTCACCATCACTGGCACCGAAGTTGCGGTTGTCGAACACCAGGGCGTTGAGGCCGGCGGCGGAGAAGAACTCCGCATAGCTGTCGAGGTACATCTCCTTGACCGCGGAGAAGCCGTGCGCCATGACGACTGTCGGGGCCGCGGTGTCCGCCCCACCGGCCGGGTAGAACCAGCCACGTAGCGTGACGCCTTCGGCGTCGAACTCGATGTCGCGTCGGGCCATCGTGTTCTCCTCAAGGAAGGGTCGAGGGCCCGGAGGGCGTCAGCTCGACCTCGGGCAGATGTGACCTCAGTCTCGGAGCAGCCGACGGCGATTGCGTGTACCGGTGCGACAGAACCTTGTACCTACGCGCCACCCTGGCGGCTGCCCGTCCGAGCCGCGACGCGGTAGTCCCGCGGTGAGCTCCCGTAGTGGGCCTTGAAGGTGCGGCTGAAGTGGCTGCCGTCGCAGAAGCCCCACCTGCTGGCGATCGAGGAGATCGGGCAGGTGCTCTCCGTGAGCTCCTCGCGCGCCCGGGCGAGCCGCCGCATGCGGACGACCTCGCCGACCGTCTGGCCGGTCGTGTGGAAGACCCGGTTCACGGTCCGCACCGAGACGTCGTGGGCGCTGGCGATCGTGGTGGGGCTGACACTGTCGTCGAGCAGGTGACGCTCGATGAAGCGATCCATGGCGGCTCGCAGGGCAGGTACGACCGTGCCCGCCGCCTGCACGTCCGCGTCCCCGCGCACGGCCCCGAGGAAGAGCTCCAGGGTGGCGTTGCGCGCAGCGACGACCGCCGAGGCGCCGAGTTGTGGGAGGACCTGGGTCAAGGTGTCGAGGTACTGGGTCAGCAGCCGGGTGGCGGGCGCACCCCCGTCGAGGGTGACACCGGCGTTCACCCAGGCCCGTCCCCCGACCTCGTCGAGAGCCGCGCGGGAAATCAGCAGGCTGCGCTTGGACAACGGCTCCCAGACGACGAAACCCGCGGGCTTGGTGCTGTCCCAGACCACGGCGTCCCCGGCTCGGAGATTGGCCTCCGAACCTGCCTGGCTGACGGTCTCGGCGCCGGATCGCGTGATGAGTACCACCAGGAACTCGCCCTCGGTGGCGTTCACCTCACGACGCCGCCGCGTCCCCGAACATGGGCCGCACTCGCAGTCCACGAGAGCCAGGTCGTCGATCCACCATCGACGGACCGACGCTGTGAACACCCGTCCAGGGCGCTGCGGTGGGACTGTGACCGTCCACGGCAGGTGAGTCGCAGAGAGCATCTGCCGCCACCGATCGCGTTGATCATCGTCAGCCGCGACATCGGTGGTCCAGAACTCGTCGGTCGACATCTGACACCTCCTGTCCACGCTCTTACGTCCCTGCGGCCAGGTCAATGGGGCAAAGGGGTGGGGTCGGGCCGGCGACGGACTCGTCGCGGGCCGCGCGTCGGAGCTGTCACCCGAGCCGCGGCCCTGGAGCGTCGGTCGGAGAACGGGACGACGAGCGGGAGGTACGTCATGGCTGCGATGAGGACCGTCGACCAGGACCGCGGTGACGGGTGCGTTGCTGGGGCTGGTGTGGGGGGCGCTCGCACGGGTCTGGATGCGACTCATCTCGACCGCGCCGGAGTTCAGCTGGAGCGGCACCGCGGTCATCCTGATCATCGGGTTGCTGGCCGTTCTGGCGCTCGTCGCCCGGCGTCGGGGGTGGCGGGCGGCCGGCGTGGCGGGCGGGTTCGGGGGTGCGTCGATGCGCCGTGCACAGCGGGAGGGTGACACGGATGGGTCCCGACCCGAACACCTCAGGTCACAGCGCTCGCCCCGGACCCAACAGGGCGATGTCGGCCACCCGAGCAGGTCGGCGTCAGAACTCGCAGTACATGACGTGCAGGCCGACCCGGCCCAGTGCCGGGTGGGCGAAGGCGCGGGGCACCGTACCGACGACGTGGAAGCCGAGCCGTTCGTAGAGCTCGACGGCGTGGCGGTTCGTCTCGACGACGGCGTTGAACTGCATCCCCGCGTATCCGCGGTCGCGGGCCCATGCCAGCGCGTACTCGCACATCGCCCGGCCCACTCCGCGGCCCCGTGCGGCGGCGGCGACCATGAAGCTGCCGGTCGACACGTGCGCGCCTGGCCCCGCGCGGTTCGCGCCCATCTTGGCGGTGCCGAGGACGCGATCGCCCTCGACGGCGACGACCGTGACTCCCGGCGGCCGTTCGATCCAGATCTCGTGTGCCTGGTCCGCGGTCATCTCCGGGTCGTAGGTGAAGGTCTCCCGAGCCCGCACGACGTCACCGACGACGGGCCACACCTGGACCCGGTCGTCGGTGACGAACTCCCGGATACGCATGGTCGAACGCTAGCGGGACCGGCTCATCACGCCCATGACGGAGACGGTGCGTTCACAGCGACCGCTGCTCGAGCCACGACAGCGATGCGTCGGCGACCTGACGCCACCCGCTGTCGATCGTCAGGGAGTGGCCGCGGTCCGGGAACTCCGCCATGTCGGTGACGGCCCCGGAGTGCCGGTACTGCTTCGACGTGGCGCGGGTGACGGACCCGGGAACGGTGTGGTCCTCGCCGCCTGTCATCAGCAGCAGCGGGCCGCGCTGCGCGTTGGCCGTGTCGACCTCGCCGGGGAGTGCGGGTCGAGGTTCGCGGCCGCGGCCTCGAGGAGTGGCTTGCCCGGTGCCAAGATCGTCCAGCGCTCGAACAGGTCCTGCGACTCCTGCTCCGAGACGGCGTTGGCGAAGGCGTAGCGGAACTGCGCGGGGGTCAGCGAGACCGCCTTGTGCCGGTTGGCGGGGTTCCTGAACACCGGGAAGGTGGCGCGCAGCGCCGAGAGCGGCAGCGGGAGCACGCCCTTGATCTGGGCGGCGTTGATCGCGACGGCCGCCGCGGCCAGGTTCTGGCCCAGCAGCTTCTGGGCGATCATCCCGCCGAACGAATGGCCGATGAGGATCGGCTTGGTGTCCAGACCCCCGATCAGGCCGGCGACATGCGCGACGACGTCGTCGATGCCGTGGCCCGCGATGCGCTCCGGGTTCGCCCGTGCCTCCTGCACCGTCTCGGGGTCACCGGGCCAGCCCGGCGCCATCTGCTCGTAGCCCGCCTCCCGGAACAGCTCGATCCAGGGGCCCCAGGAGCTGGCGTGCAACCACAGGCCGTGGATGAAGACGACGGGCGTTCGGTTCGCCATCGGAGAGTGCCTCGCCCCGGTCGCGTCCGCCGCGCAATCGGGTGGAGAACGGCGGGTCTGCCGGAAGACCTTGTCTGCGGTGCGAATAGGGCGTAGACCTGCATGTACGGGGATGACGACAGGCTAAGCCCGCGTCGGCAGAGAAGATTCGTGCTCCCGGCCGGAGTCCCCAGTACGAGCATCGAGCACCCACGCGGAGCCCGCCGCGATAAGGCTTCGGCGCCGTCGGTCTGCGTCCACGGGGATGGCCCCTGCTGACGCCGAGACCACTCGGACGGCGCCCAGTGCACGCCTGGTAACTCGTTGACTCGCGCTCTCGGGCGCCACCTCGATCAGGGGTGGCGTCCGACTCATGAGTGCCGTCCCACGCGACTCCGTGCGCCGCGTCGGGCCGCCCAACGGGGCGCCCGACGCCGATCAGCCCGTCGACTCGTGGACGAGTCCCGGCCGGGGAGCCCGTAGACCCTCCCGTCAGCCGCGCAGCGGACTCGGCGGGGTGGTCCGGCCCACGGCCGATGCTGTCCCGGGTGCCGACCCGAGTTCCGTCAGGGGCGCGACGAGGTGCAGGGGTGGGCGCCCGGGCGTGGGTACGTCGACGGGGTACGCGGCGCCGAGTGATCGACCCAGGGCCAGGCCGACGACGAAGTCGGCGACCGTGGAGGGGACGGGGAGCAGATCGGGATGCAGGTATCGGCGAGAGGAATGCGTCGGGTCGTGGTGCAGTCCGACGCACCAGCCCGAGTCCTCGTCCCAGGTCACGATGACGGGCGCCGGACCACCGGGGTGGATGGCTCCACCGAGGGACTGCTCACCGGCAGGGAGATCGGGAACGGGTCTCCGGGCGGCGACACGCACCGCGGTGCAGTCGAGAACGATGGACCCGAGCAGCCGCTGTGCGGGGTCGGTACGCAAGGGGGAACCGGTGATCACCCCATGTGCCCGGAGTGCGCGGGCGACTGCGGCGAGGTATCGGTCCGCCCCCACTCCCCGCACCGGTCACGGTCTCAGCACCGGCGCGTCCGTTGGATCGCGATGGGCCGCCGGGGTCCGGGGCCGGTACCCGCAGAGTACGGGCCTCAGGCCGGTATGGGCGCCTGGCGTTGTGCCGCCGGAGAACCGGCGCAGGCGCAGGCTGTTGGACACCACGAACACCGAGCTCAGCGCCATCGCCATCCCCGCCAGCATCGGGTTGAGCAGGCCGGCGGCAGCGATCGGCAGGGCCATGTAGTTGTAGGCGAACGCCCAGAACAAGTTAGACTTGATCACCCGCAGGGTCCGCCGTGAGAGCCGGATGGCGTCGACGGCCGCAGCGAGATCGGCCCGGACGAGCGTCAGGTCCGACGCGTGGATCGCGACGTCCGCGCCGGTGCCCATGGCGAGGCCCAGGTCGGCCTGGGCCAGCGCCGCCGCATCGTTCACACCGTCGCCGACCATCGCCACCACCCGGCCGCTGCTCTGCAGCTGCCGGACGACGTCGACCTTGTCGGCCGGGAGGGCGTCGGCCATCACCGTGGTGATGCCGACCTCGTCGGCGGCGGCCCGTGCCGCTCCCGGGTTGTCGCCGGTGAGCAGGATCGGTTCGAGCCCGAGGCGGCGCAGGTCCGCGACGGCCGCGGCACTCGTGGGGCGCACCGTGTCGGCGACGACGAACAGCGCTCGCGCTCGGCCGGACCAGGCCAGCACCGCGCCGGTACGCCCGAGGTGCTGGGCCGCGACGAGCGCGGTCCCGATCTCCGCGGGGATCGTCACACCGCGCTCCGTCAGCAGCAGCGGGCGCCCGATGAGCACCTCCCGCCCGTCGACGACACCCTCCGTGCCCAGCCCGTCGACCGCGACCGCGTCGCGGACGGCCGGCAGGTCCAGCCCCGCCGTGTGCCGGCGGATCGCCAGCGCGACCGGGTGGCTCGACGGGCCCTCGAGTGCGCCTGCGACGGCCAGCACCTCGTCGGGATCCTCGCCCTCGGCCGTGACGACGTCGGTCACGCTCATCTCGCCGACGGTGACGGTGCCGGTCTTGTCGAGCACGACGGTGTCGATCCGGCGGGTCGACTCCAGCACCTCCGGACCGGTGATGAGGATCCCGAGCTGTGCACCGCGCCCGGTCCCGACCAGCAGGGCCGTGGGCGTCGCGAGCCCCAGCGCGCACGGGCAGGCCACGATCATGACGGCGACCGCGGCGCTGAAGGCGATGGCGGGGCCCGCTCCGGCGCCGGTCCAGAAGCCCCACGTGGCCGCGGCGAGGATCAGCACCGCGGGCACGAAGTACGCGGAGATGCGGTCGGCGAGGCGTTGCGCCGCGGCCTTGCCCGTCTGGGCCCGCTCGACCAGCGCGCCAATCTGCGCGAGCGCGGTGTCGGCACCGATCCGGGTGGCGCGGACGACGAGCCGCCCGCTGCCGTTGACGCACCCGCCGACGGCGGTGTCCCCACACCCGACGTCGACGGGGAGCGACTCGCCGGTGATCATGCTGGTGTCGAGGGTGGAGGAGCCGTCGACCACCACGCCGTCGGTCGCGACCTTCTCACCCGCGCGGACCACGAACCGGTCGTCGACCGCGAGCCGGTCGACCGGGACCCGCACCTCCCGGCCGTCCCGCAGCACGACGGCGTCCTTCGCGGCGAGCGTGCCGAGTGCGCGCAACGCGGCTCCGGACCGGCGCCGGGCCTTCGCCTCGACGTAGCGGCCCGCGAGCACGAACGTCGTGACGCCGGCCGCGACCTCGAAGTAGACCTGGGACGCACCACTGGCCCACGTGAGCGCGATGCTGAACGGGTGCGAATGGCCGATCACCCCCGCACCGCCCAGGAACAGGGCGTAGAGCGACCAGCAGAACGCGGCCAGCGAACCGATCGAGACGAGCGTGTCCATCGACGCGGCGCCGTGGTGCACGTTCTTCCACGCCGCCCGGTGGAACGGCCACGCCCCCCACACGACCACCGGTGCGGTGAGCACCAGCGACGCCCACTGCCAGTAGGGCAGCTGCAAGGTCGGGATCATCGCCATCGCGATCACCGGAAGGGTCAGGGCCGCGCAGACGTCGAGCCGGAGCCGGTAGGCCGCGAGCGCGGGGTCGGCGGGGTCGTCCCCCGCCGTGTCCCCCGCCACGCCGGTGACGGGCGCGGGGACCCGCGCCGTGTAGCCGGCCGACTCGATCGCGGAGATCAGGTCCTCGACGGACACCGAGTCGGGGTGGGTGATCGACGCCTTCTCCGTGGCGTAGTTGACCGCGACCTGCACGTCGTCGAGCTTGCGCAGCTTGCGCTCCACCCGGTTCGCGCACGCGCCGCAGGTCATCCCGCCGACGAGCAGATCAGTGCGGCTGGTCGTGACGGCGGTGCCGGACGGCTGCTCGACGGGCGGGGCGCTCATCCGGCTGCGGCGTGCGGGTGGGGGGCGACGTAGGGCATGACGACGCCGGACGGGTTCAGCACGCGAGCCGCGCCCCAACCGCCGCCGGCGGCGAGCGCGAGCACGACCAGGAAGAGCCCGAGGCGGACCGAGGTGCTCGACCCGGTGGGGGTGACGCGCAGTTGTCGCACAGGCGGAGAGTAGGGACGCGAGCACCATCAGGGTTGCGAAGCTGAGCCCTTGCGACGGCACGCGCGGTACTCGGCGCGCCGAACGGCGGATCGCTAGCCCGAATCACCGTATTCCTTGGACCGAATGCGCCTGGTGACGGTGACCCATCCGCAGGCCTACCGGGCGGCCGCGGTTCGAGGACGTGGCCCGGTTCGCGTTGCGGCGCTGAGTCCCGCTCTCGGCCGATCACGTCCTCACCACCCGGGAGGTGAGCCGAACTGCCTACAGCGGGTCGGCCGTCCGGCCTATCGGCGTCGCCGTTCGTCGCTCTGCGCTGCACGGTCGTCCGATCGGAGACCTCGCAGACGCGCAGGATCGGCCGAAGTTACCTAGCTTCGTCCACGGATCAGATGACGGCACGGTCACGAACAGGACACGGGACTCCCCACCCACCGGCTCCCACGCGAGCCGGACGTCCAGCCAGGCCGTCGGTCCGGAAGGCTCGCTGTGGCTCGGCATCGCTCCCCCCGGAGCCGAAGCGCACCCCGGAGCTCCGCCCCGCAGGCCTCTGGCCGCGCGGTGGTGAGCAACGGAGCGCATCGGTCCATTCCCGTCCCGGTACGCCGGGGCGCTGCTGTCGTAGCCGTCACCGGTGGCGCACTCAGCCTCGTCGGAGCGGCATCGCCGGCGATGCTCCCGGCCGACGCCACGTCGAGCGCCACCGCGGTGCTGCCCGCCACCCTGTCGGTGGCGGCGCTGTCGCTGCCCGCGCTCGAGGACGCACCCGCATCGCCGGCGCAGCCCTCGGTGCAGCCCGTAGTCCTCGATCTTGAGGTGTTCGACGCGGCCGAGTTGATCAAAGCCGTACAACTGGCCGAGCAGGAGATCGAGCGCCTCGCCGCCGAGCGTGAGGCCGCGGAGCTGCGCGCCGCCGAGGAGAAGGTCACAGCCGACCGCGAGGCCGCGAAGAAGCAGGCCGAAGAGGACGAAGATGGCGACGAGAGCGACAACGCCGCGGCCGCCTCGACCGGCTCCTCGGACTGCGGCCTCGACACGTCGAACCTCGGTGCCGTCAAGTCCCACGTCCGCGAGGCGGCCAACTTCCTGGGCTGCCTGTTCGGCGAGCCGACGGTGCTCGGCGTGGCCGGCAGGGCCGGGACGTCCGACCACCCGTCCGGCAAGGCGCTCGACTTCATGGTCGACCGGTCCACCGGCGACGCCCTCGCCGAGTGCGTGCTGCGCAACCACGAGGCACTCGGCGTCACGTACGTGATCTGGCGGCAGCGGATCAACCACGGCAATGGTTTCGAGGCCATGGAGGACCGTGGCGGCGCCACCGCCAACCACATGGACCACGTGCACGTGTCGTTCGAGTCGAGCTCCGGCAGCAAGGACCTCCAGGGCTGCTGACCCTGCGCCGTTCACGGTAGGGAGCGATGCCGCTAGCGTGGCGACGTCTCGAGACCGACAGGTCCAGAGCTACGGCATCGATGGAGAGCCCATGCGCGTCGGCGTGCTCACCGGGGGCGGCGACTGCCCCGGACTGAACGCGGTCATCCGGGCGATCGTCCGCAAGGGCGTTCCCCGTTACGGCTACTCGTTCCTCGGCTTCCGCGACGGGTGGCGAGGACCACTCGAAGCACTCACCATGCCCCTCGACATCCCCGCGGTGCGCGGCCTGCTCCCGCGCGGCGGCACGATCCTCGGATCCTCGCGCACCAACCCCTTCGCGATCGACGACGGGGTCGAGCGGATCCGCACCAACCTGCAGAGCCTCGGGGTCGACGCGCTCATCGTCATCGGCGGGGAGGACACCCTCGGTGTGGCGACGAGACTGCACGAGCTGGGTGTCAACGTCGTCGGGGTGCCGAAGACGATCGACAACGACCTCTCGGGCACCGACTACACGTTCGGATTCGACACCGCCGTCAACATCGCCACCGAGGCGATCGACCGGCTGCACACCACCGCGGAGTCGCACCACCGCGCGCTGATCGTCGAGGTCATGGGCCGGCACGCCGGCTGGATCGCGCTGCACGCGGGCATGGCCGGTGGCGCCAACGCGATCCTCATCCCCGAGATCCGCTTCGACATCGAGCAGGTCTGCCGGTGGGTCGAGTCGCGGTTCCGGCTCGACTACGCGCCGATCATCGTGGTCTCCGAGGGGGCCAAGCCCAAGGACGGCGACGAGGTCCTGATAACCGGTGAGAAGGACGCGTTCGGGCACGTCCGGCTGGGCGGGATCGGGGAGTATCTCGCGCGCGAGATCGAGTCGCGCACCGGCAAGGAGGCGCGCACCACCGTGCTGGGCCACGTGCAACGCGGGGGCACGCCGACCGCCTTCGACCGGTGGCTCGCCACCCGTTTCGGGCTGCACGCCGTCGACGCCGTGCACGAGGAGAAGTGGGGGCACATGACGGCGCTGCGGGGCACCGACATCGTCATGGTGCCGCTCTCGGAGGCGACGAAGGAGCTGAAGGTCGTCGACCCCGCCCTCTACGCGGAGGCTGAGGTCTTCTTCGGCTGACCCGGCCCGCGGGACCTCAGGGTTCAGACGATGCCCTGTCTCGTCGCCGTGTAGACGATCTCCGTGCGGCGCCGAACCTCGAGCTTGTCGCGCAGGTTGCGCACGTGGAACTTGACGGTGGCCTCGCTGATCACCAGCCGGCGTCCGATCTCGCGGTTGGACATCCCCACGGCCAGCAGCCGCAGCACCTGGTTCTCGCGTTCGGTCAGCATCGCGCCGGCGAACGCGCGGGCGACCGGGCGGTCCTCGTCGCGCAGGACGTCGACGACCACCTGCCCGGCCGGGCCGCCGCGGGTGTCGAAAACGCTCTCGCCACGCAGCAGGGCGTGCACAGCACGGAGGATGTCGGCGGTCTCCGCACCCTTCCGGACGTACCCGTGCACGCCCATCCGCACGGTGCGCATCATGACGTCACGGTCACGGCACCCGGTCAGCACCAGCACCCGCACGCCCCGGTGCCGCTCGAGCAGCATGCGTGCGAGCTCGACACCGGCCGCATCACCCCGACCCAGGTCGACGTCGAGAACGACCAGGTCAGGAGGGTAGCGGTCGGCGATCACCAGCGCGTCGCGAGGTGTCGCGGCCTCGCCGACCACCATGAGATCGGGGTCGGAGACGAACAGCTGACGCAGTCCGTAACGGACGATCGCCTCGCCGTCGACGATCAGCAGCCGCGCGGTGCGACGCACGACCGGCGCTCCCGGTTCCGCCCCCCGGGCATCGAGCACGGCGTCCGTCGTCACTGGCAGACCTCCTTGGTCGGATCGGTCGGATCACGGGTCGTGGCCGGAGGCTAGGAACGGTCCCGTTGCCTGGACGTTGCACTCACGGGGGTCGTGTTGCCGCACCCGACGGCCTGGGCGATGATGGCCTTCGGGAGTGGCCGGTCAGGGGCGATGACGCTCGGAGTTCCGATGACTATGTACGACGCGCACGATCCGGTCGCACACGCTCATCTGATGCGTGAGGTCTTCGACGCGGTCCTGAGCGGCGATGTCGGGTCCGTGGCCCCGCGCTCGTTGGTGTCCGCGTCGTGGCAGCGCAGCCTGGCCGCGAACGTGGACCCCGACCGACGCACACCCCCGGTCGTCCACGCGGACGCCGAGCTTCCCGACCTGTGCGCCGCACACCCGCTCAACGAGGTGATGCCGCTGCTGCGCAGCACGCTGGTCAGCATCGCCGACGAGGCGATGCACGTCATGCTGGTCACCGATGCCGACGGCACGATCCTGTGGCGTGAGGGGGCGGCGACGGTGTTGCGCGCCGCCGACCAGGTCGGGCTCACGCCCGGCCGGCGGTGGAGCGAGGACGCCATCGGCACCAACGCGATGGGCACCACGCTCGCCGTCGACGCGCCGGTCCAGATCCACTCGGCCGAGCACCTCGTACGAACCTGTCACACCTGGACGTGCGCCGCGGCACCCGTCCACGACCCCGACACCGGCGCCATCCTGGGCGCGATCGACATCAGCGGGCCGCTGCACACCGTGCACCCGGCGATGGTGCAGCTCGTCTCGGCCACCGCGCAGCTCGCGGAGAACCAGCTCCGGGTGCGCCTCGCGATCGCCGATGAGCGGCTGCGGGTGCGCAACATGCCCCACCTGGCCGGCCTGCACGGCGGCGTCGGCGCCCTGATCACGCCGACCGGCCGGATCGTCGCCGGTGAGCCCTACGAGGGGTGGCCGCTGCGGGTCGCCCTGCCGGTGGGTACGGACCGGATCCGGCTCGACGACGGCCGCGAGATGGTGGTGGAGCCGCTCGCCGAGGGCTACCTGCTGCGCTCCCCGCCCGCGGTGACCGCGCCCCCGCGCAGCGCGCTCTCGTTGCGGTTCATGGGCGACGGCCCGCCCGCGGTGGTGCTCAACGGCCGTCGTATCCCGCTGACGCTGCGGCCCGCCGAGCTGCTCACGGCGCTGGCACTGCATCCCGACGGGCTCACCGCCGAGAGGCTCGCGTTGCTGCTCTACGGCGACGACGGCAACCCCACCACCGTGCGCGGTGAGATCCTGCGGCTGCGCGGGCTGATCGGTGCCGACGTCCTGCGCACCCGGCCCTACCGTCTGCACGCCGGGGTGGACTCCGACTTCGGCGCCGTCCGCCGCGAACTGCGGGCCGGGAAGCCGGTGGAGGCGTTACGGGTGTGCGGTGGGCCGCTCCTGCCCCGGTCGGACGCCCCGGAGATCCGCGAGCTGCGCTACGAGCTGGAGGCGGGGCTGCGCGGCGCCGTGCTCGATGCCGACCAGGTCGACGTCCTCGTCATGTTCGCCGCCCACCCCCTCGGTCGGGACGACCTCGAGGTGCACGACCGGCTGGTCCAGCTGCTACTGCCCAACGACCGGCGGCGCCCGGGGATCGTGTCGCGACGGGCCCGGCTGCTCGCCGAAGGCTGACCGCCCGTCGACCGCGCCAGGTCCACGACATGGGGATCGACGCGGTCGACATCCACGTCGATGACCTCGGCCGGGCCCGCTCCCGCGGGGTCAGCGCCGTGACGGCGGGCACCGAGCAGGAACCTTTGCTCTGCGCACCGATACGCACCGGGGCGTTGGTCTGCGGCCCTGGCCTGCGGCAGTGCCAACAGTCCGAACTGCTCTGCGGCGGTCGACACCTCCAACGCCCGTATCCGCGACGAGCTCCCGGCCAAGCTCGACCAGGCCTACGCCGCCATCAGCGCAGCGGCGCCGAACGTCCGCGAGGTCGTCGTCCTCGGCTACGGCCGGTTCTTCGGTCCGAACCTCGCCTGCCCCACCGCTTTCGGCTTCACCGGTGCCGAGGCGACACGGCTCAACGGGGTGGCCGACAACCTGGACGCGATGATCAGCGCCCGGGTGTCCGCCGCCGGCTTCGACGACCGGCCCTACTCCACGGTCACGCTCTTGGCCAGGTTGCGGGGCCGGTCGACGTCGCGGCCCAGCGCCACGGCGGCGTGGTAGGCGAGCAACTGCAAGGGGACCGAGAGCAGGATGGGGTCCAGCTCGGGCTCGTTGCGCGGGATCACGATCGTCCGGTCGGCCAGCTCCACGGGCAGCTGACGATGGCCCAGCGCGATCACCGGGCCCTTCCGGGCCTTGATCTCCGACAGCGTCGAGGTGTTCTTGTCGAGCAGGTCGTCGTCGGGGACGATCGCGACGGTCGGCAGCTCCGGGCTCACCAGCGCCAGCGGGCCGTGCTTGAGCTCGGCCGACGGGTACGCCTCGGCGTGCACGTAGGAGATCTCCTTCAGCTTCTGCGCCCCCTCCCGTGCCACGGGCCAACCGCGCCGGCGCCCGACGAACAGCACGCTCTGGCTCTGCGCGATCTCCTTCGCGACGTCGGCGATCACCGAACCCTGCTCGAGGATCTCGGCGATCTGCGCCGGCAGCGCGTTCAGCCCGGCGATGATGCGGCGCCCCTCGCTCGGCGCGAGATCGCGGATGCGGCCCAGGTGCAGGGCCAGCAACGCGAACGCCGTCACGGTGGACGTGAACGACTTGGTCGCCGCCACCGACATCTCCGGGCCCGCGTGCAGGTAGATGCCGCCGTCGACCTGGCGCGCGATCGTGGAACCGACGACGTTGACGATGCCGATCACGCGGCCGCCCTTGCGCTGCAGCTCCTGCACCGCGGCCAGGGTGTCGATCGTCTCGCCGGACTGGCTGACCGCGACGTAGAGGGTGTCCGGCTCGACGACGGGGTTGCGGTAGCGGAACTCCGACGCCGGTTCGGCGGTGGCCGGCACGCGGGCGAGGTCCTCGATCAGCTGGGCGCCCAGCTCACCGGCGTAGCAGGCACTCCCGCAGCCCAGGATCTTGACGCGCCGGATCTCGCGGGCCTCGCGGACGCTGAGGTTGAGCCCGCCGAGGTGCGCGGTGTCGAAGCGCTCGTCGACCCGCCCCAACAGCGTCCGCTCGACGCTGCGCGGCTGCTCCTCGATCTCCTTGATCAGGAAGTGGGCGTGGTCCCCGATCTCGGCACCGACCACGTCCCAGTCGATCGTCGACGGGCTCTTGGCCGTCGACCGGTCGTCGAGGGTGAAGGTGCGGTAGCCGCCCGCGGTGATCGTCGCGAGCTCGCCGTCGTCGAGGTAGACGACCTGGCGGGTGTAGCCGATCAGCGCCGCGACGTCGGAGGCGACGAACATCTCCTTCTCCCCGACCCCGAGCAGCACCGGGCTGCCGTTGCGCGCGACGACGATGCGGTCGGGGTGCTCGGCGTCGAGGATCGCCAACCCGTAGGCCCCGACGACCTGGCGCAGCGCCTGCCGGACGGCCTGCTCGAGGTCGTCGGCGCCGGCGGCGAAGGCGGCCGCGATGAGGTGGGCGACGGCTTCGGTGTCGGTCTGCGAGGTGAACTCGACGCCGTCGGCGGCCAGCTTGGCGCGCAGCTCGTCGGCGTTCTCGATGATGCCGTTGTGCACCACCGCGATCCGGCCCGACGTGTCGGTCTGCGGGTGCGCGTTCTCGACGTTCGGCTCACCGTGGGTGGCCCATCGGGTGTGCCCGATGCCGGGCGATCCCTTGAACCGGGCCGGGATGTCCGCGGCGAGGTCGGCCACCCGCCCGCTGACCTTGCGGATCTTGAGCCCGCCCTTCGTGCTCACCGCGACGCCCGCCGAGTCGTAGCCGCGGTACTCCAGCCGGCCGAGACCCTCGAGCAGGATCGGGGCGGCGTCCTGGGGCCCGACATAACCGACGATTCCGCACATGCGGGTGTTCCTCTCGTTCGTGGACCCGCTCGGCGGGCCCACTCAGCCGTAGACGATGCGTCGCAGCTGTCGCTGCGACAGTGGTGGCGGCGCGAACCGGTGTGTGGCGAGTTCGACGGCGAGTGCCGCGAAGATCTGGTCGTTGCCGAGCCCGCGGTGTCTCAGCTCCCCGTGGCGGCGCCGGACGAAGTCCCGCACCGGCTCGCCGAAGTAGGCGACGACCTCCGCCACCACCCGCGTCGCCTCGCTCGCAGTGAGCGGAGTGCTCCGGACCAGGTGGCCGACGAGGTCGTCGAAGGATCCGGCGGGCACGGGGGCAGATGGTGCCCTGATCCCGGCGACAAAGCCAACTTCCTGCCCGGAATCGGGCAGCACCTGCCACCATCAGGCCGTCGACGAACCGGCACGGAGAGCGTCACAGCCGGAGAGATCGAGATCGCCGGCTTCCTGCGGGCTGCCGACCAGGTGCCCGCGACCTGGGCGCACTCGCCCGCGGGTCAGGCCGCAGCCAGCTCACCCGCCTGCCAGAGGGCCGCGTACCGGCCGTCCGCGGCGAGCAGCTCGCTGTGCGTGCCCTCCTCCACGATGCGCCCGCCGTCCAGTACCAGGATCCGGTCGGCGCGCGACGCGGTGGCCAGCCGATGGGCCACCACGAACGCGGTCCGCCGGGCCACCACCCGGTCACCCGCCGCCATCACCGCGGCCTCGGTGGCCGGGTCCAGCGCGGCGGTCGCCTCGTCGAACAGCAGGATGTCGGGGTCGGCGAGCTCGGCGCGGGCCAGGGCGAGGAGCTGTCGCTGACCGGCCGACAGGCCCTGTCCGCGCTCACCGACGGGGTGGTGGAAGCCACCGGGGAGGCCGCGTACCAGGTCCAGCGCCCCGACGGCACGCGCCGCCGCCTCGATCTGGGCGTGGGTGGCGTCGGGGCGGGCGTAGGCGATGTTGCTCGCGACGTCGCCGGTGAACAGGTGCGGCTCCTGCGGCACGATGCCGAGGCGTCGGCGGTACTCGGCGAGGCGGAAACGCCGGACGTCGACACCGTCGACGAGCACCGCGCCCGACCCGGCGTCGTAGAACCGGGCGAGCAGTTTGACCAGCGTCGACTTGCCCGCACCCGTGGCTCCGACCAGCGCGATCGTCTCCCCCGGCGCCACGCGCAGCGACACGCCGTGCAATGCGGGGGTGGCCGCGCCGGCGTAGGAGAAGCCGACGTCGCGCAGTTCCACCTCACCGCGCAGCCGGTCGGGCACCGGCACCGGCTCGCCCTCGGGCTCCGGGGGCACGGACGTCGGCGTGCGCAGCAGCTCGGAGATCCGGCTCAGGCCGATGCGGGCCTGCTGGTAGGTGTCGAACACCTGCGACAGCTGCTGCACCGGCGCGAAGAACAGGCCCAGGTAGAGGAGGAACGCGGTGAGGATGCCGGGGGTGAGGTCGCCCGTCGCCACGCGCGCCGCTCCGACGCCGAGCACCGCCGCCTGCGCGACGTCCGACAGGAGGGCCACACCCGGGAAATAGGTCGCGATGTAGCGCTGGGCGCGCATGCGGGAGCGCCGGTAGGCGTCGCTGCGCTCGCTGAACGCGGTGGCGCTGCGCTCCTCACGGACGAAGGCCTGCGCGATCCGGACGCCCGTGACGTTCTCCTGCATGTCGGCGTTGACGGCGCCGACCTTCTCACGTGCCTCGGCGTAGGCCGCCGAGGACAGCCGGCGGAACGCCACCGTCGCCGCGATCAGGAGCGGCAGCACCGCCAGCGCGACCACCGCCAGCGCGACATCGGTGAGCAGCAGTGCGACCGCCACCCCGACCACGGTGAGCAGGCTGACGACGGCCTGCGCGAGCCCGGTCTGCAGGAACGCCGAGAGCGCGTCGACGTCGGTGGTCATCCTGGTCATGATCCGCCCGGACAGCTCCCTCTCGTAGTAGTCCAGCCCGAGCCGCTGCAGGTGGGCGTAGCTGCGCATCCGCAGGAGGTAGAGCAGGCTCTCCCCGGCGCGCGCGGTGACGACGGTCTGTGCGGCCACCACCAGCCAGCTCACGGCGACGACGCCGAGCCCGAGCAACGTGGCCACGAGCAGGACATCGGTGGAGCCGGCACCGATGCCGCCGTCGACCGCCAGGCGCGCCACCGTCGGGAAGGCGAGCGTGCTCAGCGCGTCGAGCGAGACCAACCCGATGCCGAGCGCCAGCAGCCCGCGGACCGGACGCAGCAGTCCTGCCAGCCGGAACCCCGGGTCGAGGGCGGCGGGGTCCTCGGCACCGAGCGGCGGGGTCTCACGCGCGGGGGGCAGCGCGTCGACCGCCGCCGTCAGCTCCGGGGTGGGAGGCACCGCACCCGCCATCGCCGACGGACCGCCGACGCCCGCCTGGCTCCCGGCCCTCGCCGTGGCGCCGTCCGCGGCCGCCGTCGCGCGCAGTGCGGCCGAGGAACCGGAGCCGTCGGCCTCGGGCCACAGCTCCGGGCTGACGCCGCCGGCGGCCCGCGCCCGAGCGACGGCAGGCGGATCCGCACCGCCGGCATCGGACACGGCCAGTAGCTCGCGGAACAGCGAGGAACGAGCCGTCAGCTCCGCCTCGGTGCCGACGTCGACGACGCGGCCGGCATCCAGGACGGCCACCCGGTCGGCGAGGGCGAGGGTCGAGCGGCGGTGCGCGACCAGCAGCGTGGTGCGGCCCTTCGTCAGGACGCGCAGGGTGTCGTGGATGGCGGCCTCGGTGGCGGTGTCGACCGCGGAGGTGGCGTCGTCGAGCACGAGGACCCGCGGGTCGGTGAGGACGGCACGCGCGAGCGCGATGCGCTGGCGTTGCCCCCCGGACAGGGTGAGCCCGCGCTCGCCGACGAGGGTGCCGTAGCCCTCGGGGAGCCGCTCGACGAACGTGTGGACCTGCGCGGCGCGGGCGGCGGCGCGGATCTCGGCGTCGGTGGCGTCGGGGCGGCCGTAGGCGATGTTGGCGCGGATCGTGTCGGAGAACAGGAACGCCTCCTCGAAGGCCACTCCCAGCTCGCGGCGCAGGTCGGCCAGACGCAGCGCGGCGAGTGGCACGCCGCCGAGCCGCAGCTCACCGGCCTGAGGGTCGTAGAACCGCGGCAGCAGCAGCGCCACCGTCGACTTCCCCGAACCGACGTTGCCGACCAGTGCGAGCGTCTCCCCGGGCTCGACGCGCAGCGAGACGCCGTCGAGCACCGGCTCGCGGCGCGTGTAGCCGAACGTGACGCCGTCGAGCTCCACGGCGAGCGGGCCGTCGGGAAGCGTGGCGGGCGAGACCGGATCGACGACGTCGGGCTGGGAGTCGACCAGGTCGTAGACGCGCTCGACACCGGCCCGGGCGAGCTGCGCGCTGACCACCACCGCGCCGACCAGCCGCGCCGGACCGACCAGGCCGGCGACGTAGGTGGTGAACGCCAGGAAGGTGCCGAGAGTGATCGACCCCGTGAGCGCCAGATAACCGCCGAACCCGATCACGCCGACCTGCCCGAGCGTGGGCAACGTGAGCAGCGTCGGGTTGAGGCGGGCGGTGAGCCGGGCCGCCCGCATACGCTCGGCGTAGAGCCGCCGGGCACCCCGTTCGAGCGCGGCGACCTCGCGAGCCTCCTGCCCGAAGCCCTTCACCACCCGCACGCCGGTGACCGTCTCCTCCACCTGCTGGGCGATGTCGGCGGCCCGCTGCTGGGCCGACCAGGTGGCGGGGAACAACGACCTGCGCGCCTGGAGCGTGATCCACCCGGCCGCCGGGAGCAGCACGAGCGCGACGAGCGTCAGCAACGGGGAGAGCCACAGCATGGCCGCGACGGAGGCGACGACGAGCACGACCGTGCCCAGCGCCAGCGGCACCATCGACAGCAGCATCTGCAGGAGCTGCAGGTCGGTGATCGCGCGGGAGACGACCTGACCGGTGCGCAGAGCGTCCTGACGCTCCCCGTCGAGACGCTGCACGGCGGCGAACACCTGGCGGCGCAGGTCGTGCTGGACGTTCAGGGCGAGGCGCCCGGCCAGGTAGCGGCGCGCGAACGACGCACCGAATCGGACCACCGCCAGCGCCAGCAACGCCGTCACGATGCCGCCGAGCGCCGCCGTGGAGCCGGCGACAGCGTCGTCCACGGCCACCCGGGTGAGAAGCGGCCCGACGGCCTCCAGGCTCACCCCGACCGCGGAGGACACCAGTGCGGTGATCGCCACGCCGCGATGGCGCAGACACTCCCCGGTGACGCGGCGGATCCAACCGGGGGCGGGGACGGGCACGGGTACGGAGTCGGCGGGGAGAGCGGGCACACCACCACGGTATGCCGCACCCCTGACAGCCGACCCGCCGAACGCGGCGCCGCACCCCCACAGGGACGCGGGGTTTCCGCACAGCAGGTTCAGGTGACGTCGCGGCGGGCGCCCACGAACCAGCCGATCACGGCGGTCGCGGCCGTCCACGCCGCCAGGACGATCAGTGCGGCCCACCACGGCGGGGGCGCGCTCACACCCGCGAGGAGCTCGACGACGGCGGGGCCCGCCACCGGGCCCGCGAGGACGTCGGCCGGGATGCCGTAGAGCGCGACGTCACCGGAATTGACCGGCAGGTACGCGGCGAACTGCGCGAAGGGCGCCGGGTCGGCGCCGGTCAGCAGCACCGAGACCAGCAACTCGACCACCAGCATGTAGACGAGCGTCACGACCAGCGCCGCCACCTGGTTGCCGATCGCGACGCCGAGCGCCGCGCCCAGCGCCCCCCACAGCGCCACGACGGCCAGGCCGACGGCGGTGACCGACAGCAGCGCACCGACGGGTGGCACGGCCGCCGACCCGGCCAGCCCACCCAGCACCCCGGTGGACACCGTGGCCCCGGCGAACAGCGCGCCCATCACGGCACCGGCCGCCGCCTTGGCCAGCAGCACCCGGCCGCGGCCTCGCGCCGTCAGATAGGTGGTCGTGACGGTGCGGTGCCGGAACTCCCCCGCCGACGCCACGATGCCGTGCACCGCGGCGAACACCGTGGTCAAGGACAGCGAGTAGGCCAGCGAGCCGAGCAGCAGCGGAGGCGTGTCCCCGGCCGACAGCGTCGCGAACGCCCCGGTGAACAGCCCGCCGAACAGGTTGAGCAGCCCCGAGAGCACCGCGACCGGAATCAGCAGGCCCCACCACAGCCTCGTCGAGAACATCTTGCGGAACTCCGACCGCAGGACCCCGGTCACGGCCCCCACCGGCCGCTCGTGAGCTGGAAGAACAGCTGTTCGAGATCGATCCGCTCGTCGGCGAGCCCGTAGATCGCGACGCCTGCCGCCAGCGCGGTGTCCCCGACACGGACGGCGTCGCCACCCGCCACCCCCAGCCTTCCGTCGGGCAGCGTGTCGACCTCCGGCATCCCGGCGAGGGCCAGCGCATGCGCGAGCCGCGCCGGCGCCGAGCACGCCACGAGCACCCTCGGCCGCCGCGAGCCGCGCAGTTGGTCCAGCCCGCCCCGGTAGACGCAGCGGCCGCGGGTGATCACGACGAGATGGTCGGCGGTCTGTTCGATCTCCGCGAGCAGGTGGCTCGACACCAGCACGCTGCGTCCCTGCCTCGCGAACGCGCGCAGGAATGCCCGCAACCAGGCGATCCCTTCGGGATCGAGCCCGTTCGCGGGTTCGTCGAGGATCAGGACCTGCGGGTCGCCGAGCATGGCGACGGCGAGGGCGAGGCGTTGCTTCATCCCGAGGGAGTAGCCACCGACGAAGCGGTCGGCCACGTCGGCCAGGCCCACCGTTCCCAGGCCGACGTCGACGGCGGCGTCCGGCACGCCGATCGCGGCCGCGCACGCCAGCAGGTGCCGACGCGCCGTTCGCGCCGGGTGGAAGCCCTGCGCCTCCAGCACCGCACCGACGACCCGGGCGGGGTCGCGCAGCGCGGCGAAGGGCACCCCGTTGATGCGGCAGCCGCCTGTCGTGGGCGCGACCAGGCCAAGGATCATCCGCAGCGTCGTGGTCTTGCCCGAGCCGTTGGGCCCCAGGAACCCGGTGACGGCGCCGGGCTCGACGGAGAACGACACCCCGTCGACGGCGGCCACGGCGCCGAACCGCTTGGTGAGCCCGTCGACGACGACGCGGCCGGAGCGGTCCTGACGGTCGTCCACGCGAGGATCCTTCCGCAACGGTGCGCCGCGCGCCGGTACGGCCTACTGTTCGACCACCGCGGCCGGCTCGTTCTCGCCCGGGTGCGCGGGCACCGTGGGGATGCCGTCCGGCGGGGTCTCCTCGTTGTTCGGCGCCGGGTTGTCCACGGTCGCGACGAACGCCGCGGCCCACGCCGCGTGACCGACGTCGTTGAGGCGGATGCCGTCGCGGCCCCGGCCGGGGGCACCGCGCACCGCGCCGAGCTCGACGACGCGCAGCCCGTGCCGTGCGGCCTCCTCGCGGATCACGCCGTTGAGCGCGTCGGCCACCCGGTCGCGCAACGGGATCGTCGCGACGATCGCACCGGGTGGGAGTGCGACCAGCATCGACCGCAGCGCGGTGTCGAGCCCGGGCGTGCGGCGGGCCACGTCCTGCGTGCCGACGATGCAGCTGACCAGCGCCGCGGGCCGGGAGTCCGTGAGGGCGACGAGGGCGGGCAGTTGGCGCGCCAGCACGTCGGCCACCCCGGTACCGGACTGCGACAGGTTGACCACCCGCCAGGCGTCCCGGCGACGCAGCAGCTCGTGGGCCACGCCGACGTAACCGGCCTCCCGCGTGGTGGCGCCCAGACCCAGGCCGGTCGAGTCGCCCAGTGCCACCCACAGCGGGCCGTCGGCATGGCGGGCGTCGATGTTCGACGCGGCCCACTCGTCGGCGAAGGCACGCATGTGCAGGCGCCGTGCGGTGGCGCCGGGCAGCACACCGCCGAGGAACCGCTCACCCCCCGCCTTGACCCTGCGCAGGGTCGCGCGCATCCGGGGGGCTCGCTGGCGAGTAGTCATGGGGAGCTCCGAGCGTCGGTGGCCGGCGCAGGCCGAAGGGCCGCAACCGTAGCCAGGAACGGGCGGGGCGATGCACGTGGGGCCGGGCGCGGCGAAACGCCCACTGGAGCGCGGGTCGCGGTTACCATCCGGGCCCACGACATGTGTCCTGCGCCACATCTCAGTTCAGGAGACCGTATGACCACCCGGCTCAGCGACTTCACCACGATCATCACACGCTGGGAGACCCAGCGTCCCGATGCGGTGGCACTCACGTTCGGCGGGACGGACCGGACCTGGGCGCAGCTGGGTCGGCGGGTCCGGCAGACCGCCGCGGCCCTGCGGGCGGCCGGGCTCGTCCCCGGCGACCGGGTGGCCGTGCTCGACCTCAACCACCCGTCCTGCCTGGAGCTGACGCTCGCCTGCGCCCGGGTGGGCACCGCCGACGCCGTGGTCAACTTCCGGCTGGCGCCCCGGGAGATCGTCTACGTCATCAACGACGCGCAGGCCCGGATCCTGTTCGTCGGCCCGGAGTTCGCCGCCGCGGTGGCCCAGATGCGTGACTCGCTGCCGACCGTCGAGCAGGTGATCCACGTGGGCGGCGACGGCGACGAGTACGAGGCCTGGATCGCCGCCCAAGCGCCGGATCCGGAGATCCACGCCGGTTCGCCCGACGACTGTTTCGTGCAGCTCTACACGTCGGGCACGACGGGCTTCCCCAAGGGCGCGATGCTCACCCACCGCGCGCTGCTCGCCCACTCGTCCCACGTCATGGCGGACTTCGACCTCGGACCCGACGCGATCGTCCAGGTCGCCATGCCGTTGTTCCACGTCGGCGGCACGAGCTACGCGCTGCTGGCGATCTACTGCGGCGCGCGGATCGTCCTGATGCGGCTACCCGATCCGGCCGCGGTGCTGGAGATGATCGAAAGCGAGGCCGTCACGCACACGTTCCTGGTGCCGGCGCTCATGGCGGCGATGACGCAGGTGCCCGGCGCGGCGGACCGCGACTGCTCGTCGCTCCGGGCGCTGTCCTACGGCGCGTCCCCGATGCCGCTGCCGGTCATGCGGGCGTGCCTGTCGCTGTTCCCCGGTGTGATGCACCAGGTCTACGGCATGACCGAGGTGTGTGGGGTGGTCACGTCGCTGGGTCCCGAGGACCATTCCGACCCCGCGGTGGCACACCGGCTGGTCTCCGCGGGCACCCCGATCCACGGCGTCGAGATCGAGATCCGCGACCCCGCCACCGGCGCTCCGGTGCCCACCGGGGAGCCGGGTGAGATCTGGATGCGCACCGAGCAGCTGATGGGCGGCTACTGGGGCAGGCCCGACGCCACGGCCGCCGCCGTCACCGACGACGGCTGGCTGCGCTCCGGCGACGGTGGCCACCAGGACGCCGAGGGCTACCTGTACGTCACCGACCGGATCAAGGACATGATCATCAGTGGCGGGGAGAACATCTACCCGGCGGAGATCGAGCGGGTGCTGGCCGAGCACCCGTCCGTCGGCGACGTCGCCGTGATCGGCGTGCCCGACGAGAGGTGGGGCGAGGTGGGCAAGGCCGTGGTCGTCCCGGCCCCGGGCTCGACGGTCGACGCGGACGCGCTGCTGGCCTACTGCCGTGAGCACCTGGCCGCGTTCAAGTGCCCGAAGTCGGTCGACGTGCTCGAGGAGCTGCCCCGCAACCCGACCGGCAAGATCCTGAAGAAGGACCTGCGCACACCGTACTGGGAGGGCCACGACCGCCAGGTGGTGTGAGACGACGGCAGCCGCCCGCCCGCCACCCGGCCCGGCCCGGCCCGGGCGGAGGATCAGAACCCGAAGGTGACGATCGCCTGGACCCCGCCCGCCCGAAGCCGGTCCAGCACGAACCTCTCGTGCGGGACGACCGGGTCGGGCAGATCGTCGAGGGCGAACCAACGCAGGTCCGCCGCTTTGGCCACCTCGGCGATGCGGGCCTCACCGCTCCACCGCCGGCAGGTGAAGAAGTAGTCCGCACGCTCGTCGACCGCCTGCCCGTTGCCGTGGGTGCGATGCATCGCGGTGAGCGGGACCAGCTCCTCGGGCGTCACACCGATCTCCTCACGGGCCTCCCGCACCGCGGCGGCGGACACCGACTCGCCGGCCTCCACATGCCCGGCCGCGGCCGCCGCCCAGTGCCCGTCCCGGTACCCGGTGCCGTGGCGCAGCTGCAACAGGACCTCATCGGCACACCGGCCGGCGCCCGCACCTTCCCGGAGAAGGAAGACATAGGCGGCGGGCACGACCTGGAAGCTCACGGGTCGACCCTAGGTCGGCCCGGTCACGCACCGAACGGAGGCACGTGATCGGCGTCTGCGGTGCAGGAGCTGCACGGGTACACGTCCTGCACCGCAGTCGGCGATCATGAACGACCGGCCGCTGCTTGACCCGTCGGTAACCGGCGCGGTAAGCACGGGTCATGCAGCTCTCGACCCAGCTCCAGTACGGCGACGACCCGATCCGCAACGCCGAGGCGGTGGTCGCGCTGGAGCAGGCGGGCCTCGACGTCGTCTGGGTCGCGGAGGCCTACAGCTACGACGCGGTCTCGCTGATGGGCTACCTCGCCGCACGCACCGAGCGCGTCCAGATCGGGTCGGGGATCCTGCCGATCTACAGCCGGACCCCCACCCTCACCGCGATGACGGCCGCCGGGTTGGACGCGCTGTCCGACGGCCGCGCGATCCTGGGGCTCGGCGCGTCCGGCCCGCAGGTGATCGAGGGCTTCCACGGCGTGCCCTACGACAAGCCGATCGCGCGCACCCGGGAGATCATCGAGATCTGCCGCCAGGTGTGGCGCCGCGAGAAGATCCAGCACGAGGGCATCTACACGATCCCGCTGCCCGAGGGTCAGGGCACGGGGTTGGGCAAACCGCTCAAGCTGATCAACCACCCCAAGCGCGCCGACATCCCGATCTGGATCGCCTCGCTGGGCGACAAGAACGTCGAGATGACCGCGGAGCTCGCGAACGGGTGGCTGCCGCACGTCCTGATGCCGGAGAAGACGCGCGAGGTCTTCGGTGACGCGCTCGACCGCGGTTTCGCCAAGCGCGCCCCCGAGCTCGGGACCCTGCAGATCACCGGAGGCGGGATCCTCGCACTGGAGGAGGAGATGTTCGAGCCGGCGCGCCAACTCGCCCGCGCGATGTTCGCCCTCTACATCGGCGGCATGGGGGCTCGCGGCCGCAACTTCTACAACACCGTCTTCCAGCGGCAGGGTTACGCCGACGAGGCGAAGCTCGTGCAGGACCTGTACCTCGACGGGAAGAAGGAGGAGGCCGCCGCGGTGCTGCCCGACGAGTTCCTCGAGAAGGTCACGCTCATCGGGCCGGCAGGCCACGTCCGGGAGCGGATCGCGGCGCTGGGTGAGGCGGGTGTCACCCACCTGCACGTGACCCCTGTCGGCTCCGACGCCCCGAAGCTGATCTCCCAGGTCAAGGAGTGGCTCTCCTGAGTGAACGGGGGGGGCGACTCGGTGACGCGGGGTCACCGGCGCACACTCTGAGGTGACTGACCACCGCGAGCCGAGTGGAGCGTGAGTTGTCCGACCTCGCCATTGAGGCGTCCGACCGGCCACTGCGCCCGGACCAGTACACCTATGTCGAGACGCACGCCTGGTGGTTGGGCAGTTTCGGTCGGCACAACCACCTCAGTGAGCAACGGCTACGGACCTGGGTGCCGGCACGACCGGAGCGGGAGTGGCTGCTCGACCGCGAGCTCACCGGCAAGCAGACCTGGCTGACCGGATCCGCCGACGAAGCCCATGACGACGGTTTCGACCTGCGCGACATCGGCCCCGTGGGCCGGTTCCGCGCGCGGTACGGGGAGTTCGACACCGGGCACAGCGAGCCCCTCGACGGTGATCCGCACGACCCGCACGACCACCACGCTCCGCTGTTCGACGTGGGCTTCGCCCCGACCCGGCCGCGACGGCGAGGTAGCTGGCAGTCGCCGACGCCGGAGTTCATGGCCGAGCTGCCGCGCGACCCGTCGGAGCTGCTGGGCCGGCTGCGCGAGGAGAACCCCGGGAGCTGGTTCGGCCCGTTCGCGGCGGCGGTCACGGTCCTGCGCAGCAGCCTGGCCCGGGCGGATCTGCGGCGCGCGCTCTACCGGGCGGTGACGGGGCTGCCCGCGGTGAGCGTGGCCGCGGGCGTCCGGAACGTGGACGGGCACGAGTGCATCGCGATCGTCCACGACACCGGCCGCACCCGGACCGAGCTGATGATCGCTCCCGACGGCGGGGGGTTCGCCGGCGAGCGCGACACCCTGCGCATGGACTCCCGCTGCGGCGGTCTGAAGGCGGGAACGGTGATCAGCTCGACCGCGGTCCACACGGCCGTCGTCGACGTCCTGGGCGAGCAACCCCGGCGCTGACACGAGGGGTCGACGACCGCCCGGCACCCGCCGGCACGGCGTCGCCGAGGGCCGGAACGAGGTACCCCGCGTGGGCCACGAGGACTAACCTGGCTTCCAGTCCCTCGCAATGACGATGCGATCCGATCAAGGCGGTCCCAGCGTGTCCAGCAGCAGTACCTCGAACCAAGCCAGTCAGTTCGGCCCCAACGAGTGGCTCGTCGAGGAGATGTACCAGCGCTTCCTCGACGATCCCTCGACGGTGGACACGGCATGGCACGAGTTCTTCGCCGACTACCGGCCGGTCGAGCAGCCCGGAGCAGACGCCGCAGGCAACGCCGGCGCTCCCCGCACCGCCCCGTCCGCCGAGCGCGCGGAGCCCTCGGAGAGGCGCCGCAACGCTGATCGTGACGCCGTGACGCCTCCCCCCGCGGCAGCGGGTACGGCCACCACCCCGACGGTGGGCCCCGCGAAGAACGGAGCCCGCCTGCCGGCCGAGCAGGCCCCGGCCGCCGCCTCCGCGCGCACCGCCAAGCCGGCCGCGGGCACCACGTCGAAGGCCGCCAAGCCCACGCCCGTCGGCAGTGACGGCGTCGCCACCCCGTTGCGCGGCGCAGCATCCGCCGTCGTCAAGAACATGAACGCCTCACTGACGGTCCCGACCGCCACGAGCGTGCGCGCGGTTCCCGCCAAGCTGCTGGCCGACAACCGAGTCGTGATCAACAACCAGCTCAAGCGCACCCGCGGCGGCAAGATCAGCTTCACGCACATGATCGGATATGCCCTGGTCAAGGCGCTGGCCGATTTCCCGGTGATGAACCGGCACTTCGTGGATACGGACGGCAAGCCCACCGTCGTCCAGCCCGACCACGTCAACCTCGGCCTCGCGATCGACCTTCCCGGCAAGAACGGCCAGCGCTCGCTCGTCGTCGTCTCGATCAAGGGCTGCGAGGCGATGAACTTCGCCCAGTTCTGGTCGGCCTACGAGGACATCGTGCGCAAGGCCCGGGGCGGCAACCTCATGGCCGACGACTTCGCCGGCACCACGATCAGCCTGACCAACCCCGGCACGCTGGGCACCAACCACTCGGTCCCGCGGCTGATGCAGGGCCAGGGCGCCATCGTCGGCGTCGGCGCGATGGAGTATCCGGCCGAGTTCCAGGGCGCGAGCGACGAGCGGCTGGCCACCATCGGCATCAGCAAGATCATCACATTGACCTCGACGTATGACCACCGCATCATCCAGGGCGCCGAGTCCGGCGAGTTCCTGCGCCGGGTGCATCAACTGCTGCTCGGCGAGGAGGGCTTCTACGACGGCATCTTCCGGTCGCTGCGGGTGCCCTACGAGCCGATCCGCTGGGTGAAGGACATCCCCGACGGCGCCCTTGACAAAACCGCCCGGGTGATCGAGCTGATCGACGCCTACCGCACCCGCGGGCACCTGATGGCCGACACCGACCCGCTCAACTACCGCCAGCGCCGCCATCCCGACCTCGACGTGCTGTCCCACGACCTGACGCTCTGGGATCTCGACCGCGAGTTCGCCACCGGCGGCTTCGGCGGCGGCGAGCGGGTGAAGCTGCGCGACGTGCTGGGCCTGCTGCGCGACTCCTACTGCCGCACGATCGGCACCGAGTACATGCACATCGCCGACCCCGCGCAGCGCAGCTGGCTGCAGGAGCGCATCGAGGTGCCGCACCAGAAGCCGAACTCGGCCGAGCAGAAGTACGTGCTCAGCAAGCTCAACGCGGCGGAGGCGTTCGAGACGTTCCTGCAGACCAAGTACGTCGGGCAGAAGCGCTTCTCCCTGGAGGGCGGCGAGACCGTCATCCCGCTGATGGACGCCGTGCTGGACAAGGCCGCCGAGTACGAGCTCGACGAGGTCGTCATCGGCATGCCGCACCGCGGGCGGCTCAACGTGCTCGCCAACATCGTCGGCAAGCCGATCAGCCAGATCTTCCGCGAGTTCGAGGGCAACCTGGACCCGGGCCAGGCCCACGGCTCCGGCGACGTCAAGTACCACCTGGGCGCGGAGGGCAAGTACTTCCGGATGTTCGGCGACGGCGAGACCGTGGTGTCACTTGCGTCCAACCCCAGCCACCTCGAGGCCGTCGACCCGGTGCTGGAGGGCATCGTCCGCGCCAAGCAGGACCTGCTCGACAAGGGCCACGACGACGGCTACACCGTGCTCCCGCTGATGATGCACGGAGACGCCGCGTTCGCCGGTCAGGGTGTGGTGGCCGAGACGCTGAACCTGGCGCTGCTGCGCGGTTACCGCACCGGCGGCACCGTGCACGTCGTGGTCAACAACCAGGTCGGGTTCACCACCGCGCCCGAGCACTCACGGTCCTCGCAGTACTGCACCGACGTGGCCAAGATGATCGGCGCACCGGTCTTCCACGTCAACGGCGACGACCCCGAGGCGTGCGTCTGGGTGGCCAAGCTGGCCGTGGAGTACCGCGAGCGCTGGCACAACGACATCGTGATCGACATGATCTGCTACCGCCGCCGTGGCCACAACGAGGGCGACGACCCGTCGATGACCCAGCCCTCGATGTACGACGTGATCGACACCAAGCGGAGCGTCCGCAAGATCTACACCGAGTCGCTGATCGGGCGCGGCGACATCTCGATGGAGGAGGCCGAGCACGCGCTCAAGGACTTCTCCAAGCAGCTCGAACACGTGTTCAACGAGGTCCGCGAACTGGAGAGGACGCCGGCACGGGTCAGCCCTTCGGTGGAGCACGAGCAGCTCGTGCCCGCCGACCTCGACACCTCCGTGCCCCTCGACATCGTGCACCGCATCGGGGACGCGCACGTCGACCTGCCCGAGGGCTTCACGGTGCACCCGCGCGTGCGGCCCGTGCTCGAACGGCGCCACACGATGTCGCGCGAGGGCCACGTCGACTGGGCGTTCGCCGAGCTGCTAGCGATGGGCTCGCTGGTGATGGACGGCAAGCTGGTGCGCCTCTCGGGCCAGGACACCCGGCGCGGGACGTTCGTGCAGCGCCACTCGGTAATCATCGACCGCAAGAACGGCCAGGAGTTCTACCCGCTGCGCAACCTGTCGCAGGACCAGGAGCGCTTCCTCCCCTACGACTCCGCTCTCTCGGAGTTCGCGGCGGTCGGGTTCGAGTACGGCTACTCGGTGGCCAACCCCAACGCGTTCGTGGCGTGGGAGGCGCAGTTCGGCGACTTCGTCAACGGCGCGCAGCCGATCATCGACGAGTTCATCTCCTCCGGTGAGGCCAAGTGGGGGCAGACCTCCGACATCGCACTGCTGCTGCCCCACGGCCTGGAGGGCCAGGGCCCCGACCATAGCTCGGGCCGTATCGAGCGGTTCCTGACCCTGTGCGCGGAGGGCTCGATGACGGTGTCGGTGCCGTCGGAGCCGGCCAACTACTTCCATCTGCTGCGCCGCCACGCCATGAACGGCGTGCGTCGCCCGCTGGTCGTCTTCACACCGAAGTCGATGTTGCGCAACAGGGCGGTCGTCAGCCCGCTGGCGGACTTCACCGGCGGCCGGTTCCGCACCGTGATCGACGACGTGCGCCACCGCGGGACCGACGGTCCCGCGGCCGAGGTCCGCAAGGTCCTGCTGTGCTGCGGCAAGCTCTACTGGGAGCTGGCTGCCGCGCGCGAGAAGCGCAACATCACCGACACCGCGATCGTCCGCATCGAGCAGCTCTACCCGGTGCCCGACCGCCGGCTCGGCGCGGTGCTCGACCGCTACCCCAACGCCGAGGACATCCGCTGGGTCCAGGAGGAGCCGGCCAACCAGGGGCCGTGGCCGTTCCTGGGGCTGATGCTGCCGGAGCAGCTACCGCGGCTCGCGGGGTTCACCCGGGTCTCGCGGCGCCGGATGGCCGCTCCCGCGGCCGGGTCGTCGAAGGTGCACGAGGTGGAGCAGGCGGCCCTGATCGACACGGCGTTCCGGGACTGAACCGGACCGCGAGGACTGAACCGGACCGCGAGGCCGTCTATCCTCACCGGCGTGTACTACACCGACCGGGGCATCGAGGAGCTGGCGCAGCGGCGGGGTGGCGAGCAGGTCGGCGTCGAGTGGCTGGCCGAGCGGCTGCGCGCCTTCGTCGACCTCAACCCGCAGTTCGAGGACGCCGTCGAGCGCGTCGCCACCTTCCTGGCCAGGGACGACGACCTCGCCGATCCCGAGTGAGAACTCTCCACCGTTCGTGAACGCGGGCTCCGGTCCGGGCGTCACAGCAGGTGGCGCAGTCACAGCGCCTGCCCCCGCCGAACCGGAGACACATCATGCGTTCATCGCCCAATCATCGGACTCAGCGCCCTCCTGGCCGGTGCACTCCTGGCCACGCCGCTCTCGGTCGCCGCCGCCACGGAGCCGCGGAGATCGCCACGTTGACGATCCCGCTGAACGGCACCCACTTCGGCGTCGACCTCAACCCGGCCGCCAACGCGCTGCGCGTCATCAGCGACACCGGCCAGAACCTGCGCCAGCCCTTCGCCACCAGTCCCCTCGTCACCACCGTGGCCGACACGCCCCTGACCAACCCGGCCACTCCCCCGGCGCCGGCGCCTGGCGCCCTCGGTGTGACCGGTGCGGCGTACACGAACAACGACCTGGACACCACGACGGGCACCACGCTGTTCGACATCATCCGGCAAACGGGTGGAGCCGCGGGTCTGACCGAACCGGTCGGGCAACGAGCTGCGGAGGACAGGGCGTGACGAAGAAGGATCGGCACCGCACCATCCGGCGTCCCTTGATCGTGGCGGTCGCCATCGGCGCGGCCACCCTCTCGGCGGTGCCGGCGGCGGCGGTCGTGGTGGCCCCGGTCGCGATGCGCACCAGCACCACACCCCCACGGGGTGACGGCCCGGGCCTCGGCCTCGTCGCCGGTCCGGCCGCCGTCACGGTCGGGGACCTCATCGGCGGGCTGCCGGGGTACGGCGGCGTCGCCGCGGACGTCCCGGTCACCGCCGACATCGAGGCGCTGATCGCCCAGGCACTGGCGGCACCGACCCTGGCGTGGTCCACCTCCAACGCGCCGTCGCTCACCTCGGTCCTCGGCGTACCCGCGACGCCGATCCTGCCGGCGTCGACGACCCCCCAGCCGACCTTCCCGCTCTCGGGATCCCTCCGGTCGACCGTCCCGCTGTCGTCGCTCCCGACGGTCACCACCACGGCACAGCCCGGTACGGCTGCCGCCGCGGCCATCGAGTTCGCGCTCGCCCAGCGCGGGCTGCCCTACGTCTGGGGCGGCAACGGACCGTTGGAGGGGGACGCCGGCTTCGACTGCTCGGGGCTGACCACCGCGGCCTACGACTACGCAGGCATCTCGCTGCCCCGCACCGCGCACACCCAGTACTACGCGGGCCCGCACGTCCCGGCCGGTGTCGACCTCGAGCCCGGCGACCTCGTGTTCTACGGCGTACCCCAGCGCGTGCACCACGTCGGGCTCTACATCGGCGATGGGCGCATGGTGAGCGCACCGACGTTCGGCAAGCCGGTGCGGCTGGCCTTCGTCCGCTACAACGGCGACGACTATCTCGGCGCCACCCGCCCGGCCGCGGGCCGCGACGCCCCGGAGCTGCTCGAATCCCCCGACCTGCCCTTCGACGTGCCGCCGCTGCCGAAGGCGCCCGCCCCCACCGACAAGCCCGACCCCGTCGAGTTCCCGGCACCGCCGGTGCCCGAGCAGGAGGTGGCGGACTTGGTTCGGGCGGACGCGGGCGCTCCGACCGCGCCCGATCCGGCGACAGCCGGCGCCGCGCAACCCCATCCGGCCGGTTCACCGAAACGTGTGATCGACGGCCCGCCCAGCGGCGACCGCCCAACCGGCACCCCGACGGACGAGCCGGCGCCCACCCCCGCTCCCGTCACGGCGACGCCGCCCGTAACGGCGAGCGTCCCGGATCCCGAGCCGTCGAAGTCCCCCGAGCCGGCACCGCCCGACCCGAAGTCCCCCGGGCCGACGTCACCCGAGTCGACGTCACCCGGGCCGACGTCACCCGGGCCGACGTCGACCCGGCCGGCGGACGGCCCCACGGTGGCCGCGGCGCCCGAGCCGGAGGCGAACGAGAGCGAGTCCGAGGCCGCCGCGGACACCACCCGGGAACCGGCTCCCGAGCCGGACACCGGGGAGCCCCCCGTCCCGTCCCGCCTCACACTCCCGGGCGGGACGAACCTCGCCCTCTCACGTGCCGAGCGGGGTGCCGACGGCACGCGCCAGGCGCTGACCATCCGTGCCCGGCGCACCCTCGACCCGGCCGACGCGGCCGAGTCCGCACGCCGCGCCACCGGCGCCCCCCGACTCGTACTGTTGCTCCCCGACGGCGACGAGGTCCTGGTCGTCGTCGCGGAGTGACGGCGCGGGCGACACGCCGACGTAGGAACGAGGCGCTCAGCGTCGGGGGAGGCCGAAACGGCGTCGGCGTACCGCGACCAGGAGCGCTTCGGCCCTGTCCTCCACCCGGACGTCCAGAACCGTGAGGTCGGCCGGGTCGGCTGTCCGGTCGGGCGCGGGGCGCGGGCGCAACGTCATCCACGACTCCAGCCAGAGCGCCTCCATGGCGTTCTCCCAGTTCAGCTCGACACCCAGCCGGGTCAGCGCGGCCCTCTCGTTCGCGCGCGACATCTCGTCCTCCAGCTCGACGAGCCGACGCGACAGCACCGCGGCCCGCTCCCGGTCGCGCTCCCGCAACGCGTCGGCGGCGGCGGCGACACCGGCGACGATCTCCTTGTAGCGGCGGGACGCGCTCACGCCTGCTCCAGCGACGGAACGATGACCACCTCGGGAATCGTGTGCCGGGCGCGGTCGAAGAACAACCCGCGACCCGGGCGGGGCGACCAGTTCAGGAGCATGCCGGGGGCGAGCGCGCCCAGCTCGGAACCCTGGACGTCCAGCGCCACCCACGCGCCCAGGTCGTCCACCGATGCGCTCAGGGTGAGCAGGGTGCGCAGCCGCTGCACGCTGCGCCACCAACCGAGCACGTGCAGGCCGGTCTCCGGGCCGTGGCGCAGCAACCGGCGCAGGGCCTCGATGCCGTCGCGTTCCAGCACCGTGTCGGCGGCATCGGCGGCGTAGAGCACCACGACGGTCGGCCGACGGGGCGCACCCGCGAGCCGCGCCGTGACGTCCGCGGCGAGGGCCTCGATCCGCGCCCGGATCCCACCGAGGGCGACGACCTCCGGCGCGTGCCCGGCGCCGGTCAGGACATCGACCAACCACGCCGCCGGTTCCACCGCCTCCGCCACCAGCGGGGCGATCACGACGTCCACCGCGCCCGGCGCGAACTGCCCAGCCAGCGACCCGGCCGCGGAGCTGAGCACCCGCACCGCCTCCCGGCCCACCGCCGCGAGCACACCGAGGTTGCGTCCGGGTGCGGGCGGAAGGGCGACGGCGGCAGCACTGCCGGCCACGTCGATGCACTGCCCGATGAGCGCGCGGGCCACGCCGTCGGTCGCCGGCGCCAGGTCCGCCACCAGCGCCGCCAGGGCGGGCGCCAGGCTGCCGTCGAACAGCCGGGGCTGGGCGCGACCGGCGTGGTGGGCCTCGAACAGGATGCGCTGCACCTCGTCCACCGAGCCTCGCGCGGTCGCGTTCGGGACGCGCACGATCTCGTTGCCGTGCCTGATCCCGGACTCGTGGTTGAGCACGGCGTGCCAGCGCGGCAGGTCGAGGGTGGCGTCGTTGAGGTCGGCGAGCACCCGGCGGGCGCGGGGCAGCGCGATGCGCAGCACGAACTGTTCGAAGATCGCCGGACGGCCCCAGAACGCCTCGATCCCGGACACGTCCTGGCTGGCCAGCACCAGGTGGATGCCCTGGGAGCGCCCGCGCCTCGAGACGTCCTCCAGCAGGATCAGGGCCGCCTTCGTCACCGCGTCGCGCTCGGAGAACAGGTACTGGAACTCGTCGATCACCGCGACGATCCGTGGCCACCGGCCGTGCGGGTCCGCCGCCCGCAGCTCCTCCAGCTTGGTCACCTCGTGGGCCTTCGCGGCGTCCGCGCGCCGGCGCATCTCGTCGGAGAGGAACTGCAGCAGGGCCAGCCCGAACTCGCGGTCGGTGTTGATGTTGACTCCGACGAGACGAGCGTGCGGCAACCACGTCCGGTCGCGGCGGCCGGGGGCGAACTGGGCGAACGACACCCCCTCCTTGAAGTCGAGCAGGTAGAACTCCAGCTCGTCGGGGTCGTACCGCGCGGCCATCGCGCTGATCATCGTGAGCAGCAGGTTGGTCTTGCCCGACCCGCTCGGCCCGCCGACCAACGCGTGCGGGGACCCGTCCGCGAGCGACATCTCCACCGGCAGCCCGTCCGCGAAACCCACGGGTGCGTGCAGCCCCGCCAGCGACCGCGTCCGGCCCCACTGCTCGGGCGGGGGCAGCAGGTCGCGGAAGGCACCGATCCGTCCGCGCCAGTCCTCGTGCTCGGCGGCGATCGCGTGGCAGGCGCGGATGACGGCCGCGGGGGGCAGCGGCGCGTCCGGCTCGACGGTCACGTGCGGCCCGGTCATCGACGTCACCGCGACGGTGTCCGTGGCCCCCCCGCCCGACAGCCGGATGGTCTCCACGGTGGCCCCGACCGTCATCGGCACGTCGAGCAGGACCAACTGCACCCCGCACGCCGGGCCACCACGGGCCACCCGTTGCAGCTGCCGGTGGTCGTCCTCGCGCAACGCCGAGCGGTTGCCCATCAACACGGCGACGACCCACGGCTCGCTGCGCCCACCGGTGGCCTCGGCGAGCGCCGCCAGGGAGGGATGGCCGTCGACGAGGACCCGGGTGTGGACCCGGCGGATCCTGTCCGACAGCTCCTCGAGCAGCTGCGGAAGGCGTCCCGGATCGTGCACGGTCAGCAGCCCGGTCCGGGTCAGGGGGTAGAGACCGGGCAACGCACCGGTGAACTGTCCGACGTCCCACACGTGCACGGCCACCATGCCCGGCCGGAAGTGGCTCACGACCCGCATCAGCAGGCTCTCCACCAGCGACTCGGCCCGGTCGCGGCTCTCGTGGGTCGAGGAGATCTGCAGGTGCGCCTCGTCGAGCAGCGGGACGGCCACGTCGAAGCCCAGCTCACCCTCCCCGATCCGGCCGGCTCCGATCCGCCACAGCGACGGCACCACGCCCGTCCCGTCGATCCGGCCGAACCGGCCCAGCCATTCCTCCGGTTCCCGGCCGGCGGAACCGGGGGCGGCGTCGGCGAGCAGCGCGGCGAGCTGGGGTGGTCCGGAGCGGAGCCACGGCGCGAACGCGGACGTGTGGTCGTCCGCGACCCGGCCGACGGGACCGGCGAGCTGCCGGTTGGCGAGCACCCCGGCCAGTGCGGGGTCGACACGGGCGGCGTCGAGTCCGTCGGTACGCAGCCACATCTCCACCATCGCCTCGGCGTGCGCGCGCACGGCGGCGTCGCGGGCGCCCTCCGCCGCGCCCAGTGCCTGCGAGACGGCGACGCACAGCTCGTCGAACGCCGAGGCGATGCCGAGGCGGCGCCGGTTGGGCCGCCGGTCGGGCTTGCGCAGGTCGGGTGCCACGCCTACAGCCGCGCGTCGATGTCGGCGACGGCGGTGGCGCCGCCGCTGATCAGCCCGAGGCCGCGGTCCAGCTCCTCGGCGGCACGGCGCAGCTCGACCGGCACCAGCGGGGCGCCGTGCTGCTCCCCCAGCCCGGCGAGCAGCGCCACCGCCTCGGCGATACGGGCGCGCGCCACCCCGGCGTGGCGGTAGGCGCCACCGAGCTGTTCGGCCACCTCGACCAGCTCGGCACGGATGTCCCCGACGCCACTCACGTCGTGCCACACCGGTTCGGCGCCCACGGTTCGCTCGCGAGGTCGTTCACAGCCGGTTCGCGACCCCTTCAGAGGCCTGGATCGCGGCGGCGACGGCCTGCTGCACCTCGGTGATGCTGCCGACCGCCTGCGCGAGCAGCCCGTTGGCCTCGGAGACGTCGGCCTGCGCGCTGCCCTCGGTGACGCGCAGCAACGCGCCTTGCGCCTGCTCCAGCGAGGAGTGGGCCTGCTGCAGCGCGCCTATGCTCTCCGAGGCCTTGTCGTTGGCCATCGCGATCCCGGCCCGGACCTCGTCGATACTCGCCATGCCCGAACTCCCCTTGCCGTGCCCCGGATCTTTCCTGGTGAAATCTAGCGGTGTCGGCGAGCGGCCTCACGTCCCGTCCAGTTCACCTCACCCGCCCGGGGATCGCCACATCAACGGGCCCCCACGATCACGTTCGGCGGACCCCGGAGACCGTCGCGGCACGGCGGCGGGTGCGGACCGCGGACACGGCGTCGAGGACGAGGAACACGACGAGGCTGACGCCCAGCACGGGCGCGGCCCACCCGACCGCCACCGTCACCGCCACGACGCCGAACAGCACCGGCTGCGGCAGTGTCCGGAGGCCGCCACGGGGGGCGGGCGCGGTGAGCCGGGCCGCACCGGAGGCGCGGGCGGGCCTGCGCTGCCACCACATCCGGTAGCCCCAGAAGATCACGCACAGCAGGCCGAGGGCCATCGCCGCGAGCGCGAGCTGGTTGGGCAGCCCGAACAGCAGGCCCATGTGGGCCGAGATCCCCATCGAGGTGAGCTGCGCCAGCAGAGGGAAGTCCTCCCATGCGACGCGCTCGGTCACCTGCCCGGTGAACGGGTCGACCGCGACCTTGTCCTTCTGGATGGGCACGCCGTCGGCCCTCTCCTCCACCTGGAAGGGCTCACCCGGCTCCACCGGCGCGGCGACCCGCAGGCGCCCGACCAGGCCCGCGTCCCGCCCGGCCGCCAGCGCCGCGTCCACGCCGATCGGGGTGGCACCGGCCGGAACGGCGACGGGCGCGGCCTCGAGCTTCGGGGTACGGCCGTCCAACGCGGTGACCGCTGCGGAGAAGCGCTCACCGGCGTGGGCCGACCACGTCAGCCCGGTGACGCTGATGAACAGCAACGCGAGCGCCAGCCAGATGCCGGTCGCGCCATGCCAGCCCAGCACCCGGGAGCGTCCCGGCCGGGCACCGGCCGGTGGCAGGAGCAGGGCTCGCGCCTTCTTCCCCGCCCGCCGCCGGCCGATCCACAACGCGAGCCCGCCGAGCACGAGTACCGGGAGCCAGCTCGCGGCGAGTTCGGAGTAGTTCCGCCCGACGTCGCCGAGCAACAGGTTGCGGTGCAGGTCGTCGAGGGTGGTCTGCAGCGGCCCGTAGTCCGACCACGTGACGAGGGCGCCGCGGACCTCCGCCGTGTACGGGTCGACGTACACGGTGAGCTCACGGTCGTCGGTGAGGTCGGGCATCGAGAGGACGACCGAGGTCGTCCGCCCGGGGTCCGACGGCACGACGACGGAGGCGAGCGCACCGTCCGGGTGCGCGCCGAGAGCAGCCGCTGCCTGCTCGTCGACGGGACGGGGTGCGCCTGCAGGCTCGGTGAAGAACTGCTCGCGGTAGACCAGGTCGGACAGCTGCGGGCTGAACACGTAGGCCAGCCCCGTCAGGCAGGCCACGACGAGGAAGGGCGCGACGAGCACACCGGCGTAGAAGTGGATCCGGAGCACGAGCGGGCGCAGGAGGGCCCAGGTGGAGGGGCGGGCGGGCGCCGTCGTCGCCGGCAGCAGGGTCTGCGGGGGCAGGGCCTGCGGGGGCAGGGTCACGAGCGGCGGGGTCGCGGGTGGCGGGGTCGCGGGTGGAGCGACCGGGTCGGGCACGGTGGGTTCGGACGTCGTGGTCATGGCGATCTCCAGAAGGGGGCGAGGGGTATGCCGCCGGGACGCACCGCGGATCAGGCGCGACACACAGGCGCGACCGCGCGGGCGTACGCCGGAGGCAAAGGGCAGGGTGCTCCGGACCCGGGAGGTCCGGAGGAGCACGGCAGGGTCGACCGTTCGGTGACGACACCGGACGGGACCGGAACCCGATCAGGACGTGTCAGGCGGTGTGCGGGGGCCCGCGTCGCACGACGACGTGACGCAACGGCGGGGCCCTGAACCCGGCTCGTACGGCGGCGGTGGGCACCGGGGGCATGGCGGCGACGGCGGGCGGTGTCGCGAGGGCGTCCCACCAGTGGGCGAGCCGGGCGGCGACCCGGCGGGCCGCCGCCCAGAGCCGCTGCTCGCCGACCCGCAGCCACACCGCCATGAGCAGCGCGCCCAGGAGGTGCAGGTAGAAGGCGACATCGTGCGGGAGTGCGTCGCGGGAGGCCGTGTCGGCGGTGGCGTCCAGCACCGGATGCATCACCTGCTGGGCGGCGACCTGGACGCCCGCGATGACGGCCCACCCGCGTTCGCGGCCTGCCAGCATCCACGACGGCACGGCGATCAGCAGGAACGCCAGCGCGACACCGCCGAGGCCGGGCAGCCCGCCACCGAGAACGTGACCCGCCGCCCCGAGTCCGACGGCGGCAGCGGCGGACGCGGCGGCCTGAGCGCATCTCGCCGGCGCGACCAGGGCCACCGTTACGCCATGCCCAGCAGCATGTACGCCGTCGCGGCGCCCATGACGACGTGGCCGACGGGCTCGATGCGCCTGCGCAGGTCGGGGCGCGTCGTCGTGGCGCCGCTGCTGGTCGGGGCGCGGTCGCTGGTCGGGGCGCGGTCGCTCGTCGGGGCGCGGTCGCTCGTCGGGGCGCGGTCGCTCGTCGGGGCGCGGTCGCTCGTCGGGGCGCGGTCGCTCGTC
>Ga0209591_10000854_pt1 | contig 38973 bp, 42 predicted proteins | sample MAT01_FD_187207 | JGI IMG/M metagenome (GOLD analysis project Ga0209591, IMG submission 187207) | Freshwater microbial communities from Lake Fryxell liftoff mats and glacier meltwater in Antarctica - MAT-01 (SPAdes) (version 2) | ecosystem: Environmental > Aquatic > Freshwater > Ice > Liftoff... | reverse complement strand
AAGTCAAAGCTCATTTGACTTGCGGAATACACCAAAATTAGTAAGTCAAAGCTGCTTTTGAGTAAGTCAAAGCTGCTTTTGAGTAAGTCAAAGCTGCTTTTGAGTAAGTCAAAGTTGCTTTTGAGTAAGTCAAAGTTGCTTTTGAGTAAGTCAAAGTTGCTTTTGAGTAAGTATTTAAGTATTTTGAGAAAGTAATCAGGCATTTTTATAAAGTAATTAGCCTGATGAGGCTTTGCTCGTTCCCATACGGAGCATGGGAACAAGAAGAGAGTGAAACAATATTAACCGAACTGTATTGGATGATTACTCATTTACAACGTCGCCACAAGTTCCTTTAAGCGATCGCATCCATCCCGGAAGACTGGCCAACCATCCCCTACTAGCACCGCTTCTATCCGACTCAGTTGGGCTAACCTCCGCACAGAAGCAACAGCCTCCTCTCGATTCAGCAACTTGTCATCTGGCAAAATTGTTAAGCTACCTGCTTTGCGTGCTCGGACTAAATCTCCCGTAATCAAGGTCGTTTCTTCCAGCAACAGAGCCAGTTCACCAGGGGTTTTAGAACCTTGGAGTTCAATCACCTCCAGTCCTGGTACAAACTCTTCACCATCAGACAGCCAGCGATCGCAAATTAGAGGAAAAGTGTCTTTTTCTGCCATAGGCCCAGCTATCTTAGCATAGGTTTGATCGGCAATTTCTTTAGTTGCCCTGATATGCTCAGAATTCGTCAGCACAATCCAAACCACACCACCGAGAGATTGCAAATGATTCCAATCATGATTTGATAGGGCTACTGGGTCAATCAAGATGTTGCCATCTGGACGAATCCAGGCAATCCCATTGAAATCAATATTTCTTGCCGGATTGAAATTAGACCAGCTATAGAGATCAGGACGGTGTAAAGATTTCATGATGATTCTGGATCAGTATCTTCGATAATTGACTATTAATATCAATAATTTAGTATATAGAGTGAAGGGGACTGTAAGTTAGGAATGGGGCATTGAGCATGGGTTATTCTCCCTGTCTTCTTAATCTCCTCCTGCTTCCCCAGACCTGAGACACTGCAACCAGCATCCTAACACTCATTTCTTCTCTCTGCGCCTCTGCGCCTCTGCGTGAAACATCATCCCTTCAACCAACATAAAAAACCCATAACCTCTCAACACTAACAGAACCTATATATGGCTACTTACGACAACATTTTGCAAGCAATTGGTAGAACTCCATTAGTCAGACTTAACAAAATTACCGAAGACATTCAATCTACTATTTATGCCAAAGTAGAATATCTCAATCCTGGCGGGAGTACCAAAGATAGAATTGCCGTTACTATGATTGAAGCCGCAGAAAAAACAGGTCAACTGCAAGCGGGTGGCACTATTATTGAAGCTACCGCAGGTAATACTGGTGTGGGACTGGCATTAATTGCAGCAGTGAAAAAGTATCGCTGTATTTTCGTCATGCCGGATAAAATGAGCCAAGATAAAATCAATTTACTCAAAGCTTATGGTGCAGAAGTAGTTGTAACTCCCACATCTGTACCGCCTGATTCACCAGAAAGTTATAACGGTGTCGCAGAAAGACTCGCCAAAGAAATACCAGGAGCTTATAGACCAAATCAATTTGAAAACCCGAATAATCCTTTAGCTCATTACTTAACTACAGGCCCAGAAATTTGGACAGATAGTAATGGTAAAATTGATGTTTTTGTTGCAGGTATGGGAACAGGCGGCACAATTTCAGGAGTTGCCAAATATCTAAAAGAGCGGAACTCAAATATAGTAATTGTTGGTGCTGATCCAGAGGGTTCAATTCTTTCTGGTGACACCCCAAAACCTTACAAACTTGAAGGAATTGGTGAAGACTTTATTCCCAAGACATTTAATCGTCAATTAGTCGATGAAATGGTTCGGATTAGCGATAAAGAGTCTTTTAATATGACTCGTCGTTTAGCACGGGAGGAAGGTTTATTGGTAGGAGGTTCCTGTGGTGCAGCAGTAGCCGCAGCCCTAAAGTATGCAGCCAGATTGACAGAGCCGAAGTACATTGTAGTCTTGTTACCAGATACGGGAAGAAATTACATTAATAAAATCTATTCCGATGCCTGGATGCAAGAAAATGGTTTTTGGGAAGGTACAACAGCAAAAAGCATCAAAGTTGGCGAAATTCTCGCTCAAAAAATAGATTTTCCTTCTTTAATTGCTGTCAGCCCCCGTGATACTTTGAGCAAAGCCACAAACTATCTGCAAAAACTGAATATTTCTCAGTTACCTGTGATTGATAATAATCATGTAGTAGGAAGCGTGAATGAAGCGTCTTTAATGAAATTTATCCATGATGGGATCAACTTTTCTAACCAGGAAGTGTCCGCAGTGATGGGTAAACCCCTGCCAATGCTCGATGAAGAAGTTGATGTTTCTGAAGCTTATCGAGTATTATTATCGGGAACAACAGGGATTATTATTAAGCGAAATGATGTTCCCATTGGATTAATTACCAGAGCCGATTTAATCAAATATTGGATTAGTCAAACCCAGGAATAATCAAGGATTAATAATGAAATTTGAGACTAGAGCTATTCATGAAGGTCAGCAACCAGATCCTCAAACAGGTGCTGTAATTGTTCCCATTTATTTAACTTCTACCTATGAACAAGAAGCCATAGGTAAACATAAAGGATATGAATATTCTCGCACGGGAAACCCCACCCGTACTGCTTTAGAATCGGCTTTAGCTTCTATTGAAAATGGAAAATTTGGTTTAGCATTTGCCTCTGGTTTGGCTGCAACTACCACAGTATTAAGTCTGCTAAAAACTGGGGATCATATTGTTGCTGGTGATGATTTGTATGGTGGAACTTATCGTTTGTTAGAAAAGGTAGTGAAAAATTGGGGTGTAACAACTACCTATGTAGATATTGATCATATCGCTGATTTTGAAACTGCCATTCAACCAAATACCAAGCTGATTTGGATTGAAACTCCTACCAACCCTTTGTTAAAAATTATTGATATTGCTGCACTGGCAAATATTGCCCGTAAAAACAACATCATTTTAGCAGTTGATAATACCTTTGCTAGTCCTTATTTTCAAAGACCGTTAGATTTTGGTGCTGATATTGTGGTTCACAGCACTACTAAATATTTAGGGGGACACAGTGATATTATTGGTGGCGCAGTTATCACATCTAACGAGCAGTTATACACCGAACTGAAGTTTTATCAAAATGCGATCGGGGCAATTCCTAGTCCTTTTGATAGCTGGTTAGTGCTGCGAGGAATTAAAACTTTAGCTGTAAGAATGCGAGAACATGAAAAAAACGCTTTGTTTTTGGCTGAATTTTTAGAAAAGCATGACAAAATTGAGCGCATTTATTATCCAGGCTTATCCAGTCATGAACAGCATCAATTAGCAAAAGAGCAAATGTCTGGCTTTGGGGGGATGATTAGTTTGGAATTAAAAGGCGGTTTTGCTGAGGTTGAAAGATTCGCTTCTCGACTCAAGTTATTTTTGCTAGCAGAAAGTTTAGGAGGAGTGGAATCACTACTTTGCTATCCTACCAAAATGACTCACGGCGCTTTACCAGAAGCAGAAAGATTCAAGCGCGGAATCAAGGATAATTTAGTCCGTCTTTCGGTAGGAATTGAACATCAGCAAGATTTACAAGCTGATTTGGAAAATGCTCTAGCTTGAAAATTGGGAGTGGGGAAGAGGAATTCTTGTATGAATATGATGGACGGTTCTGAGTTCATCGGGCGCAATTTGTATGCTCTGCGCCGAAGTATTACCCGTCCCAATTATGCAAGTAAAATGTAGAACAGCTTTGTACAACACGGCGGAAACCGCCTACTTCAAATCAATACTTCGGCAAGCTCAGTAAGGAATGTGGATTAAATAAAGCGCAAAAGTAGGGTGTGTTAGCGGAGCGTAACGCACCATTCCAAGTTAAATAAGAATTGCACGTTATTAAATTTGCGTTCCTAACCATGAAACCGTTGTGGTATAGGAATTAATTACCTTAGCGAGTCTTGACTACGGCACGCTGCGCCTAGATTGCTTTCCCGTAGGGGGTATGAGCCTTATTACGAATTCCACCTAGTGGTATTAGACTCAAGTTGTAGCATCAGATCTAGAGAACAATTGGTTCTGATGCTTTCCTTAACTTGATAAATTGTATAAATTGAGACTTTAATGCTACTGTATTAATGAAAAACGCAAGATTCTGAATCGGGTAATACTCATCAAAAGGCAGAGATTATCCCGCTATTGGGTGTCGAATCGTTTATTGTGAAATCCACAAATCGAAAATAAACTCCCAATCCCAAAATCTGAAATCACCAGATTAGTCGTTGTCCCATTGTTCACGACCAATCAGATCGCCAATGCGATCGCGTAATAAAAAGTCACATTTCTCTAATTCACATTCAACGCAAACCCACTCTCTCGCTGGAATGTATTGGCAGAGTGTATATATTGGCTGCTGTCGGCTAATCATTCCCTTTTGCACCAGTCGGCGTGCTTCGTCTTGGATCACATCTAGAGAGTAGTAATTGATAGAAGGCACCGTATTCACACTCATGGTTTTTACTCACAAATTAACAATTAGATAGTGTTCCCGTTAATAGTTAGGAACAAACACGACAGAAATCAGACTTGTGGCTAGACTTTTGTAGTTTGGTATACGGAACTATTTTTATTTTGACGCTATACATCCTAAAATTATCTCAAGAAATGTTAAGAAAGTCAACAAATGCTGACAATTTCTAAAAATCCGCTTTACAAAAAGAATTCAGAGTAGTTAACTTAACCTGCTTGGGTAGCTGGATGATTTTTACTCAACAGGTCTGAAAGTGTTGCCATTACTGCCTTTTGGCAAGATTTAGCGAGTGGGAAGAATTCGGATCGCGTAGGTGTAGCCCGCCGCAGGAATCGCTTACATATCAAATAATCACCCTAAAGTCGGATATAGAACTGCTGGTATTTATATAAGGATAAACAACACAACTATATTTGTCAGATATATGCAGCTAGCGATCGCTGAAGCAGGTTATGGTTACATTAAAACAGACGCGATCTAGTCACGTCTGTAAGCTGTTTGGCAGATTTGCTGAGATTAATTGTTCTGAAGTTACATTGTTATTTAAGTTACTTATTCAGTAAGTGATTCATTATCTTGATCAGTGCTATGTTCTACTGATACTAGATTTTCTGGCGGACGCTCATCGTTAAGTTTATTTAGTAGTGCTAGTACCTTATTACCGCGTTCGATGGAGCGATCTTCGAGAAATATCACCTCTGGTGTACGACGTAGCCGTACCCGCGCCCCAAGTTCGCTGCGGACATAACCGGTGGCCGACTTTAAGCCTGCCATTGTTTCTACTTTAGCTTCATCCGTACCATAGATGCTGACGTAGATTTTGGCGTGTTGGAGATCGCCGGAAACATCAACATCAGTAACACTTACCATCCCTGTACCCACACGGTCATCCTTAATGCCGTTGAGCAGCATTTGGCTAACTTCCCGTTTGATCAGTTCAGCAACGCGGGAAACGCGGCGATTTGTAGCCATAAAAATTTCGCCTCATTACAGAGGTTGTACAACAAAAATAGATTACAAGTTGGGTAGACAGTACTTAGCGGGAACAACACCAAGAGCAACAGTCTGTCTAGATTGTACTCAAGCCTAGCATTGCACGTAGGGTAAGAGAAAGAAACAATAGGCTGCCCACAAATAAACCTACGATAGCGATCAAGGTGATTGGACGTTTCAACAGTGGCACTAATGGCGCAAAGGTGTTTAAAACTACACCTAAGAGGATAGTAATAAAATAGCGGGGGTAGCGAAAGATGTTATCCCAAAATCCATCAAACATCTGAATGTAAACTGCCTTGTTATAGACTTACGTTTGTTTTTATCTGCTTTATCTACCCAATTGTAATCTATGCGGCTGAAAAATTAGCAGTTAATATAAAATATGACTCGTCGGTTATATTGGCTTTACTTAATCGTGATTATTTCAGTTAAATCGGAAGTAAATGGTAATTCAAATTTCTAAAGAAACTAACCCGCGTCCCTTTTTGAAGTGGGTAGGGGGTAAAAGTAGGTTGATACAACAATATATTCCTTATTTTCCTGAGAGTTATAAAAATTACTATGAGCCGTTCTTAGGTGGTGGCGCTATTTTTTTCTATCTTCAACCAAATGCAGCAATTCTAACTGATATAAATGCCGAATTAATTAACACTTATTGTTGTGTTAGAGATCATGTTGAAGAATTAATTTCTTTATTGAAAGAGCATAAAATCCGACATGATAAAGATTATTACTATAGTGTCAGAAACAACTCTGATGGTACTGATATAGAAAAAGCTGCTCGTCTAATTTATCTTAATAAGACTTGTTTTAATGGTCTTTATCGAGTCAATTCACAGGGAAAATTCAATGTGCCTTTAGGCAGATATGAAAATCCCAATATTTGTTCTGAGGTTTTACTGCGAACAGCATCAGAAGCACTTTCTACGTCTAAAATTAAACAAACAGATTTTGTTGATGTGCTAAATTATGCTACAAGTAGTGATGATTTTATTTATTTTGACCCACCATACTATCCTGTAAGTGAAACTAGCTATTTTACAGCTTATAGTAGCGATCGCTTTGTTGAAGATCAGCAAGTTCAACTCAAAGATATATTTGAAAAATTAACTGAACGTGGAGTTAAAGTCATGCTATCTAATTCAGATTGTGAATTTATTCGCAGCCTTTACAGCAGTTTCAATATCCACCCTATATCGGCATCTAGGGCAATTAATTCCAATGCTAAAAAGCGCGGAAAAATTACAGAATTATTAATAACTTCATATTAAAGATTATTGTTAGACTTTTTATTCATCTTCATTTTAGCCCGTCTGTGCCTCAGTATGACCGTTGCGGATAGCCCATGCTATTTCTAAAAGTTGAGTCCAGCGCTTTTGCATCTGTTTAGGGGTGCATTTGATCGCTTTAGCGATCGCTTGGTCGTTTTCTCGGGCAGTTTTTAACTGTAAGATTTGCTGTTGCTGTTCTGTAAGTTGATTCACAAAGATTTCCCACTGCTGAGAAGATAAACCCAACTTTTGCTCTAAACCCGCACCTAACCATTGATGTACCAATTGCCAATGGTGTTGCTTGGCAAACTTTTCCACATGGTATTTAAACCGTTGTTGGAGATAATCACGCTGACGGCTGGTTAAACCGAGAATTTGGTCAATTTCTGGGGCTGAGAGGTCTTGGAGTTTCAAGCTAAGGTAGTTCATACAGTCAGATTGGCCTTGAGACTCCAGGTATTTCATCAACTCAGTGATGACGCGATCGCGTTCTGACTCTTCTGATGGATCAAAATTAGTTTGGGCAACCATTTGCGATCGCAGTTGTTGCACCGCCGAGTTACGCTGGTAAGATTCTCCTTCTTCACCTTTAGCAGACTCCACCGCCATTTCAATATCTACGGTAGTCTCTTGCGGCTGACGACGAGCAAAACCTTGGGCTCGCAGGATAATCAATTGCTGATTTGCACCACCAGGTAAATTGATCCGGCGTTTGGCATACTGCTCCGTAAAGGACATATATTCAGCTAGTTGTAGCTGAGTACGGGGCGTATGATCGTTAGGTAGTTCGTTTTCTCTGCGGAAAGCTTTGATCGCTTCGATATAAAATGCTTGTAAAAAATCTTCAATCAGGCTGTACCGAGCCTCAAAACCTAACTCCGAGCCGGACATAGTTATATGGCGATAAACCATAGCACCCAAATTGCTATGTAATTCCACCCGCCCTTGTTTTGAACCTAGTTGGTAGTAACGTAAGCACTTTTGCATCCGATGCCTTCCCAGCGTCATCTGCCAGGACTTAATTTCCCCAGATGTTTGAATACGGGAGCTTTTATCGCAAATGCGTTCTACTTCTATGGCTATGCGCTTTGCTAAAGCTTCTACGCACTTGGGTGCTGCTTTGACTTGCCCTTGCATTTCCTCACACAGCAATGCAATCAGTGTATCGCTGCTGCTGTCTAAAAATTCTTCAGTCGAAACGTGGTTCTCAAAAATGTGTGTAGAGTTGGGTAGATTGACGACGTTAGCTTTCATGACTTTTCTAGGGAGTAGTATTGCACCGTAATTACAACGCAGACACAGCAATCAAGTCCGTCCTTGGCTGGATAATCTTTGGGCATTCATCCGTTAAGATTTGCCCCATGTAATGCTCATATCTAAAGCTCATATATAAAACTGTAGGAAATACGAAAGAGTTATAGTTATGGCAATGTGTCGGTTTTTTTCACAAGCCACTACATTGACGCTGACACACGAGTACCCGCCATTTTCTCAAGGTTGTCAAATACCCTGCTGTGCCAACTGTTGCCACCATCCTGTTATATCCACTGCGTCACCGAAAAGCCTGTTGTAGACATCGCCTCTAAATATGACAATTTCAAAACTGGAGTTGTTTTTATCCCAATTTCCGAAACAGAGAGGTGCGCCTGTGAAGTCGAATTCTTATACCCATGCTGCTGCTGCTTCCCAACCTAAACCCCTCCGTATAATTATCGGTTTATCTTCAGTCATATCCAAGATGGTAGACACTTGATATGTAGGTTCCTCGCCAGTGTCTACAATTATGTCTACCAAGTTGTCCAAACGGTCAAATAGCTCTACCCGCGACAGAATAGTTTCTGGATCTATCTGAATCATCCCATCGTCTGCTTCATCTGGTGGCAGATGTGCTGAAGTTGAAATAATCGGATTGCCCAATGCTGCCATTAACTCCAAACATACAATATGGTTTGGTACTCTAATTCCAGTAGTTTTCCGCTTGGGACTTTGCACCAATCGCGGTACTAACTTAGTAGCTGGGAGCAAAAACGTGTATGGGCCTGGAATCAAACGCTTCATAATTCGATAGGCTGTGTCACTTACGGAGGCATAAGTTGCGACATTTGAAAGCGAGGGACATAAAAATGTCAGTGGTTTCTCATTTGCTAGCTGTTTAATTTGCCGCACTCGTTCTACCGCCGATTTAGCATTCAAATCACAACCGATCGCATAAACTGTATCAGTAGGGTAAAGCATGACTGCGCCACTAGAAAGCGCCGACTTTATTTCCTCTATTCGGCGAATTTGAGGATTATCCGGATGAACTGGGAAAATTTTTGCCATAACGGGGAGTGGGGAGAAGAACTATTAATTATTGATCAATGCCAATGACAAATGACAAATGACAAATGACAAATGACAAATTTATTATGAATAAAATCGCTTATTTTCAATGTCCGACGGGGATTTCTGGTGATATGTGTCTGGGTGCTTTGGTAAGTTTGGGTGTTCCTGTGAAGTATTTAATTGAAAAACTTAATGGGTTGGGTATTGAACAGGAATATCAGTTAAGGGCAGAACTTGTCCAGCGGAATGGTCAGCAAGCGACTAAAGTTCATGTAGATTTAATAGACCACCATCACCATGATCGCGAACACAGTCACGATCGCACACGCCATTTACCAGAAATAGAGCAGATGATTCTCAAAGCGGGGTTGCCATCACGGGCAGAAGCTTGGAGTTTGGCGGTATTCCGACGGCTAGCAGTGGCAGAAGGGGCAGTGCATGGTATTTCTCCTGAAAAAGTTCATTTTCATGAGGTGGGTGCTGTAGATGCGATTGTGGATATTGTGGGTACTTGCCTGGGGTTGGATTGGTTGGGGATTGAGAGCAATGAGGAAGGATGGCCTTTACTTTATTGCTCGGCGTTCCCGACTGGTGGCGGCACTGTTCGGGCTGCACATGGTCAGATGGCGGTACCAGTACCGGCGGTATTAAAGCTGTGGGAAATGCGGGGTTGCCCGGTTTATAGCAATGGGATTGAACGAGAACTGGTGACACCAACAGGAGCCGCGATCGCCACTACTTTAGTAAGAGATTTTGGTTCACCACCTGCGATCGCTATCAAGCAGATAGGATTGGGAGCAGGAACGATCAATTTACCCATTCCCAATATTCTACGCCTCTGGCTGGGCGAAAGCGCAAGTTTACAGTCCAATTTCAGCGATTCTGAAGATACTAGCTCAAATTTAGAAACTATCTCGGTACTAGAAACCCAAATTGATGATTTAAATCCGCAAGCGATCGGCTATGTGTTTGAGGCCTTGTTTGCTGCTGGTGCGGTGGATGTTTTTACCCAGGCGATCGGCATGAAAAAGTCCCGTCCAGGGATTTTGCTGACTGTGATTTGTCATCCAGAAAATTTACTCAGTTGTGAAGCGGTTTTATTTAGCGAAACCACTACTCTCGGCATTCGGCGAACAACTCAGCAACGCTCCATTTTACAACGGGAAATTCAACAAGTGGAAATTGAATATGGCAAAGTGCGTGTCAAAGTAGCATGGAATGGACAATCATCAGAAAAAGTTATTACTAATGTGCAGCCAGAATATGAAGATTGTGCAGAATTAGCCCGAAAACATAATATTCCTTGGCGCGAAATTCAACGGCTAGTACTACAGCGTTGGTATTTAGAAAATCAAGACTACTAATACCATCAACAATCTCAAAGTCAGCCTTGTCGCAAAATTACGAATTACGAATTACGAATTACGAATTACGAATTAGTTGATCCCCAGTTCTGATAATAAAGCTTCCATAGCTTCCCAAGAAATTCCTTGTTGAATATAACGGGGTGCTTCAGGATTGTAAGGACTGGCTACTCGGTCAATGTTGAGGATGTTTGCGCCATCTGGTAGAACTGGTACATCTGCATCAAATGCCGTTGGACGCATCAAAGAACTGGAAAAGCCTCTAAAAATAGCAATTCTATCTTGCTCATCGGCAATTTCCACCGTTACAAGTAGGACTTCTTGAGGGCATTTAGCAGTGTATTGTTCCAGTCGTTTGCCAATGGAATTCATTTTTTTAAGAGTAGAGGTATGGACATAGTGACGGTTACTGTGGTGTAGCCGAGCGTCCCTGCTTGCCCAGCTTAATCAGAACAAAATAGCTTAAGTAAAGCACATAAATTACTAAACTAATTATGGCAAGAAAACCTAAGAACTCAGCTTTGCTATTAGCATGGAAATATTCTTTGAATAGCAACGGAGCCTCGAACCAGACGCGACAATAGGGAGTTTTCAAAACATTTTCAGAAAAAGCACAACCCAAAAAAGGGATCAAGGTTAGTGCACTCAAAATACAATAAACACTCGTAGCCCAGCGCCAGGAAGTAAAAATAAATTTCAAAGAGCCACTGGTTTGATACTCAATTTCATCGTTGAGATCCACCCAGAACCACAGTGAAATCGGGATCAAAATCCGAGCCATCAACCCTGAAATAAAGCTAACTTGATATTGAGCAATCATTAAGTAAATCGTGATTGCCACCAAGCTTGCTACTCGCCAATATATAGTTAACAAGCGTTGTATACTTTCTGTTTTTTGCACAAATGCCCAAATCAGAAGAATTAGCGGAATAATTCCCAGGAATAATACTGCCAGTCGGTAATCAATCCAGACGAAAGGGCGAAACCAAACACTATAGTCCATAGTTTTTCTTAAACGATAAACAAAACAGTTTCAACAAACAGTGATTACCCATAACTGACATACTTGTAAGGTGTTAGCTACTTAGTATTTTATCTATATTACATAACAGTTTAATTCAACCACAAAACTCAGTGGCTAGCCTCAAAACTACACCCTGACTTCTCTCTGCAAGTAAGCGGCTCCCAAACTCATATCATTTCACGAAATTTATACTACAAATACGTTTGTATGGACGTATAGATGTACGTCCATACAGCCAATTCCTTTGTTGCAAAGATTTTTGGAAAAGGTATTATTAAGATGAACTTTTGTAAATTATTTAGTTCATTTTTTTAATCTCTCTATTAAGCAAAAAGAACAAGCAACTCGAAGATATTCGACTTAGATTTTGCACCTACCTGTGGTAAGCATTAGGGAGAGTTTCAAAACCCACCCAGACGCTATATACTCGGCACTCTGGAACGAAACCCCAATTTCTTCGAGGTTTCTTTTTGAGATCAAAAAACTCTCAAATATCAATCTTTATACATACCTAACTCTGCACATTTCACCAAGTTTACACCCCTTAAGGAACATGATGAAAGGGAGCGATCGCTATTTTAGAAGAGAGTTAACTGAAGATACGAGATATAAGTAAATAGATCCTAGTTGCTTGCTGATTAAACACAAAATTTACTTGCCTCAATTTCTAGTCGTCGTAAACCCGGCATTCAATTGCCTCTGGGTTGTCATCACAATACTGTTCTAGAGAGTTTTTTGGCTTGCTTTGGCGCTTGTGTGAGGCTTCGGCTTGTAATTCTTCTACTGCATCCCAGGCAGCAGCGCACTCTGGCGAACTGCTACCTGTAGTATCACAGGTAGCACGTGCTTGTTCCACTTCTTCGTGAATTTTTTCTTGGATGTCGCCCTTTACTGTTTCTTGGATGTTGGTCATCGCTTTAGTCTCGTTGTGTGTTGTTAATACTATTATAGAAAAACTTCAAAAATTGCAGCTTTTGGCTTTATTACTAACTATTCTAACAATTTAGCTGCTCATTAAGTTAGTGTTTTAGTCTATTGGTTTATCACCCATACAGCAGACTAACCCATCACCTTTATTTTTAAGACTTTCTGGAATCATTACCATAGACGAATAATCATACAATATATTTAGATGCGTGTATTAGGGAATGACAACCCCAACTTCCTGAGATGGGGAGTACAAAGGGCTGGCGTTAACTATTGTAGGATGCAATTCTTCCCAAAATGAAAAACCAAAAACTACTAGCCTAAAAAGAGAAAGAAGCTCAAAACTCATGGCAGACCAAATGCAGTGGACAAACGCCCTATCAACCCATCATTCCTTGGAAGCAGCAGTTGCAGATGTGGTACAGCGATCGCTCTCATCGTTAACCGCACCTGCGGATTTAGGGCTGGTATTCATTTCGTCTGCTTTTACGAGTGAGTATTCCCGACTATTACCCTTGTTGGCTGAGAAACTTTCTGTACCAGTGTTAATTGGCTGTAGTGGTGGAGGTGTAATTGGGACAACGGTTAGCGGAGAAACCCAAGAACTAGAAGCTGAACCAGCTATCAGCCTGACTTTAGCGCACCTTCCAGGGGTAAATATTCAAGTATTTCATGTTGTTGCTGAAGAATTACCTGACTTAGACGGCCCACCAGATGCTTGGCTTGATTTGATCGGTGTGCCATCATCACCAACACCCCAGTTCATCTTGCTGTCTAGTTCCTTCGCCTCTGGAATCAATGATTTGTTGCAAGGGCTGGATTTTGCTTATCCCGGATCAGTGATAGTAGGGGGACAGGCTAGTGGTGGGGGTATGGGTGGTCGTGTTGCCCTTTTTTGTAACGAGGTTGGCGGTGAGCTAGGACAACACCTGTATCGTGAGGGTACTGTCGGTATAGCTTTGACTGGCAATATTGTGTTGGAAACGATTGTAGCCCAAGGATGCCGACCCATTGGCAAACCGTTGCAAGTCACAAAAGCCGATCGCAATATTATTCTAGAATTAGATGAAAAAGTACCTCTGATGGTATTGCGAGATTTGATTGCCAGTCTCAGCGAACAAGAACGCACCTTAGCACAGCACTCTCTGTTTGTTGGTGTGGCAATGGATGAATTTAAGATGGCTTTGCAACAGGGAGACTTTTTAATTCGCGGTATTCTGGGGGTAGATCCCACAGCTGGAGCGATCGCAATTGGCGATCGCGTCCGTTCTGGTCAAAGGCTGCAATTCCACCTGCGGGATGCCCAAGCCTCTGCTGAAGACTTAGAATTACTCCTACAAAGTTATCAACACCAACGAGACTCTGAACCCTCTGCCGTAGCTGCCTTGATGTTTGCCTGTATGGGGCGAGGTGAAGGACTCTATGGTAAACTCAATTTCGATTCTGAACTATTTAGGCGCTACCTTAGCGACATTCCTGTAAGCGGCTTTTTCTGTGGCGGTGAAATCGGACCTGTTGGTGGCAGAACCTTCTTACACGCCTACACTTCAGCATTTGGAATTTGCCGCCAAAATCAGTAATGAGTGGTGAGTTATGAGTGCTGAGTTGATAAATTAAATTTTTAACTCCTCACTCCTAACTCTTATTTAGTAAAAGTGTGCTGTTATTATCAATCAAAGTAAGAGTTCCACCAGTGGCGATGCCTGGATTGGGCTGCGATGCACCGTATGTCTGAATGTAGCGCCGCACTTCTAGGGGAAAATCGGGGTAATCTAACACCGCATCTCCATCGGCAATAGTTGCCCAGAAGTCGCGCAGACTAGGAGCTAATTCTTTTGCCTGTGATAATGGTAAATTTAACGGAGAGTTAGTTAGTAGCCTGATTAAAAAGGAGAAAGAGCGATCGCCCATCCACTGCCGCGATGATTGTTGCAAGTCGGGAAACTCAGGCACTGACTCTACCCGATGGGATAAAATTTGCAACCATTGTTTACCTTGCTTATCTTGACTAAACTCTAGCACCCGATAAGGGTGAGGATAACTAACTAAAGAACCAGTGGTAATATCATATACTCCGTCTGAGTAAGCAACATCCTGAATGTGCAAATGCCCCGTGAACACTAGCTTGACTCCGTAGCGCCTCAACAACTGCAACAATTCTGTTGAATTAGCCAACATATAGCGATTTGCCAGTGGGTGGTTCGACTGATTGGGCAAATGCTCGACCACATTATGATGCACCATCACCAGAACTAATTCATCACCAGATGCCGCCAGCACCTCTTCTAACCACCGTAGCTGTTTGGTATCTAAACACCCCAACTGCTCACCTTGGTCATTGAAGGAATTAGAATTTAGTCCAATCAACTTGACTCCAGGTAGCAACTGACGAATATAGTAAATTTGCTGTGGATCGTCATAGCCAAACTTAGTGTAATAGTAGGGAAAATCTGCAAAAGCAATTGATTGCTGATTAGCCAACAGCACAGGAACGTCATGATTACCAGGAATAACATAGACAGGAAAAGGTAGCTGGGCTAATCGTTGTTGCAACCAGGCGTGGTTCTCTGGTTCGCCATGCTGCGTTAAATCTCCTGGTAGCAAGAGAAAATCTAAATCGAGTTGTGTTAAATGTTCTAGTACACTTTCAAATGCCGAGATACTGACTTCGACTAGATGAAATCGGTTAGGATGATTCCAGATTGTGTGGGGAAGTGCTATGTGTAAGTCGCTGACTACCGCAAAGCGAAAATTGAGAGCCATTGATTTATGAAAATGTTAAAAGCAGGGGGTTTAAACAAGTCTTTTTCCAAAAGTATAACGCTTGCTTTGTTTACCTGCTTAGGAATGCTACTTAAGTAAGCCTTTGCAGTGTTAGCTCAATATCATAAAACCGAAGTATGTAAAATTTTGTTTGAAAAAAGCCGAAAGGTAAAGGATGAAAAGGTTTTAAGTCTTTACCCCCTGCTTAATATAGTTCGGTTTAAAATAAGCATTTGAGAGAAATTAAAGGCTAAAGCTATTGATATTACGTAAGAAAGTCCGAGTCCGCCAGCACGTTAACCCACTTGGTAGCAAGTATCAAACACCAGCGAGTCCCCTTGAGTGGGAAAAAGTTTATGCAAAGCCAAATCAACCACTACATCTAGATATCGGCTGCGCGAAGGGACAGTTTTTATTGAATATGGCAAAGATAGAACCCAACTGGAATTTTCTCGGCTTGGAAATTCGGGAACCTCTGGTGGCGGACGCGAATAAGTTACGTTACGAGTCAAGTTTAACAAACTTACACTACTTATTTTGTAATGTAAATAATTCCTTACCGATGTTATCTTCACTCCCTCCAGGAAGTTTACAGCGCGTTACAATTCAATTTCCCGATCCTTGGTTTAAAAACCGTCACGCTAAACGTCGTGTAGTGCAACCAGAATTAGTAGCAGAATTAGCTAATTATCTCGCGGTTGGTTCTGTTGTATTTCTGCAATCAGATATGGAATTTGTCGCCGTGGAAATGCGCGATCGCTTTGCTGAAAATCCAGCTTTTGAGAAAATGGGTACAGGAGAATGGCTGGCACAAAACCCGCTACCAGTCCCCACAGAACGAGAAATATATACCCAAAATAAGGGTGAGCCTGTTTATCGAGCTTTGTTTGTCAGGCGAGAAGTTACCAATAATGACAGAGCGATCGTCTAGCGCCACAAACGCCAAATTTGACTTAGCTTTGTAGAGATTGCATCATAGAGGCAGAAAGCACAAATGTAAACAACATCAGCTTTTTGTCCAAAAACAAAAAAGCCAACTGGAAACAGACTTTGCTGTATTCATCCAGTTGACTATGAGATTTAAAAGCCAAGCTGCCAAAAAGAGGCTTTCTCAAGGCAATTACTTAAAATACTTGAAGTTACGGGAGCCTGTGTAACCAGAAACTTTCGCTAGTTCTTCTAGGTTTTGTGCTCCGCTATAGCTTTGACCAGCAATTATCCATGTGGGGAAGCCTTTAATATTCGCGGCTTTACACTTTTCTGGTTGAGCTTTCAGCCCATCAGTAGCGCATTCTACCTTCACATTATTGTCGATTATCTGCTCGGCTTCTTTACCAAAAAGCAGCTTTTGTTCATGGCAGTGAGGACACCAATAAGCACTGTATTCCTTGGCATCTATCTTAGACAGATGTTGGGCTAAGGCTATTTCTGCCGCCCCAGAAGTAGTGGTGATTTCCCAACCGAATGCTGGGTTAGGATCTTCCTTAGGAGTAAAGGAAATTTTTACTGGTTGTCCAGGAGTTCCAGTTGTCACATCTGATTGATTCACGCCAGCATAAACGCCTAAAGTGCCAATCAGTGTTACCATCCCCACGATCACGGCGGTAAAAAAGATTTGTCCAACATCCTCCCAAGTCCGACCGATAATTGTTAACACCAAAAGACTGAGGGAGAACAAAGCTGAACCGATACAGTAAGGACAGAGAGCTTTAATTTGGAATGCTAGCACGTACATCAGGTAGCTGCTAAAGACAGACATGGCGATCGCTCCGGACAGCAGCAGCAACCACGTCAAGTTTTCCAATTGTTTGCGGCTATTGTTTTCCCCTGATTTGAATATCAAGGGAGCCAAAGCCAATATCACCATACTGATGTATGCCAAAAACCCAAACAAGGCTAGTGGCTGACCAAGAACTGTTGCCCAAGGACTGGAAAGCACATCATTACAGCCTTTGACACCAGCCTGTGCTACGCAAACGGCACTGTTTCCGGTTAACTTTTCGATGGTGAGATAACCTGTTATCAATGCACCACATCCAGCGATCGCGGCAATCAATGGACGTGACCATTTATGAATCCAAGGGGTAGAACGACGGCGAATCATAAATTGTTATTGGTTAATGGGCATTGGGCATTGGGCATTGGGCATTGGGCATTGAGGATTAGGGACTAGCGGTTTAATAATATACCAATAAAGTTTTGGACTATGGTTGATTTGATTTTGATATGGATTGTCTGGCTGGTATTTTATTTTTACGCCAGTCCCTTATGCATTGAACATTGGATATTAGTTATTTCTTCCTATGCCCTATGCCCTATGCCCTATGCCCTATGCCCCATGCCCCATGCCCCAGTTAAGAATGTAACTTGACTTGTTCTGCTAATTTGCTTTCACCTTTAGAGTTCCAATTGCGACGTGCGGCTTCCACAAATTGACTGACGCGGATTGGATCAATTGGTTGCTCTATGCGTCCGTGACGTTTCAGGGAACTGGAAACTATTACACCATCTGCTGCTTGCATCAATGTATCAATATTTTCCCAATTAGCTCCACTACCGATGAACACTGGCGTGCCATTTGCTGCGCCACAAGCTAGTTCCAAATCTTCTATGTTAGGAGGGCTACCAGTAGCCCAGCCAGACAAAATCACCCCGTCCGCTAAACCCCTTTCAATGGTGTCTTTGACGGCGACTGTCAGATTTGGAGAACTCAAAGGACGGGCGTGTTTCACCAACACATCGGCCAAAATTTTAACATCAGATCCCAACTCCCGGCGATAGCGGAGTAATTGATAGGCTTCTCCCTCAATTAATCCCTGATCGGTTGCCATCACCCCTGTGAGAACGTTGACGCGGATGAATTGTGCTTGGACGCAGCTAGCGATCGCCATTGCACTTTTGCCGTCGTTTCGCAAAACATTTAAACCTACAGGCAAAGTCACCAAATTCTGTATCCGCTGCACCACAATGGTCATAGCACTCACAACCACTGGATCAACTTGGTTTTTGGTAAAGGGCGCATCGAAAAAATTCTCCACAATCATGCCGTCAACCCCTCCACTTGCCAGGGCTGCGGCTTCTTGTTCGGCTCGGTCAATCACCGCTTTTAGGCTACCTCCCCAACGCGGTGACGTAGGCAGTGGTAGCAGGTGAACCACGCCAATAATCGGTGAGCGAGTTTTAAATATCTGATATAAGTCCACGTCTTTAATCCGCCTCGCAAAGTCCAGAGTCCAGAATTTTTTGACTATTGAACGCCAGTCCAACGCCACTCTCCTTAAGATTGGGAACCTCCCTTCTCCTGGCAAAGACGCTACGCATAGCTTGCTTCCCCGTAGGAGTACGGGTGACGCAGTTCCTCATGGGGGAAGCCCCCGCTTCTGTGGACTGCCATGCCGCGCGTGACTGGCTCCTCTTGACCCTTGACTCTTGACTTTTCATTAATTAGTCAAATGTGTTTTATGATAGTCGTTTTACTGCCGCCTTCCTTAGATGGAAATTGGCGTTAAACCTCTCATAAGATATGTTAAGATAAAATCTGGCTACAAGAGGAGTTTGCCACTCACCAGACGCGAGGCAGCTTTCCGTGGTTTAGGTGTCTCGTGCGCGCCCAGTCGTAGCACCAGTCAATCGCCAGGGTAGTATTACTGCTTTATAGGCTTAGTCGCTTTCGTCGATTTCCCGGAGGGTAGCGACTTCTCACAACAAGCCCTTTGGGCGGCTTCCCGATGGGTAAATTAACAACGCACACGCTGCGGTAATATAAAATACCAATAGGCGAATTGTTAAAAAAGATTACAAGTGTCAAATGTACCCAAAGACACTTCAATTTACCCTGGGGAACAGATTGATAAAAATATCATAACATGACCTCTATTTTTATTATCAATAGGGTCATAGCTCAATGCAAAGTTGCTAACAGTGGCAGTACACCACTGTAATGTTCTCACGAGGATGCTGATAGCAAAAAAGCCAAGTTAGCGCCGGAATGTTCGACTACAAGAAGAAAAAAATGAAGATTTTTTCAAAATATGGGTGACAAGCCAACAATTGCATTTTCTCACCTGGGCTGCGAGAAAAATCGAATTGATACAGAACACATGCTAGGAATGCTCGTAGAAGCAGGCTACGGTGTAGATACAAATGAAGAGTTAGCAGATTACGTTATTGTTAATACCTGTAGTTTTATTGAAGCAGCGAGACTTGAATCTGTCAGAACTTTAGTAGAACTGGCAGAGGCAAACAAAAAAATCGTGATCACTGGCTGTATGGCGCAACACTTCCAAGAACAACTTTTGGAGGAGTTACCGGAAGCAGTAGCGGTTGTGGGTACAGGCGATTATCACAAAATTGTCAATGTAATTGAGCGTGTAGAACAAGGCGAACGGGTCAAAGAGGTTAGTATTGAACCAACCTACATCGCCGACGAAACTACACCGCGCTATCGCACGACAACCGAGGGCGTAGCTTACCTGCGGGTTGCGGAAGGATGTGATTATCGTTGTGCATTTTGTATAATTCCTCATCTTCGAGGAAACCAGCGATCGCGTACTATTGAATCAATAGTCGCCGAAGCGGAGCAGTTAGTTAGTCAAGGGGTAAAGGAAATTATTCTAATTTCCCAAATCACCACTAATTACGGTCTAGATATTTACGGTCAGCCAAAATTAGCCGAATTACTTCGCGCTTTGGGGAAAGTAGATATACCGTGGATCAGAATGCACTACGCTTATCCCACGGGACTGACCCCAGATGTGATCGCGGCGATTCAAGAAACACCCAACGTCTTGCCTTACCTGGATTTGCCCTTGCAGCATTCTCATCCAGAGATTCTCCGCACTATGAACCGTCCCTGGCAAGGACGGGTAAATGATGGGATTATAGATCGCATCAAAACGGCGCTACCAACAGCCGTACTGCGGACAACATTTATTGTTGGTTTCCCTGGCGAAACAAACGAGCATTTTGAGCATCTACTGGAGTTCGTCCATCGGCATGAATTCGATCATGTTGGTGTTTTCACCTTTTCATCCGAAGAAGGCACCCCAGCTTTCAAGCTACCAAATCAGTTGCCCCAATTGGTGATGGACGATCGCCGATACCAACTGATGGAACTCCAGCAACCGATTTCTCAAAAGAAAAATCAACAGGAAGTAGGCAAAATTGTTGATGTCCTGATTGAGCAAGAAAATCCTGAAAGTGGTGAATTAATCGGTCGTTCAGGTAGATTTTCCCCAGAGGTTGATGGTCTGGTATATATCAAAGGCCAGGCAAAGTTAGGAACCATCGTGCCAATAGCGATTCACCACGCTGATACATACGACCTCTATGGTCAAGTAGTCAATAACTAAGTCGTCCTTTGACTAATGACTAATCTAAAAATCCTCACATACAAATTCTAGGAGAATTAATGACTCTTTCATTTCAAGAATTAGGCATTTCCCAACAACGTGTCGAAAAACTAGAAAAAATCGGTTTTACCGAACCGACTAACATTCAAGTGCAAGCAATTCCCCAATTGCTAGCAGGTCGTGATGTGGTTGGTCAATCTCAAACTGGAACAGGCAAAACGGCAGCATTTTCACTGCCAATTTTAGAGCGGCTGGATATTAATCAAAAAGCCGTGCAAGCCATAGTTTTAACACCAACTCGTGAATTAGCAATACAAGTTCACGATGCGATCGCTCAATTTATTGGCGATGAAGGATTACGGGTGTTAGCAATCTACGGTGGTCAATCAATTGACCGCCAAATGTTACAACTCAAACGTGGCGTTCACATGGTCGTGGGTACTCCCGGACGGGTGATCGATTTGCTGGATCGCGGTTGTTTAAAGCTCGATCAAGTGAAGTGGTTTGTATTGGATGAAGCCGATGAAATGTTAAGCATGGGCTTTATCGACGACGTGGTAAAAATTCTTTCCCAAGCGCCCGTAGATCGCCAAACAGCTTTATTCTCGGCAACAATGCCGCCATCAATTCGCTCCTTGGTGAACAAATTTTTGCGATCGCCTGCAACTGTCACCGTTGAGCAGCCAAAAGCCGCTCCCAACAAGATTAATCAGGTAGCTTACCTGATCCCCCGCCACTGGACAAAAGCCAAAGCTTTACAGCCAATTCTGGAAATGGAAGATCCAGAAACAGCTTTAATCTTTGTCCGCACCAGACGCACAGCCGCAGAACTCACCAGTCAGTTACAAGGTGCTGGTCATAGTGTAGATGAATATCACGGTGATTTATCCCAACAAGCGCGGGAACGCTTATTACTCAGATTCCGTAACCGTCAAGTCCGTTGGGTGGTAGCAACTGATATTGCTGCACGAGGGTTAGATGTCGATCAACTCTCCCATGTGATCAACTACGACTTACCCGATAGTGCAGAAACTTACGTTCATCGCATTGGTCGTACTGGTCGTGCTGGTAAAGAAGGAACAGCAATTTCTTTAGTACAGCCATTTGAGCGGCGCAAGCAGCAAACATTTGAACGTCATAACCGCCAAAATTGGCAAGTGCTGACGATTCCCACACGCGCCCAGATTGAAGCAAAACACATTCTAAAATTGCAAGAATTGGTGCGAGAAGCTTTGACAGGAGAGCGTTTGGCCTCCTTCTTGCCGATTGTCAGCGAACTGATTGAACAATACGATGCTCAGGCGATCGCCGCAGCCGCACTGCAAATCGCTTACGATGAAACTCGTCCCGCTTGGTTGAACTCAGACGTGGAAATTCCCCAAGAAGAATCTTCCGCTCCCAAACCCAGACTCGGCAAACGTCGTGAATCTTCCAGCGATCGCCCTCGTGCCGCGTGGAAATCAGATAGCAGTACTGGGGAAGAAGAAAGACACGCTTCTCCCAAGCCCAAACTGCGGACAAGTGGTCAGGAGTCTTCTGTGTCGCCTACTACAAGTAAAAAGATAGGTTCACCTACGGCTAGAGAATCAGCTTCTTAGTTAAAAGTTAATCAATTTTGGATTTTAGACTTTAGATTTTTTCTTCAATCCAAAATTCCAAATCTAAAGTTGGCAAAGTTAAGAGTTAGGAGTCAAGAGTTAAGATTTTGACTTGGGACTCTTGACTTTTTGGCTTTTTTGGTAACTTTTTCTACCAGTTTGTAGAAAGATAAATTAAAGATGCATTCTTCGTGGTCTTATGTTTACTATTCCAGACTTAGAGCAACTACAAGCAGAGCATCCAGAATGGCAGATGGAGCTAGTAGACGGAAATATACTTGTTATGGGACCATCAGATTATGAGTCAGAGGAAATAGGTATAGAGTTTGCACGGCAGATGGGTAATTGGGTGCGCCCACAGAGGCTAGGACGGGTGACTGGTTCTAGCGCTGGTTTTATTTTGCCTACATTAGAAACTGAAAACGGCAAAGAAGTTGATCACGAAAAACGAAATCTCCGCGCTCCCGACGTGTCTTTTGTTCGTGCTGATAGACTTAAAATAAGCAAGCGCGATTTTGTGGAACTGGTGCCTGACTTGATGGTAGAGATCAAATCTAAAAGCGATCGCATCAAACCACTGGTAGAAAAAATTCAACTATTTCTACAACTTGGATCTACAGTTGGTATCTTGATTGATCCTGACAAATTGACGCTGACAGTTTATCGACTCAACCAAGAACCAATAGTTTTGCAGGATAATGACAAACTGATACTACCAGACTTGCTACCAGGTTGGGAGCTAGTAGTATCAGAAATTTGGCCGCCTGTGTTTGAGTAATTTAGAAATATTACAGCCAAGGACGACTAACTTCTTCTAATTCGCCAACTTCATCGTCGCTCAATCTCCAGCCCAAAGCACCAGCATTCTGACGTACTTGTTCGGCTGTCTTCACTCCAGCAATGGGAATAACGTTACCCTGAGCAATTAACCAGTTGAGAGCAACTTGAGCCGGGGTGCGATCGTATTTCTCCCCGAAGTTGCGTAGCAAAGATATGACTGGAGCAATTTTTTCCAGACCTTCTTTCTTAAATCGTGGGTCTATTTTCCTCCCACCAGTAGGGGTTTCAGCACTATCAATAGTGTACTTGCCAGTGAGTAATCCTTGTGCTAAAGGACTATAAGCTAAGATAGTCACACCCAACTCACGGGCAGTTGTGATAATACCTTGGCTTTCAATTTGGCGACTGAGTAAAGAATAGCGTACTTGGTTCACAGCCAAAGGCACTCCACGGGCTGCCAATATTTGATGTGCGTCTCGCATTTGCTCTGCTGAGTAATTACTCACACCGACTGCGGCGATTCTGCCCCGCTTCACTTCATCCGCTAGGGCATTCATCAAGGTTTTTTGACTTAAAAAGAAGGCAAAAGGCCAATGCACTTGGTACAGGGCGATTTGCTCTAATTGTAGGCGTTTGAGGCTCTCTGTTAAAGCATCAGAGACGGATTGGGCTGTAAATCGCCACGGTACAGGGCCAAATTTTGTGGCGATTTGTACACTTTGTTGTGTCTGTTGCAGAAATTGTCCCAAAAATTTCTCTGATAGTCCCATTCCGTAGACCTCGGCAGTGTCGAAGAAGGTAACACCAGCTTCTAAGGCTGCTGTAAAGGCTTCTTGTAACTGTTCTGGGCCGTAGCCGTTGCCATAATTCCAAAAGAATTTATCACCCCAAGCCCAAGTGCCAATGCACAAAGGTGTAACAGCTGGGCCATTTTGCCCTAATGTGATGGTTTCCACGGTTGCAAAATTTAATTTATTTATATTTCTTTACTTTTATAGTGTATCGTCACAGACAAAATTGGGTATGGAGCACTGGACACCATAGCTCAAACTGACAATGTTTCAACTGACCGGTGTAATGAAGCGTCTGGAGGAGCATTTTCTACGATTCCTGCCAGCGATAGTAACCTTGAACCATTTTTGGGGCGTAACTTTTCCGTCAGTGCTGCCTGTACAACACTAGATGAGTTTTGCTCTGGGTGATCTTTTAAGTATTAGTCAAGTTGTGTCCACAACTCATCAGAAATATAGAGTGTGCGTTTCATTTTATCAGCCTATTGAAGTACAACACTACTTGTAACCTCATTGTACTTGCTGGAGTGCGATCGCTGACGACAAGGCTAGCGCGATCGCTATTTTTTAGCTAGTTCCTGCTGAATGTTGTGATCAGTCTTTGTTCAAGCTTTTTGGCTTTTATAGTGCGATCGTCAAAACCATTCCTACTGTATAAATCGAGTAAAATTAAAGTTCAGTTGTTCCTGGGAGGTGTCTGATGAATATCCTTGACCGCCGCCGTCAACTTCAACAACAGATTGCTCAACTTCCAGATGACCAATTGAGTCAGGTTGAGCAATATATAGCATTTCTTGTTTTTCAGAAAACAGTTCCATCTCAATCAGAAGTGATCAAATCACCTTCCACTGGAGCTTCGATTCTGGCATCTTTAGAACAAGCACACACTCCGCCCGATTCTCCTCTGGAGGATGAGATCCTAGCACAACCACCTGAAGATTTTGCTGCTAAGATCGCTGAAATCAAACAACGTGGCGATCCAAAACGAAATTGAAATTATTGATCTTGATTACATCCGCGAAGACCTTCCGAAGCTAGTCGGCTCGATGCGTGAAGCAGTTAAAAGAATCACAGACATTAGCACTAGCCTCAGAACCTTTTCCCGCGCTGACACTGATCGCCCCGTCGCTTACAACCTTCACGATGGCATTGACAGCACAATTTTGATTCTCAAACACCGTCTCAAAGCTAATGAATTGCGACCAGAGATTCAAGTGATTACCAACTACGGTGATTTACCACTTGTGGAATGCTACGCAGGGCAATTAAATCAGGTGTTTATGAACATCTTGGCTAATGCGATCGATGTCTTTGATGAAATAGCGCTAGAAAGATCCTTTGACGAACTCAAAGCCAATCCTCAAAAAATAATTATCCATACAGAGCCTTTAGAAAACCAGGTTTTAATCCAGATTCAGGATAATGGACTAGGGATGTCTGAGGAGGTCAAAGGCAGAATTTTTGATCATTTGTTCACCACTAAAGAAGTCGGCAAAGGAACCGGATTGGGACTAGCGATCGCCCGTCAAATTATCGTTGAGAAGCATGGTGGCAGCCTAGATGTACACTCTGAGTTAGGTCAAGGCTGCGAGTTCTGCATCCAACTGCCGATTTTTATTGAGTAGCTAATTCTGCATGAAATGTTAGTAGCATTGGGACAGAAACCCGTATAAGCAGTTATAGTGTATCTGAATGGTTGACCAATATCTTCACAGTGCGTAGGCGTAGCCCGTCGTAGACATCGCCACCACTCTTGTTACTTATTAAAGACTTGCATAAAAATTTACAAATTCTACTTTATAACATACCTATTCTCAAAATTTAGGGAGGCTAATAACCTCCCTTTGATGATAGTTAAGTGTATTTATTTGTATTAGGAATTAGATGATTTCTCCTGTTTGGCTTTTTTGATTAATTCCATGTAGACATTAATCTCACTAATTTCTACATCATGCTCAACTCTGGTTACTTTCCATGTCTCCTTTTTTAGGTAAACTTCCTCTCCTACTCTGGGAGTAAATTGGAGATCGTAGAACTTTTTGAGAAAATCTTTTTGATTTTCTTCCCATAATATTACTTTGACTACTTCTTTATTCATTGCTTCTGCCTGTTTTTTGCTAGATGAAGGTAGGTAGTTTGAGGACATACATACAGCAAGTTTATCTTAGTAATTCAATGTAATAGCGTAGTTGAAACCACATTTTTATATTGATCTTTTTATGTGGCTTGATTGCTTACAATAAGTTACATTGCAATACAATAACTGAAAATTATTTTTAAAATTATTGATTTTCCGTTATATCTGTATCAATAATCTGACACTATTGATAATCAACCCGATCATTTTTTGGCTTTAACCCAAGCGGATTGACTTTTATAGTGTATTTCCACAAAGAAGACTAAAAAGGTTTTTCATAAAAACCCCTTCACCCTGTTGATAAGTAAATAGAGAACTTACAGGAATTTTCAGGTAAATAAACCACATTTTTTGTCTCACACAAAGGCAAGCCAGTGGGTTTTAGGGTTCCTACCGTTGAAGAAAAATGCTCCTGGCTCACCGCTGCGTGTCTAGGATGATAAATTCAGCCTTTTGGCATTTTTTACGAAATTGCTCTGAAAATTTCTGTATTTAAAATTCAGGATGTTATCAACAGGGTATTATGCGACACTTTCTTCAGTCTGTAGCCACAATTTCTGCTTTATCTATAATTGCTTGCACTCCGATTTTTTTATCAGCATACTCAGAACGAGTTCTCGGTGCGGGGGAAGATTATCGAGACGCAATTGCAGATTCCAAGCAAGTTCTACAGATTAACCCCAACGATGCTTTAGCCTATTTAAATCAGGGTGTTGCCCGCTTTCTTTTAGAAGATAAGGAGGGTGCGATCGCGGATTTGCAAAAAGCGGCTGATTTATTTCAGCAACAAGGAAAAACACAAGATTACCAAAAAACAATTGAAATCCTGACAACGCTCAAATGAACTTCTCCAGTTATTTTGTAAAAATCTGACAACAGACATGAAATATCGATTCTATGTGCTTGACTGAGCGGCGATCTGGACAGCTTCTATATCAACATTGAGGTGTTGAGCAATCTGCTCCACACTCATCCCTGTTTTTAGTAATAGAGGGACGGTAAGTTTCAACATTTCAGCTTCCCGTTCTTCTCGACCTTCTTCTCGACCCTCGGCTTTCGCTTCCCGATAAACCCTTGTTTGCTCCAAAGTCAATCCCAGCATAGCTTCAACTTCCTCTCTACTCAAGGTCGAAAACTTATAAACGGCGATTGTGGTTATGATGTCTAGTATTTCGTTTTTCGGTAGTGTGTCCGTTTCTTCTAATTTTACCCTCTCAATCAATTGCTTTGCTTGCTCCGCCATCACTTCATCCGATGCTAAAGTCAACTGCATCAAGTTGATGCCTATTGGCTGCTGATTAGTCGCGCCTAGCTCATCTAAATAGATTCGCTGCACTTGGTCGCTGTTGAGAAATATTCGATGAGTTTTTTTATCCCTTGGTTCCAATAAGCGTGATGAAAAAATTACCACACAGAACCAGTCATCGTATTGAGAACGATTCCGGTTCAGGTACATCAGCGACTCGGTAAAGAACCGATGGTACAGGGCTTCATCTTTTTGGAATTGAACTTCAGTAAAAAAGATCACCCTGGATGTTGCATCCTCTGGAGGTAAAAACACACCATCAATGCGAAAAGCGGTTTCTTTGACCTCAACTGATTCAAATCGATAGTTTTGCCTCTGAAGAGGAGGATTATCAACCAGTTCAAAGAGTAACCCAGGAAAGCGCTTAAAAATTTGATAATAAATGGAATCTCGTTTCACTACTTCATCCTAAAATTCTCTCGTTATGCGTAGGCGTAGCCCGTCGTAGACATCGCAGATTACAAACAAGCTCTAAAGATTTGTACTTCAGCTGTTGCATGGTTGAGGCTTTCTTAGTTTCTTAAACCCCAATTTATCGCCAAAATTTTTATACTCCCTAATATACTTAAACGGAAAAGGGGTTACAGTACTTTGCCCTGTGCGAACAAAATCAACATCCATAGTTTGAAGGAGTTGTCTGAATATCAGTCTCGAGTCATTTACGGCAATGATTTTACGGAGATGACAAGCATCTTTGAAAGAATAATTTTTGACATTTCGGTCTCCTACGAAATAATATGCTTCTTTTTCCGTTTCACCGAAATATTTTATATTGAGAGAAGCGTCAAATAAATCTTCAAGATTTTCCTTCTGTTTTGAAAAAATCAGCCTTATGTGATGTTTGTTTAAAAGATAATTCCGTAATTCAGATGAAACATTTGAACTCTTTCCAAACTTTTTATTCAGAAGTTTGTTGAAGCTATTCTTGTCTAGCTCATTGCTACCCAAAATTTGCAATTCATTGGAAAATGTCAGAAGTTCTTCATTTGTTTCAGTATAATTGCTAAATCAGCAGACTCTTCATCATTCACTCTATCAACTATATGTATTGCCTGACCATCAAGTTTTGAGTGAAGTTGTTTTGGACTTTTAAGCAAGGTGTTCGTGAGTTCAATGCTGTGGTTGATTTCAAGAGGGCAAAAATCAACGCTCATGTATTCAGATAGAAGGAATGGGAAATTGTAGATTTTGTCCGACTCCAATTGTTTGGTAAGCAGAGATAATGAATCGACGTTTGTTATCTTTCAGGTCTTTTAGCAGCTTCTCTTTATTTTCCTCAAACTTATCTCCACTAAGGACGAAAATTGTATCATGTACACTACCATCTATGACATCTTTCTTGTCATCCAATAGTAATTTCGCGTACTTATACAATTTGCAAGCCATACGAAAAGTCATCTTCCAGAATTTCACTAGCCAAAAATTTGACATCTGTCTCATCAAGACGGAAATGATTAAGAACCGTCGTAAGGGCAGATTCGAGGGGAAAAGTTTCGTGAATGCTTTTATCTTCGTCTTTCAAATGACGATAGTTATCAGCTAAATACTTAATCCCTGTCTGAAAGTAGGTTAAAAATCCGGTAATTTTATTCAGGAGTTCCTGAATATTAACACCAGTTTTTTTGTTTTTAGTATCAAAAGCCTTAATCCAATTTGTAAGATTTTGTGAATCTTTAATAATCTCAATACGTTGATGACGATCCAGCACATTATGGAATTGATAGTCATAGAACAGGAAGTTTCTTTTACTTGTCGAAAAGTCCTCATGAGATTTACAGGTATGCTGTAGGTGATATGTATTAAATATGTAATTAGCTTTCACTTGGAAGGATTCAATCTGTTGTCGTGGGGATAACCAATTTTTCCCAAAAGATTTTTTCTTGAGCCATTCTGATTCTTTAACAAGTACTTCAGGACATTCGTTTTGCATAAGATGGTTATGAATATTCAAGAATAAATCAAGAAGATCCACTCGATGCTGCAAGCCTGATTTTATGATATTGTTGAGTACAGCTTCTTTGGTAGTATCAAACTCATCAATAAAAATAAGTGCTTTATCAATAAACCGTTCATTAAAGTAATATGAATTCTCAATAAGTGTCGTGTTTTTAGCGACGAACTTATCTATACTAAGGAAAAAAACAGTTTTCTCATCTGTGAATACTGCGGGATATAATTTTCCAATCCATTGATAGTCTTGATCATTCTTTATAGCTCAAAGGCGGTCTTTTTTTGTTTTGAAATTATTCTTCAATACTTTTATAATAGTTTTTCGGAATTTTGGCTCAATATTTTTGCGAATTTCTGTTTCCCAGGTATCTTTAACTTCTTTAGGAAGGTGACTACTTTGGAGTTTTGTTATGTAATATTTTAATTTTTGATAACTTTCTGTCTTGAATTGATCAGGAATTTCATCATCAATGGCAAGTAGCTTTTTAACAACCGTATCAATATTAGAATTAATAAAAAGAACATACTTATCAAATTCATCTTCATTTCCGTCATCAATAAAACGCTTTTTGAGTTCATCAATTGGCAAGTTTTTCTTGAGGTTGGTAATAAACAGTATTTTCCTTTTTTGAGCAGGAAATTCCTCGTAATTAGAATAGATAAAGTTAAGGACGTTGTATGTTTTACCAGAACCAGTCGGCATACTTAGGAGAAGCAGCCCAGGATTAAATTGTTTACAGTATTCGTTTAATATTTGTTCCATATCCCTGATAACCTTAGTAAATTTGAAAATACTTGGATGTCAATGATACATCTATATAGCGATCGCCAAGTATGACACCAGTATTAGCAGTAAAAGACAGGGTTAAGCAACTATCTCAGTTAGCCTCTGTTAATGCCCAGCCACATTTAATCCAGTTATGGTTCCACGACAAGCCCCGAAGTACCAAATGGTATTTTAAGTTTTATCAAACGGTTTATCGTTAATTTAAAGAGAGACTATAAACTATACGAAAAAGTAACTATGGCAAGCGGTGAAGTATTTGATACCAAAACAAAATCCCTATCTGTGCCAAGGGTAAACCTGCTGACCATGTTCCGGCTGGGTTTATTTCAAATGGGGTTGAGCATGATGTCCATTTTGACTCTGGGGGTACTCAACAGAGTCATGATTCAAGAAATAGCAATTCCAGCAACGCTAGTATCAGTAGTTCTAGCACTGCCTTTATTTGTTGCTCCTTCCCGGATCTGGTTCGGCCAGATTTCCGATGCCAAACCGTTGTGGGGATACCACCGCACAGCTTATGTTTGGGTCGGTGCGGCAATATTTGCGATCGCCGCATTTTTAGCTGTACAAGTAATGTGGCAACTCAATATTGCTGCAAATAGTGCAGGTGGTTGGGCATGGACAACCCAAACCATCGGCTGGACAGCGCTTCTATCCCTGATCTTCGCTATCTACGGTCTAGGAATTTGTGCTAGCGGGACTGCTTTTGCTGCTTTGTTAGTGGATATATCTGAAGAAGATAACCGTTCTAAAGTAGTCGGTGTGGTCTGGTCGATGCTAATGGTGGGGATTATTGTTGGGGCGATTATTAGTGCCAGTTTGCTGAAACAATTAACGCCAGAAGCAACAACCGCAACCTTACAGGCGGCGATCAACAAGTTGTTTCTCATCGTTCCAACAATTGTATTTGGGCTGGCGATCGCCGCAACATTTGGCGTAGAAAAAAAATACTCTCAATACTTAAGCCGTTCCACAGTGGTAAACCGGGAAGACAGCATTAGTCTGGGCAATGCTTGGAAAATCTTGACAGCTAGTCCACAAACAGGTTTGTTTTTCACCTTTTTAGTGGTGATGACTGTCAGCTTGTTTATGCAAGACCCGATTTTGGAACCCTATGCGGGTCAAGTGTTTAAAATGCCCTTAGCAGAAAGTACCAAATTAAATGTTTTTTACGGAATTGGTATACTGATTGCCTACGGCGTTACTGGTTTTTTCATAGTGCCGCGTTTGGGTAAGCGGAGAACTGCACGTCTAGGCTGTATGTTAGTAGCATTCTGTGCAATATTACTAGGTATATCAGGATTCACAGCTAATGCAGCTGTTCTCAAACTAGCTTTGGTCTTGTTCGGTTTAGCTACAGGTTTCTTAACTACGGCAGCAATTAGCTTGATGTTGGATCTCACAGTTGCTGAAAGCGCAGGTACATTTATTGGCGCATGGGGATTAGCGCAGTCCATTTCTAGAGGACTGGCGGTGGTCATCGGAGGTACAGTTTTGGATATTGGCCGCAAGGTGCTACCGAGCCTAGAGTTAGCTTATGGACTGGTATTTGCTCTAGAAGCCGTGGGAATGGTGGTGTCGATTTGGTTTTTGAATCGGGTGAGTGTAGCGGAATTTCAAACAAATACAAAGCTGGCGATCGCTTCGGTTTTAGAAAGCGATTTAGATTAAAATGTATAGGGCATGGGGCATGGGGCATGGGACAAATGACAAATGACAAATGACAAATGACAAATGAATGATTTTTGGACAACAATTCTTGATTTTGCCCAAACTACCACTACTAGAGTGGGCAAGCAGCTAATGCAAGATTTTGGGCAAGTACAGGCTTCGCAAAAAGCCGATGGGAGTTTGGTGACGCAAGCCGATAAATGGGCAGATCAGGAAATTCGGGATGCGTTAGCGAAGCTTACCGTTGGCGAAGCCTCTCGTAGAGAAGGTATCGCTTCTAATTTCTCTGGTTACGGCATTTTAACCGAAGAGAGCGATCAGTCATTTCCCGGTACTGAGTGGTGCTGGGTAATTGACCCTTTAGACGGTACAACCAACTTCACGCGCGGCATTCCCATCTGGACAATTTCTCTGGGTTTGTTGTATCGAGGCACACCCATTTTTGGGTATGTTTACGCACCACCACTGAATCAAGCTTTTCATGGTTTCTGGGCGGGTTCATCTGGGTTAATAGTGCCAACAGGGGCATTTCTTAATCATCATCCTATCCATACCAGTGTTGATAGTCCCAGTAACAATCACTTTTTTAACGTCTGTTCCCGCAGCACCGCAATTATCCAAAACGGCTTTCCCTGTAAAATTCGGATGCTGGGTGTGGCTAGCTATAACTTTTTGATGGTTGCTACTGGGGCGACATTGGGTGGTATTGAGGCGACACCAAAAGTTTGGGATTTGGCGGGGGCTTGGGTAATTGTTCAAGCTGCTGGCGGTGTTTGGCGATCGCTCAAGTCAGAGCCGTTTCCGTTGTCGTCAGGAGAAGATTATAGCGATCGCTCTTTTCCCACCCTTGTTGTCAGTCGTCCCGAATTAGTTCCGGTATTTCAACCTTTTCTGGAAGGCGTAAAAATTTAATTTGGCGCTCTCATACCTGGAGCAGTGATTTTGTCAACCAGCCTAGTGGACGGCGGCATATCAATATTAATACTTAGTAAAACCCAGTAAAATAAAGAATTTAGTGTAAAGCAAGCTGGTAATAATCCTGATTTTAGTGCAAGATCAGTATACTTATTAATCTAAGTAGTGTTGTGGCTTCCATCATACTGGTTAATTTGGTATAAATAATTTTATGTTGTCTAATTTAGATTTAATTCGAGAGTTTGTGCAAAACTCTACCCAGAAAACAGAGGTCTTGTTGTCAAATCCAGCTTTGACAGCACACACAGTGTATAAAACTAACCAACTGATCGCAAAATCTGAAGGCGTGATTGCGATCGCCCAGCTATCTAATGCCCTATGTGAATTTTCGATTTCTCCAAAATCATCCCACTGGGAATTAATAAATCAGGCATTAGCAGAATATGGTTATCTCCTCAAAGGAGAAGTAGATAGTCGGGGTTTCTATCAGTATCTATACTGCAAAGTTCCCAAAGGCTATCAGATGCACTGTACTAAATCTGTCCTTCTATGGCGAGCTTGGTGGAAATATCGCAAGTATACTTTAAAACCAGGAATCCCCTTAGAACTTCTGATTAAGACACGAAATTCATGGTATCCAATCCGAGATTTAACTATTAGCGACGGACTTCTTTATATCAAAACATTAGGAAGCGAGATCGCACTTGACTCAGATGATCTGGTTACTTGGTTAAGCAAAATTGACGGCTGAAATTGAGTAATTGTTGAAAAATACTGAGATTTTTTTCACTTACTTTGAGACTATGACTGTAAGTGGTTTTTAATAAACTGTTTCATCTTCTTTACGCCATGCTGGATCAACAATACAAATAAATACCAGAGGTTCGATGCCTGAGTTACAAATAAATTGCCGCGTATTAGGAGGAATATACACAGTGTCTCCCGGCTGAACTATCTGAGTTTGATCATCAATGTGCATTTCTCCCGTGCCACTAAGAATATAATAGACTTCTGATGTAGAGAGCGAGTGGGGTTGAGAGGTTTTTCCTACTGGTAGTGTTGCGTGAGCCAAACTATAGCGCAATGCCAGAGGTTGCTTATCTGGATGTAGCAGTTCTCGCAGAATGGTATTGTCTCCGGCGACGAATTCCAGACAATCTTGAAGTTTTTGAACTAGCATAAATCGATGTAAAACCCAGTAAAATAAAGAAGTTAGTGTAAATTAAGCTGGTAATAATCCTGATTTAATTACAAGACTCCGTATACTTTATTAACTCAAGTAGTGTTGTGACTTCCAGCACACTGGTTAATTTAGTATAAATAATTTTATGTTGTCTAATCTAGATTTAATTCGAGAGTTTGCACAAAAGTCTATCCAGAAAAAAGACGTTTTGTTGTCAAATCCTGCTTTGACAGGGCATACAGCATATAAAACTAATCAACTAATCGCAAAATCTGAAGGCGTGATTGCGATCGCCAAACTATCTAATACCATCTGTGAATTCTCGATTTCTCCAAAATCATCCCAGTGGGAATTGATAAATCAGGGATTAGGAGAATACAATTATCTCCTCAAAGGAGAAGTAGATAGTCGGGGTTTCTATGAGTATCAATACTGCGAAGTTCCCAAAGGCTATCAGATGCACTGTACTAAATCTGTGTTTCTATGGCGAGCTTGGTGGAAATATCGCAAGTATACTTTAAAACAAGGAATCCCCTTAGAACTTCTGATTAGGACACAAAATTCATGGTATCCAATCCGAGATTTAACTATTAGCGACGGACTTCTTTATATCAAAACATTAGGAAGCGAGATCGCACTTGACTCAGATGATCTGGTTACTTGGTTAAGCAAAATTGACGGCTGAAAGTGAGTAATTGTTGAAAAATACTGAGATTTTTTCACTTACTTTGAGACTATGACTGTATATCCCAAGGTGTAGGGGCACGGCACGCCGTGCCCCTACGGGTGTACCTCACGTAAACGAGAACTGCTATATCTGGATGTAGCAGTTCTCGCAGAATGGTGTTGTCTCCGGCGATGAATTCCAGACAATCTTGAAGTTTTTGAACTAAGTAAGTAGGTGAGAAGAAATCAAAGTAGATTAAGTAATGTAAAAAATCTTGAGATGAGTTTGTAGTGTACCCCTTCGGGGAAGCAAGCTACGCGTAGCGTCTCGTAGAGAGGGCTTCAGCCCTCAAATTAGGACTAAAGTCCTTACTACAAACCTTGAATTATTCACGCCGCTCTACTTAGCATAAATCGATTTTTGGTTTGAGGCTTTTAATTAATCAAAAGTCAAAAGGCAAGGATCATTAATTATTCTCTCTCTGCTTGCCCCCTGCTTAGTACAGATAAGGATTTGTCTTAGGTTGATAATCAGAACAATTGATCGCTTCTTCTGTATTGGCAATAGATGGACGTACAGTACATTTAAGACGGTAATTGTCGGTAAAATATTGACAACCAGTACAGGGGATTTGATGCATTAGCTTGGCTGTAGTTACACTATCTCGCGCCGCCGCCCAGAGACTCAAAACAACGGAAATAATTACAGTCCAAGCAACGACAAAGCAAATCGGGATTAACAAAGGTTGAATCCCATGAATGAGGAAAGATATCACTTTAAACATAGTATGTCCTTATACAAATTAGGAGTTAGAAGTATATTAACTCCTAACTCCTAACTCTAACTTCTCACTATAAAAGTATAAAGTTAAACGCCAGCATGACCCAGGGCTATACCAGTGACGAGCATTCCTAGAACAAGGAACGGTTGGGCGCTGGCTTGATACTTAACATCATTCTTCACGGGGTCGCGCAGAAAATACATATCCTGCAAGGTGATTTGCGGGATGATTAAGAGTAATAGTATTGCTGCGTACAAATTCTCGTGGATGCTGACAAGATAAGCTGCAATCAATCCTTGGAACAGATCAATCGTCACTACACAAATCCATGCCGCAGTAGTGATGCCAAACATTACGGGTAGTGATTTTAATCCTAACTGCTGATCGCCTTCTACACTCTTGAAATCATTGACAATGGCAATACCCAATCCAGCCAAGCTGTAGAACATTGTCAAAATCACAATTGTAGAATTGAGCTCACCAAACAAAGCGTGTCCTGTAGACCAAGGCAGGGTAATATAGCTTGCACCCAAGGCATAGCTACCTAACCAGCCATTTTGTTTGAGTTTCAGGGGAGGTGCAGAATAAATGTAGGCGATGAAAGAACCGATAATCGCGATCGCTGTGATTGTGGGAAATTCATTACCAACCCACACATCTAACACAAATGCCAGAGCAATACCAGCAATCAGTAATACCCAAATCTGAATAATTACCTGGGGTAGAGCAATTGCTCCAGAGGGAATGGGGCGATAGGGTTCATTGATCGCATCGATTTCGCGATCGTAGTAATCATTGAGGATTTGGGTGTAACCTGTCATCAATGGGCCAGCCAGTAACATACAGGTTGCTACCTTCAACACATTTTCCAGTGTCCAAGTATAGTTACCCGAAGAAGCCGCACCACAGACTACGCCCCAAATCAGGGGAATCCAGGTGATGGGCTTCATTAGCTGCAAACGAATTTTCCAAATGGAAGTTTCCCCTGACGCTGCACCTTTCATCCCCAACAGTTGCCTAGTTTTCGCTCCTGGCGTTGGCTGCGCGATCGCTTGATCGTTGGGATTATTTACCACTGACTCTAATGCCTCAGATGGGTTCGGATCTGGGGTAATGGGAGTTGATTCTGACATAATTTTTACTTATTAATAAGGTATTGAGCATGGGCATGGGTGATTAAGTTTCTTCCCGACTCCCATAACTTAAAACGAAATTATCAAATAATTATTCTGAAACTTTGCTCCAGCAACCGCCCTGCCACTCAAAGCCGGGGGTAAGGCAATATTCCGTCGTTGATCTCCTGCTTCCACAGTGACTTCTGGCCCATATTGAGTAAGTTTGACCTGCTTTTTGTCAAAACTTGGCAAGAATAGGCGTACTTGACGATTGTGGACATCTATCTCAATTGGTTTGGGAGCCTGTAAAGCTTGTACTTCAAAGTTGGGTAGGGCATCTATCAATGGTTGCCAGTCACCTGTTTGCGAGTCGGGAATGACGCTCACAGGTATGGGTGTAAATTCCTCTGATAGATTGATATTTGTCTCAGTAGACACAAGGAGAACACCCCCAACAGTTAAACCGATTTGTTGAGCGCTACCCCATAAATAACGGGCATTTGCCACCTCAATGGGGTCTGATGTTGTTACTAAGAAAGCAGCTAGACGCTTGGGATCAGCAAGAGCATCTCTCCCCTTTTCTAAGAAATTATTAACTTGATTAGTGGGACTTGCAAAGTTATCTGTTGTCCAGTTGATATTGAAAAAGCTGCTAATTAGCGGTTGAATTAAAGGCGATTCCGTAATTGTCTTCCCCAAGTCGGAGTTGACAAACAATTGCCGAAATCGCCGGACATACCAACTCAGAGACTCTGGCAAACCCAACATTCGCAATGTTAAAGAGTCACCTGTGCCATCGTAGACGATCGCATCATATTTGCCACTGGCATCATATTCGCGGATCGCATTTAGGGCAAGGGCGGTGTCCATTCCTGGTAATACTACCAGTTCTTGACCATAAACGTCTTTGAAGATGGGTGTGCGGAGGTATTGCGCCTCAAGTTTCTTCGCTTCGTCCCAGGTGCCCTCCAGCAGTACAGATGCTTGAAACTGGACTGCTTGCAAATTGGGAGCAATTTCCTGGGGTTCGGCAGCAATGGGAATACCCAGCAGGATTGACAATGTTGGTTCTGGATGTCCTGCTAGAAGTACGCGCTTGCCTTGACTTGCCAATAATTTGGCGGCGGCGATCGCAATTTTGGTACGAGCGATGCCGCCTTTGCCCAAAAATGTCAATATTAGAGTCATTACTTGATTCCTATTTTCACCGCCGGTGTTTTCAACTCCAACTTAGCACTCAATAAAGACTCTCAACTTGTGCTTTCAACTTCAGATACTAAAAAAAACTTCGATTTGAGTTCTTTCTACTACACAGCTTTGATTTCATCTTCAAAAAACCAAGTGGAAGAATTGTCGTCAAACAGCACCACTACACCAACACCGCCACCATCGGTCAGTTTGTAGCCTTGGATAATACCCACTTGTCCCAGCTTTTTCACAACAGGGGCAGAAACGCGATCGCGCAAGCGAAAGATTTTAACCTTTTGTCCGATTTCCATGCCTAATTTTCAGATAAACCAAGTCTCAGTTTAGCGGAATCCGTGACTCTGCTCTCATAAATTCAGAGGAGATGCGGGAAAAAATTCCCAACTCCTGACTCCAAACTCCTGGCCTAACAGCTTAAAATTAAATCAACAAAGGCAGTAAGTAGTCATGTATCAACCAATTCCGCCCCGTCCGCCCCAAGAAACCATGCCGACGATGTATGATTTACCTAGCGAATTAGTCGGGGAATCAGGTTTGCCAGACGAATTTCATTGTATTCAGGCGGATTTGCTCAGTGAAACTTGTCAACCTCCCAACTATTCATCTGAGGAAATTTTAGTTGCCAGTGACTTAAATCTTTACTACGACCCCCGCCATACCTTATGGTACAAGCGTCCTGATTGGTACATGGTTTTGGGAGTACCTAGCGCTAGTCAACAACTTGACCTCCGCTTAAGTTACGTCGTTTGGCAAGAGGGAGTTGATCCATTTTTAATCGTGGAATTACTTTCCCCAGGTACAGAACAAGATGACTTGGGACAAAGATTAAGGGAGGTAAATCAACCCCCAACGAAGTGGGAAGTATACGAACGGATTTTGCGTGTTCCCTACTACGTTATTTATGATCGCTATGAAAATCATTTGCGTGCCTTTCAACTTATAGGGACTCGCTACGAGGCAATATCTTTACCAGAAAACCGTTTCTGGCTGAACGAGTTAGAACTAGGATTGGGGCTATGGCAAGGTTCTTATCAGCAAACAACAGGTTTGTGGTTACGTTGGTATAATGCCGCAGATTGGGTGCCGACGCGAAGAGAACAGGCTGAACAAGAGCGCCAACAGGCTGAACATGAACGTCAACGGGCTGAACAAGAGCGCCAACAGGCGGAACGAGAATATCAACGGGCGGAACGAGAATATCAACGGGCGGAACGAGAATATCAACGTGCAGAGCGATTAGCAGAGTATTTGCGATCGCTCGGAATTGATCCAGATAATTTGAAATAAGTCAATATGTATCAACCAATTCCACCCCGTCCGTCCCAAGAAACCATGCCAACGATGTATGATTTACCTAGCGAATTAGTCGGGGAATCAGGTTTGCCAGACGAATTTCATTGTATTCAGGCGGATTTGCTCAGTGAAACTTGTCAACCTCCCAACTATTCATCTGAGGAAATTTTAG